>OEIU01000104.1_pt1 | contig 84226 bp, 89 predicted proteins | sample 1539221 | NCBI WGS metagenome assembly OEIU01 (sample SAMN03792071, study PRJEB22550) | activated sludge metagenome | feature: wastewater treatment plant; material: activated sludge; isolation source: Wastewater treatment plant of a petroleum refinery complex | place: Argentina: Zarate | collected...
CGACGCCAGTTCCCGGACGCCACTTCACATCACTGAGCTCGGCACATAAGTCGATTGACGTTGAGCTCAACGTCAATCGACGAAGTCGGCTACCTGTCCTACTCCAACCGTCACGCGGACCTGCTCTTCGAACTCGTCAGCCGGCGCTACCAGCACAAGAGCACGGTGGTCACGACCAACCGCCCGTTCGCGACCTGGAACGAGGTCTTCCCCAACGCGGCCTGCGTCGTCTCGCTGGTCGACCGTCTCGTGCATCGCTGCGACGTGGTGCGCATCGAGGGCGACTCGTACCGCAAGAAGGAAGCCGAGGAGCGCATTGCAGCGCGGGGACGCCAGCGCTTGACGAAGTCGACCACCGCCGTGGCGCACACGCACAAGGCCAAGCCGTGAGCCGCCGCGTGACGATCGCCTTGCCGCCGCATTGGACGCCCGAGCAGGCGCTGGCGGTGTTCGAGTGCCTGCACGCCATGCGCGAAGCTCTATGGGACCTCTATGGGCCGCAGGTGCAGCAGGCCTGGCGCGATCAGCTCGTCGACGAGACCGCGCCGCCTGAGCTCGATCCCGACGCGCCGTTCTGATCCACCGCCCTCGGAGAAATCCACAACAGACACGGCCCCTCGCGGGGCCGTGTGCGCTTCGGCGTCTCGACACTCGCGCGCATCATGGCCGTCGATAGAAAACCGCGCCCTCGCCAGCGAATAGGTGCGGATTTACACCGGCGCCAACAACTGCGGCCGAGGTCTTCGGCGGTTTCTTCGGCCGTTCCCAGGCGTCACGGCTCAGCGTGCCGCGCAGTTGCTGGCGCGCAGCGATCCTCGCAGCTTCCACGGGCCAGGACTACAGGCTGCTGCCTTGCCCGGCCACTGCGGGCTCGCTCCTTCTCATGGCCAACGCCAGCCCCGCCACCGCGAGCCCCAGCGGCACGAAGGACACCCACAGCACGGCATTCCAGCCATAGGCGCTGAGCAGGCCGCCGGAGGCGAACGAGCCGATGGCCATCAGGCCGAAGACGATGAAATCGTTCAGCGCCTGCACGCGCGTCTTCTCCTCGGGCCGGTGGCATTCCAGCACCAGCGCCGAGGCGCCCAGGAAGCCGAAGTTCCAGCCCAGGCCGAGCAGGATCAGCGTCCCCCAGAAATGCATCAGCTCGATGCCGCCCAGGCCGACCGCCGCGGAAAGACCGGTCAGCAGCAGGCCCGCCGCGGCCACGCGGCCGGCGCCGAAGCGGGTGATCAGGTGGCCGGTGAAGAAGCTGGGCGCATACATCGCGATGACGTGCCACTGCATGCCCAGGTTGGCCGAGGCCTGCGAATGCCCGCACAGGTGCATCGCCAGCGGCGCGGCCGTCATCAGGAAGTTCATCAGCATGTACGACACGGCGCCGCTGATCGCCGCGGCAATGAAGCGCGGCTGCCGCGCGATCAGCGCCAGCGGCCGCCCGCCGGACTTCTCCTGCGCCGTCGGCAGCGGCAGCCGCACGGCACCTGCTGTTCAACGCACGACTGAAGGTGGTTCATCGGGTTTCTTCACGGTCGGCTGCGGGCTTGCAGCGCGTGGCGGAAGTGTGTGCGCCACGGCCGGTTTCGGCTGTCGGAAGTCTCTGCGGGCCTTGTCAGCGTTTTCTGAAGCCGGGTGGCTTCGCCGGACCCCCTGGGCTGAACTGCGCAGGTCGGCGCCGGCTGCGTGCCACCCGACAGACCGGAAATTCCCTGATAACATTCCCATGTCGCATGGGATCATGGTTCATGCCAGGGAGCCGGCACATGGAATCGGTCAACGTCAGCGGGCTGAAGAACAACCCCACGGAAGCCTTGCGCAAGGCGCGGCGGGACGTGGTCGTGGTGATGAACCGCGACCGGCCCGATGCCTTGATGGTGGGCATCGAAGCGGCGGGCGTGCTCGAAGCGCGCGGCGTGCGCCCCGCCCTGGCCACGGCCTTGTTCCGCGACGGCGCCCTTTCGCTGGCGCGCGCCGCCAGCCTGGCCGACATGTCGCTGGGCGAGTTCGTCAGCCACGTCTCGCGCCTGGGCATCCCGGTTGTCCCGCTCGATGCGGCCGAGGCGCGCAAGGACATGGACACGCTGGACGAATGGCTGGCTTCGTCCTGAGCGACGCCAGCCCCTTGATCGGGCTGGCACGCGTCGATGGGCTGGCTTGGCTGCCCCGCTTGTTCGGGCAGGTTCGCATACCCCGGGAAGTCTGGGCGGAAGTGGTGCCCGGCCTGGGTTTTGCGGAAGAGCGGGCCATGCTTGCGGCCGAGTCGGCCGGCTGGCTGGCGGTGCATGCCGCCGCGCCACTGGAGCCGCCCTTGCCGGACCTGGACGAAGGCGAGGCTGCCTGCATCCGCATCGCCCTGGCCCATGTGCGCGAGCAGCGCCGGCCGGCGTTGCTGTTGATGGACGAACACGCGGGCCGCGCCATTGCCGTGGAGCATGGATTGCGTGTGGCCGGCACGGCCGCCGTGATCGGCATGGCGCGCAGCCGCGGCCTGATCGCGTCTGCCCGCGAAGTGTTCGCACGGCTGCATGCGTCCGACTTCCGCATTTCGGCCGCCGTGATCGAGACCGTGCTTCGACGAGTCGGCGAGTAAGGCCCTTTCAATGGGCTCTGGTCGTCCAGCAAGTCACGAACACCCGGCTGCGTCCAGATGATGCGGTGCGGGCGAGCCTGTTCAGGCTCGACTTCGCACTCACCGGCGACTGTAGCCTCGGTGGCCGCCTGTGCTTGCGCGGCTGGGCCTTGCGGCACCACCAGAGGGCGCAGCTTCGCGTTCGGGGCCAGCACCCCATGGAAGCGAATCAGGTGCAGCCGGGGTCTCGGCACCAGCGCCGCCAGCCGCTGCATAAACTCCAGTGGCGACATCACCAGTTGCGTCGTGCCGAGCCCGGACACGAACAGTCCTGAGGACTGTTCGTGCCTGGCGAGGGGCCGGGCCTCTGGCCCGGCGCGGCCTGCAAGGCCGTCGCGCCGCGGCGTCTCGAGCTCGAGCTGCACCTGCCCGGCGGCATTGATCTGCACCCGCTCGTCGGAAAGCGCTGGTCGGGTGATGGTAAGCGTTCCGGCAACCCATCTTTCCCGGCGGCGTTGAAGCTGCGAACCTCGTGTCTCGGCAATCAACGAGCGAGACGAGGTGATCATGGATCGAGAGCATGTACAGCGGTGCATGGAACAGGTGCAGGCCTACCGCGCCTCCGGCATGAAGGCCAAGGTCTGGGCCGAAGCCAACGGCGTGCCGCTGGGAACGCTGGGCAGCTGGTGCGCGCACTACGGGCGCTGGCAGGCCAGGCTCGAGGCGGGGCCCGGCGGGGCGCACGCCGCGGCAGCGGCGAGCCGGCCGAGCGGCTTCGTGGCGGCCCGCCTGGCGACGCCGGGCGTTGCCTCATCGGTGCGCATCGAGCTGAACGCCGGCGCTGCCCGGATCGAACTGCACTGGCCGCTGGCGCACGCGCGCGAACTCGCCGCGCTGCTGCGCGAGCTGGGCCGATGATCCGCATCGATGCCGTGTGGCTGGCGCTGGGCGCCAGCGACCTGCGCGGGGGCATCGACCGGCTGCTGGGGCGGGTGGTGCACGGCTTCGCGCTCGGTGCGCAACCGCACCATGCTTACGTCTTCGCCAACCGGCGTGCCGACCGGCTCAAGGTGCTGGTCTACGACGGCGCGGGCCTGTGGCTGTGCACGCGGCGGCTGCAGGCCGGCAGCTTTGCCTGGCCGCGCCAGGACTCGGGGTCGGTCCAGCTCAGCCGCGAGCAGTTCGACTGGCTCGCCGCCGGGTTGCCGTGGCAACGGCTGAGCGCGGCGCAGCCGCAGGCCATCACGGCAATTTGAGGGGACCGCGGTGTGCCGCAGCCGACCCCGATATCCGGGGCGAAGTTCGCACATTTGTCCATTGGCGAATGTCCTGCCTCGCGCGCGCACGCGCGCGAGGGATACTGCCGCCCATGCTCGATGCCTGCAGCACGCCAACCGATGTCGCGCACGGCTTGCCGGCCGCAGCCGACTCGATGCAGGCGATGCGCGATCTGATCGAGCGCATGCAGGCCGAACTGAAGTTCAAGCAGACCCGGATCGAGGCGCTGAACTTCGAGGTCGCCCGCCTGAGGCGCTGGCGCTTCGACTCATCCAGCGAGAGCCTGGACAGCACGACGCAGGCGGTGCTGTTCGACGCCATCGTGGCCGACACCGAGATCGAGGACCGCGCGGCCCAGGACGAAGCCAGGCCGCCGGCCGCGGCGGCGGCGGCCAAGCGCCAAGCCGTGCGCCAGGCGCTGCCGGCGGGCCTGCCGCGCATCGAGCGGCATCACGAGATCGAAGCCACCCACTGCGAGTGCGGCCAAGCCCTGCAGCGCATCGGCCAAGAGGTCAGCGAGCAACTCGACTGCGTGCCGGCGCAGTTCTTCGTGCTGCGCCACATCCGCGGCAAGTACGCCTGCGCGTGCTGCCGGACGATCCAGGCCGCACCGATGCCCGCGCAGATCATCGACAAGGGCATCCCGGCGCCGGGCCTGCTGGCGCAGGTGGTGGTGGCCAAGCACGACGACCACCTGCCGCTGTACCGGCAGAGCGAGATCTATGCCCGCTCGGGCGTGCACCTCCCGCGCTCGAGCATGGCGCAGTGGATCGGCATCTGCGGCGTGCGCCTGGCGCCGCTGGCCGCGGCACTGAAGGACTTCATCCGCGGCCACGACGTGGTCCACGCCGACGAGACGCCGATCAAGCTGCTGGCACCCGGCAAGGGCAAGACCAGCCGGGCTTATGTCTGGGTGTACCGCACGACGAACTTCGTGGCCCAGCGGGCCGTCTTCTACGACTTCAGCACGGGCCGCGGCGGCGAGAACGCGCGCCGGGTGCTGCAAGGCTTCGGCGGCACCTTGGTGACGGACGACTTCTCGGGCTACCACGCGCTGCAGACCCAGGGCGTGACGGCGGCGCTGTGCATGGCGCATGCGCGCCGCAAGCTGTTCGAGGCGCACCAGTTCAACGGCAGCGAGATCGCAGGCCATGCGGTGGCGCTGATCGCCAGGCTCTACGAGATCGAGCGCGAGGCGCGCGAACTGCAGCCCGAGGCCAGGCGCTTGTGGCGTCAGCAGCATGCCAAGCCGGTGGCCGAGGCCTTGCACGGCTGGCTGAGCGAGCAGCGAACGAAGTTGGCCAAGGCCGATGTGACGGCCAAGGCCATCGACTACAGCCTGAGCAATTGGCGAGGCCTGACGCGCTATCTGGACGACGGCCAGGTGCCGATCGACAACAACGCGGCGGAGAACGCGGTGCGTCCGCTCGCGGTGGGTCGCAATAAGGCGAACTGCGCTTTTATGCGAAGTCGGCACGGCGCGTGGCGCCGGTGGCGCAGCCTGCCTTCGCCACGTCGGTCCGATCCCGTGCTGGACTTCGCATAAGAAGTCGCGTCTCCTGGGGTGCCAACCCCGCTTCAGGAGATTGCGATGGAAGTCTTCGATTCCCTCACAGAGTTGGCCCGTGCTCGACTTCGAGCCAGCGCCTTTGCGCCGTTCGTTCAACCCCTCTGGGATCGACTGTCCGAGCAGCGGTACGCATCTGGTACGGCTCGCCAGTACATGAACTGCGTTGCCCACTTCGCCCACTGGTCGAGACGACGGCGTTTCGCCATTCACAGTTTCGATCAGCACGTCGCTGCCTTCGTCGACGAACACCTGCCTCGCTGCACTTGCGCTGCTCCGGTGCAGCGCAGCCGCAACCAAGTCCGCGCGGCTCTGCGGCACCTGTTGGCTGTTGTCAATGCCTCGGGCGTGCAACAGGATCATCACCACGGCGGCGCCGTCGACGTGCAGTTGCAGCGCTTCGACGACCACCTATTGCACGCCAAGGGACTGGCAGGCAGCACGCGCCTTCGGCGCACCGCGATCGTTCGTGCGCTGCTGTCCATGACCTCGAACTCAAGGACGCCGTCGGCCGAGGAACTGAGGCAATTCCTGGCCCGGGAACTCTCACGCGTGAGCGCCGCCAGCGGCAGCGTTACCGCGACCGCAGTGCGCAGTTACCTGCGCTTCCGTGCCTTCGAGGGCGATCGCGTCGAGCACCTGCTGCCGGTGGTCGCCTCGCCGGCGCATTGGCGTCTTGCCCCCTTGCCGCAGACGCTCACGCCCGACGAGGTCAATCGGCTGCTGGCTGCCTTCCCGGCGGATCTGCCATCGCGCCTGCGCTGTTACGCCCTCGTGCGCTGCGTCGTCGACCTCGGCCTGCGCAGCAGCGAGGCGATCGCGCTGGAACTCGACGACATCGACTGGGTGGCCGGCACCGTTCGCATCAGCAGGAGCAAATCGCGACGGGCCGATGTGCTGCCGCTGCCACAACTCACCGGCGCGGCCATCGCTGACTACGTGCGATCAGAACGGCCCCGGACCACGAGCCGCCGGGTCTTCGTTCGGCATGTGGCGCCTGTAGATGAGCCCGTGGCCGCCGACGTCGCCAGGCGTGCCGTGCGCCAGGCGTATCGCCGCGCTGGGTTGCCCTACACCCGGGTGCACATTCTTCGCCACACGCTGGCCAGCCGGCTTCTCAACACGGGCGGCACGCTCAAGGAGGTTGCCGATGTGCTGCGCCATCGCGAGCTGGACACCTCGCTCATCTACGCCAAGGTCGACTTCGGCTGCCTGGGCGCGGTGGCCATGCCCTGGCCCGGGAGCCGGCCATGAATGCGGCCACTACGCCGATGCAACAGGCTGTAGCGCGCTATCTCGAGGATCGTCGCCGCCTGGGCTTTGCGCTGACCGCGCCTGCCACCGAGCTCGCCCGATTTGCCCGGTACGCCGACGCGCGAGAACACCGAGGTCCACTCACGCAGGAGTTGATGCTGGGTTGGGCCCGGGAGCATGTGCATCGAACCAGCGACGTGACAGCAGCACGCCGGCTGGAGATCGTGCTTCCATTCGCCGCGTACTACCGGCAGTTCGAGCCGGGCACGCAGATTCCTCCCAAGGGCATCCTTGGCCGTGCTCACCGGCGCCTGGCGCCTCACATCTACACCGACCAGGAGATCATCCAGTTGCTCGACGCCGCCGGCCAACTGAGCTTGACCTGGCCTCTTCGAGCGCTGACCTATCGCAGTCTGTTCGGGCTGATCGCAGCGGCCGGCCTCAGGCTGTCCGAAGCGCTGATGCTCACGCTGGGCGACGTCGACCTGCAGGCAGCCGCGCTCACCGTGCGCCAGACCAAGTTCCACAAGTCTCGTCGCCTGCCGCTTCATCCAAGCACGGTGCGGGAACTCGAGCGGTACCGACAAGCGCGTGATCGGTGCCACAGCACTGACGACAGCGCCCCGTTCTTCGTCTCGCACGATGGTGGGCAGCTGCCCGCGCGCACGGTAGAGAACGTCTTCCGGCGCCTGCAACCAGGACTCGACTGGCGCGCCCGCGGCGATCATCCGTATCCTCGGATCCACGATCTGAGGCACACGATGGCGGTGCGGCGCCTGCAGCGCTGGCGCGAGTCGGGCCAGTCCATCGAGCACGCAATGTTCTGGCTGTGCACCTATCTGGGCCACGCCAAGATCTCCGACACCTACTGGTACCTGTCCGGCATCCCGGAGTTGATGGACACCATCGGCGCGCGGTTCGAGCGCTTCGTCGGCGTCGTCGGGCAAGGGGGTGCGTGATGAACCGTCAGACCACACCAACGTTCGCCGGCCTCGTGCAGGAATTCTTCACCGACTACATGGTGCAGCAGCGCGCCCTGAGCCCGCGTACGGTGGCATCCTACCGAGACACCTTCGTGCTGTTGCTGCGCTTCGCCGAAGACAAGCTGCACTTGCCGGCCCACGGGATGGCGATGGCCGATCTCAGTGCCGCGTTCCTGATCGACTTCCTGGATCACCTGGAGGCCCAGCGGCACAACTGCGTGCGAAGTCGCAATGTTCGATTGGCCGCGGTGCGCTCGTTCCTGAAGTTCGCCGCCAGGCGTGACCCGGCCAACCTGGGCGTGATCGAGAACGCATTGGCCGTGCCGATGAAGCGCTTCGAGCGCAAGATGGTCGGCTTCGTACCGCACGAGCAGATGTTGGCGGTCATCGATGTAGCGACCGACACCTGGATCGGGCAGCGAGACCGACTGATGCTGACGCTCATGTTCAACACGGGCGCTCGCGTCTGCGAGATCGTCGGCGTTCGCGTGGCCGACGTTGTGCTCGGGCCGAGCAACAGCATCCGGCTGCACGGCAAGGGGCGCAAGCAGCGCTCGCTGCCGCTGTGGAAGAGTTCGGCTCGGGCCGTGCGCGACTGGCTGCACTTGAATCCGCAGTTGCGCCCCGAGTCGCCGCTGCTGCCCACACGAGACGGACGGGCGATGACTCGGGCCAACGTCGCCCAGCGGCTGAAGCTGGCCGTCGAGGTGGCGTCGGTCGAACACGCGCAACTCAAGACGATGTCGGTGTCGCCACATATCGTGCGGCACTCGACTGCGATGAGCTTGCTGCAGTCCGGGGTAGATCCTTGCGAAATCGCGCTCTGGCTGGGTCACGAGAGCCCTTCGACAACTCACATGTATGTCGAGGCGGACCTGGCCATGAAGGAGCGCGCGTTGGCGCGGCTGAAGCAGCCGGAGGTCAAGCAAGCGCGGTATCGAGCACCGAAGGCCTTGCTGGCGTTCCTGCAAGGGCTGTGATTATGCGAAGCGGTATCGATGTCTTAAGCCATCGCTGCCCAGGGCGCCGACATCGCGGCGCCGTGCCGACTTCGCATAAAAGCGCAGTTCGCCTTATTGCGATCATGCGAAGGTTCGCATGACCGCAAGAACTGGCTCTTTGTCGGATCACAGCAGGCCGGCGAGCGCGCCGCGGTGGTGCTCAGCCTGATCGAGTCGGCCAAGCTCAACGGGCACGATCCGTGGGCCTACCTGAAGGACGTGTTCGAGCGGCTGCCGACGCTCAAGCAGCGCGACCTGGCGCAGCTGCTGCCGCACAACTGGCGGCCGCCCGGCGCGGCTGCCGCGGCAGACTCCGCGCCGCTCGCCGTGGCCGCGTAGCCGCAACATCAGCACGCCGCGATCGACGACGCAAGGGTGTCGTTCGCGGAACGCTTACGGGTGATGTAGCGACACAGCTGCTGCAGCCGCTTGCGCTCGTGTGCTTCGACACGCACCGCCGCGTGCAGACTGAAACCATCGATGTCGGCGCACAGGGGCTGGCGCGCTGCGCTCTCGCGCGGCATCGCGCCCCGCAGGGTCAGCACCTTCTACCCGGCGCGCGGGCCGAAGGCGATGCGGTAAGTGATGGCTGCGGCCTGCAGCGGCCGCAGCGTGCGCGCCTCCTCACCGTCAGCATCCGGCTCGGCCAGGCAGGTCCGGCCCATGTCCTCGACCAGCACGCCCCGGCGCGTGAGCATCTTCATCAGCCGGGTGATGATCGCCTGCAGCAGCGCATGCACCTCGTCGCCGGTGGGCAAAGCCGTGGGCCAGGATGCCGCATTCGAGGAAGGCTTCGAACTCGTCTTTGATGAACCGGGGCAACTCGGCACCGGTGCTGGCCTCGGTGTGCGTGATGAAGCCGGCCGCATGCTGCTGCACCAGGCGATACAGCGTGGTCTGCTCGGGGCGATGGCGTTCGTAGTGGAGCGGGGCGCCATCGGGCGCCCGCTGGGACTGCCGGCCGATGGCTTGCACGATGGGCTCCCGAGGCGGTGAGCCCCCACGGTCTCGAGCCGCGCACGGTGTCGCCATCGCCCTGTCGGGCGCCTACCTGTGGGTGCCTGCCTGCAGGCCTGCCTTCGGCTGCCTGCCTCCAAGCCGCCGCCACCGTCAGCACGGCCAGGTGCGATGCCGGGAAGCCAGCGCACTGGCGCGCCTACGGCGCCAAGTCGAGCGGCTTGTCCACGTCGATGCCCCGCGCGCAGGCGGCGTGATGCGCGAGCAGCTGCAGCGGCACGACGTGCAGGATCGGGCTGAGCACGCCGTAGTGCTCGGGCATGCGGATCACGCGCACGCCTGGGCTGCTCTCGATCCGCATGTCGGCGTCGGTGCAGAGACCCGCACATCAGCTTCCACAGGCCCGAACTACAGGCTGCCGCCCTGCCCGGCCACTGCGGGCTCGCTCCTTCTCATGGCCAACGCCAGCCCCGCCACCGCGAGCCCCAGCGGCACGAAGGACACCCACAGCACGGCATTCCAGCCATAGGCGCTGAGCAGGCCGCCGGAGGCGAACGAGCCGATGGCCATCAGGCCGAAGACGATGAAATCGTTCAGCGCCTGCACGCGCGTCTTCTCCTCGGGCCGGTGGCATTCCAGCACCAGCGCCGAGGCGCCCAGGAAGCCGAAGTTCCAGCCCAGGCCGAGCAGGATCAGCGTCCCCCAGAAATGCATCAGCTCGATGCCGCCCAGGCCGACCGCCGCGGAAAGACCGGTCAGCAGCAGGCCCGCCGCGGCCACGCGGCCGGCGCCGAAGCGGGTGATCAGGTGGCCGGTGAAGAAGCTGGGCGCATACATCGCGATGACGTGCCACTGCATGCCCAGGTTGGCCGAGGCCTGCGAATGCCCGCACAGGTGCATCGCCAGCGGCGCGGCCGTCATCAGGAAGTTCATCAGCATGTACGACACGGCGCCGCTGATCGCCGCGGCAATGAAGCGCGGCTGCCGCGCGATGTCCGCGAGCGGCCGCCCGCCGGACTTCTCTGCCGCCGTCGGCATCGGCAGCCGCACGCCGAGCAGGACGAAGGCCGACAGCGCCGCAGCCACCGCCTGCGCCAGGTAGGTGGCCGCGAACAGGTGCGGCGGCCACAGGTCCATGGTCCGCGTCACCAGTTGCGGCCCCACGACCCCGGCCGCGACGCCGCCGGCCATGACCAGCGACAGCGCGCGCGCCCGGTGCTGCGGCGCCACGCCGTCGGCGGCGGCGAAGCGGAACGACAGCACGACGGCCGCGTAGCCGCCGCCGAAGAAGGTGGCCAGGCAGAACAGCCAGAACGATCCCAGGACGACAGCCAGCATCGCCAGCAGCCCGGCGAGCACCCCCGCCCCGGTGCCCGCCAGGAAGGCCGCGCGCCGGCCGTGCCGCCTGGCGATCGCGCCCACCGGCAGGATGCACGCCGCCATGCCGACGACGAAGATCGAGATCGGCAGCGTCGCCAGCATCGGCGCCGGCGCCAGCATGTCGCCGACGATGGATCCGGTGGCGTAGACCACCACCGCGTTGGCGCCGGCCAGCGCTTGCGCGATCGCAAGGCGCCAGATGTTGCCGCTCTGGGTCTTTTCGGGCAGCACGGAGGAAGAGTCGCTCATGGAGTGGGCAAGTTCATGTGTGATGCGCAGGGCCTCATTGGCCTGATGCGCCTTGCCCCATGGTCAGCACCATGCGGAACCTGGGTTGTCCGGACTTCAGCCTGCGGTAGGCCTCGGCGGCCTGCTCGAAGGGCAGGCACTCGATGCGCGGCCGCACGTTGACCAGCACGCTGAAGTTCAGCGTCTTCTCATTGTCGTGCGGCGTGCCGGTGATCGAGCCCAGGATGCTGCGCTGCCCGCCGACCAACAGGCCGGCAGGAACCTGCAGCGGACTCTTGCCCGGGTTGAGCACGACCAGCCGCCCTTCGGGCGCCAGGCCGCCGAGCAGCGCCGACACCGTCTCGGCATGGTCGATGGTCGTCACGATGGCCTGCGCGCCGCCCATGCGCAGCAGCGCGGCGACGGCGTCCTCCTGGAGGCTGTCGATGTAGACATGCGCGCCCAGCGCCAAGGCATCCTCGGCGATGTCGCTGCCGCGCCCGATGGCCGCCACCTTGAAGCCCATGTGGCGCGCGTACTGCAGCGCCATGTGCCCCAGCCCGCCGATGCCGACGATGGCGACCAGATCGCCGGCCTCGGCGCCACACTTCTTCAGCGCGTTGAAGGTGGCGATGCCGGCGCACAGGATCGGCGCGGCTTCTTCCGAGTTCAGTGCGTCGGGGATCGCCACCAGCGCGGTGCCGCGCGCCAGCAGCATCTCGGCATAACCGCCGTCGCAACTGGCGCCGACGACCGGCTGGTTGCGGCACAGCTGGAAGCGCCCCTGCCGGCAGGCGGCGCATGCGTTGCAGTGGCCGCCCAGGCGGCCGACGCCGACGCGCTGCCCCAGCGTCCAGATCGACGGAACCTGCGCGCCCAGCGCCACGATGCGTCCGACCACTTCGTGGCCGGGCACGCGCGGCCGCTGCCCGGCGGGGGCGGCTCTTTCGATGTCGGCAGCATCCGCGCCGCAGACGCCGCAGGCCTCCACCTGGATCAGCACCTCGCCGGCACCCGGCTGCGGCGTGTCGCGCTGCACCAGTTCCAGCACGCCCGGGGCGCTGACCTGCATGGCGCTGTAGGTTTTTTTCATCCCGAGGCCTCCGCTGTCTTCGTCCCGCCGCGAGCCGCCAGCAGGTCGACGCCTTTGCGTGCGGCGTCCACGGCGCCGGCCACATAGCCGGAGAATTCCGCCGACCATTCGCTCGCCACGCCGACGAGCCGGTTTTGCCACACGCCGTCGGATGCGGTGGCGGGCAGCCTGACGGGCTGGTGCGCGCCGGTATCCTGGTCGGCGGCGACGGCGGTGTGGGGGTCGCCGGCCCAATCCTTCAGGAACTCGGCCCGGGGCGACGCGGCCTCGCTGCCGAACAGCCGCACCAACTGGGCGCGGCAGTGGGCCCGCAGCGCCTCTTCCGGCACGTGGCCGCGCACCTGGGCGGGCACGCCCAGAAAGCCGAACAGCGCGCCGCCGTCCTGCGCCGAGGCGTCATGGATCTCGGCCAGCGGTCCTCTGGCACTTCGCGCCGCGCCCGAAAGCCCTTGTCGGCGCCAGAAGGGCGTGTCGTAGACGGCCAGGTACTTGGCATGAGGCGCCATCCATGTCGCGCAGCTTTCCCACTGCAGCGCCAGGGCCTGCGGCAGCGCCGGCGCGAAGGCGATCGTGGCGACGGCCAGGCGCGGCGGCACGGCAAGCAGCACTTGCTCGGCGCGACAGCAAAACGCGCGGCCCAGGCCGTCCTCGGCCTGCACTTCGATGAAGGCGCCCGCATGCTCCAGGCGCCGCACGCGGCAGCCGCCGAGCAGCGCTGCAGTCGGCCCCCTACGGCCTGCGGCCGGTCCCCCCGAGGGGGAGTCGTCCTCGGCAGAGCCTGCGGACTCAGGCCTCAGGCGCCGGCGAAGGGCCTCGATCAGTGCCCCCATGCCGCCCACGATGCGCCGCGCCGGCGGCACCGAAACATAGCCCGGGTAGCGGCCGGGCGTCTGCGCCCCGGCGTGTTCGACCAGCATGTCGCCGGCTTCGACCTGCTCGAAGCTCTCCAGGCCGAGCGTTTCCACCAGGCCCAGCAGTTCCGGCTGCGCGTCGGGCCAGAACCATGTCGCGCCCAGGTCATAGCTGCCGGCATCACCCACCGGCGAAGACACCGGCACCGTCAGGATGCGCCCGCCGAAGGATTCGCGCGCTTCCAGCAGCACGTAGTCGTGCATGCCGCGCTGCTCGAGCAAGGCCGCGGCATACAGGCCGCTGAGGCCACCACCGACGATGGCGACGCGCGCCTTCAGCATCGCGCGCCTTGCTCGGCCGCGCCGCCTTCGGGGTGAGCGCCAATCCTCAGATACACGGCCGCTCCGGCGCTGCCGGCGATGAAGGCGGGGTATTGCCCTGCGGGCAGGCGGATCCAGCTGCCGGGGTCATAGCGCATCGCGCCTTCGTGCAGGCTGCCTTCCAGCACCAGCATTTCCGCGCCCTCGACGCGGCGGCTGAAGACACCGGCACTCGGCGCCAGACGTTCGATCGACACCTGTTCGCCGCGCCCGGCGAACAGCGGACAGGACTGCCGCCCGTCGCGCACGATCCAGCGGGAAGCGTCCCGGGTGTCGATGCGCACTTGCTGCGTCTCGTCTGCGCGCATCTGGCAGAGCTTGACGAAGAGGGTGGCGCCCTCATCGCTGAAGGGCCGGTGGCTGGAGCCGGGCGGGTTGCGCAGGTACCAGCCGGCCGGATAGTGATCGCTGCCCTCGGAGAAGGTGCCGCCGAGCACGAGGATCTCTTCGCCGCCGGAATGCCGGTGCTGCGGGAAGCTGGAGCCGCTCGCATAGCGCACGATGCTGGTCGCCCTGCCTGTCTCGGCACCCAGCCGGTCGAGCATCACGCGCTCGACGCCCGGCTGCGGCGAGGCCACCCACTGGTACTGCTGCGGCACGACGGCGGCGCGCAGCGAAAAATCTGCGTTGACGAGCATGGTTTTCCAGGTTGATCTGCAGGCGGATAAGCGGCCTCTGTCCTGCCGGGTCAAAGCTCAGCAATCTCTGCAATAGCCCGGGTCATGCGGCGGATCGCCTCATCGACCGTGGAGCGCGGGCAACCGAGATTGGCGCGCATGTAGCCGTGGCCCTCGGCGCCGAACTTCTGGCCCTTGTCGAGCCAGACCCGCGCCTGGGTCAGCATGAACTTGTCGAGCGCCTGCGCATCCAGGCCGAGCCCGCGGCAGTCCATCCAGGCCAGGTAGAGCGAGTCCATCGGCAAGACCTCGACTTTCGGCGTGGCAGCGTTGATCGCCTCGCGGAAGTGCGCGTGGTTCGCGCGCAGGTACTGCAGCAGGCTGTCCACCCAGGACGCGCCGTGCGCATAAGCCGCTTCCGCAGCCACCATGCCCAGGGTGTTGACCAGCGGGAACATGTTGCGGTCGTATCGCCTGTGCAGCTCTTCGCGCAGGCGCCGGTTGGGGATGAAGACGTTCGCGCTTTGCAGGCCGGGCAGGTTGAAGGTCTTGCTCGGCGCGGTGCAGGTGATGCTGTTCTGCGCGAATGCCTCGCTGAGCGACACAAAGGGAAGATGCCGCTTCTCCGGGTTGATGATCAGGTCCTGGTGAATCTCGTCGGAGATCACCAGAACGCCGTGACGCAGGCAGATTTCACCCATGGCCCGCAGTTCGGCTTCGGACCACACGTTGCCCGTCGGGTTGTGCGGATGGCTGAGGATGAAGATCTTCGTGTTGCCCTGAATCGCCGCCTCGAAGCCCTGTTCGTCGAAGCGGTAGCCTGCTGCAGTGCGCTGCAGCGGGGCATAGGCCAGGTGGCGGCCGTTCATCAGCACGTCGCCGTGGAAATGACCGTAGACCGGCGGTTGAATCAGGATCGAATCGCCCGGTGCGGAAAAGGCCTGCACGGCGGTCTTCAGCGTCGTGATGATGCCCGAGGTCTGAACGACCCATTCCTTCGGCACATCCCAGCCGAAGCGTTTGGATTGCCAGCCGATGACCGCTTGCACATAGCTGTCGGTGGCGCCGCCGGGATAGCCGAAGATGCCCTGCTCCACCGCTTCGTGCAGCGCATCGATGACGGGCTGCGGGGCACGAAAGTCGGTATCGGCCACCCACATCGGCAGCGGATCGGCCGCATGTTCGTCGGCGGAAAGAAGCTTGTGCCCGAAGGCCCACTTCATCGAATTGGACTTCCTTCGATCGAAGACTTCGTCGAAGACGGAGCGCTTTCCTTGACCCGAAGCGGCAGCCTCGCCGGCACAAGAATCGAAGGCGCCGTGGCCGGGAAATGCGGAGGTTGACGGTGGGTTCATGGATGGTGCCGGTCGAGCCTGGTTGCAGGAGGGTTTCGGGAGGGGCGCGTTCAACGCAGCGCCTGCGTCTCGAACCAGCGGCGCGCCAGCCGGTTCCAGAAGCGGGCGCCCAGGGCCAGATTGTCGTCATTGAAGTCGTAGCCGGGGTTGTGCAGGCCCACGCCGGGTTGACCGTCGGCGCCGTTGCCGATCCAGCCGTAGGCGCCGGGCACCTCTTCCAGCATGAAGCCGAAATCCTCGGACGTCATCGCCGGCAGCACGTCGGTGTGCGCGTGGCCGCTGCCCACCACCTCGCGCATGACCTCGCCCATGAACAGCGCTTCCTTGCGGTGGTTCGCCGTGACGGCGCGACCGATCACTCGCGAGGGCTTGTGCCCGGAGATCTGGGCGGCCACGCTGCCCGCGGTCAGCGCCAACCCTTACATGGGCGAGTTCATTTCCTTGCTGCGCGAACTCACCGCCCGCACGCTGCCGGATGTCGAGTTGATGTGACTCCATCGGGCGGACGGCGGCGCTGACGGAATGCCCCGGCTGCGCATCAGTTCTTTGCTCCCCGACGACGGTGCGGGCCAAAGGCGATCAGCGCCTGAAGACCGGCCAAGCACAGAGCATCGCAATCGGCCGCAGCGCCGATTTCAGGCGACCTGGTAGACGCGCACCTCGGGGGCCGCAGCCAGCAGCGGCTGCAGGCCGCCGACGACGTCGGCGGTGAAGAGCGGGCTCTGCAGATACGCGTTGGCGTTTTGCACGCTGTCGAAGCCATGCAGCACCTGGACGTCTTCGTCGCGCACCAGCAGTTCCTTGGACTTCGCGCCGCTGATGGTGTCGAGGAACGGCGCCTTGTACTTCCGGTACACGTCTACAGCCGCCGGACGCTGGGCGGCATCGATCTTCAAGGTGATTTGCAGGAAGGCAGCCACGAGAATCTCCTTCAGGTTCAGGTTCAGGGACCGAACGGCGAATGCGCAGCGTTCGGGTAGACCATCAGGAACAATTTCTTCAGTGCACCCAATGGGCCAGCCCGATTTTTCTTGCTTTAGGGCTCTGCCGCAAACGAGATAAAGTGTCCCGATCTGAAAGAAAAGCTTTGCCTGCATGAGCGCGCCCGTCCACCTGAATGCACTGCGTGCCTTCGAGGCCAGCGCGCGCCATCAGAGCTTCTCGGCGGCGGCGGCGGAGCTGCATGTCACGCCTGCGGCCGTCGGCCAGCTGGTGCGCAGCCTGGAGCAGTGGCTGGGTGCGCCGTTGTTCATCCGCGGCAGCAGCGGCCGCACGCGGCTGGTCGCGACCGACGCAGCCTTGCGTGCCTTGCCCGAGATCAGTGCCGGCTTCGAACGCTTGACCGCGGGCCTGGAGCGGCTCAGGCAGCAAGCCGGCGGCGGCGTGCTCAGCGTGACGGTCAGCCCGGCTTTCGCCGCCAAATGGCTGCTGCCGCGCTTCGAGCGCTTCCAGGCCATCTGTCCCGACACCGACGTGCGCCTGGAGACCCACACCAAGGCCCTGGACTTCGCGGCGCAGCGGGTGGACATCGGCGTGCGCTACGGCATGGGGGTCTGGCCGGGTCTGACGGCCGAAAAGCTGATGGACGAGCAGGTCTACCCGGTGTGCTCGCCCGAGCTGCTGCGCAGCCGGCCCCTGCGCAAGCCGGGCGATCTGCAGCGCATCACGCGGATCCACGACCTGTCGATGGACGGCCATGCGGGCTTTCCCACCTGGGACGCGTGGTTCCAGGCCGCGGGGGTGACCGACATCACGCCGGCGCGCGGCCTGAAGATCAACAACTCCGCCGCGGTGCTGCAGCTGGCCATCGAAGGCCGGGGCGTGGCGCTCGCGCGCAGCGTGATGGCTCGCGACGATCTGGCGGCCGGCCGGCTGGTGCGGCTGTTTGCGCAGATCCGCTTCGTCTCGCCGCTGGCCTACTACATCGTGTATCGGCCCGAGAGCGCCGGCTTGGCCCAGCTGAAGGCCTTCCGGGACTGGCTGATCAGCGAGGCCGCCCTGCAGGCCGCGCAGGCGGACCCGTCTACAAGGACATGTTCTGGTAGGACAGCACGGTCTTCTTCACGTGCACGGCGATGATCGCCACCACCTCGTCGGGCCGCGCCGGACGCAGCAGCTGTTCCGATTCCACCGACACCTTGGTGACCAGCGAATCGTCCTCCAGCAGGCAGAAGAAGGGCGTCGGGTCGGGATCCGCCGGCAGCTCGGTGCGCCCTTCCATCGAGCCGCGCGGCACGCGCAGCCCGTCGAGCAGCGTCTTCAACCGGTTGTCGATGTCGCCGCCGTCGGTGATCAGCGTGCCGCGCGGCTGCTGGCGGAACAGCAGCACCGACAGCTCGACGTACAGGTTCAGCCGCTGCGTAACCAGCGGCGCGAACAGCAGCCCGCCCTTCTCGACGATGACCGACACCTTGCCCGGCCGCGGCGGGTGCGCCAGCAGCGTGGCGGCCGCGTCGTGCAGCGGATGCTCGCGCCACAGCCGCTGCAGCTGCGGGTGCAGCGCGCGCCGGATCTCCCACTTGTGCGTGGACTTCGCGCCCTGCCCGCGCAGCGGGCCTTCGTAGATCAGGCGGAATTCCATGCAGTGCCGCCTGCGCTACACGATGCGCGACTTCTTGTCCCCCCAGTACTTGTCGCGCAGCGGCTTCTTGTACAGCTTGCCGGTGGGCAGACGCGGCAGCGGGTCCATGAAGTCCACAGTGCGCGGGCACTTGAGTTTTGCAAGGTGCTGCTGGCAGAAGGCGATCAGCTCGGCCTCCAGCTCCGGCCCCGGCTGCTCGCCAGGCATCGGTTGCACCACGGCCTTGACCGCCTCGCCCATCTCCTCGTCGGGCACGCCGAACACCGCCGCGTCCGCGACCTTGGGATGCGTGATCAGCAGGTTCTCGCATTCCTGCGGGTAGATGTTGACGCCGCCGCTGATGATCATGAAGGTCGAGCGGTCGGTCAGGTAGAGGAAGCCGTCGTCGTCGACGTAGCCGACGTCGCCCACCGTGCTCATCGTGCCGTCGTCCGAACGTGATTGCTGCGTACGCTGCGGATCGTTGAAGTATTCGAAGGGCGACGCCGTCTTGAACCAGATCTCGCCCGGCGCGCCCTTGGGCGAGGGCTGCATGTTCTCGTCCAGGATGTGCAGGTCGCCGATCATCACCTTGCCCACCGTGCCCTTGTGCGCGAGCCATTGTTCGCTGTCGCAGGCGGTGAAGCCCAGGCCTTCGGTGGCGCCGTAGTACTCGTGGATGATCGGGCCCCACCAGTCGATCATCTGCTCCTTCACCTGCACCGGGCAGGGCGCGGCGGCGTGGATGGCGATCTCCAGGGTCGAGCGGTCGTACTTGTCGCGGATCTCCGCCGGCAGCTTCAGCATGCGGCTGAACATCGTCGGCACCAGCTGGGTGTGCGTAACCTTGTACTTCGGTATCAGGCTCAGGTAGTGCTCGGGGTCGAAGTGTTCCATGATGATCACCGTGCCGCCCACACCCAGCGTCAGCGACACCGCCGCGTTCGGCGCCGAGTGGTACAGCGGCGCCGGCGACAGGTAGATCATGTCCTCGCGGTAGCGCCACAGCTTGTGCAGGAAGTGGAACAGCGGCAGCGGCTGCGACGGCGGTGTCTCGGGCAGCGGGCGCACGATGCCCTTGGGCCGGCCGGTGGTGCCCGACGAATAGAGCATCGCCGTACCCAGCTGCTCGTCGGCGATGGGCGTGTCCGCAAAGCCGGCGATAGCCGTCGCATAGTCCTGGAACGGCGGCATCAGATCGCCGCCTCCGTCGACCACCAGGCACAGCTTGACCTGCGGGCAGGACTTCAGCGCTTCGCGCACCACGTCGAGCTTGGCGCGCGAGGTGATCAAGAGTTGCGATTCGCTGTTGTTGACGATGTAGCTCAGCTCCTCGGCCGTCAGGAAGCTGTTGACGCAGGTGAAGTACAGCCCGGCGCGGTAGCCGGCCGAGCAGGCCTCCAGGAAGCGGTTGTTGTTCTCCATGAATATGGCGTAGTGGTCCAGCCGCTTCAGCCCCTGCGCGCGCAGCAGGTGGGCCAGGCGGTTGCTGCGGGCCTCGAATTCGCGGTAGCTCACGGCCTCGCCGGTGCTGGCCATGATGAAGGCCGGCCGGTCGGGATGCTGTTGGGCGTATTTCCCTGGGTACATGTGGTCTCCGGTGTTTTCAATCACGAACGAAAAGATTGCGGCCTAAAGCCATCCGTCAGCCTGCAGCCTCGCGAGCCGCCGCTGGACCTTGACCGGCATCGCACCCGCGCCGCAGCGCCGCGGCTACTTGCCCAGTCCCATCGAGCGCGCGATCACCTCCTTCATGATCTCGCTGGTGCCGCCGTAGATGCGCGACACGCGCGTGTCGGCATAGGCGCGGGCGATCGGGTACTCCCACATGAAGCCGTAGCCGCCGTGCAGCTGCAGGCATTCGTCGATCACCTTGCCGGCGATCTCGGTGCACGTCAGCTTGGCCATCGCCGCGGTCGGCGGGTCGAGTTCGCCGGCCAGCAGCAGGCTCATGCACTGGTCGACGAAGACGCGCGCCATCTGCACCTGCGCCTGCAGCTCGGCGAGCTTGAAGCGCGTGTTCTGGAAGCTGGCCACCGGGTTGCCGAAGACCTTGCGCTCGCGCACGTAGGTCATCGTGTCGTCGATCGCCTGCTGCGCCGACGCTGCGGCGCCGATGGCGATCTGCATGCGCTCCCAGGGCAGCTCCTGCATCAGGTAGATGAAGCCCTGCCCCTCGGCGCCCAGCAGGTTGTGCGCCGGCACCTGCACGCCGTCGAAGAACAGCTCCGAAGTGTCCTGCGCCTTCAGGCCCAGCTTCTTCAGCCGCTTGCCCTTGTCGAAGCCCTTCATGCCGCGCTCGACCAGGATCAGGCTGGTGCCCTTTGCGCCGAGCTCGGGGTTGGTCTTGGCGACGACGATCACCAGGTCGGCGTTCCAGCCGTTGGTGATGAAGGTCTTGGCGCCGTTGACGACATAGTGGTCGCCCTTGCGGACCGCGCTGGTGCGCACCGACTGCAGGTCCGAGCCGACGCCGGGCTCGCTCATCGCGATCGCGCCGATGATCTCGCCGCGCGCCATGCGCGGCAGGAAGCGCTGCTTCTGCTCTTCGGTGCCGTACTTGAAGAGGTAGGGCGCGACGATCTCCGAATGCAGCGAGAAGCCCAGGCCCGTGGTGCGGGCCTTCGAGGTCTCCTCCATCATCGCCATGCTGTACAGCCGGTCGGCGCCGGCGCCGCCGTAAGCCTCGGGCATGCTGGGACAGAGGAAACCGTTGGCCCCCGCCTTGGCCCAGACCTCGCGGTCGACGCAGCCGCGCTCCTCCCAGGCCTCGTGATGCGGCAGCACTTCCTTCTCGAGGAACTTGCGGAACGACGCGCGGAATTCCTCGTGTTCCGGGCTGAACAGCTTGCGGGGGATCATCGCGCCGCTCCTTCGCCGGCTTAATGTGGAAGTCCTCCATGATCCGGGGCGTTGCCCCGCACCATGAAAGTCAGAGCCGCTCGACGATGGTCACGTTGGCCTGGCCGCCGCCTTCGCACATGGTCTGCAGGCCGTAGCGCTTGCCCTTGGCCTGCAGTGCGTGGATCAGCGTGGTCATCAGCTTGGCGCCGGAGCCGCCCAGCGGGTGGCCCAGCGCGATCGCGCCGCCGTTGACGTTGAGCCGCGCCGGGTCGGCGCCGGTGTGCTTCAGCCAGGCCAGCGGCACCGATGCGAAGGCTTCGTTGACCTCGAACAGGTCGATGTCGCCGATCTTCATGCCGGCCTTCTGGAGCGCACGCGTGGTCGCCGGCAGCGGCGCTTCGAGCATGATCACCGGGTCGCCGCCGATGACCGTCATCTGGTGGATGCGTGCCAGCGGCTTCGCGCCGATGGCCTTCAGACCCTTCTCGTTGACCACCATCAGGCCCGCGGCGCCATCGCAGATCTGGCTGGCGTTGGCGGCCGAGATGCAGCCGCCCTCGCGCAGCGTCTTCACGCCGGCGATGCCCTCCAGCGTCGCATCCATGCGGATGCCCTCGTCGACCGTGTGCATCTCGCCGCCACCGCCGCCGCTGCCGTCCGGCAGCCGCACCTGCACCGGCACGATCTCGGCCTTGAACGCGCCTTCCAGCGCCGCCGCCTTCGCGCGCTGGTGGCTCAGCAGCGAGAAGCGGTCGAGCTGTTCCTTCGACAGCTTGTGCTTCTCGGCGATCATCTCCGCGCCCATGAACTGGCTGAAGTCCGGGCCGGGGAAGCGCTGGCGGATCACCGGGCTCATCGAGTGGCCCAGTCCCGCTTCCTTGTAGATCTTGCCCAGCCCGGCCATCGGGATGCGGCTCATGCTCTCGACGCCGGCGGCGATCACGCAGTCCATCGCGCCCGACATCACCGCCTGCGCGGCGAAGTGCAGCGCCTGCTGCGACGAGCCGCACTGCCGGTCGATGGTCACGCCCGGCACGTCCAGCGGCAGCTTCGAGGCCAGCGCGGCCATGCGGCCGATGCAGTTGCTCTGCTCGCCGGCCTGCAGCACGCAGCCCATGATCACGTCTTCGACCAGCGCCGGGTCGGCGCCGCTGCGCTCCAGCAGCGCGTCGATCACCTGTGCCGCCAGATCCACCGGATGCCAACCGGACACACGCCCGCCCCTGCGGCCGCCGGCGGTGCGGGCGGCAGCGACGATATAAGCTTCAGCCATGATGCGTTTCCCTTTAGAGAAGAGCCCGGTCGTTTCGGGCACAGAATGTGAAGGCGCAGCATAGCGCGTTGCGCGCACCCCCGAACCGTCGCGCAAGTGACAACCACCGATAGAGGCACCTCCCATGAAACTCTCTTCCGACATCTCGGCCGTCGTCACCGGCGGCGCCTCCGGCCTGGGCGCCGCGACCGCGCGCCGCCTGGCCAAGAGCGGCGTCAAGGTCGCGCTGTTCGACCTGAACGAAGCGGCGGGCGAAGCACTCGCCAAGGATCTCGGCGGCGTGTTCTGCAAGGTCGACGTGACCAACGAAGAACAGGTCGACGCCGGCTTCGCCAAGGCACGCGCGGCGATCGGCCAGGAGCGCATCCTGGTCAACTGCGCCGGCACCGGCAACGCCATCAAGACCGCCAGCCGCGACAAGAAGACCGGCGAGATCAAGGCCTTCCCGACGCTGAACTTCGACCGCATCATCCAGATCAACCTGGTCGGCACCTTCCGCTGCATCGCCAAGAGCGCCGCGGGCATGATGACGCTGGACCCGCTGGAACACGGCGAGCGCGGCGCCATCGTCAACACCGCGTCGGTGGCGGCGCAGGACGGGCAGATCGGCCAGGCCTCGTACTCGGCGTCGAAGGCCGGCATCGTCGGCATGACGCTGCCGATCGCGCGCGACCTGATGGGCGAAGGCATCCGCGTCAACACCATCCTGCCCGGCATCTTCGAGACGCCGCTGCTGGCCGGCCTGCCCGACAACGTCAAGGACGCGCTGGCCGCGTCGGTGCCCTTCCCCAAGCGCCTGGGCCAACCGGACGAATACGCGGCGCTGGCCGAGTTCATGATCAGCACCGGCTACATGAACGGCGAATCGGTACGCCTCGACGGCGCCATCCGTATGGCACCGAAGTGATCATCGACGCCTGGGCGCAGCATCCGACGCTGCGCCACAGCCGCGACCCCGTCTTCGATTCGCTGCGGCGCTGGACCAAGGCGCCGGTGCCGACCGAGCCGTTGCCGCTGAGCGCCACGCTGGCGGCGATGGACGCGGGCGGCGTGGCCAAGAGCCTGATCTGTGCCTGGGAGGCGCCGCAGCGCACGATGATCTCCAACGACGAGGTCGCCGGCTTCGCCGCCGCGGCGCCCGAGCGGCTGGTCGGCGTCGGCTCGGTGGACATCTCGCGGCCGATGGCCGCCGTGCGCGCTGGATCGATGAAGACACCATCATGACCGAAACCGCCACCCACCGCGACCGGCTGGACAAACCCACGCTGATCTACCCCTTCGAACACCCGCCGGAACCCGGCACGGCGCTCGAGGTGGCGCCCGGCGTGATGTGGACGCGCATGCCGCTGCCGCTGGCGCTGGACCACATCAACGTCTGGGGCATCGAAGACGGCGACGGCTGGGCCATCGTCGATACCGGCATGCGCACCGACGAGACGCTGGCCGCCTGGCGGCAGCTGTTTGCGGGCGCCCCCGAGGGCAAGCGCCTGAGCCGCGTCTTCGCCACGCACATGCACCCCGACCACATCGGCATGGCCGGCTGGCTGACGCGCAAGTTCGACATCCGGCTGTGGATGACGCGGCTGGAGTACCTGCACTGCCGCGTGCTGATGGCCGACACCGGCCGCGAAGCGCCGGACGACGGCGTGGCCTTCTACCGCCGCGCCGGCTGGGGCGACGCGGCGGTCGAGAACTACCGCGCGCGCTTCGGCAACTTCGGCAAGCGCATCCATGCGATGCCCGACAGCTACCGGCGCATCGCCGATGGCGAAGTGCTGCGCATCGGCGCGCACGACTGGCGCGTCGTCGTCGGCACCGGCCATTCGCCCGAGCATGCCTGCTACTACTGCCCGGAGCTGAAGCTGCTGATCAGCGGCGACCAGGTGCTGCCGCGCATCTCGTCCAACGTCTCGGTGCACGCGACCGAGCCCGACGAGAACCCAATGGCCGACTGGCTCGCCTCGCTGTCCAAGATCAAGGCCGAGGTGCCCGACGACGTGCTGGTGCTGCCGGCGCACAACGAGGTCTTCCGTGGCCTGCACGCACGCCTGGACTACCTGGCGGCGGCGCAGCTGCGCACGTTGGCGCGGCTGCGCAAGTCGCTGTCCGAGCCGCGCCGCACCATCGACGTCTTCGGTGCGCTGTTCGCGCGCGCCATCGGCGAGAACGACGTCATGCTGCTGAACCTGGCCACCGGCGAAAGCCAGGCCTGCCTGAACTACCTGCTGCAGCGCGGCGAGGTCACGCGCGAGATCGACGCCGCCGGCGTGGCCTGGTACCGGCGCAGCGGCGACTGAAGGGCACGATGGAAGGCACCCCCGCCGGCAGCGTGCTGGAACTCGGCCCGGTGCGCGTGTACTTCGGCGAGAAATCCGGCAAGTACCCCGACGGCAACCAGGTGGTGGTGCGCGGCGCCGACTCGATGGTGGTGTTCGATACGCCGCAGGCCGCCAACCGCCTGCCCGAGGTGCTGGCCGACGCCGACTTCGCCATCCTCGGCCACGTGCACGAGGACCACATGGCCGGTCTGCATCTGATGCCGGCCAAGCCGCTGTACGTGCCGCAGGCCGATCTGGAGGCCGCGCGCAGCTTCGAGGGCCTGTCGCGCCACTACGGCTATCCGCCGCCGGTGATGGCTGCGCTGCGGCGCAAGATCGAGGTCGACTTCCACTACGAGCCGCGCCCCGATGCCGTGGGCTATGCCGACGGCGCCGCATGGGAACTGGGCGGCGGCGTGCGCGTGCGTGCACATCACATGCCGGGCCACACCGCCGGCCACAGCGTGCTGCTGGTCGAGCCCGATGGCATCGCCTTCATCGGCGACATCGACCTGTCCAGCTTCGGCCCGTATTACGGCGACGCCACCTCGAGCCTGGCCGACTTCAGGCGCACGCTGACGCGGCTGCGCGAGCTGCCGGCGCGCGGCTGGATCACCTCGCATCACAAGGGCGTGGTGCGCGAACGCGCGCAGTTCCTGCAAATGCTCGACGCTTTCGCCGCGCGCATCGACGAGCGCGAAGCCCGGCTGCTGCAGATGCTCGCGCCCGGGCCGCAGACGCTGGCCGAGCTGGCGCGGCAACGGCTGCTGTATCCAGCGCATGCCGACGACCTGTGGATCGACTGCGCCGAAGCGCGCTCCATCGAGCAGCATCTGCGCGAGCTGCTGGCCGACGGCCGCATCGCCCGCGACGGTGCGCACTACCGGCTCGCGGGCTGAGAGCTGCTCTGAACGCTTGATCTCGGTCACGCCGCCGACATGCGGCGCCGCTACGATGTTCGGCACCGTTGGACATCAGCCGGAGGAACGCCATGGCCACCCGCATGAAAGCTGCCGTCTTCGTCGAACCCGGACGCATCGAACTCGCCGACAAACCCCTTCCCGAGGTCGGCCCCAACGACGCGCTGATGCGCATCACGCTGACCACGATCTGCGGCACCGACGTACACATCCTCAAGGGCGAGTACCCGGTGACCAAGGGCCTGACCGTGGGCCACGAGCCGGTGGGCGTGATCGAGAAGCTGGGCAGCGCGGTGCAGGGCTACCAAGAGGGCCAGCGCGTGATCGCCGGCGCGATCTGCCCCAACTTCAACTCCTACGCCGCGCAGGACGGTGTGCCGTCGCAGGACGGCAGCTGGCTGGTGGCCTCGGGCCGCTGCGGCTGCCACGGCTACAAGGCCACCGCCGGCTGGCGTTTCGGCAACCTGATCGACGGCACGCAGGCCGAGTACGTGCTGGTGCCCGACGCGCAGGCCAACCTGGCGCCGATCCCCGACGGATTGAGCGACGAGCAGGTGCTGATGTGCCCGGACATCATGTCCACCGGCTTCGCCGGCGCCGAGAACGCCAACATCAGAATAGGCGACACGGTGGTCGTCTTCGCGCAGGGGCCGATCGGCCTGTGCGCCACCGCCGGCGCGAAGCTGCGCGGGGCGAGCACGATCATCGCCGTCGACGGCAATGACCACCGCCTGGAGATCGCCAGGCAGATCGGCGCCGACCTGACGCTGAACTTCTCCAAGACCGACGTCGTCGCCGAGGTGCTGAAGCACACCGGCGGCCGCGGCGCCGATGCGGCGATCGAGGCGCTGGGGCTGCAGAGCACCTTCGAGCAGGCGCTGCGCGTCATCAAGCCCGGAGGCACGCTGTCCAGCCTGGGCGTGTATTCCAGCGACCTGAAGATTCCGCTGGACGCCTTTGCCGCCGGCCTGGGCGACCACAAGATCAACACCGCGCTGTGCCCCGGCGGCAAGGAGCGCATGCGCCGGCTGATGAACGTGCTGGCCTCCAGCCGCCTGGACCTGCGGCCGATGGTCACGCACCACTATGCGCTCGACGACATCGTCGCCGCCTACGACCTGTTCTCGCACCAGCGCGACGGCGTGCTGAAGATCGCCATCAAGCCCTGATCCGGCGCAGGCAGCGGCGAACAACGCTACTTGCCCGCCGGCCGGCGCCGCGGCGCCTCGCGAGCCGGCGGCACCGGGACCTCGTCGCCCAGCCCGCGCTCGGCGTCGAGCCGTTCCATCTGCTGCAGCATCTTCAGCAGGTAGTGCAGCGCGTGCGTCAGGTCGTTGACCGAGAAATCCGCCAGCACCTGCGCATAGTAGGCGCGGATCTTCGGCTGCGCCTGCACCTGCCAGACGCGGCGGCCCGAGGCGGTCATCGTCACCACACGCGCGCGCCGGTCGCGCCCGCTCGGCACCACCGCCAGGTGGCCGTCGCGTTCCATGCGGCCGAGCAGCCCCGACAGGTTCTGCCGGCTGACCATCAGGTAGCGCGCCAGCTCGCCGACGCCCATGCTGCCCTGCGCCGCCTCGCGCGACAGCGCGCCCAGCACCGCCCACTGCTGCGTGGTCAGCCCTTCGGCCTCGACCGCGCGGCTACCGGTCTTGTGCAACATATTGGCACATTGATAGAGCCTGAAGAACAGGCGGTTGGCCAGGTCGAAGCGGCTCTCCGAAACGGTCGGCATGGTGAAATCCCTAGATTCACAGCGGACATACCGCTTGCGCCAGTCTGGCGCAGCGGCTAATATATGTCAACATATTGACCTACCAAGGCGCCGCGTCGCGGCACGAAAGGAGCGCATGTCACGCTTTCAAGACCGTACCGTCATCGTCACCGGCGGCGCCGGCGGCATCGGCGGCGCCACCTGCCGGCGCTTCGGCGCCGAAGGCGCGCGCGTCGCCGTCTTCGACCTGAATCTGGAGGCCGCCGAGAAGGTCGCGGCCGAGATCCGCGCCGCCGGCGGCCAGGCGCTGGCCGTGCGCTGCGACATCACCGACCGCGCCAGCGTCGATGCCGCAGTCGCCGCCACCGAAGAAAAGCTCGGCCCGATCGACGTGCTGGTCAACAACGCCGGCTGGGACGTGTTCAAGCCCTTCACCAAGACCGACGCGGTGGAATGGGACAAGCTGATCGCCATCAACCTGGTCGGCCCGCTGCACCTGCACCACGCGGTGCTGCCGCGCATGGCCGGGCGCAAGCGCGGCCGCATCGTCAACATCGCCTCGGATGCGGCGCGCGTGGGCTCGTCGGGCGAGGCGGTGTACGCCGCCTGCAAGGGCGGCATCGTCTCGTTCTCGAAGACCGTCGCGCGCGAGCATGCGCGCCACGGCATCACCGTCAACGTGGTCTGCCCCGGGCCGACCGACACGGCGCTCTTCGCCGACTACAAGCTCGGCGCCGGCAACCCCGAGAAGCTCGAGGAAGCCTTCCGCCGCTCGATCCCGCTCGGCCGCATCGGCCAGCCCGGCGACCTGCCCGGCGCGATCCTTTTCTTTGCCAGCGACGACGCCGCCTACGTCACCGGCCAGGTGCTCAGCGTTTCCGGCGGCCTGACCATGAATGGATGACACGACCATGACCATGACCCCCTCCTACGAAGACCTGCTCTACGAAGTGCGCAACGGCGTTGCGTGGATCACGATCAACCGCCCGGAGAAGATGAACGCCTTCCGCGGCACCACCTGCGACGAGCTGATCAAGGCGCTGTACCGCGCCGGCTACGACAAGAACGTGGGCGCGATCGTGCTCGCCGGTGCCGGCGACCGGGCGTTCTGCACCGGCGGCGACCAGTCGGCACACGACGGCAACTACGACGGCCGCGGCACCATTGGGCTGCCGATAGAGGAACTGCACACCGCCATCCGCGACGTGCCCAAGCCGGTGATCGCGCGCGTGCAGGGTTTTGCCATCGGCGGCGGCAACGTGCTGTGCACGATCTGCGACCTGACCATCTGCTCCGAGAAGGCCGTCTTCGGCCAGGTCGGCCCGAAGATGGGCTCGGTCGACCCCGGCTACGGCACCGCCTTCTTAGCGCGCGTGGTCGGCGAGAAGAAGGCACGCGAGATCTGGTACCTGAACAAGCGCTACTCCGGCCAGGAGGCGGTGGCGATGGGTCTGGCCAACGTCTGCGTGCCGCCCGAAAAGCTGGACGAGACCGTTCAGGAATGGGCCGAGACCATCTGCGAGCGCAGCCCCACGGCCATCGCCATCGCCAAGCGCAGCTTCAACATGGACACCGCGCAGCAGGCGGGCATCGCCGGCCTGGGCATGTACGCGCTGAAGCTGTACTACGACACCGAAGAATCGCGCGAAGGCGTCAACGCGCTGAAGGAAAAGCGCAAGCCCGAGTTCCGCAAGTTCGCCAAGTAGGCCGGCCGTGAACCCGTACCTCGACGAGGAACTTCGCGCACTCGCCGAGCAGGCGGGCCGCTTCGCGGCCGAGCGCATCGCGCCCGGCTTCCAGGAGCGCGACCGCACGCGCGTGCTCGAGCGCACGCTGATGCGCGAGATGGGCGCGCTGGGCCTGATCGCGCCGGAACTGCCCGAGCGCTTCGGCGGCCTGGGCACCGGCTGCCTGGCGGCCGGCGTGATCCACGAGGCCATCGCCGGCGCCGACCTGAGCATGAGCTACGTCAACCTGCTGGCGTCACTGAACGGGCAGATCCTCAGCGAGCACGCGCCGGCGGCACTGGCCGAACCGTGGCTGAAGCGGCTGACGCAGGGCGAGGCGCTGCTCGCGCTGGCGCTGACCGAGCCGCGCGGCGGCTCCGACGCCGCCAGCCTGCGGCTGAAGATGGAGCCCGCGGCCGACGGCTCGGGCGACTGGATCCTCAACGGCGAGAAGACCAGCATCAGCGCCGCCGACCAGGCCGACGCGGCGGTGGTGTTCGCGCGCAGCGGCAAGGTCGAGGACGGCGCGCGCGGCGTGTCGGCGCTGTTCGTGCCGCTGACGCTGCCGGGCATCACGCGCACGCGCTTCGACTGCCACGGCCAGCGCGCCATCGGCCGCGGCAGCCTGCACTTCGAGAACGTGCGCGTCGGCGCCGATCACCTGCTCGGCGCGCCGGGCGCCGGCTTCGTGCAGGTGATGCAGGGCTTCGACTTCAGCCGCGCGCTGATCGGCCTGCAGGTGCTGGCGGTGGCGCGCGCCGCGCTGAACGAGACCTGGCAACACGTGGCCGAGCGCGAAGCCTTCGGCAAGCCGCTGGCCTCGTTCCAGGGCGTCAGCCACACCTTGGCCACGCTCGACACGCAGGTCGAGGCGGCGCGGCTGCTGTGCCTGCAGACGCTGTGGCTGAAGGACCGCGGCCTGCCGCACACGGCCGAGGCGGCGATGTGCAAATGGTGGGGCCCGCAGCTGGCCTACGAGACCGTGCACCAGTGCCTGCTGATGCACGGCCACGGCGGCTACGATCGCGGCCTGATGGAACAACGCCTGCGCGACGTGCTGGGTTTCCAGATCGGCGACGGCACCGCGCAGATCATGAAGACGCTGATCGCCCGCAGCCGCGCCGGGCGCCGCGCGGTGGGAGTCTGAACATGAGCGCGCATGGCCGCTCCAAAGCGCTCATCCCGGAGCGCGCAGCGCGGAGGAAAGTCGAATGAACATGATGCAGGCCGCCTTCATCACCGGCCACGGCGGCAACGAAGTGGTCGAGGTCGGCAACCGGCCGCGGCCCGAGCGCCGACCGGGCGAGGTGCTGGTGCGCATGCGCGCGGCGTCGGTCAACCGCGTCGACCTGTACATGCGCGACAGCGGCGCCGGCATCACGCACCGCCTGCCGCAGATCATCGGCGTCGACGGCGCGGGCATCGTCGAGGAGGTCGATGCCGGCGAGACGCTGCTCGAGCCCGGCCAGCAGGTCGTGCTCTACCCGGGCATCACCTGCGGGCGCTGCGAGTTCTGCCGGCGCGGCGACGTGGTGCTGTGCACGGGCATGCAGATCGTCGGCGAGCACCGCGACGGCACCTGGGCCCAATACGTATCGCTGCCGGCGGCCAACGTGCTGCCGATGCCCGCGCATCTGGACTTCGCCGAGGCTGCGGCGCTGGGCGTCAACCACCTCACCGCCTGGCGCATGCTGTTCACGCAGGCGCGGCTGAAGCCCTGGGAAACGGTGCTGATCTTCGGTGTCGGCGGCGGCGTGTCGCTGGCTGCGCTGCAGCTGGCCAAGATGAGCGGCGCGCGCGCCATCGTCACCAGCCGCGATGCGGCCAAGCTGCAGCGCGCACAGGCGCTGGGCGCCGACCACGGCGTGCACGACAACGGGCAGGACCTGTCCAAGGCGGTGATGGCGCTGACCGGCGGCCGCGGCGTCGACGTGGTCATCGAAAACGTCGGCGCCGCCGTCTGGCCGTCGGCGCTGAAGAGCCTGGTGCGCGGCGGACGCATCGTCACCTGCGGCGCCACCACCGGCGACCAGCCGGGCGCCGACCTGCGCCGCATCTTCATCCGCCAGCTGCAGATCTACGGCAGCACGATGGGCAACCCCGGCGAGTTCCACGACCTGCTGCAGGCCGTGAGCGCGCAGCAGCTGAAGCCGGCGATCGATGAACGCTTCGCGCTGGCCGATGCGCATGCGGCGCTGTCGCGGCTGGAAAGCACGCAGCAGTTCGGCAAGCTGGCCATCGAGCTGCCCTGAATCAGTCGCCGGTTTCGGCCACCGGCAGGCCCAGCGCCCGGCGCGCCACCGCCAGCCGCTTGCGCAACGACACTTCGGCCAGATCGAGTTCCTCCACCAGCGTACGCAGCGATTCGTCGTTGATGCGGTGCTGGTGGCGCGCGGCATACAGCGCCTCGCGCTCTACATGCAGCGCTTCGATGCGCAGCTCCATCTCGACCAGGTAGCGGCGGCGGCGCTCCTGCACAGCCTCCGGCGACTCGGCCTGCGCTTCCGGCGACGCTGCCGGATCCTCCAGCACGTCGATGCGCTTGCGATAGTCCTGCGTCAGCCGCCCTGCCGCTTCCTGGCGCTGCGCGCGCCACGCCGCATCGCTGGCGCGCACGCCGCGCGGCGCCTCGGCCAGGTAGGCAATCGCTGCCCGGCACACCGCCAGCCGGGCTTCACGCTCCTCGCGTGCGGCCACCGGCTCGCCGCTCGGCGGCAGGCGGCGCAGCAGCAGCGGCAGGCCGATGCTGCCGACGATCAGCGTGCACAGGATCGTGCCGGTGGCCAGGAAGATCAGTTGCGCGCGTGCCGGAAAGGCCGCGCCGTCCGACATCAGCAGCGGCACCGACAGCGCGCCGGCCAGCGTGACGGCGCCGCGGATGCCGGCCAGCGTCGCGACCAGCGTCAGTGCGGGCGACGGCCGTTCGGCCGCGTCGCCCCGCTGGCGGGCCCGCCAGCGGCGGCCCCACACGCCCAGCGACAGCCACAGCCAGCGCAGCGCCAGCAGGCCCACGCTGATGGCCAGCGCCTGCACCACCGGCAGCCACCACGCCGGGCCGGCCGCCGCCAGCGTGCTGCCGACGATCGACGGCAACTGCAGCCCCAGCAGCAGGAACACCGCACCGTTGAAAGCCGATTCGACCATCGTCCAGGTGCCTTCGGTCTGCAGGCGCTCGGATATGTACGCGCTGCGGCGCAGGTCGGCGAAGTTGGTGGTGACGCCGGCCGCCACCACCGCGAGGATGCCCGACACGCCCACCTGCTCGGCCAGCAGATAGGCCGCGAAGGGCAGCAGCACCAGCAGCAGCGCCAACTGCGTGGCCGCCACGTCGCCGACGCGCCGCGTCACCGTATCGCGCGCGGCGGCGAAGCCCCAGCCGAGCAGCGCGCCGAGCCCGAGCCCGCCCAGCGCCAGCCACAAGAACTCGCGCGCCGCGTCGCCCCAGGAAAACAGCCCGGTCAGCGTCGCGGCGACCGCGAACTTCAGCGCCACCAGGCCCGAGGCGTCGTTGAGCAGCGATTCGCCCTGCAGCAGGTGCAGCGTGCGCGCCGGCAGCCCCAGGTTGCGCGTGATCGCCGTGACGGCGACCGCGTCGGTGGGTGAAACCACCGCGGCGAGCGCGAAGGCCACGCTCAGCGGCATGCCGGGAAGCATCCAGTGGATCAGCACGCCCAGCCCGAAGACCGTGAACAGCACCAGCCCGAGCGCCAGGCGCAGGATCGGCACGCGCAGCGCGTAGAACTCGCGCTTGGGGATGCGCCAGCCGTCGGCAAAGAGCAACGGCGGAATGAACAGCGCCAGGAACAGCTCCGGGTCGAAGGCGATGTGCAGCCCCCGCTGCGGCCACGACAGCAGCGCACCCAGCCCGATCTGGATCAGCGGCAGCGGAATGGCGCGCAGGTAGCGCGCCGCGATGCCGGTCAGCGCCCCCAGCAGCAGAACCAGCAGGACGATCTCGACGGTGTGCATGCCCGCGAGTCTGCCAGCGCAGCAGCTGCCGGCGGGCGCCGGCCGCGAGACGGTCGCCCTCGGCCTCAGGCCGCCGGCGCGGGGCGCGGCTTGAAGATCGCGTAGTTGCCGTTGGCCTGCGCCACCAGCTGCTCGCCGGCGAACAGGCAAGATTCGAGGTTGGCCACGCTGCGGCCGCGGTTGATGATGCGGGTCACGCAGCGCAGCGTGCCCGCGCTCACCGGCTTGAAGTAGTTGATCTTGATCTCGATGGTGGCGCAGATCTCGCCCTCGGCCAGCGACGGGTACAGCGCCGCGCCCATGCCGGTGTCGGCCAGCGCATACAGCACCGCGCCATGCACCACACGGTGCGGATTCAGGTGCGCCGGCGCCACCACCAGCGACAGCCGGCTGTGGCCGTCGCCCCGTTCATCGATGCGCAGGTCGATCAGGTCGGCAAAGGGATGGATCATCGGCATTCGGCCCCTGCGTCAGGCGCGGCTCAGCGTTCGATCTCGCCAGGCGATGCACCCGGTGCTGCAATCGAGCCATCGCCGCTCGAATTGTAGGAGTCCCAATGCGGCGATGACGCCTGTCGCGTTGCGCGCCTTCCTGCACGAGTACCGCATCGCCTTTCCGGTGGGCGTCGATGCGCCGAGCGGGCATGCCGGCGACCCGCTCCCGGTGACGATGAGGGCCTATGGCATGCAGGGCGCGCCCAGCCTGCTGCTGATCGACCGCCAGGGGCATCTGCGCCAGCACGCCTTCGGCGTGCACGACGACCTGGCGGTGGGAGCCGCCATCGCCACCCGGCTCGCCGGCGGCTGAAGCACCCTGCGGCGCGCCGGTACCTACGCCCGTAGTGCCGCCGGTACCGCCCTGCCGGCGTGGTCAAATACGCGCCCGTCGCGGGTCCGGCGTGTCGCCGCAACCCCGGGACGGTCCACTCACACAGGGAACTTACATGCAAGCAAGACTGGTCCTCGGCCTGGCGCTCGCCGCCGCCTTCTCCTCCAACGTGTCCACCGCCTTCGCGCAGGCCGCGCCGCCGCAGGCCGCGGTCCTGGCCGCCAGCGCGCCCGGACAGGGCGTGGTCGCCGGCAAGGTCAAGCTGAGCGCCACGGTCGTGGCCATCGACGCCGCGGCGCGCACCGCGACACTCAAGGGCGGCAGCGGACGCATCATCGACGTCGTCATTCCGCCCGAGGTCAAGAACATCGGCGACATCAAGGTCGGCGACCTGGTCACCGTCGAATACGTGCAGGCGCTGTCGCTGCAGCTGATGCCGGCCGGCGGCATCCGCTCGAGCAGCAGCGAGACCGCCACGGCGCCGGCACCCGCCGGCGCCGTGGCTGGCGGCTCCGCGGCCAAGCAGGTGGTGATCATGGCCAACGTCACCGCGGTCAACAGGAAGACCAGCACCGTCACGCTGCGCGGCCCCAAGGGCAACAGCGTCGACCTGCACGTGGCCGACGCCGGGCAACTGAAGCGGGTGAAGGTCGGCGACCAGGTCGAGGCGGTCTACACCGAGGCCATGGCCGTCACCGTCGACCACAAGCCGAAGGCGGCGAAGTAGCCGGCGCGCGGCGCGGGCGCCGCGCCTTCAGAACTTGGGGACGCGCAGCGTCTTGCTGATCATCGCCGTGCCCGACAGCGCAAACAGCAAGCTCAAGGGGTGCAGCGTCCACGGGCCGATCGGCCAGGCGCCGCCCCACAGGTGCGCGCCTAAAGCGCCCTGCCAGCCGGCCCAGGCCAGCACCGCGGTGATCAGCACGCTGGTCGGGATCGGCGTGCCTTCGAAGTAGGCCACCTTGTCCGAGCCCGCCGACAACTGCTCGGCGGTGACGTTGAAGCGCGCCAGCCGGCTGACGCCGCAGCAGACGAAGTAGCACAGCACGACGATGTCCCAGCCGCCCTGCAGTCCGGCGGCAAAGCCCAGCGCCGCCGGCCCGACGCCGAAGGAAATGACGTCGGCCAGCGAATCGAGTTCGCGGCCCAGCGGCGAATTCTCGTGGCGCCAGCGCGCGACCTTGCCGTCGAAGATGTCGAACACGAAGGCCAGCGGCGTCATCGCCGCCGACAGCAGGAAATGCACGATCGAGCCGCTGGCCATGTAGAGCATGGCCAGCAGCACCGACAGCACGCCGCAGGCGGCGTTGCCCAAGGTGATGAAGTCGGCCAGGTGGAAGCCGCGGATCATCGAGAAGTGGCGCGGCGGCGGGGACACAGGTGGCATGGAGGTTCCGGCAGTGGCCGCGCCGGACGGACCGGCGCATGCTGCCGGTTGTACCGCAGCCGCCGCACGCTGCCGCATCGAGCCGCGCTTCACCCGAGCCGCGAGCCGTGAGCCGTGAGCCGCCACCCGACCGCGCAGGGCCGCGGCGGCGCTTCGTCCAGAATGCCTGCCCATGAAACCCACACTGCTGCACGGCCTGCGCGTCGTCGAGTTCTCGGCCTTCGTCGCCGCACCCAGCGCGGGGCTGGCGCTGGCGCAACTGGGCGCCGACGTGATCCGCGTCGACCCGCGCGGCGGCAACATCGACATCGACCGCGCGCCGCGCAATGCCGAGGGGCGCAGCCTGTACTGGGCCAGCCTGAACCGCGGCAAGCGCTCGGTGGAGTTGAACGTGCGCAGTGCCGAAGGCCGCGCGCTGCTGCAGCGGCTGATCTGCGCGCCGGCTGATCGCGGCGACGGCCCGGCCGTGTTCCTGACCAACCTGGGCGTGGACGGCGAGTTGTCCTACGCGTCGCTGTCCGGGCTGCGGCCCGATCTGATCATGGTGCAGCTCAGCGGCTCGTCCGACGGCGCGAACGCGTTGGACTACACCGTCAACTGCGCGGCCGGCTTCCCCGGCATCACCGGCAGCGGGCGCGATGGCCCGGTCAACCACGTGCTGCCGGCCTGGGACCTGGTCGCCGGCCAGATGCTGGCGCTGGCGGTGCTGGCCGCCGAGCGCCGCTGGCGCCTGACGGGCGAAGGTCAGCACGTCAGGCTGGCGTTGTCCGACGTGGCGCTGGCCACGGCCGCCAACCTCGGCTATCTGGCTGACGTCGAGCTGAACGGCACGCAGCGCCGCGCCGACGGCAACTTCCTCTACGGCGCCTATGGCGACAGCTTCGCCACCGCCGATGGGCGGCACGTGATGGTGGTGGCGATCAGCGGCCGCCAGTGGGCCGCGCTGCTGCGCGCCACCGGACTGCAGGACTCGCTGCCGAAGGCGGCCGAGGCGCTGGGCCACCGGCTGGACAGCGAGGACGGGCGTTATGCGGCGCGCGAGCTGATCTCCACCGCGCTGCGCCCGTGGTTCGCGCAGCGCACGCTGGCCGAGGTGGGCGCCGCCTTCGGCGACCGCGCGGTGCTGTGGGGCCCGTACCGCAGCTTCGCGCAGATGTTGGCCGAAGACCCGCGTGTGTCGGAGGCCAACCCGATGTTCCGCCGCACCGCGCATCCCGGTGTCGGCGAGTGGCTGACCGCGAGCACGCCGCTGGCCTTCGGCGGCGCGGCGCCCGTGCCGCCCGGCATCGCGCCGCGGCTCGGAGAACACACGCGCACGGTGCTGCAGCAGGTGCTGGGGCTGGACGGGGAAGCGATGCAAGCACTGCAGCGGCAGGGGACGATCCCGGGCGCTTGAGGCACATCGCGGTCAGACATGAGCAAGCGTACCCCACTCACTGATGCCGGCGGCGAAGTCCGCGAGCTGACAGCCGAGGATCTGGCCGGGTTCAAGCCCGCCAAGGACGCGCTGCCAGCCGAGCTGTACGCCCGCCTGGTGGCGATGAACCGGCGCGCGGGTGTGCGCGGCCCGCAGAAGTCGCCGGTGAAGGTGCCAACCACCATCCGCATGGACCCCGAGGCGCTGGCTCGATGGCGCGCGAGCGGCCCCGGCTGGCAGACTCGTGCCGCGGCGCTGCTGGCTGCCAAGGCACCGAAGTGAACTAGTTTGCCCGCGCGGCCGGCGGCAACCATCCCCCGGGACACAGGAGCATGGACCCGGAGCAGCGAGGCGTACCATCCACCCCATGGGAATCGCCACCGGAACTGTCGTCGCCGGGAAGGTCGTCGTTGACGGCATGGACCTGCCCGAGGGTTCAACGGTCACGGTGCTCACGCTGGAGCCGGACGAAGAGGTTCGCCTGACGGAAGACGAGGAGGCAGAACTCCTCGAAGCCATCGCCGAGGTCGAACGCGGCGCCGGCACGAGCGCTTGCACCTGGGTCGGATCCGCTGCTTCGTCTACTACCGCGTGACGAACGAGGAACTCGCGATCCTCTCGATCTGGCACGCCCATCGCGGGCGCGGCGCCCGGCGCGCCGCACCACGTTGTCGGCGCTGACGTGGCCGCCGTGCAGGCAGCCCTGCGCATCGGCCACCGCCATGTGCAGGTGCGCGCCGTCCGACGTCAGGCTGCCGGACAGCGAGATGATCTCGCACGGGTGCCGATGCTTCATCGGCCTGCACCGCCCAGCAGGCGCAGCGTGGCCGGATCGCGCTCGCCGCCGTAGAAGCGCTGCAGCGCCTGCGCGAAGCAGGGCTCGCCGGGCACCACCTCGGCGAACAGCGTCAGGCAGGAGCGGAACTTCAGCGCGTCGACCTCGCCCAGGATCTGCCGCGCGCTCAGCGCGGGGTGGCCCAGCATCGCCTGCACGCAGTCGACCAGCCGCGGCCCGAGCAGCGGGTGCGCCGCATAGGCCGCCGCCTCGTCGCGGCCGGCCAGGCCGTAGTGCTGCGACATCGGGCTCTGACCCAGGCCGCGCAGCTGCGGCAGCACGTACCAGATCCAGTGGCTGGTCTTGTGCCCCGCGCGCAACTCGGCCAGCGCCTGCGCGTAGTCGCGTTGCTGCGCCTGCACGAAGCGTTGCAGCGGGTCGGGGTCGGGTGTCGTCATGCCCGGTGCGCCTCACCAGCGCAGTGTTCGCGCGTGTTCCTGCGTGTACAACACCAGCGGGCCCAGTGCGTCGGCCGAAACCTCGAACCGCTGGCCCTGGAAGTTGGGAAAACCTTCCTTCAACGGACCGTAAACGAACAGCGGCGGCATGCAAACTATGGTACGGCCGCTCGGGCGCGCCGGCCGGCTCGATCGGGCGGCCCCTTGAGTTCGACGGTGTTGCCTTCGGGGTCGCTCAGGTAGACCGACGGGCCTTCGCCTTCGGCGCCGCAGCGCCGCTCGAGCGGGCCTGCCCCATGGCCGTGATGCGCCAGGTGCGCGCGCATCGCCGCCTCGTCGAAGGGCTCGATGCGCAGGCAGAAGTGGTCCAGGTTGCGGCCCTCGCGGCCGGGCGCGGCGCCGCCGGCGCGGCCCAGAGGGCCGTCGACCGGCACCAGGTCGATCAGCGCGCTGCCGGCGCGCAGCTGCACCAGGCCGATATCGTCCTGGCGCCGCTCGACCGTGCAGCCCAGCACCTCGCAGTAGAAATGCAGCATGCGCGGCAGGTCGACGACGCGCAGCACCAGGTGGTCGAGGGCGATCGGGCGGAACATCGCGCGGCTTCAGGCGGACGCCGACGGCGCCCGGCGTGCGCAGCTGACGCTGAGCAGCTCCCAGACATGGCCGTCGGGCTCGCTCCAGTAGACGATGCGCCCGCCGAAGGCCGGGTTCACCTGGTGGTCGTCGGGACCGTGCGGCAGGCTGCGGAAGGCCAGGCCACCGGCCACGCGGTCGGCCGAGGGCACGAGCAGATGGTCGAGCTGCACGTTCACGGGTGCGGGGCCTCAGCCCGGAATGTCCGGCTCGACCAGCGCCGCCAGTTGCGCCAGCGACTCCTGCCAGCCCAGGCAGCACATCTCCAGCGGGATCGCCTCGGGGATGCCGGCCTGCTCGATGTGCAGCTCGGTGCCGCAGACCACCGGCTTCAGTGTCACCGTCACCTGCAGCACGCCGGGCAGGTTGGGGTCGTCGAAGCGGTCGGTGTAGCGGATGCGTTCGTGCGGCACCAGCTCCAGGTACTCGCCGCCGAAGGAGTGGCCGTGGCCGCTGCCGAAGTTGTGGAAGGACATGCGGAAGCCGCCGCCGACACGCGCATCCATCTGCTGCACCTTGCAGGTGAAGCCATGGGGCGGCAGCCATTTGATCATCGCATCGGCTTCGGTGAAGGCGCGGTAGACCTTGGCGGGCGGGCAGCGCAGCACGCGGTGCAGGCGGACGGTACGGTCGCTCATGATGACGGTTCCCAGCTCGAGTGAAGGATCACGACCCTACGACGATCGGGGCGGCCCCGTTTCGACAAGCCCGGCTTTTTCCATGACGAGTCAGGCGGCGAATTCACGCACGCGGGCGCTGATTTCCCGCCCTTGGATATGCAACTCCGCCGCGGCGATCGGCAGGCGGAAGCGGCGCGGTCCGGCGCTGCCGGGGTTGACGTAGAGCACACCATCGCGCCGCGCGACCCGAGGCTGGTGCGAATGGCCCGACACCACCACCTGCACGCCGATGGGCGGCGGGTACAGGGCCAGCTCGGCCAGGTCGTGCAGCACGTGCAGATGGATCTCGCCGAGCTGGATTGATTCGGCATCGCGCAGCGCCTCGGCCCAGGCGCCACGGTCGTTGTTGCCGCGCACCGCGGTCAGCGGCGCCAGCGCCCGCAGCGCATCCAGGATGCGCGGGTCGCCGATGTCGCCCGCATGCACGATGTGGTCGCTGCCGGCGAGGAAGGCTAGCGCCTCGGGCCGCAGCAGGCCGTGCGTGTCCGAGATCAGGCCGATGCGCAGCGAATGCGCGTGCCGAGGCGCCATGCCCAAATGTAGCCTCGGGGACTCGATGCACTCGGATCGCTGCCGGCGAGCCCGATCGATCACGTAGACTGCACAGAATTCTGTCATCTACCCTGCGAGGAGTCGGCCATGGGTTTTTCGGTCAGCGATGTGGTGCCCTTCACCCAGGCACGCGCCAAGCTCTCCGAGCTGGCCGACCAGGCGAAGGCCGGCGCCGAGAAGATCATCACCAAGAACGGTGAGAGCTACGTCGCGCTGATCGACGCCGACCGGCTGGACTACTACCACCGCCTGGAGCGCGAGCGCATCCACCTGCTGCTGATCGACGATGCCAGGCGCGGCCTGGCCGACATCGCAGCCGGACGCACCTTCGAAGCCGACGCGGCCATCGGCCGGCTGCAGCAGCGCCGCACGGCCGTTGCCAAGACATCCAGCCCCGCGAAGCCGCGCAAGCTCGCTGCCAAGAAGAAGCGTGGCTGATCCTTTGGTCCGGATCGAGCTGAGCGCGAGCTTCCTGGAGCGCCTGGACGCCATCGAGGCGTTCTTGGTGCAGGCTGACGCCGGCTTTGCCTTCGATGACCTGCTCGCCGAGCTGCGCGCCACCGTCATCCCCAACCTGCAGCGCTTCCCGCGCATGGGCCGACGCTGCCTGGCCAAGCCACCCCAGTCGGCGGAGGCGCTGGCACAGTTGGCTGCGCTTCCGGCCGGCGCAGCGGACGCGCTGCGTGAATACCTGCATGGCGACGTCCTGATGCTCTACACGGTGGTGGATGCGTCGGCGCAGACCCGTGCCTGCGTCTACCTGCTGTCCATTCGGCACCACCGCCAACTTTCGTTCGACTTCGCCAGACTCTGGACCGGCGCCTGAGGCCCAACGCGAAGCTTTCCGACAGAACCTGACCGCTGAAACCAAGAAGATGCCAACACTGCAATGGGTAGGAAAAGACAAGGTCGTGAACCACCATCACGACGTGCCGTTTCGGGTACTCGACAAGATGTCGAGCTTCGCCGCGCCCGAGGGCTTGCCCGCGAACAGCACCGACAACCGGATCATTCACGGCGACAACCTGGAAGCGCTGAAGAGCTTGCTGCCCGAGTTCGAGGGCCAGGTGAAATGCATCTACATCGACCCGCCCTACAACACCGGCAACGAAGCTTGGGTCTACAACGATGCCGTCAACGACCCCAAGATGAAGCGCTGGTTGGGTCAGGTGGTGGGCAAGGAAGGCGAAGACCTGTCGCGGCATGACAAGTGGCTGTGCATGATGTATCCGCGGCTGAAACTGCTACATCGGCTACTTTCAGACGATGGCGTCATATTCATCTCCATTGATGACAACGAAGTTCATAACCTTCGCGCAGTCATGAATGAGATCTTCGGAGCCGGTAACTTTGTCGTGAACATGATCTGGCAGAAGATGGACAGCCCGAGCTCGAACTTCGGCGAGCGGGCATTCTCGAACTACCACGATCACACGCTTGTGTTTGCCAAGCGACTCAGTGATTGCAAGCTGAAGCAGTTGCCCAAACCCGAAATCTTGAAGGACTACCCCGAAGTGGCCGAGGACGGCAGGCGCTGCCGAACTCGGCAATTGCGTAAGAACGGGAAAGCAGCTCGGCGCGAGGATCGCGAGACGATGTGGTACCCAATGGAGGCGCCTGACGGCTCGGAAGTTTGGCCTCGCCATCCCGAAGAGGGCTGGGACGGCCGATGGGCCATCGGAAAGAAGTCATACGAGAAGCTCAAGAAGGCCGACAAGGTCGTGTGGAAGATGCGCGACCATGGCTGGGTGCCATATCAAGTCGAATGGGCACCGAACGAGCCCGCCATCCCGAATCCATCGATCCTCACTGACGCCGGCCAAAACCGCCAGGCCAAGGCGCTGCTAAATGAGATGCTGGGTACTGATCACGGCTTCGACACTCCGAAGCCGGTGGGTCTAGTTGAACGCATCTTGCGCATCGCGGCCAATCCGGATTCTGTCGTCGTTGACTCCTTTGCAGGGTCCGGCACCACGGCACACGCCGTACTCAAGCTAAACGCCGAAGACCGCGGCCGCAGGCGCTTCATCCTCATTGAAACCGAGGCATACGCTGAAACCATCACCGCAAAGCGCGTGCGAACTGCGATAAGCGGCTATGGCTCGGGTGACGATGCGATGGACGGCCTAGGCGGTGGATTCGACTACTACACGGTAGGCGAACCCCTGTTCCTGCCTGACGACAACCTCAACGAGGCCGTCGGTATCGATGCCATTCGGAGCTACGTGGCCTACAGCGAAGGCATCCCGGCCAACGCCCGCACCTCGATCGAGAACCCGCACAGCCCCTATCTGCTGGGCCTGGGTTCGGAGACCGCTTGGATCTTCAACTACGAGCCCGACCGTGCGACCAGCCTGGACATGGACTTTCTGGCCAGCCTGCGCTTCGGCGGCAAGGCAGGTGCCAAGAAGCCCGGCACAGTCATCATCTACGCGGACCGGTGCTTGCTGTCGGCGGCCTTCATGGCCAAGCACGGGATCATCTTCAAGAAGATCCCGCGAGACATCACCCGCTTCTGACTGATAAGAACAACAACGGAAGCAGACACCATGGAACTCAAGGACTATCAGGCCCGCGTGCTGCGCGATCTGGCCGCCTACCTGGATGTGCTGGACAGCACACCCAACCTGGCGCATGCCTTCAAAGACTACTGGGCCGGCAAAGGCGTGCGGGTGGGCAGCGGCCACGCCGGCATGGAGCCTTACAAGAACAACGTGGCTGGCGTGCCCCACATTTGCGCCAAGGTGCCGACCGCCGGCGGCAAGACCTTCATCGCCGTGAACGCGCTCGATACCGTGTTCACGGCCTTGGCCAAACGTGCGCCCCGGCGGCCCAAGATGGTGGTGTGGCTGGTGCCGTCACTGACCATCCTGGACCAGACCGTACTGGCGCTGGCCACCCCGGAACATCCGTACCGAAAGCGCCTCGATCAATTGTTTAGGCATCGCGTAGCGGTGTACGAAAAACGCGATCTGCTGATGGGCGCCGGGTTCTCCTACGACACAGCGCAAGAGCAGCTGTCCATCGTGGTGATGAGCTTCGATTCCCTGCGCGCCAGAAACAAGGAAGACCGAAAAATCTTCCAGGAGAACGGCAACCTCGCGTCGTTCCTTCAACCCGACCAAGGCGACCCTGGCGATTGGCTGCTGCCGGCGCACGATGCGTCGGCGCTGATCAACGTGATCCGGCGCCTGCGGCCGGTGGTGGTGGTGGACGAGAGCCACAACGCCGAGAGCAAGCTGTCCGTCGACATGATGAAGGATCTGAACCCGGACTTGATCCTGGACCTGACGGCCACGCCTCGCAACAACAGCAACATCGTCAGCTACGTCGATGCGCTGGCTCTGAAGAAGCAGCACATGGTGAAGCTGCCGGTGATCGTGGCCAACCGCAGCAGCAAAGGCGAAGTCATCGAGTCGGCCCTGATCCTTCGCAGGCAGCTGGAGGATCTGGCCAAACAGGAAGAAGCCAAGGGCGGCAAGCACATCCGCCCCATCGTGCTGTTTCAAGCCCAGCCGCGAACCGATGACGACAACACCACCTTCGAGAAGATTCGGGAAAAGCTGGTCGAACTGAAGATTCCGGCCGAGCAGATCAAGATCAAGACTGCCGACATCGACGAGTTGAAGGGCGTGAATCTGATGAACCGGGATTGCCCCGTGCGCTTCATCATCACCGTCAACGCGCTGAAAGAAGGCTGGGATTGCCCGTTTGCCTACATCCTGGCGTCGCTGGCCGACAAGACCTCGGCCGTGGACGTGGAGCAGATTCTCGGCCGGGTGCTGCGCATGCCTCACGTGCAGCAGCAGGGCCATGATCTGTTGAACCTGTCCTACGTGTTCACGGCCAGCAACCGCTTCATGGACACGCTGCAAAGCGTCGTGAAGGGCTTGAACCGGGCGGGCTTCTCGGACAAGGACTACCGTGCCATCGACACGCAGGCTGCAGCAACAGCAGCCCCAGCGGGAGCGGCCGGCGACGCGCAATTGCCTCTGGGCGGCCTCTTCGGCCCGGGGGCTGCAGCACCGCAGGCGGAGCCTGCCGATGACCTGGACATGAGCGGTGTATCGCCCGATTGGGAGGCCGCCGCCGCGGCGAGCACAGAAACAACGGATCCCGCTGCGGCGACGGCAGATCCAGCGTCGGCCAGTGCGGCCTTCGTGGCTGACATCAAGGCCCGCGCACTCGCCGAAAACCAGGCGTTCGAGGAAAAGGCGCAAGCCAACAGCGACGACGCATCACCGGAGTTGGAAGACAAGATGAACCGGCACAAGGTCAAAGACATCTTCCGCGACGAGGCGTTGGCAGTCCGACTGCCGCAGTTCTTCATCCAAGTGCAGAACGGCGGTTTCTTCGAGGAAGACCAGCCATACCAGGTGTTCGAGCGCGAGGAGCTGCTGAAAGAGTTCCGTCTGTCCCAGTCCGACGCGACGGTCTCGTTCGAGGATGTCGAAACCGAGGTCTACAGAGTGGACCTGGAGCAACTTGGCGACGAGAACTATGCCCCGCGCGCGTTCAAGCTGGCCGCCCGGGAGCGGGTGAAGTTCACCGAATATCTGCTGGCCCTGTCGCGCGAAAGCCAGGTGATGAACCTCGTGTCTCGTCTGGCGGAACTGGTGGGAAACATGTACCCGATCACCGACCCCGAGGTGAAGGAATACATCCGCCGCGTGGTGACGGGCATGAACGCCGAGCAGATCCGCGACTGCATCGAGCGCGATGTCGCGTACGTTCGCAAGATCAAGCAGAAGATCACGGCGCTGGCCAATGCCCATGCGCTGAAGACCTTCACCGACATGCTCGACGTGGACCGCATTGCCATGCGGCCCGGCTATGCGCTGCCGGAGTCGATCACGCCCAGCGCGAATGCATCGGCCGTTCCCAAGAGCTTGTATGTCACCGAGGCCGCCATGGGCGACTTCGAGCGGCGGTTGATCAACGACGTGGCCAACCTCGACAGCGTGCAGTGGTGGCACCGCAACGGGTCGCGGGGCAAGGGTTTCAGGATCAACGGCTTCTTGAATCACTACCCCGACTTCATCGTCAAGACCAAGGCGGGTCGGATCATCGCGCTCGAGACGAAGGGCGATGACCGTGACAACACCGACTCCGAGCTGAAGCTGAAACTGGGCAAGCTGTGGGAAGCCAAGGCGGGTCGAGACTACCGCTACATGATGGTCTTCGACAACAACCCCATTGACGGAGCCGAGCGGCTGGCCGATGCGCTGGCCAAGATTCGACATCTCTGAAGGACCAGATTCGAAACGTAGGCCCGGGGGGCTCGATACACTCGGCCCGTGAACGACACCGACACCCTGCTCCGCCGTTGCGAACGCGCCCAACGGGCTGCCGACGCCCTGCTTCGCCACTGCTTGGGCGCATTGCGCGACGCACTGGCCGGGGCGCATGCCGACGAAGGCCGCGCGCTGCAGCTCGAACAGGCGCGCGCGCACGGCGTGGCCTGGGCCGCAACCTACGTGTACGCGCTGCAGCAGATGCTCGGCTGGGCGCAGCGGCTGCACGCCGCCGACCGCCTGGGCGAGTTGGAGTCGCTGCTGCTGCAGGCCGCCTACGGCGAATACCTGGCGCAACTGACCGGCGGCTTGCCGATGAGCCAGGGCGAGACGTTTCGCGCCGATGCGCTCGACGCCGACGGCAGCGCGCTCGCCGCCTTCAACGCCGATGCCGGCGTGCGCCAACTGCGTGCCGAAGGCTTCGCGCCCGCGGCGCGCCAGCGCATCGCCGCACGGTTGGCCGAAGGCGCGGCCACGCGCAGCTTCGGCGACCCCGGCTATGACGACGCAGCCTTGTACGAAGTGCGCACGCAGTTCGCGCGCTTCGCCGACGACCATGCCGAAGCGGCACACGGCTGGCATCTGCGCAACCAGCTGATCCCCGACGCGGTCATCGCCGAGATGGCGCACCTGGGCGTGTTCGGCCTGACCATCGGCGAGGCCCACGGCGGCGCCGGCATGGGCAAGTCCGCCATGTGCGTGGTCACCGAGGAGCTGGCGCGCGGCTTCATCGGCCTGGGGTCGCTGGGCACGCGCACCGAGATCGCCGCCGAGCTGATCGAGCGCAACGGCACGCCCGCGCAGAAGGCGCGGCTGCTGCCGGCCATCGCGTCGGGCGCGCTGATTCCCACCGCCAGCTTCACCGAGCCCGACGTCGGCTCGGACCTGGGCGCGATCCGCACCCGCGCCGAGAAGGTCGACGGTGGCTGGCGCATCCACGGCAACAAGACCTGGACCACGCACGGCGCGCGCAGCGATCTGATGACGCTGATGGTGCGCACCGACCCCGCCGAGCGCGGCTACAAGGGCCTGTCGATGCTGCTGGCCGAGAAGCCGCGCGGCAGCGATGACCAGCCCTTCCCCGCCGCCGGCATGCGCGGCAGCGAGATCGAGGTGCTCGGCTACCGCGGCATGAAGGAATACGAGATCGCCTTCGACGGCTTCTTCGTGCCCGACGACGCACTGCTCGGCGGCGCCACCGGCCAGGGCTTCAAGCAGCTGATGCAGACCTTCGAATCGGCGCGCATCCAGACCGCGGCGCGCGCCGTCGGCGTGGCGCAGAACGCCTTCGAGCTGGGCCTGGCCTATGCGCAGCAGCGCACGCAGTTCGGCGCGCCGATCATCGCCTTCCCGCGCGTGGCCGACAAGCTGGCCTGGATGGCGGTGGAAACGATGGTGGCGCGCCAGCTGACGCTCTTCGCCGCGCGCGAGAAGGACGCGCACCGGCGCTGCGACCTGGAAGCCGGCATGGCCAAGCTGCTCGCCGCGCGCGTGGCCTGGGCCAATGCCGACAACGCTCTGCAGGTGCACGGCGGCAACGGCTATGCGCTCGAGTACCGCATCAGCCGCGTGCTGTGCGACGCGCGCATCCTCAACGTCTTCGAGGGCGCGGCCGAGATCCAGGCCAACATCGTCATCAAGGGGCTGCTGGCGCTGTGAGCGCGCGTGGCCGCTCCAAAGCGCTCACACCGGAGCGCGATCAGCGCGGAGGTTACCTTATGAGCGCTGCGCTGCACCCAGTGCCAGCAGGACGGAGACGCGAATTCGGCGCAGATCACCTGCCTGGCCTCTGACTGCAATTCGCGCTCGCAAAGGAGAGAACCCGCTCCCGGCGCAAAGCGGCCGTAGGCCGCTTTGCGCCTGGGGGCGCTATGCACACCGCTCCCCCGAGCCCCCTCCGAGAGGGGGCTCCAGTTCGTTATACAAGCCGGCCTGGCGGCCGACGGACGGGCGTACCTGGCATTCGCCAGGCACGCGCAGGGGGGGGCTGCGCCGGCCGCAAGGCCGGCCCGACGGCCTTGCTGGAGCCCCCTCTCGGAGGGGGCGCGGGGGAGCCGCATCAACGCGCCTTGGCGCAAAGCGGCCTACGGCCGCTTTGCGCCGGGAGCAGCCACCGCATGATCCTTCACACTCGAGCGCGAACCGCAGCGGCGTGTTCGCCGGCTGCATGGCCGCGCCTCCCGCCTTGGAAGACGCAGCGGCGCGGCGCACCGTTCAGCGCCGCAGCCCGAAGGCAGGTCGTCGATCGGTAAGCTCAGCGGCCGTCGCGCGTGGGCGACGGCTCGCTCGCGCTGGCCTGCCTCGCGTTCGAGCAGCGCCAGCGCCAGCAGCGCCTCGCGGTCGTACGGATGGCGCTGCAGCACGCGCTCGCGTTCGCGCCGCGCGCCGGCGCTCCTGCCCTTGCTGCTGAGGGCCACCGCGTGGACCTAAGCGGCGCGTGCATCGTCGGGCTCGACTTCGCAGCGGTCGCGAGTTTGCCCAGGGCCTCGTCGCTGCGCTGCTGGCGCGTCAGCGACGGACCGAGCGCGAGGTGCACCGGCGCTGAATGTGGGTTGCGGGGTTGCGCAGTTGCGCGCCAATGCCTCGCGCAAGGCCGCTTCGGCCTCGCGCTCGCGCCCACTGCCGCGACAGACGTCGGCCACGCTTAACCTTAACCACGCCGCCGCGCAGCGTTGCGCGCACGCCATTGGCCGGGCGTGCAGCCGGCCCAGCGGCGAAAGGCGCGCACGAAGACCGCCGCTTCGGCAAAGCCGAGCGCATTGGCGATGTCGCTCAGCCCGAGCCGGGTATCGGCGAGCAACTGGCGCGCCACTTCGTAGCGCTCGTGCGCGACGATCTGTTGCAGCCCCAGGCCCTCGCCGGCCAGGCGGCGGCGCAGCGTGCGCTCGTGCAGGCCGAGCGCTGCGGCCACGCGTGCGGCCGAGGCGTCGCCGGTCATCAGCAGCGCGCGCACCGCAGCGCGCACGCGGTCCTCCAGCCCCGATGCGAGGGCCACCTCGGCCAGGCGGACCGCGCGCTGCACGAATGCGTGCCGCACTTCGTCGGCACCGGCCAGCGGCGCGTGCAACCAGTCCGCGTCAAAGTGCAGCTCCGATCGCGGTGCGTTGAACTGCAGCGGCGCGCCGAACACGCGCCGGTAAGGCGCCAACTGGCGCGGCCGGCCGTGCGCCAGCCAGACTCCGGTGGCTCTGAACCGCGGACCAGCCAGCGCGCGCATGGCTCGCATGCCGATCGCCAACACCAGGTCGTAGATCAGCGCCGCACCCGGCGTGTCCGGATCGAGAATCGAATAGCCGAGCGAGACGACGCCCTCCTGCGCCGGCCGCAGATAGGTGACGCTGCCGCGGTCCTGGACGTGGATGAAGCGGTTCAGATCGTGCAGCGCCCCGCCGACGCTGCGCGCGCGCCACATCAGCTGGCCGAGCAGCCCCAGATCGTCGAAGGCGAAACGCTCGCCGACGAGCAGCCCGAAATCCTCGCGCCCGCTCGCCGCTGCGGCGTGCGAGACGAGATCGGCAATGACGCGAAACGGCAGTCGCCGCTCGGTGTCGTCGAAGGCCGTGGCCTCGAGCCCGACGGCGCCGAACACCGCCGCCGGGTCGTGCCCGAGTTCGCGCAGCACGCCGGCCGTCGGCCGCAGCGGGCCGACGCGCACGTCCTCTTCGCTGCGCTGCGAACGATGCGCCCCCACGTCGCCCCGGGGGCGCGGCGGCCTGTTCGCGGTCGTTTTATGGCGCGTTGCGTGCGACATCGATTCTGTCCGGCAAAGTCAATTCTGGCACGCGGGCGGCTCGTAGCATTCGCGCACGGTCGGACTCCGGAGGCTCGCCATGCACACGAAGTACATCAGGCGCATCGTCACGCTGATTTGCAGCTTCGCAGCGCTCGCCGGCAGCGTTGGCGCTCAACAGATTCATGGCGTGCCCGGTTCGCCGAGCGCGACGATGACCATTCCCGGCGATCAGCTGCCGGCGCCGCCGGCCAAGTTCGGCGGTGTGATCAAGCCGCTGGCGCAGGACTCCAAGCCCTTCTGGCAACCGCGCGTCGTGCCGCCCAAGGGTGCGCCGAACGTGCTGCTGATCATGACCGACGACTCGGGCTTCGGCGTGCCCAGCACCTTCGGCGGCGTGATCCCGACACCGGCGCTGGACCGCATCGCCAACAACGGCTTGCGCTACACCAACTTCCACTCCACCGCGCTGTGCTCGCCGACACGCGCCGCGCTGATCACCGGGCGCAACCACCACTCGGCCGGCTTCGGCGTGATCGCCGAGCAGGCCACCGGCTTCCCGGGCTACGACAGCATCATCGCGCCCGACAAGGCGACCATCGGCCGCATCCTGCGCGACAACGGCTTCGTCACCTCGTGGTTCGGCAAGGACCACAACACGCCGTCGTTCATGTCCAGCCAGAACGGGCCCTTCGACCAGTGGCCGATCGGCATGGGCTTCGAGTACTTCTACGGCTTCATCGGCGGCGACACCAGCCAATGGCAGCCGAACCTGTTCCGCAACACGACGCAGATCTACCCCTTCGAAGGCAAGCCGCCGGGCACCTGGAACCTGACCACGGCGATGGCCGACGACGCCATCGCCTACATGAACCGGGTCAACGCGCTCAACCCCGAGCAGCCCTTCTTCGTCTACTACGTGCCCGGCGGCACGCATGCGCCGCACCATCCGACCAAGGAATGGGTCGACAAGATCAGCGCGCTGCACCTGTTCGACAAGGGCTGGAATCAGTTGCGCGAGACGATCATCGAGAACCAGAAGAAGCTCGGCGTGATCCCGCCCGACACCAAGCTGTCGGCCTGGCCGAACGACCTGCTGAAGCAGTGGGAGCAGCTCAGCGACGACGAGAAGAAGCTGTTCACGCGCCAGGTCGAGGTCTTCGCCGCCTACGTCGCTTACACCGACCACGAGATCGGCCGCGTGATCCAGGCGGTGCAGGACATGGGCAAGCTCGACAACACGCTGATCATCTACATCAACGGCGACAACGGCACCAGTTCCGAAGGCACGCTGCTCGGCACGCCGAACGAGACCGCGATGTTCAACGGCGTCGACGTGCCGGTCGCGGATCAGCTCGAGTACTTCTACGACGCCTGGGGCAGCGACCAGACCTATCCGCACATGGCGGTGCCGTGGGCCTGGGCCTTCGACACGCCGTTCCCGTGGACCAAGCAGATCGCCTCGCACCTGGGCGGCATCCGCCAGGGCATGGCGATCTCGTGGCCGGCGGTGATCAAGGACAAGGGCGGCATCCGCCAGCAGTTTCACCACATGATCGACATCGTGCCGACGATCCTCGAGGCGACGCGGGTGAAGGCGCCGAAGGTGGTCGACGGCATCAAGCAGGCGCCGATCGAGGGCGTGAGCCTGGCCTATACCTTCGACGCGAAAAACGCGAAGGCGCCGACCACGCACCGCACGCAGTACTTCGAGATGTTCGGCGACCACGCCATCTACCACGACGGCTGGATGGCGGGCACCAAGGTCATGCGCCCGCCGTGGGTCACCGCCGGCGGCGTCGGCGCCGACCCCTTCAGCTACCCATGGGAGCTGTACAACCTGAACGAGGACTGGTCGCAGTCCACCGACCTGGCCGCGCAGCACCCGGAAAAGATCAAGCAGATGAAGGCCCTCTTCCTGCAGGAGGCGAAGAAGTACCAGGTGCTGCCGCTCGATGCGACCGTGATCACGCGCGCGATCGCGCCGCGCCCGAGCATCACCGCCGGCCGCGATGTCTTCAGCTGGACGCTGCCGCTGACCGGCACGCCAGCCGGCGTGGCGCCGAGCGTGCTCAACAGCTCGTACCACTTCAAGGCCGACATCGAGATCCCCGCCACCGGCGCCGAGGGCATGCTGATCACGCAGGGCGGGCGCTTCGGCGGCTACGGGATGTACCTGAAGCAGAGCAAGCCGGTGTTCGTCTGGAACATGCTCGGCCTGCGCAAGATCGAGTGGCGCGGCGCCGACGCGCTGACAACCGGCCGGCACGTCGTCGAGTTCGACTTCCGCTACGACGGCATGGGCATGGGCACGCTGGCCTTCGACAGCTTCGCCGGCATCGGCCAGGGCGGCACCGGCGTGCTCAAGGTGGACGGCAATGTCGTCGCGACGCAGAAGATGGAGCACACGATCCCCTTCATGCTGCCCATCGACGAGAGCCTGGACGTCGGCTCCGACACGCTGACCGGCGTCAACGACGCGGACTACCAGCCGCCGTTCGCCTTCGGCGGCAAGCTCAACAAGGTGTCGCTGACGATCGAGCGGCCGACCATTGCGCCGGCCGATGCGCAGAAGCTGAAGGCGGCCCAGGCAGCCGCGGCCCGCGCCAGGGAATGAAGTCGAAGGCGGCAGCGCACCAATCCTGCGTCTCGCGCTACGGGCCGCGCTCACTGCGTCGAGCGCGCCGCGGCGGCGCCGCTGCGCGGCTCCAGCCGGCGACCGCAGCGCAAGCGTCGGCTCGGTCGCTGCCATACGCGTCTTGCGTTGAGTGATCTCACTGCCGAACCCCGGCCTGACGGCGCAGATCGCCGCCAGCGGCACCAAGTTCTTCAAGGACGATCTGCTGAACCGCTAAGCTGCGGGGGGGCCGCCTTCCGGCCACTGCCATCGGAGTGCCCGAGTGAATCCAAGATTTCTGTTCGTCCTGCTCGGCAACGCCGCCCTGCTCCAGGGCTGCGTGGCGCCGCGCGACTTCAACCAGCTCGCGGTCAAGACGCCGGCCTACGAACAAGTCGCCGCGCAACTGCAGGCCGAGCCCGCCGCCGAGCGCGTGCGCCTCGAGCAACTGCAGAACCTGATCAGGCTGACCCTGGCCAACGCCACGCTGTTCCCCGAGGGTGGCGCGGAGCTTGGCGAAGCCGGCAAGGCCACGCTCGCCGAACTGGCACCGGCGCTGAAGGAGCTGCCCGGCAAGCGCATCGTCGTCGTCGGCTTCACCGACGACGTGCCGCTCGGCCCGACGCTGGTCGAGCGGCTGAGCGGCAACGTCGAGCTGTCGAAGGCACGCAGCGCGGCGGTGACGGCCTTCCTCAGCGCGCAAGGCGTGCCGGCCACGCTGATCACACCGGTCGGCCTGGGCGAAACACACCCGGCCGCGTCCAACGCCACGGCCGAGGGACGGGCGCAGAATCAGCGTGTCGACATCGCCATCGTCGACGCCCCGGCCTGAAGCTCGCAGTGCCGGGAATCCCCACATCGACCACACACGAGGAGAGCAACGATGCATACCCCCTACCGCCGCCTTGCGGCCCCGCTGCTGAGCCTGGCGCTGGCCGGCGCCGCCCCACTGGCCGCGCAGGCCCAAGGCCAGAGCCCGTGGCAATTCGAAGTCTCGATGTACGGATGGTTCCCCGGCATCTCGGGCACGACCTCGTTCCCACCCAACGGCAGCGGGCCGAGCATGGACCTGGACATGGGCGACGTGATCCGTGCACTGAAGTTCGCCTTCTTCGGCAGCTTCGAGGCGCGCCAGGGCCAATGGGGGCTGTGGACCGACCTGGCCTACGCGGACCTGGGCGCCCAGCGCAACACGACCTTCACCGTGCATCCGCCGAGGCTGCCGCCGGTGAACGTGCGCGCCAACGCCGATCTCGACGTGAAGACGTGGATCTGGACGCTGGCCGGCCTGTACGGCCTGAAGAACGACGCCGAAGGCACGATGGACCTGCTGTTCGGCGCGCGGCTGCTGGACATGACCAACACGGTGGATTGGTCACTGGCCGGGCCCGGGCCGATCACGCCCAGAGGCTCCAAGGAGACGTCGGACTCCTACTGGGACGGCGTCGTCGGACTGAAGGGCCGCGCCTTGATCGGCGAGGAACGCAAGTGGTTCGTACCCTTCTACGTGGACGTGGGCACCGGGCAGTCCAAGTTCACCTGGCAGGTCAACGCCGGCCTGGGCTACCAGTTCGACTGGGGTTCGGTGCTGGCCACCTGGCGCTACCTGGACTACGACTTCAAGAGCGGCTCGCACGTGGAGAGCCTGAGCCTCAACGGCCCGACCATCGGCGTGATCTTCAAGTTCTAGCCGGCAGCGCGCGCTCGTCTTCGGGATACAGGCCGCGCACGCGCGCGAACAGCCGCGTCAGGCCGAGCAGCGCGTCGATGTTCGGCGTAGCCAGGCCCAGCCGCTGCGCGATCTCGCGCACCACCGTGACCAGCGCATCGAGCTCGATGGCGCGGCCGGCGTCGACGTCGTTCTGCATCGAGGTGCGGAAGCTGCCCAGCTTGCGCGTCACCGCGTGCCGGTCTTCGGCGCTCTGCCCCACCGCGCAGCCGATGCGCGCACCGACCGCGGCTGCCTCCTGCATCGCCGCCGTGCAGAAGGCCAGCGCCAGCGGGTCGGCCATGATGCGGTCGACGCTGGCCCCGGTGATCGCCGACACCGGGTTCATCGTCATGTTGCCCCACAGCTTGTACCAGATGTCCTGGCGGATGTTGGCCGACACCGTGGTGTCGAAGCCGGCACCGCGCAGCAGCGCGCCCAGCTGCTGTGCGCGCGGCGAAGCGCCGCCCAGCGGCTCGCCGATGATCAGCCCCTGGCCCATGCGCTGCTCCACCAGGCCCGGCTCGGGCGTGAAGGTGCTGGCATGCACGACGCAGCCGATCACTTGCGCCAGCGGGATGTGGCGGCCGAGGCTGCCGTCAGGGTCGACGCTGCGCAGCGGCGCATCCTGCAAGGCCGGCGTCGACGCTGCGAACCACCAGGGCACGCCGTTCATCGCCGGCAGCACCAGCGTATCGGGGCCGAGCAGCGGCGCGATGCGCGGCGCCACCTCGGCCAGCGCCGGGCCCTTGACCGCCAGCACCACCAGGTCCATCGGGCCCAGTTGGCGCGGCTCGTCGCTGGCTTGCGCGGGCGCCTGCAGCAGCGCGCCGCCCTGGCGCAGCCGCCAGCCGTGTTCTTGCAGCGCGCGCAGCGTGGCTCCGCGCGCCACCGCCGCGACCGTGCACGAGCCGGCGGCGGCGAGCCGCGTGCCGATGAATCCGCCGATGGCGCCGGCGCCGTAGATGCAGACCTTCATGTCGATCGGGTGCGTGATGCGTGGTTGCGGGCCATCGAATCTAGCAGGCCGGGCCACCCGGTTGCGGGGTTGACCGGCCGCGGGGCGGCGCTGAAGATGCATGCACTTGCCGCAACTCCTGCCCGATGATGAACCCGCCCCAGTCACAGAATCCGCGGTCGCTGCCGCTGACTGACGAGCTCGAAGCGCGGCTGCAGGCGCTGCTGAAGTTGCGCCAGCAGATGCGCGAGTTGCACGCGCGGCTCGAATACCTGCGGCTGATGATACGGCTCAGCCGTCCGCGGCTGCCGCGCTGAAGCCTCAAAGCAGGTTCAGGTCGATCTCGAAGCCTGCTGCGCGCAGCTCGCGCGCCAGGTCGAGTTGCCAGCCGTTGCCCGCGTCCAGCGAGTGCTGCAGCACGCCGTGCCAGTCGGACGGGATCTCGACCTGGCCCTTGACAAGCGCGCACACGCGGTTGCGTCCCAGGCGGCCGGCGAAGAAGCCGAGCTCGAAGATCACGTTCTGCCGCGCGCGCGGCTGCTCGTCGGCGGTACCGGCGGCGCGCCCGGCATCGTCCGGCGTCAGCAGTACCACGGCGAAAGCCGCCGCCGCGTGCCGCTCCAACTTCTCGATCACCGTCCGGCTGCCGCCGGACTGCTCGGCCAGGATCACCGGGGTCAGCTGCAGCTGCTGCAGCAGCCGCGCCACGCTGTGCATCGCTTCATGGTCGTGGCCGTGCACGATGAACACTTCCTTGTTCTTCGGGTCCGGCGCCGCGGCGCTGCCGGGCCGGCGCTCGTCCGCCGCCACGTCGCGCGGCGTGCGCGGGCGCAGCCGCGCGCTGGCGTCGCGCCCGGCGATCAGCACGCGCGTCCAGTCCTCCTCGGGCTTGGCCGTGCGCTTGATGCGCGCATCGGTCTCGACCAGCTGCAGCGTGGCCACGCCCATCTTCAGGTCGACTGCGTCGACCGCCACGCCGCCGACCAGCGGCGCGCGCGCCTGCGTCAGCTGCTGGTTGATCTGCTCGACATCGTCGGCCGAAGCGTTGAACACGTAGCCGATCGGCCGGCGCCGCGAGCGCTCGCTGCCGTGGCCGATGTTCTCGGCGCGCGCGTGGAAGAACGCGGCCGGCGCGGCCATCACAGGTCGCCGAACTTCGGCTCGCGCTTGTCGATGAAGGCGTTCACCGCCTCGGCGTGCGCCGGCGTCTTGTGCGCGATCACCTGCAGCGCCGCCGACAGCTCGAGCAGCGAATCCAGGCGCTGGTGCTGGCCTTCGCGCAGCAGCCGCTTGGTCAGGCGCAGCGTCTGGCCCGCGTTGCGCGCGATGCGCGCGGCCAGCGAGCGCGCCTCCGACATCAGCGCCTCGGGCGCGACGACGCGCGACACCAGGCCGATGGCCAGCGCCTCGTCGGCCTTGACCGCATCGCCGGTGAAGGACATCTCCATCGCACGCGACAGGCCGACCACGCGCGGCAGCAGCCAGGCGCCGCCGTCGCCCGGGATCAGGCCGACGCGGATGAAGCTCTCGGCGAAGCTGGCCTGCGACGAGGCGATGCGCATGTCGCACATGCAGGCCAGGTCGCAGCCGGCGCCGACGGCCGGGCCGTTGACGGCGGCGATGCTCGGCACCTCCAGCTTCTGCAGCGCCAGCGGCAGGCGCTGGATGCCGTCGCGATACCAGCGCGCGATCTGCTGCGGCGTGACTTCGCCGGTGGTGAAGCGCTTCATGTCCTTGACGTTGCCGCCGGACGAGAACGCCGTGCCGGCGCCGGTGAGGATCATCACGCGCACGCTCGCATCGGCGTTGATGCGCTCGATGGCGGCGATGAATTCGTCGACCGCGGCATTGCCGGTCAGCGCGTTGCGTACTTCGGGCGCGTTCATCGTCAGCGTCACGACGGCGCCGTCCTGTTCGTACTTCAGGAATTCGCTCATCTGGATGCTCCGTTGGCGGCGAAGCCGCGGCACAAGGCCGCGGTCTGTTCGGCCGCGGGAACCGCCCGGCAGCCCGAAGGGTTCTGGCCGGACCACAACGGCGAGAAGTCGCCGCTGCCGCGCGCCTCGGCCGCGGCACGCAGCGGCGCCAGCGCCGCGGTGGTGCGCGGAAAGGCCGGATGCGGCGCGCCGCGCAGCGGGCCCAGTTCGCGCATCACGCGGTTGACGATGCCGCGCGCCGGCCGGCCGGTAAAGAGGTTGGTGACTGCGGTGTGCGCCGCCGCGTCGCTGCGCAGCGCAGCGCGATGGATCGGCGTGGTGGTGGTCTCGCCGCACAGCAGGTAGGCGGTGCCGAGCTGCACGCCATCGGCGCCCAAGGCCATGGCCGCGGCCACACCGGCGGCGTCGGCGATGCCGCCGGCAGCGATCACCGGCACGCGCAGCGCCTGCCTGATCTGCGGCAGCAGCGCAAAGGTGCCGAGCTGCCGCGTCAGCTCGCCGCTGAGGAAATGGCCGCGATGGCCGCCGGCTTCCAGGCCCTGCGCAATCACGGCGTCGGCACCGTGCGCCTCGAGCCAGCGCGCCTCGTCGACGGTGGTCGCCGAGGCCAGCACGAACGCGCCGGCACGATGCACGCGCTGCAGCAGCGGCGCGGGCGGCAGGCCGAAATGGAAGCTCACCACCGGCGGGCGGAACTGCTCGACCAGCGCCGCCGCCTCGTCGCCGAAGGCTGCGCGCGCCGCGCCGGGGGCGACCTTCGATGCATCGATGCCGAACTCGTCGTAATACGGCCGCAGCGCGTCCAGCCATGCCGCCTCGGCCGCCGCGTCGGGCGCGGGCTCGACATGGCAGAAGAAGTTCAGGTTGAAGGGCCGCGCCGTCTTCGCGCGCAGCGCCTGCAGCTCGTCGCGCAGCATGGCCGGCGTCAGCATCGCCGCCGGCAGCGAGCCCAGCGCGCCGGCTTCGCTGACCGCCACCGCCAGCGCATGCAGCTGCACGCCGGCCATCGGCGCCTGGATCAACGGGAAGCGTGTGCCCAGCCGTTCGGCGAGTGCGTTCATGCATCGGCTCCTTCGCGCGCCGCGGCACCCGGCAGCAGCACGTCCAACAGGAAAGGCAGCGTCGGCGTGCGCGCCGCGACCAGCGCGCGGCCCAGTTCGGCATGCCAGTACGAGGCCGAGCCGTGGTCGCCGCGCCATTCCTGCAGCCGGCGCGTGACCAGCTGCAGGTCGAACTCCGCGGTGACGCCGATCGCGCCATGCACCGCATGCGCGATGCCCACCGCCCTTTCCGCCGCTTCGGCGGCGCGCGCCTTGGCCACCGCGGCGCGCAGCCGCTGCGGCTGCAGGCCCGCTTCCGCGCAGCCGAGCTCGGCCGCCATGCGCGCGGCGAAAGCCTGCTCGACCAGCACCGCCAGCTGCTGCTGCACCGCCTGGAACTTGGCGATCGGCTTGCCGAACTGCGCCCGGTCGTTGGCGTACTGCAGCGTCATGGCCAGCAGGCGCTGCAAGGCGCCGGCCATCAGCGTGGCGGTGATCAGCGCGCCGCCGGCCTGCAGATCGACAGCGCCGGCCAGGCGCAGCGTATCGGCGGGCAGCGCGGCCAGTTGCACGTCGGCCTGCAGGCTGCCGTGCACCTGCGAGCGCTGCACCACCGCTGCCGCCAGCGGCACGGCCAGCGCTTCGCCTTCGGGCGTGCGCAGCAGCAGCACACGCGCCACCGCGCCGAAGGGCACGCCGGCACAGCGCAGCGCGCCGTCGGCCGCGCGTGCAGCGTGCGGCGCGATGGCCAGCGGCCCGGCCGGCAGCTCCGCGCCGGCCGCGGCGGCGATGCCGCGCGCCCACATCGTCTGCGCCAGCGGCAGCGGCAGCGTGTGCGCGCCGCAGGCCAGCCACAGCGGGAAGGCCTCGCGCAGGCCGGCGCCGCCTTCGCCGGGCACCAGCAGGTCCAGGTAGCCCGAGGCTTCGATCTCGGACCACAGCTTCTCGGTGTCGAGGCTGCGCTCGACCTCGCGCACCACAGCCGGGCTGCAGGCGCCCTGCAGCAGCTTGTCGAAGGATTCGGTGAGCAAGGTGTCCATCAGCGCAACCCCAGTCCGCGCGCGATCACGCCGCGCAGGATTTCGCGCGTGCCGCCGCGCAGCGAAAAGGTCGGGCAGATCTGCAGCACGTAGTGCAGCGTGCGCAGCAGCATCTCCGGCGGCGGCGCGTCGGGTACCGCGTACAGCGCATCGGCCAGCAGGTTCGGCAGCGCCTGCTCGAACTCGGTGCCCAGATCCTTGACCAGCGCCGCCTCGGTCACCGGGCTGGCGCCGGCGGCCAGCTGCGCGCTCAAGGCCAGCGACATCTCGCGCAGCGGCGCCAGCTGCGCGAGCAGCTTGCCGGCGAGGATGAGCTCGCATTCGCCGGGCCGCGGCAGCGTGCGCAGGTAGTCGAGCCACGCATCGAAGACGACGATGCTGCCGTAGATGCGTTCCGGACCGCTGCGCTCGAAGGCGAGCTCGGCCGTCACCTGCGTCCAGCCGGCGCCCTCGACGCCGACCAGCGCGTCCGCCGGCAGTTGCACGTCGTCGAAGAACACCTCGTTGAAGTGCGCGTCGCCGGCCAGGTCGCCGATGGTGCGCACGGTGACGCCCGGCAGCGACAGGTCGACGATCATCTGCGACAGGCCCTTGTGCCGGTCTTCCGGGCTGCCGCTGGTGCGCACCAGCGCGAGCATGTAGTGCGCGCGGTGCGCGTTGGTGGTCCACAGCTTCTGGCCGGACAAACGCCAGCCGTCGGCCGTGCGCGTGGCGCGCGTGCGCAGGCCCGCCAGGTCGGAGCCGCTCTGCGGCTCGCTCAAGCCGATGCAGAAGAAGACGTCGGCGGCGCAGACCTTGGGCAGGAAGAACGCGCGCTGCTGCTCGCTGCCGTACTTCAGGATCAGCGGTCCGCTCTGCCGGTCGGCGATCCAGTGCGCCGACACCGGCGCGCCGCGCGCCAGCAGTTCCTCGGCGAGCACGAAGCGGTGGAAGGCATCCTGGCCGCCGCCGCCGTATTCGCGCGGCAGCGTCAGGCCGACCCAGCCCTGGCGCGCCAGCGCGCGGCTGAATTCGGCGTCGAAACCCATCCACGAGCGTGCCAGCCGGTTGGTGGGCCGGCCGGCCAGCGCCTCGTCGAGGAAGGCGCGCACGGCGGGCCGCAGCGCCTCGGCACTGTCCGGTATGCGGCTCAGTTGCAGCGGTTGCAGCATGTCAAGCCCCGTAAGCTCCAATGACCGAAATCGCCGCGACATTCTGGCTCGGGAATCCGCCCAGGTTGTGCGTCACGCCCCAGATCGGGCTGCCCAATTGGCGCTGGCCGGCGCGGCCCTGCAACTGCAGGACCATCTCGTAGACCATACGCAGACCCGAGGCGCCGATCGGGTGGCCGAAGCACTTCAGGCCACCGTCGATCTGGCACGGCACCGCGCCGCCGGCATCGTAGAAGCCGTCGAGCACGTCGCGGATCGCCGTGCCCTCGGGCGACAACTGCAGGTCTTCCATCGTCACCAGTTCGGTGACCGAGAAGCAGTCGTGCACGTCGACCAGCGATACCTGCTCGCGCGGCCTGTCGATGCCGGCTTCCTTGTAGGCACGTGCCGCGGCGACGCGCGTGGTCGCGAAGTACGAGCCGTCCCAGCGGTCGAACTGCACTTCCTCGCCGTTGGACACCGCGACCTGCAGCGCCTTCACCGCCACCAGATCGCGCTTGCCAAGCCCGCGCGCGATGTCCGGCGTGGTGACGATCGCGCAGGCGCTGCCGTCGCTGACGCCGCAGCAGTCGTACAGGCCCAGCGGCTCGGCGATCATCGGCGCGCGCAGCACGTCGTCCTCGGTGATCCTGTTGCGCAGGTGGGCCTTCGGATTCTTCGCGCCGTTGTCGTGGCTCTTCACCGAGATGTGCGCCATCGCGCGCTTCAGGTCGGTCTTGTCGGCCCCGTGCTTGGCGCGGTAGGCGGCGGCCAGTTGCGCGAACGAGCCCGGTGCCGACAGGTTGGGCCAGAACAGGTCATTCAACGCGCCGCGGCCGCGCTGCGGCAGGCCGCCGTAGCCGGTGTCCTTGAGCTTCTCGACGCCCAGCGCCAGCGCGATGTCGGCCGCGCCCGAGGCCACCGCGTAGACCGCGCCGCGCAGCGCCTCGGTGCCGGTGGCGCAGTAGTTCTCGACGCGCGTCACCGGGATATACGGCAGCCGCAGCGTCATCGCCAGCGGCACCGCCGACTTGCCCAGGTGCTGCTCCTCGATCGCGGTGCCCAGCCAGGCGGCCTCGATCTGTTTGCGCTCGATGCCGGCGTCGGCGAGTGCTTCCTCGAAGGCCTCGACCATCAGGTCCTGCGCATTGCAGTCCCAACGCTCGCCGAACTTCGAGCAGCCCATGCCGAGGATGACGACCTTGTCCTTGATGCCGCTTGCCATGACGATCTCCTTGGCAATCTAGGACGGCAGTGCGCCCGCCCAGGGGTTGATGAGCTGCACGCCGCAATCGTCGAAATCGCGCACGTTGCGCGTGGCCACCGCCAAGCCATGGACGTGGGCAATGGCGGCAATCAGCAAGTCGAAGGCCGCCGTCGATCGCCCTGCACGCTGGCGCAGCGCGAAGATGTCGCCGTAGGCCTTCGCGGCCGCGTGGTCCAGGCCGAAGATGCGCTTGCCGAAGCCATCGTCCTGCAGCCGGCTCCAGCGCGACATCAGGTCGCGGCGCCGCGCGCCGGCGGGCAGGCAGGCCAGCCCGGCGCCGATTTCAGCCACCGTCACCACGCTGGTGGACAGCTGATCGACGGCCTGTGCCCGCACCCACGCCAGCACACCGGCATCCGGTGCGGGGCGCATGAGTTCGGACACCACGTTGGTATCGAGCAGGATCATTCGTCGAAGCTCGGCACGGGCCGCGCCTTGGCGCGCGGCATCGCGGGCAACTCGACCCCATGGCGCGCGCCGAACAGCGACAGCGCAAGATCCGCCAGATGCGGCGTTGCCGCCGCGCGCGGCCCATCGAGCGCCTGGCGCAGCAGCACGCGCGCTTCCTCTTCCATCGAGCGCCCCTGCTGCGCGGCACGCACACGCAGCCTCGCCTTCAATTCGTCGTCGAGGTTGCGGATGGTGATGCTGGCCACAGGAGCCTCCGGGTGATTGCGGTGATGGCAACGCTTTCGATGATATCGCCGAGGCGGATCCGGCTCAAGCCGGCGTGGCCTTCCAGAAATAGCGCTGGAAGCCGCGCAGCGGATCCTGGTCCTTGATGCGGAAGACCATGCGCACCGGCAGCCCCACGTCGATCCGGCCGGCCTCGACTTCGGTGAAGTCCAGCAGCATGCGCCCGCCGCCGTCGAAAGCCACCATGCCGAAGTAGGTCGGCGGGTCGGGGCTGTAGGTCAGCGCGTCGGCGGTGTAGGACATCAGCGTGCCGCTGCGTTCCGAGAACGCATAGTCGTCCTGGCTGTCCAGCGCGTTGCATTCCGGGTTGACGCAGTAGCGCTGGCGCGGGTACTGCACCGTGCCGCAGACGCGGCACTTGCCGCCGACCAGGCCCTGGATCATGTCGCGGTTGCGATACATCACCGTCAGCGGCGTCGGCTTGTCGGGCTCGGCGCGCATGCCGCGCTCCATGTCGAGCAGGCCGTTGAAGGACAGGTAGCGCATGTAGTTGCCGTCCTCGCGCCGGTTGGCCAGCGCGCCCTTGACGCCGCGGCATTGCCTGGCCTTCGCGATGGCCGGCGCCACCTCGAACAGCAGCGCGTCGCAGCCTTCGCCGAAGGCCGCCAGCAGGATGCGGTCGCCGGGCTTCGCGTCTTCGAGCGCCGCGGCCAGCAGCAGCAGCGGATGCGCGACGCCGGTGTCGCCGCAGACCGCGCCCAGGTTGTCGCGCACCGCGGCGTCGGGCAGAGCGCAGCGCTTGGCCACCGCCGCCTGGATGCGCGACAGCGTGCCGGGCATGCAGAAGTGCGTGACCGCCGCGGCATCGAGCCGCGCCTTCTCCAGCAGCGCGGCCACCGCGCGCGGCACGATCTTCAGATAGCCCTCGTCGCGCACCCAGCGTTCTTCCCAGGCGTAGTCGTGCGGCCGGTCGTGCATGCGGTACTGGTGCACGAAGTCCACCGTCTCGCTGTGCGCGGCCAGCAGCGTGGCCAGCGGCTCGCCGTGCCCCACCAGCATCGCCGCGGCGCCGTCGCCATAGTGCATCTCCTGCGTGCTGGCCGCCTTGGCCTTGCGCGCGTCGGCGGCCACGACCAACGTCTGCCCGGCGGCGGCCATAGCGTCCAGCACCGAGGCCAGCGCGCTGCTGCCGGCGCGCTGGCTGCCGGCCTGGTCGATCGCGCGCAGCGCGGGCTGCAGTTGCAGCGCATTCGCAACCACACCCGAGTTCTGCCGCTCGTCGAAGGGCAAGGTGCTGGAAGCCAGCACCAGTTGCGTGATCGCGCCGCGGTCGAAGCCGGCCAGGCAGTCGCGCGCCGCCTCGACGCCCATGGTGATCGCGTCCTCGTCCCAGTTGCAGATCGCGCGCTCGCCCTTGGCCAGGCCCTTCAGGCCGGGCGCGAACCAGGCATTGGCGGCGGCGATCACCGAGCGCTGCAGCCGCGAGCGCGGCACATAGGCGCCGAAGGAGAGGATGCCGAAGGCGGAACCACTCATGCAATGTCTTCCTGAGAGAATGCGGCGATGCGCCCTTCCCTGACGCTAGCCGCGCAACGCGAGCGGATTCTGGCTCTTGCCGCGGCGCGGGGCGCCAGCCGGGTGCGCGTTTTCGGGTCCGTGGCGCGCGGCGCAGACCACGACGGCAGCGATGTCGATCTGCTGGTCGACGTTCCCGCGGGCACTTCGCTGCTGCAGCTGGTCGGGCTGCAACTCGATCTCGAAGAAGCGCTGGGGGTCAAGGTCGACCTGTGCACCGAGCCCGAGTTGCACCCAGCGCTGAAGGCGCGTGTACTGGCCGAGGCACGGCCGTTATGAACGGCCGCGACCGGCTGTTTCTTCGTCACATCCTCGATGCCATCGACGACATCGGCCGGTTCACCGTCGAAGGCAAGGCCGTCCTCATGGTCGATCGCAAGACGCAGAGCGCGGTGGTGCGGCAGCTCGAAATCTTTGGCGAGGCGGTCAAGAACCTCAGCGCCGAGTTGACCGCCAGCGAACCCGTCGTGCCCTGACGATTGATCGCCGGCACCCGCGATCGCCTCATCCATGCCTATTTCAGCGTCAACCTGGATGCCGTCTGGATCATGGTCGAACAGGATCTTCCTGCATTGCGTCAGCATGTCCTGCCCCTGCTCGGCGCCGCCAGTCCTGCCGCACCCCAGGCCTGACATCACACCGGATCCCAGCTGAACACATCCGCCGAGCGGTCCAGCGCATAGAAGCTGGCCTTCAGCGCCGGCATCGCATGCGAGGCCACCGTCTGCGGCGTCCAGCCTTCGGCGCGGTGCACCGAGCGGATCGGCCGGCTCTGACCCATCAGGAAGATCTCGTTGGCGCGCACCGCGAAGATCTGGCCGGACACTCCCTTCGCTTCGTCGCTGACCAGGTACACGGCCAGCGGCGCGATCTTGTTGGTCTCCATCGTCTCGAGCTTTGCCAGCCGCGCCTGCTGCTCCGGCGTGTCGCTGGGGATGGTGCCGATCAGCCGGCTCCAGGCGAAGGGGCTGATGCAGTTGCTGCGCACGTTGAAGCGCGCCATGTCCAGCGCGATCGACTTGCTCAAACCGACGATGCCGAGCTTGGCCGCGGCGTAGTTGGCCTGGCCGAAGTTGCCGATCAGCCCCGAGGTCGAGGTCATGTGCACGAAGGCGCCGCGCTCCTCGCTGCGGAAGATCGACGCCGCGGCGCGTGCCATGTAGAAGCTGCCGTTCAGGTGCACGTCGATGACCGCCTTCCATTCCTCCACCGACATGTTGTGGAAGATGCGGTCGCGCAGGATGCCGGCGTTGTTGACCACCACGTCGAGCCGGCCGAAGGCGTCGGTGGCGGTGTGGATGATGCGGTTGGCCGACTCCCACTCGGCGACGCTGTCGGTGTTGGCCACCGCCTTGCCGCCGGCAGCGCGGATCTCGTCCACCACTTGCTGCGCCGGGCCGGCGTCGTGGCCGCTGCCGCTCTCCGACACCCCCGGATCATTGACCACCACCGATGCGCCTTCGGCCGCCATGGCCAATGCGAAATCGCGGCCGATGCCTCGCCCTGCGCCGGTGACGATGACCGACTTGCCGTCGAGCATGCCCATAGGTGTTGTCTCCTTTTGCTGTCCCGATGCGGGGCTGCTGCGATCGATTCTCACGCAAACTGCGCTCCTCGCCATGATCCGACCGGCCGCACGTGCATGGACTGCCGCGGCTGCACCTGCTGCGCGACGGGCAGATCCCGGCCTTCATCGGCCTGGCCGCAGACATGAACGCGCGCGGCTGGGTGCTGCGCGTCGAAGACGGCTATCGCACATCCGAGATGCAGAAATACCTGGGGCGCACACCGGAGGTCTTCGACGCGGTGCTGAAGACGGTGACCTGCGAACTCGGCGGCGCCACGCCGACGCCGGAGTTCATGTTCCGCCGCTGCTCGGCGCTGGTGGCCAGCGTGCCCAAGTTCGGCACGCAACCAGCCGCTGAACAGCTTCGACGAGATCCGCGCCGAGATCGACGCGGCGCTGGCGCGACACAGCCCACGAGCGCAAACATGATCCACGGCCTGAACCACTTCACCATCACCGGCGCAGACCGCAGGCAGACGCTGGACTACTACTGCGGCCTGCTCGGCCTGAACGAAGACTGGCACCCCGAGCTGGGTTTTCCAGGCGCTTGGCTCTATGCCGGCGGCGAGCAGGCGGTGCTGCAAATCCACTGGGACAGGCCGCTGCCGCCCACGCGCACCGGCGTCATCGACCACATGGCCTTCAGCGCGCGCGGGTTGCAGGAGACGAAAGCCCGCTTCGACGCGCGCGGCTGGAGCTGCGAGCTGCGCCGCCAGGCCGGCGCCGGCACCTGGCAGCCGTTCAGCCATGATCCGAGGGGCGCCAAGGTCGAACTCGACTTCGACGCCAGCGAATCACACCACGCCGCCGGCTCTTCGACTTCGCACCGTCCGCTGCGTTGCCGACGAAGTGGACAGCAATCGTCTTCTCTGCGCCACCTGCGCGCCAAGCTTTCGAGCGTCGCCGTGAGTTGCTTATGCTTTTTGCTCTCTCGCCAACTGGCGCGCGCTCCCGGGCGCAGAGCTGCGCCCCTTATACGGCACTCACTACGCCGCCAGCAGCGAACACCTCTGAATCGCAGCCAGCTCCTTCTGAAGCGTTTCCCTGGCAATGGCCGTGTCATAGGCCACTTGCCCACGCAGCCACCACCCATCGCTCAAGCCGAAGTAGCGGCAGAGCCGAAGATCGGTGTCCGCGGTAATCGAGCGCCTCCCTGCGACGATCTCTCCGATTCTCTGTGCAGGAACACCGATGTCCTTGGCCAGACGGTACTTCGTCAGACCCAGCGGCTTCAGGAACTCTTCTTCGAGCATTTCGCCGGGAGACACAGGGGCTACGGTTCGCATCTGTCTTCCTTCAATGGTAGTCAACGATTTCAACGTCATCAGCGCCCTCGGGCGTCCATACAAAGCACACGCGCCACTGCTTGTTGATGCGGATGCTGTGCTGACCCCTCCGGTCATCCTCGAGCGCCTCGAGCCCGTTGCCCGGTGGAACTTTCAAGTCATCAAGAACGGCAGACCAGTCCAATTGCGCCAGCTTTCGCAGCGCCGGGCGTTCAATGTTCACCCAACGCTTCACCCTCTTGCCTTCGAAGAGGGCTTGGGTGTCGCTGCACTTGAAGCTCCGGATAGGCATGGGACGCGATAATAACGCGTTGCGTGTGTATGGTCAAACTCATCCGGGAACCTTTGGCGAGGCTTTGGAGCCGATCAAGCCGCGCAACGCGGCAGATCCGGCGAGAACTTCATCGCCCATCGTGCATGCCGTGCCTGGACCCGCCCGCTCGACGGACGAGTCGGCCTTCACGGCGCACGCGCTCGGGGCGCGAAACCCGCGCGCAGCGCGGCCTCCATGTCCGCCGGCAGCGTGGCCACGCCCCTGACGACGCCCGGCCCGCCGTTCTGCCAGCGCAGCGAATACGTCAGGGGCGGACCGAAACCCGGGGCTCGGTAGTCGCGAATCTCGAGCACGACCTGCGTGCCGCCTTCGACCAGGGCTGCCGACGAGAGCAGCCTGACGACGGGCCCGAGCTCGCGCACGACGATGACGAGCACACGATCGGGCTTGCGCCCCGCATGGGCGACGACGCGCCGAAGCTGCTCTTGCGGCTCCGTGGACTCCAGCGCGACCCTGCGGACCTCAGCGTGCGCAAAGCAGGCCGAAGTGTCGAAGAAGCGGGTCATGCCCTGCTCCGCGGCGCCTTCGCGAAGCGCTGCATCCTTCTGGTCCGCCCGCCACTGCGGGGCCCAGAGGACGAGCGCGGATGCCGGCTCTGCCTGCGCTTGGCACAGCGAAGACCGTGGTTCCGGGCTCAGCGTCACGGTCGTGCTCGCGCAGGCGCCGACGAGCAAGCCGGCCACCGCCCAGAGGATGCGATGAGCAGCGTGACGCGTGGGGGCGTTGCGGCGCGGCCGCTTCAAATGAGCCGGATCACAAGAGAACGGCGCCCCGCAGAGGTGGGCTCCATCGCAGCGCCGGTGGACCATGCCCGATGTCTTCGGCGCCGCCTGGTGTTCCAACGCCGCCACGGTCAGCCGCCCCGTGCCGGCCGCTCCCAGCGGCTATAGCGCAGCGCCAGCGCACAGGTGAGGCCGTAGACAGCCATCGCCAGCATGGCCATCGCGAACAGCTGCCAGGCCGGCGCGCCGCGTGCGCTGAGCCAGCTGCCGGCCAGCGCGACCAGCGCCAGCCGCAGCGTCGCCGCGGCCACCGGGCCGGCCATGCGGCCCGCGCCCTGCGACGCGAAGTACAGCGTCAGCCCGAAGCCGAACACGCCGAACAGCGGGCCGGTCCAGTGCAGGAACTGGCGCGTGTAGGCGAGCACGTCTTCCTGCCCGGTGAAGATGCGGCCCCACAGGTCCGGTGCCAGCGCGACGACCAGGCCGATCAGGCCCACCGGCACCAGCGTCACCGTGCCGGCGGTCCAGGCGACGCGGCGCGCGCGCGCCACCTGGCCCGCGCCGATCGCCATGCCGACCATCGGAATCGACGCGATGCCGACGCCGAAAGCCACCGTGGTCATCAGGAACTCCAGCCGCTGGCCGATCGCATAACCGGCCAGCGGCAGCACGCCGGCGTGCGCGACGAACCCGGCCATCAGCACCATCGTCGACACCGACTGCAGCGGCGACAGGCAGGACACCGCACCCACCTTCAGGATGTCCCGGAACATCGTGCGCTGCAGCGCGATGCCGCGCCACGCCAGGCGCACGCGCGCGCCGCCGCGCCTCAGGTACCACAGCAGGAACAGCGTGCCCAGGGCCATCGCCAGGATCTGCCCCGAGGCCACACCGGGCATGCCCAGCCGCGGCAGCGGGCCGAGCCCCAGGCCCAGGCTGCCGCCGATGGCGATCTGCAGCGCCATCACCGCGCCGATGGCGATCGACGGCACGCGCATGTTGCCGCTGCCGCGCACGATCGAGGCCAGCGTGTTGAACACCCACACGCTGAGCGCGCCGCCGAAGAGCACGTTCGAGAAGGCCAGCGCCTCGTCCAGCACCGCGCCGCTGCCGCCCAGCGTGCTGAACAGCCAGCGCCGCAGCGCCAGCAGCAACGCCGAATAGGCCAGGCCGGCGAGCACGCCGATGAGCAGCGCATGCTTGGCCACCGCCTGCGCGCGCGGCAGGTCGCCGGCGCCGAGCGCGCGGCTGACGGCCGAGGACACGCCACCGCCCATCGCACCGGCCGACAGCATGCCGGTCAGCATCGCGAACGGGAACACCAGCGCCATCGCCGCCAGCGGCACGACGCCGAGCAGGCCGACGTAGAAGGTCTCGGCGATGCCCACGCACACGGTCAGCGACATGGCCACGACGTTGGGCGCGGCGAGCTTGAGCAGCGTGCGCAGGATCGGGCCGTCGAGCAGCGGCGACGGCGGCGCGGGGGACGCCGGCGGCGCCGCTGCCGCCGCGGCGCCGGCGGCGGCGTTCAGGGCTGCAGCACCACGCGGCCGACGACGCGGCCATGCGCCAGGTCGTCCAACGCCTGGTTGACGCTGGCCATCGGCCGCAGGTCCAGCGGGATCTGCGGCAGCTCGACGCGCTGCGCCAGCGCCACCAGTTCGCGCAGTTCGTTGAGCCCGGCGACATAGGAGCCGCTGATGCGCAGCGACTTCAGCGGGAACAGCGGCAGCGGCATGCGGAACTCGCCGCCGAACAGGCCGACGATGACCACCTGCCCGGTGCGCCGCACCAGGTTCACGGCCAGCGACGAACTGGACTCGGCGCCGACGAAGTCCACCGCGCCGGCGACGTTCATGCTGCAGGCCTTGCCGATGGTCTTCAGTGCGTCGGCCGCACCGGGGTCGAAGGCCAGCGCCGCGCCGTGCTGCAGCGCCGCCTCGCGCTTGGCCGGGTCCGGGTCGATGGCCACCACCTTGGCCGGGCTGGTGGCCGACAGCAGCGCCACCGCGGTCATGCCGACGCCGCCGCAGCCGATCACCGCCACGTAGTCGTCGTCGGTCAGCGGGTCGAGCTTGCTGATCGCGCCGAAGGCGGTGATGCCGGCGCAGGCGAAGGTCGCGGCGCGTGCCGGCTCCAGCTTGCCGATGCCCACCAGGTACTTGTCGTGCCGCACGCGCACCAGATCGGCATAACCGCCGGGCAGCTGCATGCCGATGTTGCGCATCGCGCGCAAACAAAGGTGCTCATCGCCGCGTTCGCAGGTGGGGCACTGGCCGCAGCCCAGCCACGGGTAGACGATGACCTTGTCGCCGACCTTCACGTCCTTCACGTCCGGGCCGACTTCGACCACCTCGCCGCCGATCTCGTGGCCCATGGTCACCGGCAGCTTGGTGCCGGCGCGCTCCAGCGACGACAGCTTGCCGCCGCCCATGTCGAAGCCGCCGGCCTGGATGTGCAGGTCCGAATGGCACATGCCGCAGTGGCTGATGCGCACCGTGACCTCATGGCCGGCCGGCGCCGGCAGCTCCACGGTGGTGGACTCGAGAGCACCGCCCCACTTCGGGAAGGTCCAGCGGTGCGCGCAGCGGTAGTTCATCACCGTCTCCGGAATGTGGTTTTGCAAGCCCGCACGGTAGCAAAACTTCGCGGCCTGCTGCGCGACGCCGAAGGGGCATACTTGCCGCCCCTTCAAGACGGCTCCCAGCTCATGAGCGAACCCGCCTACCTGCGACAACCGACATTGCAGGGCGACACCGTGGTCTTCGTCAGCGACGACGACCTGTGGCGCGTCGGCACCGGCGGCGGCGTCGCGCAGCGCTTGAGCGCCGGGCTGTCGGAGCCGTCGACGCCGTGCCTGTCGGCCGACGGCCGCTGGATCGCCTACATCGGCCGCGACGAGCAGCACGCCGAGGTATACGTGATGCCGGCTGAAGGCGGCCCGGCGCGGCGGCTGACCTGGCTCGGCACCGACACGCTGGTGCGCGGCTGGACTCCCGACGGCCGCATCCTGTTCGTCAGCACCTGGGGCCAGCCCTTCGTCCGCAACCATCAGGCCTTCACCATCGCACCCGAAGGCGGCATGCCCGAGTCGCTGCACCTGGGGCAGGTCAACCACCTGGCCTTCGGGCCGGGCGGCGCGCGCATCATCGGCCGCAACACCGCCGACCCGGCGCGCTGGAAGCGCTACCGCGGCGGCACCGCCGGCCATCTGTGGATCGACGCCGACGGCAGCGGCCAGTACCGCCGCATGAGCGAGTTGGCTGGCAACATCAGCTGCCCGATGTGGATCGACGGGCGCGTGTACTTCGTGTCCGACGCCGAGGGCGTGGGCAACCTCTATTCGTGCCTGCCCGACGGCACGGACTCGAGGCGCCATACCGACCACGCCGATTTCTACGTGCGTCACGCCGCCAGCGACGGCCGGCGCATCGTCTACCAGTGCGGCGCCGCGCTGTGGCTGCTGGACCCGGCGAACGGCGCGCCGCGCCGGCTGGCCATCGACGTGCCGAGCACGCGCACGCAGGCGGCACGTCGCTTCGTGCCGGCCGACGCGAACCTGGGCGGGGTGCAACTGCACCCGGCCGGCCACAGCCTGGCGCTGGACGTGCGCGGCAAGCTCTACACGATGCCGCTGTGGGAAGGCGCGGTGTGCCAGCGCGGCGCCGCCGACGGCGTGCGCTGCCGGCTCGGGCAGTGGCTGGCCGACGGCCAGACGCTGGTCGTGGTCAGCGACGCCGGCGGCGAGGAGCAGCTCGAGCTGCACGGCACCGACGGCGTGCGCACGCTGCGCTGGCCGGTGGGCCCAGTCGACAGTCTCAGCGCGGCGCCCGTGGGCACGCTGGTGGCCATCGCCAACCGCCGCAACGAGCTGTGGATCGGCGATGCCGCCGGCGGCGACTGCGTGCTCGTCGACCGCAGCGACGCCGGCCGCTGCGAAGACCTGGCCTGGTCGGCCGACGCCAGCTGGCTGGCCTACAGCTTCCAGGCCACGGCGCGGCAGCGCGCGATCAAGCTGTGCGAGCTGGCCAGCCGGCGCTGCCACCTGGTGACGCAGCCCGAGTTCCGCGACTACAGCCCGAGCTTCGACCCGCAGGGACGCTGGCTGTACTTCCTGTCGCTGCGCACCTACGACCCGGTGTACGACAGCGTGCAGTTCGAGATGAGCTTCCCGCGTGCCGCGCGGCCGTACCTGGTGGCGCTGCGCGCCGGCGGCGCCGCGCCTTTCGAGCGCGAGCCGAAGGGCCTGAAGGACGACGACAAGGCCGACGACAAGGCCACGCCCGCACCCTCGCCGCTGCGCGTGGACCTGGACGGCATCGCGCAGCGCATCGCCGCCTTCCCGGTGGCCGAAAACCGCTTCGGCAAACTCGCCGGCGCCGCGCACGGCAAGCTGCTGTGGACGGTGCTGCCGATCGAAGGCCAGCAGGGCCGCGGCGGTCACAAGGAAGGCAGCGGCCGGCTCGAGGTCTTCGACTTCGCCAGCCGGCGCTTGGACACGCTGATGGACCGCGCCGACGACTTCCAGCTCGCCGCCGACCACACGACGCTGCTGGTGCGCGACGGCAAGCGGCTGCGCGCCATTGCGGTCGACCACCGCGAGGACCGGCGTGACGCGGCCGACAGCGGCGACAGCGACGCGCCCTCGCGCAAGAGCGGCTGGATCGACCTGAACCGCGTGCGCGTCTCGGTCGAGCCGCGACTCGAATGGCGGCAGATGCTGCGCGAAGTCTGGCGGCTGCAGCGCGAGCACTTCTGGGTCGCCGACATGTCCGGCATCGACTGGCCGGCGATGCTGCGCCGCTACGAGCCGCTGCTGCCGCTGGTGGCCACGCGCGCCGAGCTGTCGGACCTGATCTGGGAGCTGCAGGGCGAGCTCGGCACCTCGCACGCCTATGAATCCGACGGCGACCACCGCCGCCCGCCGGCCGTGGCACTGGGCCAGTTGGCGGCCGAGCTGCGGCTGGTGGACGCCGACGGCTCCTACGAGATCACGCGCATCGTGCGCGGCGACTCCTGGGACGCGCAGGCCGATTCGCCGCTGCATGCGGTGGGCGTCGAAGCGCGCGCCGGCGAGCGCATCGTCGCCGTCAACGGCCAGCCGGTGTCGCGCGAGCGGCCGCCGCAGGCGCTGCTGGTGCACCAGGCCGCGGCGAAGGTCGAGCTGACGCTGGCCGCGGGAGAAGGCGAAGCCGCGACGCGCCGCCAGGTGCTGGTGACCACGCTCGCCGACGAGGTGCCGGCGCGCTATCGCGAATGGGTCGAGCGCCAACGCGCCTGGGTGCACGCGCAGTCGGGCGAGCGCGTCGGCTACCTGCACCTGCCGGACATGATGGCCGACGGCTTCGCCGAGTTCCACCGCTACTTCGGCGCCGAATGCGACCGCGAGGCGCTGATCGTCGACCTGCGCTACAACCGCGGCGGCCATGTCTCGGAGCTGCTGCTGGAGAAGGTGGCGCGCAAGCGCATCGCCTACAACGTGCCGCGCTGGGGCCGCATCGAGCCCTATCCAGTGGAGTCGCTGGCCGGGCCGGTGGTGGCGCTGTGCAACGAACACGCGGGCAGCGACGGCGACATCTTCGCCCACGGCTTCAAGCTGATGGGCCTGGGGCCGCTGGTGGGCACGCGCACCTGGGGCGGCGTGATCGGCATCTGGCCGCGGCAGCGGCTGGTCGACGGCACCGAGACCACGCAGCCGGAGTATTCGTTCTGGTTCCGCGACGTCGGCTGGGGTGTCGAGAACCACGGCACCGACCCGACCATCGAGGTCGACAACGCGCCGCAGGACGCCGCCGCCGGCCGCGACCGGCAGCTGGAGACGGCGCTGGCCACGGCGCTGCAGCTGGCCGACAACCGTTCGGGCCAACCGCAGCTGCCGCAGATGCAGCAGCGGCCGAACCTGGCGGCGCCGCTGCTGCCGCCGCGGCGCCCTGCGCCGCCGACGGCCGCTTAAGGATTCCTTAAGCCTGGCGTCATATCGTTGTTGGTTTTTTTCAGATGCGGCGTGCCCGTTTCCGGGCGCGCGCCAGTCGATGAGTCACACCTCCACTCCCGACTACAGCGGCCAGCTGTCGGTGATCGTCCCGGTCAAGGACGAAGCCGACAACATCCTGCCGCTGGTCGAGCAGGTGCACGCCGCGCTCGAAGGACGGGCCGATTTCGAGCTGATCTACGTCGACGACGGCAGCACCGACGCCACGCCGCAGCGCCTGGCCGAGGCCTGCGCGCGCTTCCCGCGGCTGCGCGTGATCCGCCACCGCCGCAGCTGCGGCCAGAGCACGGCGCTGCTCAGCGGCGTGCGCGCCGCGCGCCACCCGTGGATCGCCACGCTGGACGGCGACTGCCAGAACGACCCGGCCGACATCCCGCTGCTGCTGCAGGCGCTGAGCCCCGGCCAGCGCGCGCCGCGTCTGGAGCTGGTGGCCGGCTGGCGCCGCGACCGCCACGACAGCGGGCTGCGCAAGCTGTCGTCGCGCATCGCCAACGGCGTGCGCGGCGGCCTGCTCGGCGACCGCACGCCCGATACCGGCTGCGGCCTGAAGGTGTTCTCGCGCGAGCTGTTCCTGGCCCTGCCCTTCTTCGACCACCTGCACCGCTTCCTGCCGGCGCTGGCGCTGCGTGAAGGGGCCGCCGTGGTGTCGCTGCCGGTGCGTCATCGCCCGCGCACCCAGGGACGTTCGAAGTACGGCGTGCACAACCGCCTGTGGGTCGGCATCGTCGACCTGTGCGGCGTGATGTGGCTGAAGCGCCGCATGACCCATCCCGAGGTGGAACCATGAACCTGCATTCGATCAGCCTGCCCGAATGGCTGGTGCTGGGCATCGGCTTTGCCGGACAGGCGCTGTTCTCGGCGCGCTTCCTGGTGCAGTGGATCGCCAGCGAGCGCCAGCGCAAGAGCGTGATGCCGGTGCTGTTCTGGTACTTTTCGCTCGGCGGCGGGCTGACGCTGTTCATCTATGCGATGTACCGCGAGGACCCGGTGTTCATGCTCGGCCAGGGCTTCGGGCTCGTCGTCTACATCCGCAACCTGTGGCTGATCCGGCACGAGCGCCGCGCGGCTGAACAGTTGTCGCCGCCCGGCGCCGGCGCATGAAGCCGCGCGGCGCGGCGCGCGACGCCTGGCTGCTGGCCGGACTGCTCGGCCTGCTGGCCGCGGTGGCGCTGGCGCGGCCGCTGCTGCCGATCGACGAGACGCGCTATGCCGCCGTGGCCTGGGAGATGTGGGACCGCGGCAGCTGGCTGGTGCCGCTGCGCAACGGCGAGGCCTACCACCACAAGCCGCCGCTGCTGTTCTGGACCATGCACGCCGGCTGGGCGCTGTTCGGCGTCAACGAATGGTGGCCGCGGCTGATCTCGCCGCTGTTCGCCGCGGCCACGCTGGCCCTGACCGCGGCACTCGGCCGGCGTCTGTGGCCCGCGCGCCCGGCCGTGGCGCGCATCGCTCCCTTCGTGCTGCTGTCCAGCCTGCTGTACGCCTATTTCGCGACCGCGCTGATGTTCGACGCGATGCTCGGCTTCTTCGTCGCGCTGGGGCTGTACGGCATCGTGCGCGCCTGGCAGGACGGCGGCGCGCGCGGCTTCGTCTGGCTGGCGCTGGGCCTGGGCGGCGCGCTGTATGCGAAGGGCCCGGTGGCGCTGCTGCACCTGATGCCGGCGGCACTGTTCGCCCCGTGGTGGATGCGCGAGCGGCGCCCGCGCTTCGGCCGCTGGTATGCGGGTGTCATGCTGGCCTTGCTGGGCGGCGCGGCGCTGATCCTGGCCTGGGCCATCCCGGCCGGCATCGTCGGCGGGCCCGAGTACCGCAACGCGATCTTCTGGGGCCAGACCGCCGGGCGCATGGCCAGCAGCTTCGCGCACCGCGCGCCCTGGTGGTTCTACCTGGCGTGGCTGCCGCTGATGCTGGCGCCGTGGCTGCTGTGGCCGCGCTGGTGGCAGGGGCTGCGGCGCGAGCTGCTGGCCGACAGCGGTGCGCGCCTGTTGCTGCTGATGCTCGGCGTGGCGCTGCTCGGCTTCAGCCTGATCAGCGGCAAGCGTTGGCACTACCTGTTGCCGGAGTTCGCGCCCTTCGCGCTGCTTTGTGCGCGCGCGCTGGACGGCTCGCGCCCCAGCCGACTCGCGCAGCGGCTGCCCGGGCTCGCGCTGCTGCTCGCGGGTGCCGCCGTCATCATCGCGCGGCCGCGCATCGGCGCCGCGCTCGGCGCCACCGGGGGCGGCGCGGCGCTGTGGGCGGCCGCAGCCGTGACCATCGCCGCCGGCCTGGTGCTGCTGTGGCGCCGGCCGGCCGATGCCGCCGGCGAGGTGCGCGCGGTGGCCGCGGCCACGCTGCTGAGCCTGGCAGCCTTCTTCGGCGCCGCCGACGTGCTGCTGCGCGAGCCCTACGACGTGTCGCGCACCGCAGCACAGATCGCCAGCGAGCAGGCCGCCGGGCGCGAGGTGGCGGTCGTCGGCGGCTACCACGGCCAGTGGCACCTGGCCGGGCGGCTGCACCGGCCGCTGCCGGAGATCGAGGCGGACGAGATCCAGTCCTGGCTGGCCGCGCATCCCACGGGCCGCGTGCTGCTGATCCAGCGCCGCAGTGACCCGCCGCCTTCCGGCCTGAAGCGGGTCTACGAGCAGCCGCGCTATCGCGGCGGGAAGCTGCTGATCGTCGGCGCGGACTGAGGGCTCGCAGGACCGGCCGCCGGCCGGCTTCGGGCGGCATGGCTGCCGCGGGTGAACCTATGCGTCGCGCCTGCCGTATTCTTGGCAGCCCTTGCCGCCGTACCCATGCGACCCGACACGCTTCGCCTCGCCACCGCCCGCCCCACGCACGCGGGCAGCGCTCGATGAGCGGCGCCGTGCTCGCTGCCGACGCGCTGCAGCTGCTGCATGCGGTGCTGCTGATCGTCGGCGCGCTGCTGCCGGTGGTCAACCCGCCGGGCAACGTGCCGATCTTCGTCACGCTGACGCGCGGCTGCGACGAGGCCACGCGGCGCGACCTGGCGCGGCACATCGCGCTGTATTCGTTCATGCTGCTGCTCGGCTCGATGCTGCTCGGCTCGCTGGTGCTGCGGCTGTTCGACCTGTCGGTGGCGGCGCTGCAGGTGGCCGGCGGCGCGGTGGTGTGCGCGCTCGGCTGGAACCTGCTGCACTACGAGCCGCCGGCCAACGAAGCTCTGCCCGACCCGCGGCAGGCGCGCCAGGTGGCCCTTGGCCGTGCCTTCTATCCGCTGACGCTGCCGGTGTCGGTCGATGCCGGCGTGATCGCGGTGGCCATCACGCTGGGCGCGCACCACGGGCAGACGCTGGAGAACAAGGCCCTCCAGGCGACTGCCGCGGTCATCGGCGCGGCCGCCATCGCCGTGTCGCTGCTGCTGGTCTACCGCTACGCCGGGCGCGTCAGCGGCTGGCTCGGCAACAAGGGCATGGAAGTGATGCTGCGGCTGTCGGCGCTGCTGGTGCTGAGCATCGGCGTGCAGATCGTCTGGAACGGCATGAAGTCGCTGCTGTCCGAACTCCAGACCGCTTGAGGCAACCGCCTCAGGGACACGCGCATGGGCTGCGCATTGACCGGTTTCGACGCCAAGGCGGCGGTGGTCACCGGCGCCGGGCGCATGCGCAGCATCGGCCGGCCGATCGCGCTGGGACGCCGCGCCGGCTGGCGCGACATCGACTCGGCGGCCGAAGAAGCCGAAAGACGGTCATCGCTTCGGTCTGGAGCCGCCGACACGGACGGCCGTCCGGCGGCCCCGGGCTCGGCAATGCCGCACCTGAAGAACGATTCGATCGGGGACCAGGGCGTCCTCCAGACGCCGGGCAGGCATCACTCCGCGATCGTGTCCACCTGCACCGCGCTGACCGGCCGCTGCCGCTCGGCCGCGGTGCGCACGTTGAGCCACGCGCTGGCTGCGCCGCAGACGCCGATGATCGCCATGCCGAGCCAGCCCCAGGCGTCGGGCACGACGCCGAACGCGATGTAGCCGGCCAGCGCAGCCACCGCGAGCTGCGCGTACTGGAAAGGCATCAGCGTCGATGCCGGCGCCTTGCCCAGCGCCAGGATCAGCAGCAGGTGCCCGGTCGTGCCGAGCACCGCCACGGCCAGCAGCGCGCCGATGTGCATGACCGGCGCGGCGATGAGCGTGTCGATCGGATCGGCCACGCTGGCCAGCAGGATCGGCGTGGCGATGGCCATGCCGGTGGCGCCGGTGTAGAAGTTGGTGGTGAACGGGTCTTCGTGCGGCGCGTAGCGGCTGGTCATGATCTGGAAGGCGGCGTTGGAGAACGACGCGGCCAGCGGCAGCAGCGCCGCCCAGCCGACGATGCCGCTGCCCGGCCGCACGACGATCAGCGCGCCGGCGAAGCCGCCGGCCACCAGCGCCCAGCGCAGCGCAGAGATGCGTTCCTTGAGCCAGAGGCGCGCCAGCAGCGTGGCGATCACCGGCGTCAGCATGACGATGGCGGTGAACTCGGCCACCGGCATGTGGCGCAGCGCGGCGAAGGCCATCGCCGAAGAAAAGGCCAGCAGCGCGCCGCGCGCGATCTGGAACATCGGGTTGGCGCTGCGGAACGAGCGCTGCCTGGACAGCACGATCCACAGCGTCATGATCGCCGCGTGCAGCCCGTAGCGCGTCCACAGCACCAGCGCCACCGAGAAGTACGCGCCGATGTAGCGCACCGTGGTGTCCATCATGGCGAAGCAGGCGGCGGCGCCGACGACGAAGGCGATGCCGAGCAGCGGCTGGCGGTCGGCGGAGCGGGTCATGCAGAGGCGGGCTCTATGCCCGCGCCAGCAGCTCGATCGCGCGCTGCACGCCCGGCCCGATCGGCACCTGCTGCGCGCGCAGCGCGGCCTCGACGCCGGCCAGCGCGCCCAGCACCATCGCGGCGTTGATGTCGCCCATGTGGCCGATGCGGAACACGCGCCCGGCCAGCGGGCCCAGGCCGCCGGACAGCGCCACCTGGAAGCGCTCGCGCGCCAGGCTGCGCAAGGCTTCGGCGTCGACGCCGTGCACCGCGACCGCGGTCACCGAATGCGAGCGGTGCTCCGGGCGGCGGCAGTAGAAGCCGAGCGCGCCGCCTTCGCTCCAGCCCTGCACCGCCGCCTGCACCGCAGCGGCCAGCAGCGCATGGCGCGCGAACACCGCCGGCAGCCCTTCGGCGAACAGCAGCCGCAGCGCCGCCTGCAGGCCGAACAGCAGGTTGATCGGCGGCGTGCCGCAGAACTTGCGGTACGACAGCGCATCGCGCCGCCGCGCCCAGTCCCAGTAGAAGCGCGGCACCGGGTTGGCCGCGGCCGCGGCACGCGCGCGCTCGTTCACGGCCACGAAGCCCAGGCCCGGCGGCAGCATCAACCCCTTCTGCGACGCGCCGATGACCGCGTCGGCGCGCAGCGCATCCATGTCGAAAGGCACGACGCCCAGCGAGGCGACGACGTCGATGACCAGCAGCGCCGGATGCGCGGCGGCGTCGATGGCCGCGCGCAGCGCCTGCAGATCGCTGGTCACGCCGCTGGCGGTGTCGGTATGCACGGCGAACACGGCGGCGATCTCGTGCTGCCGGTCGTCGCGCAGCGCCTGTGCCACCGCCGCTGCATCGATCGGCAGACCTTCGGCCCACGGCGTGCGCTGCACCCGGCCACCCAGCGCCTCGGCCTGCAGCGCCCAGCTTTCGGAGAAGTGGCCGGTGCCGGGGATCAGCGCCGCGCGTCCCGGCCCGAGCAGGTTGGCGATCACCGCCTCCCACACGCCGTGGCCGTTGGCGGCATACATCAGCAGCTCGGCGTCGTGCGTGCCCAGCAGCAGCTTCAGCATTGCTTCGCCGTCGGCGATGACCGCATCCAGGCGCGGGTCGGCCAGGTCCATCGGCTGCCGGCTCATCGCGTGCAGCACTTCGTCGGGCAGCCGGGTCGGCCCGGGCGAATGCAGCAGCCGCTGGCCGGGGATGCGCGGGAAGGAATTCATCGCCGCGATTGTCGGCGACGGCAGCCGTCCCGGCCGCGCGGCGAACGGCGATCAGGCGGCCAGCGCCAGCGGCCCCGGCGCGACCTTCAGCGTGACGCGCCCCTCGTGCCAGGCGCGGTCGAAGTCGGCCTCGATGCGCTGCAGCTCGGGCGCAGCGCCGGCCTGCGCCGCGACGATGCCCACCGCGCGGTTGCGCCCCTGGTTCTTGGCCGTGTACAGCGCCATGTCGGCCAGGTTGATGGCCTGCTCCCAGGCTACCGGCAGCACGTGCGGCGGCAGCGGGAAACGCGCATAGCCGACCGATACCGTCACGCGCACCGGCTGGCCCTGCACCCGCACCGGCCGCTCGCCGATGCAGCGCAGCACGCGCTCGGCCAGCATCTCCACCTGCTCCTGCGGCGCGCGCAGCGCGAGCACCAGGAACTCCTCGCCGCCCCAGCGCACCACCAGGTCGCCGCCGCGCACCGCTTCGCTCAGGCGCCTGGCCACCTCGCACAGCACCAGGTCGCCGGCGGCATGGCCGTGGCCGTCGTTAACATGCTTGAAGTGGTCGATGTCCACCAGCAGCAGCGCACCGTCGAAGCCGCTGCCGCCGGGGCCGAGCGCGCTTGCGCTTTGCATCACCGACAGGAAGTGGCGCCGGTTGGCCAGATGCGTCAGCGGGTCGCGCTCGCTCTGCACGCGCAGACGCGCCTGGCTGGACTGCAGCTGCCGCTGCGTGGCGCGCACGCGCCGGTGCAGCAACAGCAGCAGCAGCGCCGCCAGGCCGACCAGCAGCGCCGCCAGCGCCCACACGCGGTGCGCCAGCGCCTGGCTGGCCAGCGCCGCGGCCTTCAGCTGGTTGTCGCGCGCGGCGAGCTCGATCTCGCGCTGCTGGCGCTCGTGGTCGTTGGCCTGGCGCAGCTGGGCCAGCGTGGCCTCGCGGCCGAGCCGCGCGACTTCGGCGCTGAGCGCGCGCTCGCGGTGGAACAGCGCCAGCGCGCCGCGCGCGTCGCCGGCCGCGGCCAGCGCCTCGTCGTATTCGCGCAGCACTTCGGCGCGCAGCGCGCCCAGGCCGGCGTGCTGCGTCAACTGCTCGACGCGTGCCAGATCCTGCAGCCCTTCGGCGCTGCGCTTCAGGCCGATCTTCGCCAGCCCGGCGTTGTTGACCAGCGCCAGCTCGATGCGGCGGTCGCGGTGGCGGCGCACGATCGGCAGCCCGCGCTCGGCCGCGCGCAGCGCCTCGGCCGGGCGGCCGAGCTTGGCCTGCGCGTCGCTGACGAAGCTCAGTACGCTGGCTTCGAGCCGCGGCGAGCCGGCCGCGCGCGCCAGCGGCAGCGCCTGCCCGGCCAGGCGCAGCACGCTGTCATGGTCGCCGCGCTGCCCGGCCATCTGCGCTTCGGCGAGCAGCGTGCGCGCCTGCAGCAGCGGGTCGCCGCTGCGTTGCGCCAGGCGCTGCGCCTGGTGCAGCAGCGGCAGCGCCGCGTCGATGCCGTCGCTGCGCGCACTCAGCCAGGCCAGGTCGCCGCTGCTCCAGGCCACGCGCGCATCGTCGCCGGCGGCGGCCGCCAGCTCGCGTGCCAGCCGCGCCTGCCGGCTGGCGCCGGACCAGTCGCCGGTATGCACCGCGTACTGCTGCAGCAGCTGCAGCACCTGCCAGCCGATGCGGTGCTCGCAGGACATCGCGGCCGCTTGCAGGCCCTCATCAGAACCCTCGCGGGCGGCGGCGGCGCTGCCGCGCTGTCCTTGACCGGCCTCGCGCGCCAACACCGGGCAATCAGGCTGCAGCGCATCGCGTGCCTGGGCCGCCGCGCTCGCGGCCACATCCAGCCGGCCGGCGTTGTGCGCGGTCAGCGCCTGCACCAAGTGGGCGCCGGCGGCGGCCTGCCGGTCGCGGCGCGCCTCGGCCTGTGCCTGCAGCGCCGCGGCCGCGCGCTGCGCCTCGGCATCGCGTCCGTTCTGCGCCAGCACGATGCCGCGCGCCAGCAGCACGAGCCGCGCCGCCGCCGGATCCTGCGCCGCCGGTTGCAGCGCCTGCAGTTCGGCCAGCGCCGCGTCCGGGCGGTCGCAGCCCTGGCGCAGCAAGGCGTCGATGCGCTGCTCGAAGGCTGCGGTCTGCGCGCCGGCGGCGCCGGCCAGCGCCGCGGCGGCGAGCAGCACGACGCGTGTCCAAGGACGGCGCATGCGCAGCCTCACGCCCTTCACGCGGCCTCGGCGGGCACTTGCGCCGCGGCAGGCGCACCGGCGTCTGCCGCAGCGGGGTTCACCGTCGGACCGTTCAGCGCCGTCAACGCCACTTCGCCGGCCAGCCACGCCGTTTCCAGCGCGCGGCCGATCGCCTCGAGCTGCTGCTCGTCGTGCGCCTGCACGCTGCGTACGCCGTAGGCGCGGTTGCGGCCGTGGGCCTTGGCCAGGTACATGGCAGTGTCGACCAGGCCGAGCGCGCGCTCCCACGACAGCGCCAGCCGCGACGGTTCGAGCGGGAAGGTGGCATAGCCGATCGACACCGTCGCGGGCACCGCCCTGCCCTCGTGACGGCAGGGCGCGCCGCCGATCGCGTCCAGCACACGCTGCGCCAGCGCCTGCATCGCGCCGGTGTCGAGCGCGCGCACCACCACCAGGAACTCCTCGCCGCCCCAGCGCACGATCAGGTCGGCCTCGCGCAGCGTCCGGCGCAGCCGCTGCGCCACCTCGACCAGCACCGCGTCGCCGGCGGCATGGCCGTGGCGGTCGTTGATGCGCTTGAAGTGGTCCAGGTCGGCGAGCAGCACGCTGCCCTGGAAGCCGGCGCCGCCGGCGCCGAGGAGGCTCATCGCCTGCTGCAGGTGGCGCCGGTTGGCCAGGCCGGTCAACGGATCGACTTCGGACTGCTGCTGCAGCAGCGCGTTGCTGCGCAGCAGCTGGCGGTTGCCGGCGCGCACCCGGTGCACCTGACTCCACGCCATCAGCGCGGCCAGCACGCCGGCGGCGGCGAGCAGCGCCCACAGCCACTGTTCGAGCCGGCGCGCGTGCAGCTCTTCGCTCTTGATCTGGCCCTCGCGCTGCAGCAGCGCCAGCTGGCGCGCGCGCCGCTCGCCGTCGAACTGTTCCTGCATCTCGAGGATCGCGCGCTGCCGGTCGCGCGCCAGGATCTGCGCCGACAGCGCGCGGTGCCGGTGCCAGGCCTCGATCGCGCCGCGGTAGTCGCCGGCCCGCTCCAGGTACTGCGCCATCTCGGCATGGCTGCTCGACACGCCGGTGATCGAACCGCGGCGCTCGTCGATGTCTATCGACGAGCGCAGTTGGCGCTTGCCCGACTCGATGTCGCCCAAGGCGATCTGCGCCAGCCCGATGTTGGCCAGCGCTACCGTCTCGCCGCCCAGGTTCTTCAGCTCGCGCGTCAGCGGCAGCGCCTGCTGCGCGTGGCGCAGCGCGGTGGCGTAGTCGGCGTGCTTCAGGTAGTAGTCGGCCAGGTTCGCCAGGTACAGCGATTCTTCGTACTTGGCGCCGGCTTGCCGCGCGTAGCCGAGCGCGGCCTGCAGCGCCTCACGCTCGGCCTGCGAGTCGCCGAGCGCGCCGAGGATGATGCCCTGCACGGTGTTGACGTGCGCCAACGTGATGGCATCGCCCGACTGCCGCGCCAGCTCCAACGCTTCGGCGCCGAGCCGGTGTGCGGGCGGCAGCTGCTCGGCCTGGTAGTAGCTGTAGGCCAGGTCGCTGCGCGCCTCGGCCTGGCGCCAGGCGACGCCCAGCTCGTCGGCCAGCTTCAGCGCCTGGTGGTCGAGGCGGATCGCGTCCTCGAGCCGGCTGGCCGAGTTGCGGATGTGCGATTGCGCCGCGGTGAAGCGCAGCCGGTTCAGCGTGCCGGCCTGCGCCGGCAGCCGTGCCACCGCCTGGTCAACCAGTTCGCCGGCGCGCGCGGTGTCGCCGGTCTGCTCGGCCAGCCGCGCGCGCACCAGCAGGGCCGCGGCAGCGGCCAGCGGCGGCGAGCCGGACTCGGCGGCACGCTCGAGCGCCCGCGCGGCGGCTTCGGCGCCGGCGTGGTCGGACAGGCCGGCCAGCAGCCAGCCCTGCAGCAGCAGCGCCTCCAGCCGTTCGTCGCGGCTGGCCTCGGCCGAGCCGGCCAGCGCCGCCAGCCGGGCGGCACACAGCTGCGGCTGGGCGCGTCCATCGCGCTCCAGTTGCAGCAGTTGCGCGGCCGCCGGCAGCGCCGCGTCGGGCGCGCAGTCGGCGGCCCGTGCCGGCGGCGCCGCCAACGCACCCAACGCACCCAACATGCCCAGCCAGCAGGCCAGGCGCCGCAGCGCCGACACGCCTGCTGCCGTCGCGACGCGCCGGAGGATTGCCATCGAGCGCATATCGACCCGCACCGGGCCGACTTGAGGCGCCGAAGCGGCTGCGCTGCAACTTGCCCTGCGGCAGCGGTTGCGGCGTCACGCGCACACGGCCATCGGCCGTCATGGGCACACGGCCGCCGGCCGTCATGGACACACGGCCGCCGGCCGCCACGCGGCAGGCGGCGGCGGATGCGCACGCCACGTGGTAGTCCAGGCGCTGGTGGCGCTGGTGGCGCTGGTGCACGCGCACCGCGCCGCCGTCCGGCGCCCGTGCGCCGACGATCTCGTTCTGGACCGCCGGACAGGCCTGCAGCGCCGCGGCACGCCTGTAGGCCGCAGGGCTCTGGGCATGGCCCGGCGCTGCGGCGGCCTGCAGCAGCGCGGCGAGCCGGCAGCGGCCTGCATGGCGGTGCAGCGCAGGCGCGCAGGGCATGCGGCGGATCGAATCTATCATCGCCCGTTGCCCGCCCGTCCCCGATGACACCGCTCGCCAGCGCCGCCCCGGCGCCGCACCCGTGACCGCCGCATCGACGCCTCCGGGCGGGCCGCGCCGGGCGCCGCGCAGCCCGCTGCAGCGGCGCATCGCGCTCGCCGTGCACCGCCTGGGCCGGCTCGACCCGACGGTCCGGGGCCTGCTGTGGTCGGCAGCGTCCGGCGCAGTGTTCGCCGTGTTGAACGCGCTGATGCGCGCGCTGGCGATGCAGCTCGACCCGTTCCAGGCGCAGTTCCTGCGCTACCTGTTCGGCTTGGCTGTGCTGCTGCCGCTGGTCTGGCGCGCCGGGCTCGCGGCCTACCGGCCGCGGCATATCGGCGGACAGTTCCTGCGCGGCGCCTTCCACACCGTGGGCCTGATGCTGTGGTTCGCGGCGCTGCCGAAGATTCCGCTGGCCGACATGACGGCCATCGGCTTCACCGCGCCGATCTTCATCATGATCGGCGCCTACCTGTTCTTCAAGGAGCCGATGCGCTGGGAGCGCTGGCTGGCCGCGGGCATCGGCTTCGCCGGCGTGCTGATCGTCGTCGGCCCCAAGCTCGCCGGCAGCGGCGGCTTCTACAACCTGGTGATGCTGGCCTCGGCGCCGATGTTCGCCGCCTCGTTCCTGCTGACCAAGGGGCTGACGCGCTACGAAAGCACCGGCGTGATCGTGGTCTGGCAGGCGCTGACGGTGACGCTGTTCAGCCTGCCGCTGGCGCTGCTGAACTGGCAGCCGCTGAGCTGGCTGCAGTGGGCCGGCTTCGCGCTGTGCGGCGTGCTCGGCAGCGCCGGCCACTACTGCCTGACGCGCTCGTTCCACGTCGCCGACATCTCGGCCACGCAATCGGTGAAGTTCCTCGACCTGGTGTGGGCCACGCTGATCGGCTGGATGGTCTTCGCCGACACGCCCAGCAGCAGCACGCTGATCGGCGGCACGGTGATCTGCGCGGCCACGCTGTGGATCGCGGCGCGCGAATCGCGCGGGCAATCAAAGCCGGGCTGAGGCGGGCGCCGCCCCCAGAAAGCGCGACCCCGCCCCGCCCCCGGGTGCCGAACAACCCCCCAGGAAACCCATGTCCCCCCCGCCCACCCCCGCCGCCCCGCCCT
>OEIU01000105.1_pt1 | contig 83976 bp, 76 predicted proteins | sample 1539221 | NCBI WGS metagenome assembly OEIU01 (sample SAMN03792071, study PRJEB22550) | activated sludge metagenome | feature: wastewater treatment plant; material: activated sludge; isolation source: Wastewater treatment plant of a petroleum refinery complex | place: Argentina: Zarate | collected...
CCGGCCCGCGGGGGGAGGAGCCAAAAAAAGCCGCCCCCGGGAAAAATCGAAAATCCCGTTTTTTGCCCCCCCCGCAGGGGGAAGACACCCCCCCCGCCGATGACGAGGGTCGCCGACAGCGCGATGAAGCCGGCCCAGACGAAGCGAAAGGTCAGCCGCTCCAGACGCAGCAAGGGCAGGCCCATTGCGCTCGGCGCGCCGGCCAGTTTCGCCTCGGGCGGTGCGCCGGACGCGCCGGCGCCCGGCGCATGCATCATCCGCATCCGGCGCTCGGCATTGTTGAGCAGCGCGGCGTGCAGGACCGCGGCGCCGAACAGGCCGTAGGACGCAATCCCGAGCACCCAGTGCAGCGGCTCCCACGGCGAGCCGCCGTGGGCCCAGATCTCGCCCGGAAACCACCACGCGAGGGCGACCGCCAGCGCGCCGAGCAGCGCGAGCGTTCGGCGCACGCCGGGAAGCGGCACGAAGCGGCTCTCGACCGCGTAGACCGCGACCACCAACCAGAGCGTCGCCGACAGCGCCGGCGCGAAACCGAAGCGCGCCCCGGGAAGCGGGCTGCCGATGCCGAAGACGTCGACCGTGATCGCGAACGCCTGCGCGATCCAGGCCGCGATCAGCACCGCGCGCAGCGCCTTGACGCGGCGTTCGTCGAGCGACGCGGCGGCGATATAACCCGCCAGCGCGACGGCGCTGGGCACGGCCAGCACGGGCGCGGCGGTGCCGAACGATAAAATCATCCGCACAGTGTACTGACGCGTCTGCCGCTCGCGCACCGCGTCCAATGCCAATATGGCCTCCTCCCTCACCGAACGCCTGAGCCGGCTCGTCAAGACGATGCGCGGCCAGGCCCGCATCACCGAAGACAACGTGCAGGACATGCTGCGCGAGGTGCGCATGGCGCTGCTCGAGGCCGATGTCGCGCTGCCCGTGGTGCGCGACTTCGTCGCCCGCGTGAAGGAGAAGGCGCTCGGCGCCGAGGTCGTCGGCTCGCTGACGCCGGGGCAGGCGCTGGTCGGCATCGTGCAGCGCGAACTGGCGGCGACGATCGGCGAAGGCGTCGCCGATATCGACCTCGCCGTCCAGCCGCCGGCGGTGATCCTGATGGCCGGCCTGCAGGGCGCGGGCAAGACGACGACGACCGCCAAGCTCGCGCGCCACCTGATCGCCAAGCGCAAGAAGAAGGTGCTGACGGTGTCGGCCGACGTCTACCGCCCCGCGGCGATCAAGCAGCTCGAGGTCGTCACGCAGCAGGCCGGCGCCGAGTGGTTCGCATCGAGCGCGAGCGACAAGCCGGTCGCGATCGCGCAGGCCGCGCTCGACCATGCGCGCAAGCACTACTTCGACGTGCTGCTCGTCGATACCGCCGGCCGGCTCGCGATCGACGAGGCGCTGATGCGCGAGATCGCCGAACTGCACGCCGCGCTGAAACCGGTCGAGACGCTCTTCGTCGTCGATGCGATGCAGGGCCAGGACGCCGTCAACACCGCCAAGGCATTCAAGGAAGCGCTGGCGCTGACCGGCATCGTGCTGACCAAGACCGACGGCGATTCGCGCGGCGGCGCGGCGCTGTCGGTGCGCGCCGTGACCGGGGTGCCGATCAAGTTCGCCGGCACGAGCGAGAAGATCGACGGCCTCGAGGTGTTCGACGCCGAGCGCCACGCGGCGCGCGTGCTCGGCATGGGCGATATCGTCGCCCTCGTCGAGGAGGTGCAAAAGGGCGTCGACGTCGCCGCCGCGCAGCGCCTCGCCGAGAAGGTCAAGTCGGGCGACGCGTTCGACCTGAACGACTTCCTCGCCCAGCTCTCGCAGATGAAGAAGATGGGCGGCCTCGCGGGCCTGATCGACAAGCTGCCGCAGCAGATGGCGGCCAAGGCCGGCCAGGCCGACATGGACCGCGCCGAGCGCGACGTAAAGCGCATGGAAGGCATCATCTGCTCGATGACGCCGCTGGAGCGGCGCAAGCCCGAGTTGCTGAAGGCGACGCGCAAGCGGCGCATCGCCGCCGGCGCCGGCGTTCAGGTGCAGGAGGTGAACCGCCTGCTCAAGCAGTACGAGCAGATGCGCGACATGATGAAGAAGATGAAGGGCGGCGGCCTGATGAAGATGATGAAGCGCATGGGCGGCATGAAGGGCATGCTGCCGCCCGGCATGCGCTGAGCAGCGTTCGCTCGCGGTTCGCACCGGTTGACGCCCGGGCTGGACGCGGCCGGGTTTTGGTGCCAAGGTTCAGCCTTTGCAAACCGAGGGGCCGTCCATGACAACTCCGGTTCTTGCACTGATTGGCGTACTTTGCCTCGTGCTTGTCTGGTGGTGGCTGCGCCATCGCGCCACCGGCGGCACGAAGCAGAATGCGCGGCCCGAGGATGCGCTCGATACGGTCGCCGCCTGGCCACCCGAGCCGGCGCGCGTTCTGACGACGCCTGAGGCGCGCGCCTACCAGTTGCTGGTTCGCAACCTGCCCCCCGGCTATGCCGTGCTCGCCCAGGTGCCGCTGTCGCGATTCCTGCGTGTTCCGACGCGCCACTCGTACCGCGAATGGATGCGCCGCGTCGGCCGGCTCAATGCCGATCTGGTCGTCTGCGACAGCACCTTTCAGGTGCTCAGCGTCGTCAGTGTCCGGCCCGAGCCGGGCAAGGATTCGGAGCGCGGCGTGGAGCGTCACGCCCGCATGGATCGCGTGCTGCGCAAGGCGAGAATTCGCGTCCTGAACTGGCACGAAGGCACCCTGCCGAAGGCCGAGCTCGTGCCCGATCTCGTCTTCGGGCGCAGCGGCCCGGTGCCGGCGTTCGAGCCGCCGGCGATCGCCGCGACCGCCGGCGCACCTGCGCAGGCTCGCGAGTCCGAACCGCCGGAAGCGGACGCAGCCGCTGCCGAGCCGCTGCCATCGACCTTCTTCGACGATCTCGACTCACGCCCGGTGCCGCTGCCGCGCCCCAAGGCGCGCGAGTAGCAATCCGCGCCGGCTTCAGCCGAGCAGCGCCTGCGCGAATTCGCGCGCGTCGAAGGTCTGCAGATCCTCGAGCTTCTCGCCGACACCGATGAAATAGACCGGCACCGGCTTCGCACGCTCGCGCGACCACAGCGCGATCGCGGCCAGCACGCCGCCCTTGGCCGTGCCGTCGAGCTTGGTGACGATGAGGCCGGTGAGGCCGAGCGCCTCGTCGAACGCCTTCACCTGCGCCAGCGCGTTCTGCCCGGTATTGCCGTCGACGACGAGCAGCACCTCGTGCGGCGCCGAGGCCTGTGCCTTCGCGATCGTGCGGCGGATCTTCTTCAGCTCCTCCATCAGGTGCGTCTGCGTCGAAAGCCGTCCCGCGGTGTCGGCGATGACGACATCGCAGCCGCGCGCGCGACCGGCCGTCACGGCGTCGAAGGTCACGGCCGCCGGGTCACCGCCCTGCTGGCTGATGATCTCGACGTCGTTGCGCCCGGCCCAGACCGCGAGCTGCTCGCGCGCCGCAGCGCGAAACGTGTCGGCAGCCGCGAGCAGCACCTTGCAGCCCGCCTGCGCGAGGTGGCGCGTGAGCTTGCCGATGCTCGTCGTCTTGCCGGCGCCGTTGACGCCGACGACCATGATCACGGTCGGCGTCTCCTGCCCGACCGCGAGCGCCCCCTCGAGCGGCGCAAGCAGTTCGGCGATCGCATCCGCGAGCAGCGCCTTCACCGCCTGCGGATCGGTCGCGCGCTGCGCCTTGACGCGCCGCTTCAGATCGGCCAGCAGATATTCGCTCGCCGCGACGCCGGTATCGGCCATCAGCAGCGCGGTCTCGAGTTCCTCGTACAGCGCGTCGTCGATGCGGGTGGTGGTGAAGACCTGGGCGATGCTCGAGCCCGTCTTGCGCAGGCCGTTGCGCAGCCGGTCGCGCCAGCCGACGCGCTGCGCATCGGCAACTGCCGCGGGCGCCGTCGGCGCCGCATCCGCGACACGCGCGGCCGGCTCGGGCGCCGGTTCTTGCGCCGCAACCGGCGGCGCGGCAGGCGCTTCGGGGCCACCTGGCATCCCCGCTTGCGGCGCGGCAGCGGGCGCAGGCGCGCCAACCTCGGGTCCGGGTGCGGCCTCGGGAGGGGCTGCGGGTGCGGCTACGGGCGCGGCGGGCGGGGGCTTTTTCTTGAAGAAGCGGAACATGGGGCACGCACAGGGGTCGGCTGCGATTCTAGGCAGGCCGGTGCGCCGCCATGCGCCGCCGCCGCGGCGACGGGCCCGGTGTCACCCGCTATACTTCGCGCCGCGTGGCGCTTTAGCTCAGTTGGTTAGAGCGACGGAATCATAATCCGCAGGTCCGGGGTTCAAGTCCCTGAAGCGCCACCAGAGAATCCGCTGCCGGCTCCCGGTCGACCGACTCGGAGCCGGTTTGCATTGCGCACTGCGTTATTCCGTCCGCACCCATCGCGACCGCGTCGCCACAGGACTGCCACCATGCATCGCCGCAACCTGCTGCTCCTTGCCACGCTCGGTCTTGCCGCGGCATTCGCCGCGAACGCGCAGCTGCGGCGCAACTTTCCGGCCGATTCGCTGCGCGGCAGGCTCGCGATCGAGCATCCGCCGCTGGCGGTGCTCAACGGCGCGCAGGCGCGCCTCGCGCCGGGCGCGCGCATCCGCGGCCAGAACAACATGCTGGCGACGACCGGCGCCTTCGCCGGCCAGAGCTTCATCGTCAACTACACGATCGACATGCAGGGCCAGATCAAGGACATCTGGGTGCTGACCGACGAGGAGATCGGGCGGCTCTGGCCGGTGACGCGCGAGCAGGCGGCAAGCTGGCAATTCGACCCCGGCACGCAGACCTGGGCCAAGCCGTGAGGAACCGGCCGTGACCGCCGCGACATCGAAGAAGGTCTTCATCAAGACCTTCGGCTGCCAGATGAACGAGTACGACTCGGACAAGATGGCCGACGTGCTGCGCGCCGCAGAGGGCTACGTGCCGACCGCCGACGTCGAGCAGGCCGACCTGATCCTCTTCAATACCTGCTCGGTGCGCGAAAAGGCGCAGGAGAAGGTCTTCAGCGACCTCGGCCGCGTCAAGCACCTGAAGGCGCGCGGCGCGCTGATCGGCGTCGGCGGCTGCGTCGCGAGCCAAGAGGGCGAGGCGCTCCTCGAGCGAGCGCCGTTCGTCGACCTCGTCTTCGGCCCGCAGACGCTGCACCGGCTGCCCGAGATGCTCGCGCGCCGCGCGAGCGGCGGCCGCGCGCAGGTCGATATCAGCTTTCCCGAGATCGAGAAGTTCGACCATCTGCCGCCGGCCCGGGTCGACGGCGCGACCGCCTTCGTCTCGATCATGGAAGGCTGCTCGAAGTACTGCAGCTACTGCGTCGTGCCCTACACGCGGGGCGAGGAGGTCTCGCGCCCGCTCGACGACGTGCTGACCGAGGTCGCCGGCCTCGCCGAACAGGGGGCGAGGGAGGTGACGCTGCTCGGGCAGAACGTCAATGCCTGGCGCGGTGCGATGGGAGCAACGTCGGAGGTCGCCGACTTCGCGCTGCTGCTCGAACTCGTTGCCGCGATCCCCGGCATCGCGCGCATCCGCTATACGACGAGCCACCCGAAGGAGTTCACGCAGCGCCTGATCGACGCCTACGCGCGCGTGCCGCAACTCGTCAACCACGTGCACCTGCCGGTGCAGCACGGGGCCGACCGCATCCTCGCCGCGATGAAGCGCGGCTACACCTCGCTCGAATTCAAGAGCACGGTGAGGAAGCTGCGCGCCGTGCGCCCCGACATCCGCATCGGCAGCGATTTCATCGTCGGCTTCCCGGGCGAGACGGACGCCGATTTCGAGCGCACGATGGCGTTGATCGACGAGGTCGGCTTCGACGCCAGTTTTTCCTTCGTCTTCAGCCCGCGCCCCGGCACGCCGGCGGCGTCACTCGCCGACGACACGCCGCAGCAGGTCAAGCTCGCGCGGCTGCAACGGCTGCAATCCGTGATCGACGCGAACGCTGCGCGCATCAGCGAATCGCTCGTCGGCAGCACTCAGCGCGTGCTGGTCGAAGGGCGGTCGCGCAAGGACGCGGCCGAACTGACCGGCCGCACCGAGTGCAACCGCAGCGTCAATTTCGCCGCGCCACCACGGCTCATCGGCCAGCTCGTCGACGTGCGGATCAGCGCCGCGCTGACGCACTCGCTGCGCGGCGCGGCCCTCGCTGCGACTTAACGGGGCACGACCAGGGCGCCCTCGCCGCTGCCCTGGATGAAGACCTCCTGGCCGACGTGAAGGGCCGGGTTGACGGGCTGCGTGACCTCGACAAGCACGCCCGACTTCATGCGAACGAAGATCTGCTGGCCGGCGATCGGCTGCGCATTGCGCTTCTGGATCTCGTTGCCGGCGAGCGCACCGCCGACCGCACCGGCGACCATGGCCACGTCGCGTCCGGTGCCGCCGCCGATCAGGCTGCCGATGCCGACGCCGGCCAGACCGCCGAGCACGGCGCCCACGCCCTGGTGCTGGTTGCTCGCGATCGTGGTATCGGTGATCTGTTCGATCCTGCCCTGCCGGATCTCGACCGGCACCGGCTGCGGCGTGGCGCAGGCAACGAGCATCAAGGCAAGCAAGGGGGCCATCAGGCGGGACAGGATTCGGTTCATGGAAGGTTCTTCTCCGGGAAGGGGATCGGTGTGGCAGCACCCTCGATGGATGCGCCGGAGGCTGAATTATGCGTGAGGCCGAAACGCCTCCGGGCCGCCTTGCGCTGCGCCTTCAGCCGGCGTCGAAGCGCTGATCCGCCGCCGCTTCCGGCGCGCGGCCGGCAAGCGTGTATTCGGCGTGCTGCTGGATCAGCTTGGCGACGAGCGCGCTCCAGCCCGCCTGGTGGCTCGCGCCAAGACCGGCGCCGGTCTCGCCGTCGAAATATTCGTAGAAGAGCACGAGGTCCTTCCAGTGCGGATCGGTCGCGAATTTCGCGTTGCGCCCATGCGCCGGGCGCCTGCCGCCGGCGTCGGGGACGAAGAGCGCGATCAGCCGCTGCGACAGGTCGCTCGTCACCTCCCACAACGTCAGGCTGCGGTCGGTGCCGGCGGGGTCGTTGACCTTGAAATCGTCGCCGTGGAAATAGTGGTGCTTCTGCAGCGCCTCGATGAGCAGGAAGTTGAGCGGAAACCAGACCGGGCCGCGCCAGTTCGAGTTGCCGCCAAAGAGGCCGCTCGTCGATTCGGCCGGTTCGTAGTCGAGCGTGAAGGTCTGGCCGTCGATGCTCAGCGTGAAGGGCTGCGCCGCATGGCGCCTGGACACCGAGCGGATGCCGTTTGCACTGAGCATGTGCTGCTCGTCGAGCACGTGGCCGAGGATGCGCGCCAGCTTGCGCGCATCGACGAGCGCAAGCCGGTTGCGCTTGTCGACCCCGGTCTGCGTCAGGTCGGCAAGGTTGCCGAGCAGTTCGGGCCGCTGCTCGGCGAACCAGCGATAGCGTGCGCCGAAATCCTTGAAGCTCGCGAACGTCTCGTGATCGGCGACCGCGATCGCGAACAGCGGAACGAGCCCCGCGATCGTGAACGCATCGACCGCGATGCGGCGCCCGTCGGGCAGCAGCAGGGCGTCGAAATAGTAGCCCTGCGCCTCGTCCCACAGTCCGACGCGCTTGCCGCCTTCGCCCGCCTCGACCCGATTCAGCGCCTCGCCGATATAGACGAAATGCTCGAAGAACTTGGTCGCGACATCCTCGTAGACCGCATCGCTGCGCGCCAGCACGAGAGCGATATTGAGCATGTTCAGGCAGTACATCGCCATCCAGCTCGTGCCGTCGACCTCTTCGAGCTGGCCGCCCTCGGGCAGCCCCGCGCTGCGGTCGAAGGCGCCGATATTGTCGAGGCCGAGGAAGCCGCCTTCGAACAGGTTGTTGCCTTGCGCGTCCTTGCGGTTCACCCACCAGGTGAAGTTGATCAGGAGCTTGGCGAAGATGCGCTTCAGAAACCCGATATCCATGCGCCCGGTCATCTTCTGCTCGATCTGGCAGATGCGGATCGCGGCCCAGGCGTGAACCGGCGGATTGACGTCGCCGAACGACCATTCGTAGGCCGGGATCTGGCCGTTCGGATGCATATACCACTCGCGCGTCAGCAGGATCAGCTGCTCCTTCGCGAAGTCGGCGTCGATCAGCGCGAACGCGACGCAGTGAAACGCCGTATCCCAGGCGGCGAACCAGGGGTACTCCCATTTGTCGGGCATCGACAGGATGTCGCTCGACGCGAAATGCTCCCAGTCGTGGTTGCGTCCCAGCCAGCGTGACGGGGGCGGCGCCGGGCCGCTGCTGTCGCCGCGCAGCCAGTGGGCGACGACATAGTGGTAGTACTGCTTGTTCCAGAGTAGCCCGGCAAAGGCCTGGCGCTGGATATTGCGCAGCGCGTCGGGCAGATCGAAGGGCGTCACGCGGCGGTAGAACGCATCGGCCTCACCGATGCGCAGATCGAACACTGCATCGAAGCCGCTGCCGAGCGCGTCGCCGAGCGCGCCGTCGTTCGTCAGGCGCAGCCGCACGACGCGCGTCTCGCCGGCCGCAACAACGAAGCGATAGTGCGGCGCGGCTTTGGTGCCCGACTGCGCCGGATTCACCGCATCCTCGCGCCCGTGGACGATGCAGTCGTCGAAGCCGTCCTTCGCGAAACCCGCGGTCGGCAGGCCCCACAGCCGGGCCGCATTGCTGTCGTTGTCGGTGAAGAGGAGCTGCTCGGGCGCATCGAAGTGCAGCCAGAAGGTCTCGAGCCCGCGATGCGCCGCCTCGAGCACATTCGCGCGCTTGGACGCGGGCGCGATCCGCGGGCGCGGCCGGTCCGGCTTCCAGGACCAGTCGTTGCGGAACCACAATGTCGGCAGCAGGTGCAGCGCCGCCGCATCGGGCCCGCGATTGGCGGCGCTGATGCGCACCAGCATATCGTTCGGCCCCGCCTTCGCGTACTCGACGAAGACGTCGAAATAGCGGTTCGCATCGAAGATGCCGGTATCGAGCAGTTCGTACTCCGGATCGAGCCGGCCACGGCGCGCGTTCTCGGCGCGCAACTCGGCATACGGGAAGGCCTGCTGCGGGTACTTGTACAAGTATTTCATGTACGCGTGGCTCGGCAGGTTGTCGAGATGGAAGTAGCACTCCTTCACGTCCTCGCCGTGATTGCCCTCGCGGCCGGTGAGTCCGAACAGCCGTTCCTTGAGCATCTCGTCGGCGCCGTTCCACAGCGTCAGCGCGAAGCACAGGCGCTGGCGGTCGTCGCTGATGCCGGCGATGCCGTCCTCGCCCCAGCGGTACGCGCGCGAGCGGGCCTGGTCGTGGGTGAAAGCCTCCCAGACGTCGCCATCGGCGCTGTAGTCCTCGCGCACCGTGCCCCACTGGCGCTCGCTGACGTAGGGGCCGAAGCGGCGCCAGGCGACGCCCTGTTCGCGCGCTTCGTCCAGGCGCGCATCCTCGGCCGTCTTCGCGCCGTTCACGTTCGCCTCGCGTCGGGCGCGCCGGCCGCGCGATCGGCGATCAGGCAGGCGTTGCGCTGCGCGATGCGGCCGGCCGGGATCGACGCATCGGCGGCGCACAGCTTCTCCAGCATCGCCGCTTTCTCGCTGCCGGTCACGAGCCAGAGGATGCAGCGCGCGCGATCGAGCGTCGGACGGGTGAGCGTCATGCGCCGGTGCCCCATATAGGGCCCGGTCGCCGCGACCGCGGCGTCGGCGACGGCGAGCACCGCATCGCCCGGCACGAGCGACGCGGTATGCCCGTCTGCGCCGAGGCCGAGGTGGACGAGGTCGAGCACCGGCGGCGACCCGGCCAGCGTCACCAACTGCGCCGCATAGTCGCGCGCCGCGGCTTCGAGATCGGCCGCCGCGACCGGCATCGCATGCACCTGCGCCCGCGACAGCCGCACGTGCGCGAGCAGCGACTCCTGAATGTGGGTCAGGTTGCGATCGGCGCTACCTTCCGGCGCGACGCGCTCGTCGACCTGGAACAGATGAACCTTCGCCCAAGGGATATCTTCGTCCGCGAGCCGGCGCAGCATCAGCCACGGCGTGCGCCCGCCGCTCGCGGCGAAGCAGAAGACGCCCCTGGCCCGCACCGCGGCGCGTGCCTGCGCAGCGATGAACGCCGCCGCGCGCGCCGCGGCTGCTTCGGCGTCGGGCAGCACCTCGATGTGCATAAGTCTAGATTCGGCAGTTGGGCGCGGCCGAGCGAGCCGCGATGCGGCGTGCTGGCAAGGCGCGACGACGCTGCGGGCTCGCGCCCGCGAGGAAGAGCAACGCGGCCAGCGCGTCGCAGCGTGGTTCGATCGGGTGCGCAGCGCTGTCGCCCGAACGGTGAGCCTCCCAGTGGACCCTAAGCTGGATGTTCATGCGATATTGCCAACGGCTGCAAGCGGTCAACTGCCGAATCTAGACTTGACCGACCTGCGGGTCGTGCCAGCCGCCGGGCGGCGCGATCGCCTTCGCCTCGGCCGGCCCCCAACTGCCGGGCGCATACGGATGCACCGGCGTGCAGGCGGCAAGCGCCGGATCGACGATGCGCCACGCCTCTTCGACATAGTCCTCGCGCGCGAACAGCGTCGAATCGCCGCGCAGGGCGTCGCCGAGCACGCGCTCGTAGGCGTCCATCTCCTGCGCGCCGGGGTGGCGGCTGGCCGTCATCTCGGCCGGCAGGCTCGCCGCGCCATCCTCGGGCGAGAGCACGTTCATGCCGACTGCGATCTCGATCTCGGGGCTGATCCTGAAACGGACGTGGTTGCACGCCGCGTTGTGCGCCGAGTAGAACGACGGCGACCGCCGCAGCCGCACGAGCACCTCGGTGCATGTGACCGGCAGGCTCTTGCCGGCGCGGATGAAGAACGGCACGCCCTGCCAGCGCCAGGAGTCGATCGCCAGCCGCAGTGCCGCGAAGGTCTCGGTCTTCGACCCCTTCGCAACGCCCGGCTCGCCGAGATAGCCGGCGAACTGGCCGCGCACGATATCGCCGGCGCCGACCGGCGGCATCGCCTTCAGGACCTTCACCTTCTCCTCGCGAATCGATTCGCTGTCGGCGCGCACCGGCGGCTCCATCGCGAGGTTGGTCAGCAGCTGGAACAGGTGGTTCTGCACGACATCGCGCGTCGTGCCCGTCGCGTCGTAGAACGCGCCGCGGCCCTGCACGCCGAACGCCTCGGCCATCGTGATCTGCACGCTCTGGACGTGGTCGCGGTTCCAGAACGGCTCGAGAAAACTGTTCGCGAACCTGAAGTGCAGCATGTTGTGCACCGGGTTCTTGCCGAGGTAATGGTCGATGCGAAAGATGTGCGCCTCGTCGAAGCTTTGCAGCAGCACGCGGTTGAGCGCCTGCGCCGACGCGAGGTCGTGGCCGAAGGGCTTTTCGACGATGATGCGCGCGCCCGCCGTCGAGCCCGATTGCGCGAGTTGCTCGACGACCGCGCCGAAGAGCGCCGGCGGGATCGCCATGTAGTGCGCCGGGTGCCTGGCATCGCCGAGTGCATGGCGCAACGCCTGGAAGGTCGATGCATCGGCATAGTCGCCATCGACATAGCGCAAGAGGCGGCAGAGCTTCTCGAACGCCTGCGCGTCGAGCCCGCCGTGCTTTGTCACGCTGTCGCGCGCGCGCTCGCGCAGCTGGTCGATCGTCCAGCCGGCCTTGGCGACGCCGATCACCGGCACGTCGAGATGGCCGCGCCGGACCATCGCCTGCAGCGACGGAAAGATCTTCTTGTACGCGAGGTCGCCGGTCGCGCCGAAGAACACGAGCGCGTCTGCGGCCTGGGCGGCGGGTGTCGTCATCGCGCGGCTCCAGGCGTCATTCGCGTCATTCCTCTGCGCCGTGCTTCTCGAGGTGGCCGCCGAAGCCGAAGCGCATCGCCGACAGCACCCGGTTCTGGAACTCCGCGTTGCCGCGCGACGCGAAGCGCTCGTAGAGCGCCGTCGTCAGCACCGGCGCCGGCACCGCGGTGTCGATCGCGGCCTTGATCGTCCAGCGCCCCTCGCCCGAATCGGAGACGTGGCCGGCGAAGCCGCCGAGCACCGGATCGCTCGCGAGCGCGGCGGCCGTCAGGTCGAGCAGCCAGGACGTGATCACGCTGCCGCGCCGCCAGACCTCGGCGACCGCCGGCAGGTCGATGTCGTACTGGTAGTGCTCGGGGTCGCGCAGCGGCGTCGTCTCGGCGTCCTGCGCATGCGCGGCGCGGCCGATATTGGCCGCCTTCAGGATCGACAGGCCCTCCGCGTACGCCGCCATCAGGCCGTACTCGATGCCATTGTGGACCATCTTCACGAAGTGGCCGGCGCCGCTCTCTCCGCAGTGCAAATAGCCCTGCTCGGCAGTTGTGTCCGCCGGCCCGCGCCCGGGCGTGCGCTCGATGGTCCCGATGCCCGGCGCGAGCGTCTCGAAGACCGGGTCGAGCCGCTGCACCGTCGCCTTCGGCCCGCCGATCATCAGGCAGTAGCCGCGCTCCAGGCCCCACACGCCGCCGCTCGTGCCGACATCAAGGTAGTCGATGCGCCGCTGCGAAAGCGTCTTTGCGCGCCGGATATCGTCGATGTAGTACGAATTGCCGCCGTCGATGATCGCATCGCCCGACGACAGCAGCGGCGCAAGTTCGACTATCGCCGAATCGACGACCGCCGCCGGCACCATCAGCCAGACCGCGCGCGGCGGCTTCAACGCGGCGACGAGCTCGGCAAGCGTCGCCGCGCCGATCGCGTGCTCGGCAACGAGCGCCTGCACGGCGTCGGGCGAGCGGTCGTGGACAACGCACTCGTGCCCGCCGCGCACCAGCCGGCGCACCATATTCGCCCCCATCCGACCGAGGCCGATCATTCCGAGTTGCATCCCATGGACTCCTTGCGGGTCGAAGCCGGTGCCCGATCAGCGCGTGCCGCGCAGCGCGCGCACGCGCCGGATCAGGGCATTCGTCGAACTGTCGTGCGCCGGCGCCGTGCCGCCGCCCAGTTCGGGAACGATACGCTTGGCGAGCAGCTTGCCCAGCTCGACCCCCCATTGGTCGAACGGATCGATGCCCCAGATCGCCGCCTGCGTGAAGACGCTGTGCTCGTAGAGCGCGACGAGGCTGCCGAGCGCGGCCGGCGTCAGGCGGTCGAGCAGCAGCGTGTTCGACGGCCGGTTGCCCTCGAACACGCGGTGCGGCACGAGCCACTCGGGCGTGCCTTCGGCGCGCACCTCGTCGGCCGTCTTGCCGAAGGCGAGCGCCTCGCCCTGCGCGATCACGTTGGCGAGCAGCAGGTCGTGGTGCACGCCGAGGGGGTTCAGCGATTGGCCGAACGCGATGAAGTCGCAGGCAATGCGCCGCGTCCCCTGGTGGATCAGCTGATAGAACGAATGCTGACCGTTCGTCCCCGGCTCGCCCCAGTAGACGGGGCCCGTCTCGCAGCCGACCGGCGTGCCGTCGGCGCGCACATGCTTGCCGTTGCTCTCCATCGTGAGTTGCTGCAGGTAGGCCGGGAAGCGTTTCAGATATTGCTCGTAGGGCAGCACGGCGACCGTCGGCGCGCCGAGGAAGTTGTTGTTCCAGACGCCGAGCAGCCCCATCAGCACCGGCAGGTTGCGCTCGAACGGCGCGCTGCGGAAGTGCAGGTCGAGTTCGTGAAAGCCGGCCAGCATCGCGCGAAAGTGCTCTGGCCCGATCGCGAGCATCGTCGACAGACCGATCGCCGAATCCATCGAGTAGCGCCCGCCGACCCAGTCCCAGAAGCCGAACATATTGTCGGTCGCGATGCCGAACGCCGCGACCGCTTCGGCGTTCGTCGATACCGCGACGAAGTGCTTCGCGATCGCGGTCTCGTTGCCGCCGAACGCGGCGAGCGCCCAGTCGCGCGCCGCATGCGCATTCGTCATCGTCTCCTGCGTCGTGAAGGTCTTGGACGAGACGATGAAGAGCGTCTCGTCGGCCGCGAGGTCGCGCGTCGCCTCGACGAAGTCGGTCGCATCGACATTCGAGACGAAGCGCAAGACGAGGTCGCGCCGGCTGTAGTGGCGCAGTGCCTCGTAGGCCATCACCGGGCCGAGGTCGGAGCCGCCGATGCCGATGTTGACGATGTTCCTGATCGGCTTGCCGGTATGTCCGCGCCACGCGCCACCGCGCACGCGCCCGGCGAAAGCCGCCATCCGGTCCAGCACGCCGTGCACCGCAGGCACGACGTTCTTGCCGTCGACTTCGAAGACGGCGCCCGGCGGCGCACGCAGTGCGATGTGCAGCGCGGCGCGGCCCTCGGACACATTGACCTTGTCGCCGCCGAACATCGCATCGATGCGCGCGCGCAGCCCGGCCTCTTCGGCAAGCGCGACGAGCAGGCGCAGCGTCTCGTCGGTGATGCGGTTCTTCGAGTAGTCGAGGTAGATGCCGGCCGCATCGAGCGCGAGGCGGTCGCCGCGCCCGGGATCGGCGGCAAATATCGCCCGCAGATGCAGCGGCTCGATTTCGCGCGCATGCGCGGCGAGCGCATTCCAGGCGGGGCTGCGGGACGCCGATGCGTTCTCTGTCACGGGCATGTCGCTCATCTCGTGCTCGCCTTCGTCGCCTTCGTCGCCTTCGTCGCCTTCGCTGCCTTGCGCTGCACCGGCGCGCGCCTGGAAGCCTGCTTCGCGCCCGGCCCGGACGCCCAAAGGCGAAAGCCGCCGGCGAAGGCGTTGGCGTTGTCGCCGGCGCGGCAGCCTATCGGAAGCTTCTTCAGCAGACGCAGATTGCCGCCGCCGATCACGACGTCGTCCGGGATGAAGGCGGCCTTCAGGCGCTCGGCGACATCGAATACCCGCTTGCGCCACTTCTTCCTGCCCTCGCGCTCGTAGGCGCGCTCGCCGACGTAGTCCTCGAAGGTGCGCCGCCGGTACGGAAGATGGGCGAGTTCCATCGGCACGACGACGCCGTCGACGATCAATGTCGTGCCAAGCCCGGTGCCGAGGCCGAGGAACAGCATCTTGCCTTCTCGATAGCCGCCGAGCGCCTGCATCGCCGCATCGTTGAGGATCCTGACCGGGCAGCCGAAGGCCTTGCGGTAGTCGAACGCAACCCAGCCCGGCGCCAGGTTGTAGGGCTCGGTGGCAGGCTGGTCACGGACGACGACCCCCGGATAGCCGATCGCGACGGCGTCGTAGGCCCAGCCTGCGGCGAGCGCCTTCACGCCGTCGGCCATCTGCGCCGGCGTCATCGTCGGGCCCGATTCGAACCGGCGCTCCTCGGTGTGGCCGGTCGCCATGATCTTCACGTGACTGCCGCCGACATCGATGACCAGAACCTTCATGCCTTCCCTTCGCGCCGTCATGCGAGCGCCCTGCCCTTGGCCGATATCACGTCGAGCAACTCCTTCCACGACGCATCGAACGCCGTCGCGCCGTCTGCCTGAAGCTTGGCGGCGAGGGCATCGATGTCGATTCCGGCCTTCTCGAAGGCCCGCAGCATCTCGATCGACGCCTCGGCGCGGGCCGTTGGCGGCGCGATCGGATGGTCGAGCGCATCGAGCGCGTCGAGTGTCGCCTCGGGCAGTGTATCGATCGTGAACGGCTCTGCGAAGGCCTCGACATAGAGCGTCGCGGAAGCCGTCGGATCCTTCGTCCCGGTGCTCGCGAACAGCAGCCGCTGCGGCGGCGCGCCATGGTTCATCGCGCGCTGCCAGCGCGGCGAGGCGAGCAGCCGGCGATATTCGTCGCAGGCCTGCCGGCCGGCCGCGATGCCGAGCTTCATGCGCAATGCATCCGGCGCCTTGCCGGCGACTGCCACATCCCAGCGGCTGACGAAGATCGACGCCACCGAAGGTACCCACGGCGACAGCCCGGCGTCGATGCGGCGCTCGATGCCGCGCAGCCAGGCCTGCGCCGACGCGAGGTACTGCGCGGCAGAAAAGAGCAGCGTGACGTTGATCGGCACGCCGGCGAAGATGGATTCCTCGATCGCCGCGAGCCCCTGCCGCGTTCCCGGGATCTTGATGAACAGATTGGGCCGTGCGACGCGTGCGTGCAACTCGCGGGCGGCCGCGATCGTTGCAGGCGTGTCGTAGGCGAGCAGCGGCGAGACCTCGAGCGAAACCCAGCCGTCGATGCCGTGCGTGCGTTCGTGCACGGCGGCAAACAGATCCGCCGCGCGGCGGATATCGTCGATCGCCAGATCGAAGAACAGCGCCTCGCCCGAGCGGCCGCTTCTCGCGCCGGCGCGGATCGCGTCGTCGTAGTGGCCGCTGCCCTTGATCGCGTGGTCGAAGATCGTCGGATTGGACGTGAGCCCGGTGATCGAGCGCTCGTCGATATAGCGGCGCAGCCGGCCGCTATCCAGCAGTTCGCGCGTCAGGTTGTCCAGCCACAGGCTCTGGCCGAGCGCGTGCAACTGGCGGGAGGGAAGGACTTCCGGCATCGGCGTGACCGCTTCCACGGTTGGGAGCGGCCACGATACACCTGCAGTGCGGATGCAGCATCGTTGCGATGCTTGACCCGCAACCCGACGAAGTCATTCGCGGGCGCGGCGCGGAGGCGGCGTCACCCGGGGCGACGCCGCACCCGGCGCGCCGATCAGGGGACGTACTTCCAGTTGCCGTTGTCGATCAGCACCATCACGCGGGCGCGCTGGTCGAGGCCCAGATGGTCGGTCGGCGACATGTTGAAGATGCCGTGTGCGCCGGGGGCCTCGTGGACATTCTCGAGCGCGTCGCGAAGCGCGGCACGGAACTCGGGGGTTCCGGGCTGCGCCTTCTTCAGCGCCACCGGAATCGCCGCCTGCAGCAGCACGCCGGCGTCCCAGGCGTGGCCGCCGAAGGTCGAGACCGAGCCCTTGCCGTGCGCCGCCTCGTACTTGTTGATGTATTCGAGCGCCGACTTGCGAACCGGGTTGCTCGCCGGCAGCTGGTTCGCGACGAGCACCGGGCCGGAGGGCAGATAGGTGCCGTTCACGTCCTTGCCGCCGACGCGCAGGAAGTCGTTGTTCGCGACGCCGTGCGTCTGGTAGTACTTGCCGGTATAGCCGCGCTCCTTGAGCGTCTTTTGCGGCAGCACGGCCGGCGTGCCGGATGCGGCGATCAGCACCGCGTCCGGACTCGCGGCCATGATCTTCAAGACCTGCCCGGTGACCGATGTATCGGTGCGGTTGTAGCGCTCGTTGGAGACGATCTCGATGCCCTTGAGCGCGGCGACCTTGGCGAACTGGGTATACCAGCCTTCGCCGTAGGCGTCGGCAAAGCCGATGAAGGCGACCTTCTTGACGCCGGCATTGGCCATGTGCTGGGCGATCGCGAGCGACATCATGATGTCGTTCTGCGGTGTCTTGAAGACCCAGCGCCGCTTGTCGTCGACCGGCTCGACGATCATCGACGATGCGGCCATCGAGATCATCGGCACCTTCGCCTCGGCGACGACGTCGATCATCGCGATCGAGTTCGGACTCGTCGTCGAGCCGACGATGACGTCGGCCTTGTCCTCGGTGATCAGCTTTCTCGTATTCGCCACCGCGGCGGTGGTGTCGGACTTGTCGTCGAGCACGATGTAGTTGATCTTCTGGCCGCCGATCGTCGTCGGCATCAGCGCGATCGTATTTTTCTCGGGAATGCCGAGCGACGCCGCCGGCCCGGTCGCCGACAGCGTGACGCCGACCGTGACGTCGGCCTGCGCCGATGCGGCGACCAGCAGTGCCGCGCCGAACATGAGGGTTTTCACGAGTTTCATGGGCTGTCTCCCTTTCTGGATTGCCTGGGGTTGAAAAAGCGTTGCAATTTGCCCGCGATGCTCATGCCGCGATCGAAGCGTGCACACCCCGCCCGGCTTGCGGCAAGGTCACGGCGCCGACGCCGCCGAAGAAAAGATCGCAGACGACGGGTGCCATATCGTCGTAGCTGAAAACGCCATCGGGCTTGATCCAGGTAAACATCCAGTTGATCATCCCGAACAGCAGCATCGCGAGCGGCTTGTCCATCGCGACCGCGTCGGCTCCCGGCCGAACCGCGGCGACCGCCGCGGCGAATGCATCGACGACGCGGCGTTCGGCGGCGAGGACGCGCTCGCGGTCCTCGGCTTCGAGGAAGCGCACGTCCTCGGTCAGCACGCGGTGCGCGTCCTGCGCGCCCGCATATTCGGCGACGAAGCGCACGATGAGTTCGCGCAGCCGCGGCTGCGGTTCGAGCGCGAGGCGCTCGACATCGCGCACCACGGCCTCGAGACGCGCGACATGCTCCTGCGCGATGGTCGCGACCAGTTGCTGCTTGTCGCGCACATAGTGATAGAGCGCCGGCTTGGAAATGCCGCACGCCGCCGCGACCTGGTTCATCGACGTGCCCGAGTAGCCCTGGCGCGCAAAGAGCACGGCCGCCTGTGCGAGGATCGCCTCGCGCTGGCTGGCGTAGCTGGGGGCTCGTCCACGCGCCATCGGCTCGACCTCGGTTCAGCGATCGTCGTAGGAGACGACGACCCGCGCGCTGAGCGGATGCGCCTGGCAGGTGAGGATGAAGCCGGCCTCGACTTCGTGCGGTTCGAGCGCGAAATTTCGGTCCATGCGCACCTCGCCTTCGAGCAGCCGCGCGCGGCAGGTCGAGCACACGCCCGATTTGCACGAGAACGGCACGTCCATCCCGGCGCGGGCCGCGGCGTCGAGCAGGCTCGGATCGGCGGCGCTGAATTCGATCTCGCGCCGGTGGCCGTCACGAATCACCGTCACGCGCGCGAGCGGCGCGTCGCCGGCGAGAACGGGATGCGCCGGCCCGGCGCCGAGCGGCGGCGCGCCGAAGCGCTCGATGTGGATGCGGCCGCGTGCGACGCCGGCCGCGAGCAGCGCCGCCTCGGCCTCGTCATTCATCTCGTACGGGCCGCAGACGAAGACTTCGTCGACGCCGGCGGCATCGATCAGCGGCACCCGGATCTGCGCGCCGTCACTCGCTGCGCCGAAGAACTGGCCGAGCTTGTCGCGCGTCAGCCGCCCCTCGCTGATCGCCGCATCCTGCGGCTCGCGCGAGAAGACGTGGTGCAGCGCGAGGCGCGTCAGGTAGCGGTTCTTCAGATCCTCGATCTCTTCGCGAAACATCGTGCTCGCCTGGCGCCGGTTGCCGTAGATCAGCGTGAAGCGGCTTCCGGGCTCGCGCGCCAGCAGCGTCTTCATGATCGCGAGGATCGGCGTGATGCCGCTGCCGGCGGCGATGCCGAGCACATGGCGCCGCGCCGCCGCATCGAACGGCATGTGGAAGTGCCCCTGCGGCGGGAAGACCTGCAGCGCATCGCCCGCCTTCAGCCCCTCGTGCACCCAGCGCGAGAACGCACCGCCTGGCAGCAGGCGCACGCCGACGCGCAACTCGCCGTCGTCGGCGCCGGCGCAGATCGAGTACGAACGCCGCAGGTCCTCGCCGGCCACCTGCGCGCGCAGCGTCAGATACTGCCCCGGCTGAAAAGCGAACGCCTCGCCCAGATCGTCGGGGACCTCGAATCCGACGATCACCGATTCATCGGTATCGCGCTGCACGGATTTCACGCGCAGGTCGTGGAAGTGAAGGCTCATCTCGATCTATAGCGGCTTGAAATGCTCGAACGGTTCGCGGCACGCGAGGCAGCGGTGAAGCGACTTGCAGGCCGTCGCGCCGAATGCCGAGAGTTGCTCGGTTCTAAGGCTGCCGCAGCGCGGGCATTCGATGCGGCGCGAGACGAAGCGCAGCGGCATGCCGGCGTCGGCACCGCGGCCGGGCGGCGCGATGCCGTACTCGCGCAGCTTGCGCCGGCCCTCGTCGCTGATCCAGTCGGTCGTCCACGCCGGGGCGCGCCGCTGGCGGACCGTCACCGGGCCAAGGCCGGCCGCGTTCAGCGCATCGATCACGCTGCACTCGATGACTTCGGTCGCCGGACAGCCCGAATAGGTCGGCGTGAGGACGACTTCGATCGCATCGCCCGTCTCGCGGACCGCGCGCACGATGCCCAGGTCGACGAGCGAGAGCGCCGGCACTTCGGGATCGAGCACGCCGTGTAGCACGTCCCACGCCGCGGCTTCGCGCGGGCTGGCGAGCGCCGCGGCGTCGGGCGCCGCGTCGAGCGACAGGTCCGGCGTCACCATACCGCCCCCGGAAAGCTGCGATGCAGGTGCTGCATCTCGGCCAGCAGGTAGCCCATATGCTCGCTGTGGCGGCCGCGCTTGCCGTGGCTGCGAAACGGCGTCTGCGGCGGCGGCTCGATGCCGGCCTGCGCGAATACCGCCCCGAGTTCGTCGGCCCACGCGCCGCGCAACGCGCTGCACGCCGGGCCGAGGCCGGACGCGGCGGCATTCGCATCGGTCGCGTCGTCGTCGAACAGCTCGGCCGTATACGGCCACAGCGTCGCCATCGCCTCGCGCAGGCGGCGTGCCGATTCGTCGCTGCCGTCGCCGAGGCGGACGACCCAATCGGCGGCATGCCGGCAGTGGTAGCGCGCTTCCTTCGCCGCCTTGCCGGCGATCGCGGCGAGTTCGGCGTCGCTCGACGCCGCGAGCCGCTGCCAGTAGTGATGCAGCCAGGTCGAGAGCAGCAGGTTGCGCAGCACCGTGAATGCGAAATCGCCGCGCGGCAGCTCGGCAAGCGTCACGTTGCGAAACGAGCGCTCGTCGCGCAGGAAGGCGAGCTGGTCTTCGTCGAAGGTGTCGCCCGTTTCGCGCGCGCCGATCGCGCCGGCGTGCGTCAGCAGCGCGCGCGCCTGGCCGAGCAGGTCGAGCGCCATATTGGCGAGCGCGATGTCCTCTTCGAGCACCGGCGCATGGCCGCACCACTCGGCCAGGCGCTGGGCGTGGATCAGGCAGGTATCGGCGAGCCGCAGCACGAACTGCTGCGCCGGGTCATCGTGCAATGCGATCGAGGCCGTCATCATCACATGTGATCGACTTCGTCGGGCAGCCGATAGAAGGTCGGATGGCGGTAGACCTTGTCCTGGGCCGGATCGAAATAGCTCGGCTTCTCGCCTGGGTCGCTGGCAACGATCTGGTCCGATCGCACGACCCACAGGCTGGTGCCCTCCTGGCGCCGGGTATAGACGTCGCGCGCAAGCTGGATCGCCATCTGCGCGTCGGTCGCGTGCAGGCTGCCGCAGTGCTTGTGGTCGAGGCCGGCCTTGCTGCGCACGAAGACTTCCCACAGCGGCCATTCGGCGCTGCGGCTCGGGGCGGCGGCAGGGGCTTGCGTTTCGCTTGTGGTCGTCATGCCGGGTCCTTCGTCGGGCGCTTCATGCCGCGCGCAGCGCGTCGGCCTCGCGCGCCGCCTGCTTCGCGGCATGCGCGAGCGCCGCTTCGCGCACCCAGGCGCCGTCGTCGGCCGCCTTCACGCGCGCGGCCAGGCGCTCGCGGTTGCACGGGCCGTGGCCGTTGACGACATTCCAGAATTCGTCCCAGTCGATGGCGCCGAAATCCCAGTGGCCGCGCGCTTCGTTCCACTTCAGCTGCGGATCGGGCAGCGCGACGCCGAGCACCCTGGCCTGCTCGGCCGTGGCGTCGATGAATTTCTGGCGCAGCTCGTCGTTGCTGATGCGCTTGATGCCCCAGCGCATCGATTGCTCCGAATTCGGCGATGCATCGTCCGGCGGGCCGAACATCATGATCGACGGCCACCACCAGCGGTCGACCGCGTCCTGCACCATCGCGCGTTGCGCCTCGGTGCCGTCGCGCATCATCGTCAGCAGCGCGTCGAACCCCTGGCGCTGATGGAAGGATTCCTCGCGGCAGATGCGGATCATCGCGCGCGCGTACGGCCCGTACGAGCAGCGGCACAGCGGCACCTGGTTCATGATCGCCGCGCCGTCGACGAGCCAGCCGATCGCGCCGACATCGGCCCAGGTCAGCGTCGGGTAGTTGAAGATCGAGCTGTACTTGGCCTTGCCCGAATGCAGCGCCTCGATCATCTGCTCGCGCGAGGTGCCCAGCGTCTCGGCCGCGGCGTACAGGTACAGCCCGTGGCCGCCCTCGTCCTGCACCTTGGCGAGCAGGATCGCCTTGCGCTTCAAGCTCGGCGCGCGGCTGATCCAGTTGCCCTCGGGCAGCATGCCGACGATCTCGGAGTGCGCGTGCTGGCTGATCTGGCGCACGAGCGTCTTGCGGTAGTGCTCCGGCATCCAGTCCTTCGCCTCGACGAAGCCGCCGTCGGCGATATGCGCCTCGAATGCGGCTTCGCGCGCCGCGTCCTCGGCCGAGCGGACCGGCCGGCGATCGGCGGCGATCTCCTGCCTGCTCATCACGTCGAGCGCCTGGGTGTACATCGCCTTCTCCTCTCCTGTCCCGTTTCAGCGCGACCGCTGGTCGATCACGCGCCGCGCCTTGCCGACGAGCGTACGCTCGATGCTGTCGGGCATGCCGACCATGACGCGAGTCGATACGCCGACCATGGTCTTGATGCGCTCGCGCAAGCCGTCGGCAACCAGCTTGGGCTCGACCTTGCCGACCATCCCCGGCGTCAGCTCGCAGCGCACCTCGACTTCGTCGAGGTTGGCCTCGCGCGTGACGACGATCTGGTACTGGCCGCCGAGCTGGCCGTCCTGCAGCACCAGTTCCTCGATCTGGGTCGGGAACATGTTGACGCCGCGGATGATCAGCATGTCGTCGCTGCGGCCGACGATCTTGCCCATGCGGCGCATGCTGCGCGCGGTCGGCGCGTGCAGCCGCGTCAGGTCGCGCGTGCGGTAGCGGATCACCGGCAGCGCCTCCTTCGTCAGCGTCGTGAAGACGAGCTCGCCCTCCTCGCCGTCGGGCAGCACGGCGCCGGTGGCGGGATCGATGATCTCGGGATAGAAATGATCTTCCCAGACGACCGGGCCGTCCTTCGTCTCGACGCATTCGCTCGCGACGCCCGGGCCCATCACCTCGGACAGGCCGTAGATGTCGACGGCGTCCATATTCGCGCTCGCCTCGATATCGCGCCGCATCGCCTCGGTCCACGGCTCGGCGCCGAAGATGCCGACCTTCAGCGAGCTTGCTTTCGGGTCGAGCCCCTGGCGCGCCATCTCCTCGACGATCACCTGCATGTAGCTCGGCGTGACCATGATGATGTCGGGCTTGAAATCGTTGATCAGCTGCACCTGCTTCTCGGTCTGCCCGCCCGACATCGGGATCACGGTGCAGCCGAGACGTTCGGCGCCGTAGTGCGCGCCGAGCCCGCCGGTGAAGAGGCCGTAGCCGTAGGCGACGTGCACCAGGTCGCCGGCACGGCCGCCGGCGGCGCGGATCGAGCGCGCGACGAGATTCGACCAGTGATCGATATCGGCCGCGGTATAGCCGACGACGGTCGGCTTGCCGGTCGTCCCGGAGGACGCGTGGATGCGCATCACGCGCTCGCGCGGCACGGCGAACATGCCGAACGGATAGTTGTCGCGCAGTTCCTTCTTGGTCGTGAACGGAAACTTCGCCAGGTCGGCAAGTTGCTTCAACGCCGACGGATGCACGCCATGGGCGTCGAATGCCTTTCGGTAGTGCGGCACGTTGTCGTAGGCGTGCTGCAGGCTCCAGCGCAGGCGCTGCAGTTGCAGCGCCTGCAGTTCGTCCTTGCTGGCGCGCTCGATCGGGTCGAGTTTCGTGGGGCTGAAGGGGCGCTTCATGGTTCGGCCTCGGTGGGGTTCAGATCCGGGTGGCGGGCAGCTCGACGGTGGGCTTGCCCTTGGCGCTGTACGAGCGCCCGCGCATCAGCGCGACGCGCTCGCCGCGCTGGTTGGTGACGGCGACGTCGTAGATGCCGAGCCTGCCGCGGCGGCTCGCCTCGGTCGCCGCGGCGACCAGCACGTCGCCCTCGTGCGCCGGCGCGAGCAGCTCGACCGCAAGTCCCGACGCGACGGTGAGTTCGTTGTACGAATTGCAGGCGCAGGCGAACGCCGAGTCGGCAAGCGTCGTGATCAGTCCGCCGTGGCAGCTGCCCAGGCCATTGAGCATGTCGGGCCGCACCGTCATGCGCAGCGTCGCGCTGCCCGGCGCCATGGCATCGATCGTGATGCCGAGCGCCTGCGAAGCGCGGTCGGCCGCATACATGCCGACGCGCACCGCGTCGGCGATCTGCTGCGGCGTGAGGGCGCCGCCGGTCGCGGGTGTCGGCGATCTCATCGGTCGCTGAACCGGGGCTTGCGCTTGGCCATGAAGGCGGCCACGCCCTCGCGGTAGTCGGCCGCCGCGCCCATTTCGCTTTGCGCCCGCGCCTCGGCGGCGAGCGCCTGCGCGTAGTCGAGCCCGTCGGCGGCGTCGATCACCTGACGCGTTCGCGCGAGCGCCGCAACCGGCATCGCGGCCAGCCGCGCGCCGAGCGTCGCCACCTCCGGCTCGAAAATGGCATCGTCGACGCAGCGCCAGATGAGGCCGATGCGCTCGGCCTCTTCGGCGCCGAGCTTGTCGCCGAGCATCGCAAGTCCGAGCGCGCGGGCGCGCCCGACGAGCCGCGGCAGCAGCCAGGTGCCGCCGCAATCGGGGACGAGCGCGATCTTCGCGAAGGCCTGGATGAAGCTTGCCGAACGCGCCGCGAGCACGATGTCGCAGCCGAGCGCGAAGTTCGCACCTGCGCCGGCCGCGACGCCGTTCACCGCCGCGACGACCGGCACCGGCATCGAACGGATGCGCAGCGCAAGCGGCAGGTAGCAGCGCTCGATCAGTGCGCCGATGTCGGGCTGCTTCGCGCCGGGTGTCAGGTCGGGTGCGACCGCCGGGTCGGACAGATCCTGCCCGGCGCAAAAGGCGCGCCCGGCACCGGTGACGACGACGCAGCGCACGCCGGCATCGGCGGCCGCCGCCTCGAGCGCGGCAAGCAGCCCGGCGTGCATCGCGGTCGTGAAGCTGTTGAGCGACTGCGGCCGGTTGAGCGTCAGCGTGCGCACTGGGCCCTCGTCGGAGACGAGGATGAGTCGGTCGGCGTCTGGAGATGCAGGCATGATGGATGAGAGATCGAGTGGGAGTGCGCTTTCGACGGTCGAGGATCGCTTTCAGGAACCGCGAATCCGGGGCGCCGCAAAGCGCCATATTCATTACCGACCGGTCGGTTGAGTTTAACCATGCCGGAATGAGGGTGCAATCAAGAGTTTCCCGCCCGATCCGATGCCCCGCGCCGGGCGCCGGGCGCCGGCAGCGTATTCGATACCGCCGGGCACTTTAGAGAACCGATGACGTCGCCGTTCTGACAAGGCGCAAACTGCAGCGAGACTGGCAGAGGCACGATGAAAGTTTGCCGCGCGGCGCGGGTCGCAGCGCCGCGGACTTGTGTGCCAGGCAGAGCCCGAGGCTGCACTTGTGACACAGTAAGACAAGTCCACTGCGTCATTGAAATGCCACCCGAGGGTCGTCCGAGACGGGATGCGAAGCAAGGCGCAAAGCGCAGCGATACCCGCTGGTATCGCGAGTATTTGCAACGCCGCAGCGCGCCCGTATCGGGCGGACAGCGGGGGCGCGATTTCAGTGACGCAGTGGACTAGCATCCAGGCATGGTTGCGAGCGCCCTGTTCGCGACCGAACCGACAATGCGAGGAAGCAGATGAAGCGATCGACGTGGTTCACGATGGCGGTGCTTGCCGTGGCAAGCACCAGCGCGGCAGCGGAATGGTTGGCGATGGGCGACAACGGCCAGGCCGAGATCTACATCGACAAGTCGACCATCACCCGAAGCGGTGATACGGCAAGGATGTGGTCGCTGCAGGAATTGAAGCAGCCCGGTTCGGCAGGCGGTGCGGCCTATGTCTCGCTCAAGCGGCAGGACGAGTACGACTGCAAGGAGCCCCGATCGCGCGGCGTCGAGATTTCCGCTTTCCCGGAGCCGATGGCGCAGGGCAAGGCCGTTGCATCCGAGAAGGGCTCCAGCGCCTGGGTCAAGATCGCGCCCGGTTCGGTGAGCGACGGGATGTGGCGGATCGCATGCGGCAAGGAGTAGCGACCGCATCATCACTCGCCTGGACGGGCGAGGAATGCCGATCCCGATACGGGAAGGGGCGCCGCGCGGCGCCCCCGTTCATCGCCCGGCGTGGCCGTTCAAGCGCGGCGGCGCCTCGCCAGCATGCCGATGACGCCGAGCCCGGCGAGCATCAGCGCATACGTCTCGGGCTCGGGAACGGCGGCCGTCATGCCGACATTGAAGCCGTACCAGCCCTCGTAGGTCGGGTTGGTCCACGACAGGCTGCTGTAGGTGCCGACGAACATCACGGTGCCGTTGCCTTCCTTCCCCGACACGGAATTGCCGCTGATCGAGATCGAACTGCCGCCGTACTCGGCGTTCGGCCCGCCGGCGACGAAGACAGGCGTCGCACCGATGAAGTCGAAACTCGCGCTGGAGCCTGGGTTGCCCAGACTCCAGATCGCGAAGACGGGGTTGATGATGGCGGTCGAGAAGGTCAGCGTATTGACGTTGGCCGTGCCACCGTATAGCTGGATGATGCCGCCGCTCTGCGCCGGCCCGTTGTCGACCACCGAGCCGTCCGCCCAGGTGGAGGCCGGCGTCCAGCTCGGGTAATTCGCGACCAGCGCCGCCGGGTTGCCGCCGGCGGAAAACCCGACCGCCACCGGCCCCATTGCGCCCGCGGTGCCGGACGACCATTGGTTCCAGGTGATCGTCGCGGCCTGGGCGCTGACACCCGTGGTGACGAGGAGGGCTGCAAACAGGTACCTGACGTTCATATCGGCCTTCAAGGGAGTCGTTCTTCGGAGCGACTATGGACCGATTTGCCCGCCGCGCAAACCCCCTGAACAGGTGGTCGGGGACCGGGCGCGTGAACAGCGCGTCAGTTCGACTGCTTGATCAACCGCCCCGCCGCCTGCTGCAGCGGCCGCGCATTCATCGGATACAGGCGCGCGAAGATCGCGATCTGCGCGGCGGAAAGTTGCACCGGCTGGCGCATCACCATCCACAGCACACCTTCGGAGCACGGCGGCGTCGTCAGCGACCCCATGTAGGTGTAGTAGGCATGCTCCTCGGGAAGCAGCGCACCAGGCTCGAGGCGCTTGCGGGCAACGACCGGCTCGCCCTTCTCGAGCGGCAGGTTGTTCCACACCACCTGCACGATCGGATTCGCGCTGCCCGCCTCGAGCAGCACGGCGACCACCGCGAGCCGCCCATCGGCCGCCCGGTGCACGAGGTGCGCGGCCATCGCGAACTGCCGGCCGTCGATGCCCTCCTCGGCCGGGCGGTGGAAGTGGAATTGCTCCAGTGCATAGCGCCGCCCGAGGACCTCGATCGCGTTGCCGGCATCGACATCGACGCGCACCGTGTGCCCGTCGTCGATGACGCGAAAGCGGCTCGCGCGGTAGTCGAACGCGATCGACTCGAGATCGACCGCGATGCCGTCCTGGATGTCGATCGGGCTCTGGCGGCTGCCGCGCGCGCAGGCCGAGAACTCGGGCGCGAGCCGGGCCCAATGTGCCGGGCCGCCCGCGCCCTCGCAGCTCCAGGCAGGAACGCTGCCCTTCGCATCGCGCCGGGCGCCGGGTGCTGCCGGTGCCGCGGTTGCGGCCGAGCCCGAGGCGGGTTTGGCCGCAACGGCGGGTGCGGCGGCAGCAGGCGGCGGCGCCGCATCGCCGGCACGGTTCACGACCCGGATCACCCCCGCGTTCGACATTTCGAGCGCCGCGCCGCCGAGCTTGGCCGCGAGGCGCTCGCGCAGGAACTCCATCGGGTCCTGCGGACCCCTGTGCCGAGGCGCAGCGCGTGGCGTCTAACCTGCCGGCGCCGAGGCCGCAGGCTGCGCGGGCGATCGCACGGGCGATCGCGCGGACGACGGCAACGCCGGATCGGCAGCAGCGGCCGCCAACACGCCGCCGCTCGCAAGCGCGAATGCAGCCAGCCAGCGCATCGCAACGCGCATCCAGGAACTCCCACCGCGCCCCGAAGGCGGCGCTACGCGTCGTTATCGGCGCAGGCCGGCGGCAGTTGAACAATTGGACGAGGCGGGCAAGCCCCTCGCGCCGCTCCTGCTCAGCCCAATCCCTGCTTGACCCACAGCCAGGCGATCGCGCCGACCCCCATCATCGCAAGCGATGTGACGGCCAGTGCGACCGCGGAGTGCATGACGAGCGGTGCGATCGCGCCGGCGACGAAGCCGTTCGCCATGCTGCCGATGAAGGCCTGGATCGAAGACGCCATGCCGCGCCGCTCGGGCACGAGATCGAGCACCATCAGCGTCACGACCGGCACCATCAGCGCCCAGCCGAAGGCGTAGATCGCGATCGGCCACAGCGCCCACCACGCATTCGGCTCGAACGCGAGGTTGAGCGCGACGTTCAGCACCGACACCGTGACCATGACGATGAAGCCGCGCCGGATCTGGTGCTTGGGCCGGATGTTGCCGGCGAGCCGGCCCGACAGCCAGGCGCCACCCATGATGCCGGCGATCGTCATGCAGAAGAACCAGAAGAACTGCCCCGGCCCGAGGCCGAGGATGTCGCCGAGGAAGACCGGCGCCGACAGCACGTACAGGAACATGCCGTTGAACGGGATGCCGCTGGCAAGCGCAAGCAGCATGAAGCGCGGGTTCTTTCCCAGCTCCCAGTAGCCGCGCATCAGGTTGCGGACGTTGAAATGCTGCTTGAAGCCGTCGTGCAGCGTCTCGGGCAGCAGCCGGTAGTTGGCGATCCACAGCAGCAGTCCGATGATCGTCAGGAACCAGAAGATCGCGTGCCAGCCGACGTGAATGAAGAGGAAGCCGCCGACCATCGGCGCGACGGCCGGCGCGACGCCGAAGTAGATCGTCACCTGCGACATCACGCGCTGGGCGTCGGCCGGGTGGAACATGTCGCGGATCACCGCGCGCGAGACGACGACCCCCGCGCCGGCCGACATGCCCTGCACCGCGCGCCAGAAGACGAGCGCGCCGATGTTGTTCGACAGCGCGCAGCCGGCCGACGCGAGCGTGAAGAGCGCGATCCCCCACAGCACGACCGGGCGGCGCCCGAAGCTGTCGGACAGCGCGCCGTGAAAGAGATTCATGATCGCGAAGCCGAACAGGTAGGCCGACAGCGTCTGCTGCATCTCGACCGGCGACGCGCCGATCGACTGCGAGATGCCGGCGAACGCCGGCAGGTAGGTGTCGATCGAGAACGGCCCGAGCATCCCGAGGCAGGCGAGCAGCAGCGCGAGCGTCCATTTCGGTGCGCGCCACAGCAGGTGGGCATCGGGGTTCATCGACATTCGTTGTTCTTCGCAGATGCAGCCCAGCAAAAGTGTGAAGCGGGCCGATAGGCCGGATTCTGTGCGGCGCGGCCCTCTTGCGAAGGCCACGCCGTGACCGCCATTCCTCTGGGCCGTGCATCGCTGCACGGCTCGGTGCCACCTACCCGCCGGCTCCGCGGGCCGCCTCATCGCCGGCCTATTCGGTGTTGCTGCGCGTAAAGATTGCCGCGTTTCACTCCGGACTGAACCGGCTCGTCTCTGTGGCTCTGATTCGCACCTCGCGGTGGACGGGCGTTACCCGCTACGCTGCCCCGTGCAGTCCGGACCTTCCTCCAGTGCGCCCTTTCGGGCCTCGCACCAGCGGCGGTCTGGCCCGCTTCACGCTGCCGATTATCCCAGTGACGGGCGCTGCGTGCCCGCGCGCGCTCAAGCCGGGCCGACGAAGCGGACCTGATTCGGCGCCTTCTCGGGCTGCAGCGCGAAGTGATCGGCGTGCTTCTTGAAGACCTTGGTCGACGCCGCCGTCTTGCCGAGCAGCTTGGCCTTGCGCAGCGGCTCGGCGGCGGTGCGCAGTTCGACCCACTGGCCGGCCCGCAGCGCAGGCACCGCGTCGAGGATGTCCTGCACATCCTTCGGCAGCGCGCTCGCGGCCTGCCTTGCGTCGGGCGGAATCGCGGGCTTGGGTGCCGGCGCCGCCTTCGCGGCGGCGCGTCTTGCCGGTTTAGCCGGCTTCGCCGCTTCCACCTTCCGAGCCGCATCGGCCGGCGCCGTGCGCGCCTTGGCGGCACGGTGGTCGATCTCGACGAAATCGTCGTAGACCTGCTTCGACTCCTCGCCGGTCTTGCCCTTCTGGCCGATGCCTTCGACACGGCAGCCCTTCTCGCGCAGACGGATCACGAGCGGCGCGAAGTCCGAGTCCGACGAGACGATCACCGCGACCGCCGGATGATCGGCGATCGCGAGGTCGATCGCGTCGACCGCGAGCGCGATGTCGGTCGAATTCTTGCCGGTCGAGACGTTCACGATCGGCCGGATCGAAAGCCGCTTGAAGAGCGCGAGGTGCTTGAGCGCCGCCTCTGCCGTGCAGTAGGCGCGGCGCACGTGCGCCGCGCCGTGGCGTTCGACGACCGTCGCGAGTGCCTGCTCGAGCACGCTTGCCGAGACGTTGTCGGCATCGATCAGCACCATCACGCGCGGCGTCGATTTCATTGCAGCTTCCAGTTCAGCGTTTCGCCTGCGAGCAGCGGCTTCAGGCGGGCGTCGCCGAAGGCGACCGATTCGGGCAGCGTCCACGTCTGGCGCTCGAGCGTCACGCGGCCGGTGTTGCGCGGCAGGCGATAAAAATCCGGCCCGTGAAAACTCGCGAAGGCTTCGAGCTTGTCGAGCGCATTCGCGGCGTCGAACGCTTCGGCGTAGAGCTCGAGCGCCGAAAGCGCGGTGAAGCAGCCCGCGCCGCAGACCGATTGCTCCTTCAGCGCGACGGCGTGCGGCGCGCTGTCGGTGCCGAGAAAGAACTTCGCGCTGCCGGACGTCGCCGCGTCGACCAGCGCGCGGCGATGCACCTCGCGCTTGAGCACCGGCAGGCAGTAGAAGTGCGGGCGCAGGCCGCCTGCGAAGAGTGCGTTGCGGTTGAACAGCAGGTGGTGCGCGGTGATCGTCGCCGCAAGGTTCTCGCCGGCCTCGGCGACGTACTGCGCCGCCTCGCGCGTCGTGATGTGCTCGAAGACGATGCGCAGGCCGGGGAAGTCGCGCCGCAGCGGCGCGAGCACGCGCTCGATGAAGACCGCTTCGCGGTCGAAGACGTCGACCTGCGGATCGGTCACCTCGCCATGCACGAGCAGGGGCAGGCCTTCGCGCTGCATCGCCTCGAGCGCCGGATACGTCTTGCGCAGGTCGGTCACGCCGGCGTCGCTGTTCGTCGTCGCGCCGGCCGGATAGAGCTTGACGGCGGCGATGCCCGCCGCCTTCGCGCGGGCAATCTCGTCCGGCGCGAGCGTGTCGGTCAGATAGAGCGTCATCAGCGGCTCGAAGTCCGTCCCGGGAGGCAGCGCGGCGACGATTCGCGCCCGATACGCGAGCGCCTGCGCCGTCGTCGCGACCGGCGGCTTCAGGTTGGGCATCACGATCGCGCGGCCGAACTGGCGCGCGCTGTGCGCAACGACCGCGGCGAGCGCCGCGCCGTCGCGCAGATGAAGGTGCCAGTCGTCGGGGCGCGTGAGCGTGATCTGCGTCGTCATCGGGGCATTCTCGCATCGCGATGCGCGCGGCACTTCCGGGCCCGTTCGAAGGCCGGACAGTCCCAACGCACGCTGCGAAGCCGAGAGGCGAGACGTCCTGCCTTCAGGGTTATCCCTCGTCTCGCATCCCCCCTGACCGAGGGGGCTGACGCTCTGGTCATCCCCGGGTCCGCTGAATACATTTCCATACAGGGGCCCGGCGATGAGGTCGGGACCCGGTTCACGTTCAGATCTCAACCCGTCAGGAGAACTCGATGAAAGTATTCAAGAAGCTCGCGGTCATTGCAGCGCTGGCCGCTGCCATGGCACCCGCAATGGCCGACGTAATCTCGCTCGACTTCGAGGGCGTTGGCAACTTGGCGGCAATCAACGAGTTCTACAACGGTGGCACCGATAGCCAGGGTAACAGCGGCCCCAACTATCACGTGTCCTTCGCTCCCGGCGGCGCGCTCGGCGTTATCGACAGCGACAAGGGCGGCTCGTTCAACGGCAACGCGTTTTCGGGCAAGACGGCAATGATCTTCCTGGACAACGCGGCCGTATTGAATTACGCCGCGGGTTTTGATACCGGCTTTTCGTTCCGATTCGCGACGCCCTACTACGACGGTCAAGTGTCGGTTTACTCCGGCCTCGACAAGACCGGCACGTTGCTGGGCTCGATCTACCTGCCCATCAATGGTCCCGGCTCGGGGCCCGGCGGGCCCTACAGCAACTGGAGCATCGGCTCTCTCGGCTTTGCCGGGACGGCCATGTCGATCGACTTCGGTGGCACAGCCAACTACATTGCCTATGATGACGTGACCTTCGGCTCGATCACCCCCGGTGTGCCCGAACCCTCGACCTACGCGCTGATGGCGCTCGGCCTGGCCGGCATAGTCCTCGTCACGCGCCGCCGCAGGAGCGCCTGAGCGAAAGCAATCCGCCGGGCGCACGCCGCCCGCCCAGCGCCCGTCACGCCGTCAAGGCCTGACGGGCGTTTTCATTCGCGTCGGCGTCGCTGTTTGTTGCAGGCGCCACATCTCGGCATAGCGGCCGGCCTGCGCCAGCAGTTGGATGTGCGTGCCGCGCTCGACGATGCGGCCGTGCTCCATGACGAGGATCTGGTGCGCGTCGACGACCGTCGACAGCCGGTGCGCGACGACGAGCGCCGTCTTGTTGCGCGCGACGCCTTGCAACTCGGCCTGGATCGCGCGCTCGTTGGCCGAGTCGAGCGCCGAGGTCGCCTCGTCGAAGATCAGGATCGGCGGGTTCTTCAAGAGCGTGCGTGCGATCGCGACGCGCTGCTTCTCGCCGCCGGAGAGCTTCAAGCCGCGCTCGCCGACCATCGTCTGGTAGCCCTTAGGCGTCGACGCGATGAAGGCGTGGATGCGCGCTGCGCGTGCCACCGCCACCACCTCGTCGTGGCTCGCGCCGGGCCGGCCGTAGGCGATGTTGTATTCGACCGTGTCGTTGAAGAGCACCGTGTCCTGCGGCACGATGCCGATCGCGGCGCGCAGGCTCGCCTGCGTCACGGCCCGGATATCCTGGCCGTCGATCGTGATGGCGCCGGCGCTCACGTCGTAGAAGCGGTAGAGCAGCCGCGCGAGCGTCGATTTGCCGGCGCCCGACGCTCCGACGACGGCGACCGTCTTGCCGGCCGGAATCTCGAAGTCGAGGTCGTGCAGGATCGGGCGCGCGGCGTCGTACGAAAAGCTCACGCCTTCGAACCGGACGACGCCGTGCTCGACGGCCAGCGGCCTCGCGCCCGGCGCGTCGGCGACTTCCCGCTCGCGCTCGAGCAGGCCGAACATGCGGTCCAGATCGGTCAGGTTCTGCTTGATCTCGCGGTAGATGGTGCCGAGGAAGTTCAGCGGCACGTAGAGCTGGATCATGAAGGCGTTGACCATCACCAGGTCGCCGAGCGTGAGCCGCCCATCGACGACGCCCTGCGTCGCGCGCCACAGGATCGCGACGAGCGCGGTGGCGATGATCAGTTGCTGGCCGGTGTTGAGCAGCGACAGCGTGCGCTGGCTCCTGAGCGTGGCGCGCCGCAGCTTTTCCAGGTTCTCGTCGTAGCGGCGCGCCTCGAACTCCTCGTTGTTGAAGTACTTGACGGTCTCGTAGTTCAGCAGCGAATCGATCGCCCGGCTGTGCGAGAGCGAGTCGAACTCGTTCATCTGGCGCCGGAACTGGGTGCGCCATTCGGTGAGCGAGACGGTGAAGGCGATGTAGACGACGAGCGCGGCGAGCGTGATGCCGGCGAACCAGGCGTCGAACTTCCAGGCCAGATAGACGAGCACGAGGCCGACCTCGATCGCGGTCGGGATGATGCTGTAGATCGAGTACGAGATCAGCGAGCGCACGGCGCGCGTGCCGCGCTCGATGTCGCGCGTCATGCCGCCCGTCTGGCGCTCCAGGTGAAAGCGCAGCGACAGCGCGTGCAGATGGCGAAACACCGACAGCGTGATGCTGCGCGCCGCGCCCTCGGTCGCCTTCGCGAAGACGATCTCGCGCAGCTCGGTGAAGACCGTCGTCGACAGCCGCAGCGCGGCGTAGGCGATCAGCAGCCCGGCCGGCACGACGAGCAGCGCGCGCGCGTCGCCGGGCGGGATCGCAAGGGCGTCGACCAGGTGCTTGAGCAGGATCGGAACGCCGATGTTGGCGAGCTTGGCCGCGACCAGGAACGAAAGTGCCGTCGCGACCCGCCAGCGGTAGTGCCACAGGTAGGGCAGCAGTTTCCTGAACGTCGCCCAGTCCGCGCCCGGCGCGCCGGGCACGGGCGCGGCGGGAAGCGGCAGGGCCGGGGCGCGGGAGTGCATCGCAGGTGCGCTTCGTGGAAGAATCGGGCGATCCGGGACAGCCGAAGGTGAGGCAGATGACAGAACAATCAAGCCGCGGCGCGGCCGCGACACCGGAACATACCGCAGCGCCGCTGTCCTTGCCGGACGACCGCGATCTGGTGATGCGCGTGATGCCGCTGCCGGCCGACGCGAACGCCAACGGCGACGTCTTCGGCGGCTGGATCATGGCGCAGGTCGATCTCGCCGGCGCGGTGCTGCCGCTGCGCATCGCCAAGGGCAAGATCGTCACGGTCGCGGTCAACGAGTTCATCTTCAAGCAGCCGGTCTCGATCGGCGACCTGCTGAGCTTCTATGCCGAAGTGCTGCGCGTCGGGCGCACGTCGATCACGGTACGCGTCGAGGTCTACGCCGAGCGCAACCCGGCCGCTCCGCAGGTCGTGAAGGTGACCGAGGCGACCGTCACCTACGTCGCGATCGACGCCAAGGGTCAGCCGCGGCAGCTCGACCCGCGCTGAATCCGCGGCAGTTCAGCGCCAGAGGTCCACCGGCTGCCCTGCCGCGCGCATGCGCTCGGCCTTGGCTTGCAGGTAGCGCTGGAACTCGGGCTCGCTGCGGTAGCTCGCGCTCGCGACATACTCGAGGCTCGCGGCAAGGTGGAACGGGCGCTGGTAGCCATCGATCCGAAATACCTCGCGGTTGCCGCTGTCGAAGAAGACGAATGTCGGCGTATAGCCGACCCCGAGCGCGCGCGCCCACGCCTGCGCGGTCGTCTTGCGGCCGTCGGGGGTGACGATCTCGCGCGGATCGGACAGCGCGAAGCGGGCGATGTCGAAGCGATCGAGCTGCGCGCGCACCTCGGGGCGCCGAAAGCCCTCGGCGTGCATCTCGTCGCACGGCTGGCAGTGGCGCGTCTCGAACAGCACCGCGAGCGGCTTTGCGCCGGCCTTGCGGCGCAGGTCGAACGGCGGCTGCATGAAGAACGGCTCGTCGGCGAGCTTCGCATTCGCTTCGTCCTTCACGTGCGCGGCGAGGTAGTCGCCGAGCGATTGCTTGCCCTCCATCTTCGCGGCGACGTAGTCGAGCGCGGCGGAGAAGCGGCGCGGCCCGTAGTAGCCGTTCAGGCGGGCGACGATGCGCCCGCGCTCGTCGAGAAACAGGATCGTCGGCGTGAACTGGACCTTCAGCAGCCGCCCGAACTCCTTCTCGCTCATCGTGCGGCCGTCGGTCCACGTCACCTCGCGGTCGCCCCACAGGTTGAGCGCGATGGCGACGAAGTTGCGCCGCGTCTTCTCGACGATCTCGCGCTGGCCGAAGTTGTTCTGCATCAGCTCGCGGCAGTACGGGCAGCCGTCCTGGCCGAAATAGACGAGGAGGCGCTTGCCTTCGCGGCCGGCAGTGGCCGCCTCGTCGCGGATGTCGAGGAAGCCCTCGCTGAACCAGCGCGGGATGTCGATCGCGTGCGGCGACGCGTCCTGCGCCACCGCCGGCGGCGCGTGCGCGACGGCGAGCAGCAGCAGCGCCAAAAGCCCTGCCCACAACCGTCGCAGCGCCATCTTCGGCATCCCGACCTCCCGGCGCTGCTTGCGCCCGACGTCAGTCTACGAAGAAATCGGGAATGAAGGTTTTCGTCCCCGGCTTGACCGAGTACTTCTCCAGATCGGTCACGCCGTGCTGCGCGAGCAGCGCATCGTCGATGAAGAAGTTGCCGCTCGTCGTCTTCGCGTCGCTCGTCAGGATCAGATAGGCGGCGTCGGCCAGGATCTCGGGCTTGCGGCACAGGTCGACGTTGACGCCGGGGATCATCTGCAGCGCCGCGGTCGCGATCGCGGTGCGCGGCCAGAGCGAATTGACGCCGATGCCGAGCGGGCGGAACTCGCCCGCATGGCCGAGCGTGCACTCGCTCATGCCGTACTTCGCCATCGTGTACGCGACGTGGCCCTTGAACCAGTGTTCGCGCATCGAAAGCGGCGGGCTCATGTTCAGCACGTGCGGATTGCGGCCGGCTTTCGCGCTCTTCGTCAGCTCGGCAAGGCAGGCCTGGGTGCACAGGAAGGTGCCGCGCACGTTGACGCCGAACATCAGATCGAAGCGCTTCATCGGCGTCGCCGGGGTCGGCGTCAGGCTGATCGCGCTCGCGTTGTTGACGAGGATGTCGATGCCGCCGAAGCGCTTCACCCCCGCCTCGACCGCGGCCAGCACGCTCGCCTCGTCGCGGATGTCGCACTGCTGGGCGAGCGCCTTGCCGCCGGCCGCCTCGATCTCCTCGGCCGCGCTGTAGATCGTCCCCGGCAGCTTCGGATTGGCCTCGGCGGTCTTCGCCGCGATCACGATGTTGGCGCCGTCGGCCGCCGCGCGCTTCGCGATCGCAAGGCCGATGCCGCGCGACGCGCCGGTGATGAAGAGGGTCTTGCCTTCGAGCGTATTCATCTGCGTTCCTCCGCGACCCTCAGGGTCAGTTTCGAGATATGCGCCGCGAGCGCCTCGCCGCACGCACGGTAGACCGGCTCACCGGGGTGAAAGCCGTCGATCGCCATCGCATCGGGGCCGAGCTCGACCTCGATCACGGCATGCGATACGTCGCTGCGCGTCGCCGTCCAGCGCGCGACGGCATCGTCGAGGCGATGCGCGTCGGCGCCCATCACGTTGCGCAGCGGGCTCGGCAGCAGCGGGAAGCGCTCGACCGGCGGCAGCGGCGCGAAGACGACGTGCGAAACGCCGCGCTCGCCGAGCAGCCAGTCGGCGAGCGCGGCACGCTGCGCGAGCGCGCGGCGCAGCGGAATCTGATCGATCACGTCGTTGACGCCGGTGACGACGACCGCGACGTCGGCGGCCGGCAACGGCTGCTCGCGCAGCAGCGCGAAGACCTGCTGCGTCGTGAAGCCCGATCGCGCGCGAAGGCTCCACTGCAGCGGCTGCGCGAGCGCACGATGCAGGGCACGGCTCAGGTGGCCGGCGAGCGCCTGATCCTGGCGTGCGACGCCGACGCCGGCGGCCGACGAGTCGCCGGCGATCAGCAGCCGCAGCGCAGGGTCGCCGCGCCCGAGCCGGCCCTCGCGCGGGCCTTCGGCCTCGGGCAGCGACGGCGCGCGCTTGCGCGTCGCGACCGCCTGCGCGACGAGCACCGGCGCCAGAACAAGCTTCAACGCGAGCGACTTGGCCGGATCGACCTTGCTCACTGCCGCCTCGTCTCGTTCGTCTGGTGCCCGGCTAGAACTTCGAGAAGTCCGGCATGCGCTTCTCGAAGAACGCGGTGAACGCCTCCATCGCTTCCGGGCTGCGCAGACGCCGGGTGAACTGCTCGCCTTCGACGCCGATCGTCTCCAGCACGGCGGCCGAGCGCGCGCGGCGCAGCAGCCGCTTGCACTCCTGCACCGCGCCCGGCGGCAGCGCATTGAAACGCTCGGCGATGCGGCGCGCATGGCCCATCAACTCGCCCGCCGGCAGCACGGCGTTGGCGATGCCGCACTCGACCGCCTCGGCGGCGGTGAACGGATCGCCGAGCAGCAGTTTCTCCGCCGCGCGCACGTTGCCCATCAGTTGCGGCACGACGAGGCTGGAGGCGAACTCGGGCACGAGGCCGAGGCTCACGAACGGCAGCGCGAGCCGCGCCTCGTCCGAGACGTAGACGAAGTCGCAGTGCAGCAACAGCGTCGTGCCGATGCCGATCGCCGCGCCGGTGACGGCGGCGACGACCGGCTTGTCGCAGCCGAGCAGCGCGCGCATGAAGACGAACCCGGGCGACTCCTCGAACTTGCCGCGGTGGCGCATGAAGTCCTCGAGGTCGTTGCCCGACGAGAAGATGCCGGGCTGGCCGGCGATCAGCACCGCGCGCACCGCGGCGTCGGCCATCGCCGCGTCGAGCGCCTCGGCCATCGCGAGGTACATCGCCGCCGTGATCGCGTTCTTCTTCTCTGGGCGCGCGATCTCGATCGTCGCGACGCCGTTCAGTACCGCTGTCTTGATCGTCATCGCTCCTCCTCGATCGCGCCGCGGGCGCTGTTCATACGCGTTCGAAGATGCCGGCCGCACCCTGGCCCATGCCGACGCACATCGTCACCATGCCGTACTTCAGGTTGCGGCGGCGCAGCGCGTGCACGACGGTCGCGGCGCGGATCGCGCCGGTCGCACCCAGCGGGTGGCCGAGCGCGATCGCGCCGCCCATCGGATTGACCTTCGCGCGATCGAGCCCGAGGGTGTCGATCACGGCGAGCGACTGCGCGGCGAATGCCTCGTTCAGTTCGATCCAGTCCATCGCATCCTGCGTCAAGCCGGCATAGCGCAACGCCGCCGGGATCGCCTCGATCGGGCCGATGCCCATGATCTCGGGCGCGACGCCGCGCGCGGCAAAGCTGACGAAGCGCGCCAGCGGCTTGAGGTCGAATTGCTTGATCGCCTTCTCGCTGGCGAGGATCAGCGCGCCGGCGCCGTCGCTCGTCTGAGAGCTGTTGCCGGCGGTGACCGAGCCCTTCGCGGCGAAGACCGGCCGCAGCTTCGCGAGGCCCTCGAGCGAGGTATCGGCGCGCGGGCCCTCGTCGATCGCGACGCGCCGCGTCTTCGTCGCGACTTCGCCAGTCGCGAGGTCGGGCGTGCGCGCGACCACGTCGATCGGCGTCATCTCGTCGGCGAACTCGCCGTCGGCGATCGCCTTCAGCGCGCGGCGGTGCGACTCGAGCGCGAAGGCATCCTGCGCCTCGCGGCCGACCTTCCACTGCGCGGCGACCTTCTCCGCCGTCAGGCCCATGCCGTAGGCGATGCCGACATTCTCGTCGCGGGCGAAGACCTCGGGGTTGAACGACGGCTTGTTGCCGCCCATCGGCACCAGGCTCATGCTCTCGGCGCCGCCGGCGATCATCACCTCGGCCTCGCCGACGCGGATGCGGTCGGCGGCCATCTGGATCGCCGTCAGGCCCGACGCGCAGAAGCGGTTGACCGTCACGCCGCCGACCGTCTGCGGCAGCCCGGCAAGCACCATCGCGACGCGCGCCATATTGATGCCCTGCTCGGCCTCGGGGAACGAGCAACCGACGACGGCGTCCTCGATCGCCTTCGGATCGAGCGTCGGCACCTGCGCGAGCGCGTTCCTCACCGCCGCGACGAGCAGGTCGTCGGGCCGCGTATTGCGGAAGTACCCCCGCCCCGAGCGCCCGATCGGCGTGCGGGTGGCGGCAACGATGTAGGCGTCTTGAATCTGCTTGCTCATCGCGATATTCCTCGGTTCAGTTGCGCACCGGCTTGCCGGTCGAGAGCATCCCCATGATCCTCTCCTGGGTCTTCGGGTGCTCGAGCAGGGCGCAGAAGTGCTTGCGCTCGAGTGCCATCAGGTATTCCTCGGTGACGAGCGTGCCGGCGTCGACATCGCCGCCGCAGACGACGTCGGCGATCAGCGAGGCGATGTGGAAGTCGTGCGTGCTGACGAAGCCGCCGTCGCGCATGTTCACGAGCTGGCCCTTGATCGTCGCGATCGAGTTGCGGCCGGCGACCGGGAAGGGCTTTCTGGCCGGCGCGCGCCAGCTGCTGTCGGCCATCGCGCGCGCCTGCTGGATCGCCACGAAGAGCAGCTCGTCCCTGTGCGGCACGATCACGTCGCTCCACAGCAGGTAGCCGAGCTTTCTCGACTCGATCGCGCTGGTGCCGACCTTGGCCATCGCCGCATTCGTGAAGCCGTCGATCAGGAACTTCTGGATATCGGCATTCGCATTGCCGGCGGCCGCCATTTCGGCCGCGCGGCGTGCGATATAGGTCAGCCCGCCGGCCCCCGGCACGAGGCCGACGCCGACCTCGACGAGGCCCATGTAGCTCTCCATCGCCGCCACCCGGCGCGCCGAATAGACCGCCAGCTCGCAGCCGCCGCCGAGCGCGATGCCGCGCACGGCGGCAACGACCGGCACCTGCGCATAGCGCAGGCGCAGCATGAAGTCCTGGAATTTCTTGATCTCGGGGGCGATGCCCTTGGCGCCGCTCTTCATGAAGACCGGCATCAGCGCCTCGAGATTGGCGCCGGCCGAGAAGACATCGTCCGGCGACCAGATGACGAGCGCCTTGTGGTCGCGCTCGGCGATCTCGAGCGCCGCCTGCAGGCCCTCGGCGACGATCGGGCTGATCAGGTGCAGCTTGGCGGTGATGCTGGCGACGACGACCTCGCCGTCGAGCGTCCAGGCGCGCACTTCGTCGTTCTTGAAGAGTTCGGTGCCGCTCGAAAGCGGTGCGCCCGCGCCCGAGCCGAGCACGTTCTCGCGGAAATGCTGGCGCGCATAGACCGGCAGATCGCGCAGCGGCAGAAACTTGCCGGCGCTCTCGCTCCACGAACCGGCGGCGCTGTGCACGCCCTGATTCGCCGCGACCGGGCCGTCGAAGACCCACGCCGGAAGCGGCGCCTTCGAGAGCGCCTTGCCGGCGTCGATATCGGCCTTCACCCACTCGGCGACCTGCGTCCAGCCGGCCTGCTGCCACAGCTCGAACGGGCCCTGCTGCATGCCGAAGCCCCAGCGCATCGCGAAGTCGATATCGCGTGCGGTCTCGGCGATGTCCGCCAGATGCACCGCCGCGTAGTGGAAGCCGTCGCGCAGGATCGCCCACAGGAACTGCGCCTGCGGGTTCGTCGAGTCGTGCAGCAGCTTCAGCCGCTCGGCGGCGGGCTTCTTGAGCATGCGGGTGACGATCTCGTCGGCCTTGCCTCCGCCGGCCACATACTCGCCCTTCGCCGGGTCCAGGCGCAGGATGTCGCGGCCGACCTTCTTGAAGAAGCCCGCGCCGCTCTTCTGGCCGAGCGCGCCCTTGGCGATCAGCGCGGCAAGCGCCGGCGGCGTGCCGAAGCTCGCATAGAACGGGTCGGTCGCGGGCGACAAGGTGTCCTGCAGCGTCTTGATGACGTGCGCCATCGTGTCCAGCCCCACCACATCGGCCGTGCGGAAGGTGCCGCTCGACGCCCGGCCGAGCTTCTTGCCGGTCAGGTCGTCGACGACGTCGTAGCTCAGGCCGAAGGCTTCGGCCTCCTTCATCGTCGCCAGCATGCCGGCGATGCCGACCCGGTTGGCGATGAAGTTGGGCGTGTCCATCGCACGCACCACGCTCTTGCCGACGCCGCTCGTGACGAAGGCCTCGAGCTGGTCGAGCACCGCGGCGTCGGTCGCGGGCGTCGCGATCAGTTCGACGAGCGCCATGTAACGCGGCGGGTTGAAGAAGTGGATGCCGCAAAAGCGCGGCTTGATCTCGTCGGGCACCGCCTCGGCGAGCTTCGTGATCGACAGCCCCGAGGTGTTGCTGGCGACGATCGCGTGCGCCGCGATGTGCGGGCCGACCTTGCGGTAGAGGTCGAGCTTCCAGTCCATGCGCTCGGCAATCGCCTCGATGACGAGGTCGCATTCGCCGAGCAGCGCGAGATGCTCCTCGTAGTTCGCGGGCTGGATCAGCGCCGCATCTTCGGGGATGCCCAGCGGCGCGGGCTTCAACTTCTTCAGGCCCTCGATCGCCTTAGTGACGATGCCGTTCTTCGGGCCCTCTTTCGCCGGCAGGTCGAACAGCACGACCGGGACCTTGACGTTGACCAGATGGGCCGCGATCTGCGCCCCCATCACGCCGGCGCCGAGAACGGCGACCTTGCGCACATTGAATCGATTCATGACCTTGCCTTCCGTTGAATGTTCTTACCCGCGCCCTATTCGACGCGAATCCAGGTTTGGGTGCGCCCGAGCAGCGGCGCGCCGACGTAGCCGCGCACGTCGAGCTTCTTGCCGCCTTCGGCCGGCGTCAGGCGCACCTTGTAGACCTTGCCGTTGTTCGGGTCGAGGATCGTGCCGCCGTCCCAGTAGTCCTCGCCCGCAGCCTTCTTGACGCCCTCGATGATCGTCATGCCGAGCACCTTCTGGTCCTTGCGGGCATCGGTGCACTTGTCGCAGGTCGCGTCCTGCTTGTCGGGGTTGGCGAGCTTCTCGATCCTGCCGGTCAGCACGCCGCCGTTGTCGGTGATGCGAACGAGCGATTTCTCCTGCTTCGTCTCGTCGTCGATCGTCTTCCACAGGCCGACCGGCGTGGCCTGCGCGAAGACGGTGGCGGACGCAGCGGCGAGCAGCAGCGCGGCGAGGATGGATTTCATGCGGGTCTCCGTTCGGGTTGGGATGACGAACTCTAGAACATTGCCTCGTCCATCGCCATCAGCGGCGCGGCGCCGGCCCGCGCGCTGCGGATCAGGCCCGCCGTCTCGGGCAGCAGCTTGGCGAAGTAAAAGCGCGCGGTGTGCAGCTTGGCGGCATAGAACGGGTCGCCTCCGCCCTGCTTGTCGAGCGCGACTTTCGCCATCCGCGCCCAGAAGTAGGCGAACACGAGGTGGCCGCAGACGCGCAGGTAGTCGACCGCCGCGGCGCCCGCCTCGTCGGCGTTCGCGAACGCCTTCATGCCGATCTCGGTCGACAGCTTCGTCACCTTGCCGCCGAGCTCGGCGAGCGGATTGACGAATTCCTGCATCGTCTCGTTCGTGCCCTCCTGCTCGACGAAGTCGGCGACCAGCTTGCCGAACTTCTTCAGCTTCCTGCCGTTGTCGCCGAGCACCTTGCGGCCGAGCAGGTCGAGCGCCTGGATCGTATTCGTGCCCTCGTAGATCATGTTGATGCGAGCGTCGCGGACGAACTGCTCGGCGCCGGTCTCGCGGATATAGCCGTGGCCGCCGAAGACCTGCAGGCAGTGCGACGAAGCGATCCACGCGTTGTCGGTCAGGAAGGCCTTGACGATCGGCGTGATCAGCGCGACGAGGTCGGCGCAGTCGGCGCGCACTTCGTCGTCGTCGGTGCCGAGTTCCTTGTCGATCTGCAGCGTCGTCCACATCGCGAGCGCCCGGCCGCCTTCGGCGTAGGCGCGCGCGGTGAGCAGCATCTTGCGCACGTCGGGGTGGACGATGATCGGGTCGGCCGGCTGATCCGGGCTCTTCGCACCGGTGAGCGAGCGCATCTGGATGCGCTCCTTGGCGTACGCCGCGGCGTGCTGGTAGGCGGCCTCGGTCAGCCCGAGGCCCTGCATGCCGACGCCGATGCGCGCCGCGTTCATCATCACGAACATCGCCGCCAGGCCCTTGTTCGGCTCGCCGACCAGGAAGCCGTGCGCGCCTTCGAGGCTGATCTGGCAGGTGGCGTTGCCGTGGATGCCCATCTTGTGCTCGATCCCGGTGCAGAGAATCGGGTTGCGCGCACCGAGCGTGCCGTCCGCGTTGACGAGGAATTTGGGCACGACGAACAGCGAGATGCCCTTCGAGCCGGCCGGCGCCTCGGGCAGGCGCGCGAGCACGAGGTGGACGATATTCTCGGCGAAGTCGTGCTCGCCGGCGCTGATGAAGATCTTGCTGCCGGTGAGCAGATAGCCGCCTTCCGGCCGCGGCTCGGCGCGGGTGCGCAGCAGGCCGAGGTCGGTGCCGCAATGCGCCTCGGTCAGGCACATCGTCCCGGTCCAGTGGCCGCTGACGAGCTTGGGCAGGTACAGCGCCTTCTGCTCTTCGGTGCCGTGCGCGAGCAGGCATTCGTAGGCGCCATGCGTGAGGCCGGGGTACATCGTCCAGGCCTGGTTGGCCGAATTCAGCATCTCGTTGAAACACTGGTTGACGACGTGCGGCAGGCCCTGGCCGCCGAACTTCGGATCCGCCGAGAGCGCCGGCCAGCCGCCTTCGACGAAGGTCGCGAAGGCCTCCTTGTAGCCCTTCGGAGTGCGCACCTCGTGCGTCGCGGCATCGAGCCTGCAGCCCTCGGCGTCGCCGCTCGCGTTGAGCGGTGCGAGCACCTCGGCGGCAAACTTGCCGCCCTCCTCGAGCACGGCATTGATGGTGTCGGCGTCGATGTCGGCATGCGCCGGCAAGGCCTTCAACTCGGCGGTGATATCGAGCAGTTCGTGCAGCACGAAATGCATGTCGCGCAGCGGTGGGGTGTAGTGGGCCATGTCGTGACTCCTTGGAGGACTCGGGATTCAGCGCCGCGCGCGGCGCGCGCGGGTCGGGGTGGGGGACGGGGCGGCGCGTTCGCCGATCGACGCGCCGACGATGCGATCGAAGCCGGCGCGCGCGCGCTCCACCGCGCCAGGCAGGCGCAGGAAGCGGGCGTCGTGGTGCAGCGCGAGGATCAGGCCGTGCATCTCGAACAGCATCTGCATCGCATCGGTATCGGCGCGCAGATGGCCGGCTTCGATCGCCTGCGCGATCGCGCGTTCGAGCGCCGCCTGCCAGGCGCGCACCATGCCCTGCAGCGCATCGCGCACCGGGCCGGGCCGGTCGTCGAACTCGACCGCGCCGCTGATATAGATGCAGCCCGAATCGCGCTCGACCGTCACACGGCGCACCCAGCGATCGAACATCGCGCCAAGCCGCGGCAAGCCGCGCGGTTCGCGCAGCGCGGGAACGAACACCTCCTGCTCGAACTTGGCGTGGTATTCGCGGATGACCGAGATCTGCAGTTCCTCGCGCGAACCGAAGTGGGCGAAGACGCCCGACTTGCTCATGCCCGTCACTTCGGCGAGCGCGCCGATCGACAAGCCCTCGAGACCGGTATGCGAGGCGAGCGCGAGCGCGGCGTCGAGGATCGCGGCGCGCGTCTGCTGCCCCTTGTGCAGGGTGCGCGGCGGCGCGGCGGCTTCGGCGCGGGTATCGGTCCGGATGTCGGTGGGAGGGGCCACGGTGTCGATGCAGTGGTTTCGTCTGCCGAGACAAGAAAACGAACGAACGATCGTGCTATTTTGCAGGATTCGCGCCGCCGTGGGATGACGCCGGGTCAATCTTCCTAGGCAGAGCTGCCTAGAAACGCCACCGCCGATCCCGGTCCAAGGCGCGCCTTACCATTGCCGCGCAGGGCCGAGCGGAGGCGGGAATCGAATGAAGAACATCACGATCGTGGGCATCGGCGCCGTCGGCGCCTTCGTCGGCGCGCGGCTCGCGCTCGCCGGCGCCGCGCCCCGCGCGCTGGCGCGCGGGGCGACCCTCGCCGCGCTCCGCGCGCAAGGGCTCACGCTGCGCATGGGAGGCAGGACGCAGCAGGTCGCGATCGACGCCACCGACGACGCCCGCGCGCTGGGCGTTCAGGATCTCGTCATCGTCGCCGTCAAGGCGCAGTCGCTCGCCGCGCTCGCGCCGGCGCTCGCGCCGCTGATCGGCGGCGATACCGTCGTGCTGCCGGCGATGAACGGCGTGCCGTGGTGGTTCCTGCAGACGCCTGCGGTCGCCGAGCGCCTCGCAGGCGACGGCGGGCGGCTCGCGAGCGTCGACGCCGACGGCACGATAGGCGCCGCGCTGCCGCTCGCGCACATTCTCGGCTGCGTCGTCCATTTCACCTGCAGTTCTCCGGCGCCGGGTGTCGCATCGCACGGCTTCGGCGAGCGCCTGATCGTCGGCGAGCCGGCCGGCGGCGCTTCGGCGCGCTGCGCCGCGGTCGCCGAGCTGCTGCGCGGCGCCGGCTTCGCGGTCGACGCGAGCGACGACATCCGCAGCGACATCTGGTTCAAGCTGTGGGGCAACATGACGACGAATCCGATCTCGGCGCTGACCGGCGCGACGGTCGATCGCATCCTCGACGACCCGCAGGTGCACGACTTCATGCTGCAGGCGATGGCCGAGGCGCGCGAGATCGGCGCGCGCATCGGCTGCCCGATCACGCAGTCGGGCGAGGACCGGATGATCGTGACGCGCTCGCTCGGCGCCTTCAAGACCTCGATGCTGCAGGACGCCGAGGCCGGCCGCTCGCTCGAGATCGACGCCCTGGTCGGTGCGGTGCACGAGATCGGCGCGCGCGTCGGCGTCGCGACGCCGGCGATCGGCGCCCTGCTCGGCCTCGTGCGGCTGATGGCGCGCGGGCGCGGGCTCTATCCGCCTGCCTGAGAGCAGACGATCGTTGCAATGTGCGCCGCCGGTGCAAGCGCACATGCGTTGCCTGCGTCGCCGCGGCCGGCCCGCGGCATGGGATGATCGGCGCCGCCGCCGCCCCGCCGCCCATGCCTCAGCGAACCGAGTACCTCCAGCGCCAGACGGTCGAGGGCAACATCAGCCGCTGGGACTGGGCGCTGCTGCCGCTCGTGCTGACGGTGCTCGCGTTGCTCGCCTACGGCGCGACGCAGATGGCCAGGCCCTACCAGGTCGGCGAGCCGCTGCCGGTGACGCTCGATCCCCGGCAGCTGCCGTACTACCTGCTGCGCACGACGCTGCGCATGTTCCTCGCGCTGGCCGGCTCGCTTGCCTTCGCCGCGGTCTTCGCGGTGCTGGCGGCCAAATACCGCGCCGCCGAGCGCGTGCTCGTGCCGCTGCTCGACGTCCTGCAGTCGATTCCGATCCTCGGCTTCCTGTCGATCACGGTGGCCGGCTTCATCGCGCTCTTCCCGGGCAACCTGTTCGGCGTCGAGTGCGCGGCGATCTTCGCGATCTTCACCTCGCAGGCCTGGAACATGGCGTTCAGCCTGTACCAGTCGATGCGCACCGTGCCGGCCGAGCTGCAGGAGGCGGCGGCCGTCTTCCAGCTCTCGGGCTGGCAGCGCTTCTGGCGCCTGGAGCTGCCGTTCGCGATGCCCGGGCTGCTGTGGAACATGATGATGTCGATGTCGGGCGGCTGGTTCTTCCTGGTCGCCGCCGAGGCGATCTCGGTCGCCGGCCAGGATATCAAGCTGCCGGGCGTGGGCTCGTATATCGCGCTGGCGATCCAGGCCAAGGACCTGGGCGCGATCGGCTGGGCGATCGTGACGATGCTGGCCGGCATCCTGCTTTACGACCAGTTGCTTTTCCGTCCGCTGGTCGCGTGGGCCGACAAGTTCCGCTTCGAGGAGAGCAGCTCGGAAAGCGTGCCGCAGTCGTGGCTGCTCGATTGGCTTCGGCGCGCGCGCGGCGTGCAGCGGGTGGCGCGGTTCGCCGCGCGGCCGCTGCAGCGCAGCCTGACCGCGATGCGCCGGCGCTACGACGGCACCTCGATTCGCGCCCGGCCACGGCAGCCGCCGCCCGCTCTGGCGCGCGCCTGGGATGTGCTGCTCGCCGCCGCCGCGCTTCTCGCGCTCTGGCGGCTCGCGAGCTTCGTGCACGCGACCGTCGGCTGGGCCGAGACCGGGCGGGTCTTCGTGCTGGGGTTTTACACGCTTGCGCGCGTGCTGGCGATGATCGCGCTGGCGCTGCTGGTGTGGGTGCCGGTCGGCGTCTGGATCGGCATGAACCCGCGCTGGGCCGGACGGCTGCAGGCGGTGGCGCAGTTCCTGGCCGCGTTTCCGGCGAACCTCGTCTTTCCGCTCGTCGTCGTGCTGGTCGTGCGCTGGCAACTCGACCCCGACCTCTGGCTGTCGCCGCTGATCGTGCTCGGCACGCAGTGGTACATCCTGTTCAACGTGATTGCCGGAGCGTCCAGCGTACCGGCCGAACTGCGCCTTGCCGCGCAGAACCTGGGCCTCGCGGGCTGGCTGCGCTGGAGGCGCTACTTGTTGCCGGCCATCTTTCCCAGCCTCGTCACCGGCGCCATCACGGCCAGCGGCGGCTCGTGGAATGCGAGCATCGTCGCCGAGTACGTGAGCTGGGGCGACACGACGCTGGTTGCAGCAGGGCTGGGCAGCTACATCGCGCAGCAGACGGCGGCCGGCGACTTCCCGCGCATCGCGCTGGGCATCGGCGTGATGTGTCTGTTCGTGATGGCGCTCAACCGCTTCGTCTGGCGGCGCCTGTACCGGCTCGCCGAGGACCGCATCCACTTCTGACCACGAGGCCCGGCACGATGGTCCAGGACATCATCGAACTGCGCGACGTGAGCAAGTCGTTCCGCTCGGCCGACGGCCACGCGCGGCCGGTGCTCGACGGCATCGACTTCACGCTGCGCGAAGGCGAGATCGTCGCCCTGCTCGGCGCCTCGGGCTCGGGCAAGAGCACGCTGCTGCGCATCATGGCCGGGCTGATCGGGGCCGACCGCGGCAGCGTCACCTACCGCGGCCAGCCGCTGCATGGGCCGGCGCGCGCGATCGGCATGGTGTTCCAGTCGTTCGCGCTCTTTCCGTGGCTGACGGTGCAGCAAAACGTCGAGCTCGGCCTCGAGGCGCGCGGCATGGCGCCCGCCGCGCGCGCCGAACGCGCCGCGGCGGCGATCGAGCTGATCGGCCTCACCGGCTTCGAGGGCGCGCTGCCGCGCGAGCTCTCGGGCGGCATGCGCCAGCGCGTGGGGATCGCCCGCGCGCTCGTCACCGAGCCCGACGTGCTGCTGATGGACGAGGCGTTCTCGGCGCTCGACGTGCTCACCGGCGAGCGGCTGCGCGAGGACATCCTCGAACTTTGGACGAGCGGCAAGCTGCCGACGCGCGCCATGCTCGTCGTCTCGCACAACATCGAAGAGGCGGTGCTGATGGCCGATCGCGTCCTGATTCTCGGCCGCGATCCCGGGCGCATCCGCTTCCAGATCGCGGTTCAGGTTCCTCGCCCGCGCGACCCCGACAGCGCCGACGTACGCGCGCTCGTCGACGAGGTCTATGCGCTGATGGCCGCCGGACGCGGACGCGCCGCGCGCGCGGCCGGCGCGGCCGAACCCAGTCCGCTCGGCCGGCGGCTGCCGAAGGCGGACGTCGCCCGCATGGAGGACCTGCTCGACATCCTCGTCGAGGAGCCGTTCAGCGGCCGCGCCGACCTGCCCGAACTCGCCGAGGCCACCGAACTCGGCGACCGCGAACTGCTCAGCGCGGCCGACGCCCTCGCGGTATTGGGCCTGGCACAACTCGAGCGCGGCGACCTCGAGATCACGCCGCTTGGCCGCCGCTATGTCGCAGGTTCGCACGCGCTGCGCCAGGAGATCTTCGGCCAGCAGGTGCTTGCCCATGTACCGCTGGCCGCACATATCCGCCACAGTCTCGAACAGGAACCGAGCGGCCAGTTGCCCGAGGAACCCTTCCTGCGCCTGCTCGCCGAACACCTTGACCAGGCCGACGCCAAGCGGGTGCTGGAGACGGTGATCGCCTGGAGCCGCCACGGCGAGGTCTTCGAGTACGACTACAACGCCGGCACCATCCACCTGCCGACCGGCGAGGACGACGCCGCGGCGCCGGGCGGCGCCGGTTGAGCCCCCGCGGGGGGCGGGCCGGGCGCCCCCGGCCTTGGGGGCGGTCAGCAGGCGCGCAGCGCGTTCTCCAGGTCGGCGATCAGATCGTCCTCGTGCTCGAGGCCGATTGACATCCGCACCAGCCCGTCCGAGACGCCGACCTGCGCCCGCACCTCGGCCGGCACGCCCGAGTGGGTGGTCGATGCCGGATGGCACACGAGCGACTCGGTGCCGCCCAGGCTGACCGCGGACTTGAAGAGGGCGAGCGCATTGATGAAGCGAAACGCGGCGTCGCGCCCGCCGCCCAGCACGATCGAGAACGTCGAGCCCGCGCCGCTGCACTGGCGCCGGTAGACCACCTGATAGGCCGGGTCGGCATTGAGCTGCGGATGCAGCACCTGCAGCTTGCACTCCGGGTTGCCGGCCAGCCAGTGCGCGACGCGGCTCGCGCTGGCCGCGGCGCGGCGCATGCGCAGCACCAGCGTCTCCATCGAGCGCGCGATCATCCACGACGAATGCGGGTCGAGCTGCGAGCCGAACGCACCGCGCGTCGCCTTGAGCCGGCCGACGAGCGCCGCCGAGCCGGTGACGCCGCCGGCCACCAGATCGCTGTGGCCGCCGACGTACTTGGTGAGCGAATAGACCGACAGGTCGATGCCGGCGCGGATCGGGTGCTGGAAGATCGGCCCGAGCATCGTGTTGTCGCACGCCGAGACGGGCCGATAGCCGTGCCGCGATTCGAACGCGGCGAGCGCGCGCGCGACGCCCTCGAAGTCGACCAGCGCGTTGGTCGGATTGGCCGGCGTCTCGATATAGACGAGCGCCACCTTGCCGCGCGCCGCCGCGGCCTCCAGCGCGGCCTCGATCTGCGCCGGCGCCAGGCCGTCGGCGAACGGCTCGCCGACTATCCCCCATTCGGGCAGGATCTTGCGGATCAGCGTTTCGGTGCCGCCGTACAGTGGCGTCGAATAGACGATCTGGTCGCCGGGGCGCAGCAGCGTCATGAACACCATCGCGATCGCCGCCATGCCGCTCGAGGTGACGGCGGCGGCCTCGGCACCGTCGAGCAGCGCCAGCCGATCCTCGACGATCTCGAGGTTCGGATGATTGAAGCGGCTGTAGACCAGCCCGGCGCCGGCATCGCGCGGCTGCGGCTTGCGCCCGGCGACGACGTCGAAGAACTCGGCACCGTCCTCGGCGCTGCGAAACGCGAAGGTCGAGGTCAGGAAGACCGGCGGCTTGACCGCGCCCTCGGAGAGGAAGGGGTCGTAGCCGTACGACATCATCTGCGTTTCGGGGTGCAGCTCGCGATCGAGGATCGCCTTCTTGTGATAGGCCGAGTACGACATGCGGTTCTCCGGTTCGACGAGACGCGGCCGCACAGCCGCGACCGCTGGCGCAATGATGCGCCGATCCGCGCCCGCGTCAGAAACTGAACGAACCGCTGATGGCCAGCAACGGCGCCGTGCCGTAATCGGCCGAGCGCAATGTCTCGCCGTTCGCATCGAGCAGGCGCAGCCTGCCGTCGGCGACGAGGCCGGCATAGAGGTCGATGCGCGCCGCGTCGCCGAACTTGCGCGTCAGGCGCGCGAAGATCGGGATGCCGGTATTGCGGCCCAGGCCGCCCGGCGCGGCCGCATCGTCGTTCAGGCGGAAGCGGTAGTCGCGATAGGCGCCGCCGGCGCCAAGCTCCCAGCCCGCATCGTATGCATAGACGAGTTCGAGCCCGGCGCCACCCGCCGGCCCGGCAGGCAAGGGGTTGGCGAGCCGCAGCTTGTCGTCGATCTGCCAGTTCACGACGAGGAACGGAAAATATTTCGTGTCGTCGATCTGCCGGAAGACACCCAGGCCGAAGCCCAGCACGAGCGTCGGCGAAAAGATCTTCGTCACGCCAAAGACGGCGCCATAGTTCAGACCGTCGGACGCGCTCGCGCCCGATTCGTAGGCCCATTCGAACTGCGGCGCGACGAACCAGGCGGTATCCGCGGAGGTCGCATAGCTGATATTGAAGCCGACGCCCGGCCGGTCGATGCGGCCCCACGGCGCGGCCGGGCCGAAGACGGTGGGCGTATCGAAGCGCCAGTCTTCGGCCACAAACGCGGCGCGTACGCTCATCGACAGTGCGGGGCTGAACTGGTGCGCGACGTTCAGGTTCGCCCCGAAGCTGTTCCAGCCCGCCTTGCCGCCGCCATCGAGATTGGCATCGAGCTGGGTCACGGCGACGGCGCCGAGCGTCGTCGTCGTGCCGCCCGGCAGCTGCGACTGCGCGCCGGCCACGGCCGTGGCGCCCGCGCAGGCGATGGCGAGAATGCGCGGCAGGCCTTTGCGCGCGGCGTTGGCAACGAGTCTGGTGTCGATCATCGGTCGTCCCTGCAGGCAACGCCGGATTGTGGCCCCGGCCGGCACCGCAATCGGCCAGGGTGCGGGCCGGCATTCACCACGGCAGCAGCAGCACGCCCAGGCCGATCGTATTCTGGCGGTGGTTGTAGTCGATCAGGCTTTCGCCGTAGCCGCTCGTCACCTGCACGTAGCCCTTCAGCTGGTCGACGAGCGGGAAGGCCCACTCGAGCTTGAGCCCGCCCGCGTGGCCCGAGAAGCTGTAGCGCGCCTGCGCCGACAGCGCGTGGCCGGCATTCGCATAGAGCAGCCGCAATTCGCCCGAGCCCATGTAGTCGCGGATATCCGGGTTGTCGTCGTTGCTCGCGCTTTCGGGCAGCCGGTACCACGGCTGAACGAACAGCGTGAAGTTGCCGCGCTCGAGCCCGAACTGCGCGTAGATGCGGTTCCAGCTGCGCGACAGCGGGTCCGAGCGTCCATTGGACTGGTGCACGAAACCGAAATTGAGCAGCCGCCAGCGCCAGCCGAGGATGTCGGCGTCGGTGCGAAACGACAGGATCGCCTCGGGCTCGTAGTTGGTCTCCCGAAACGGCCGCGACTGCGCGGCGTTGTAGACCTGCCAGTTCGACTGCTGCGTGTAGCCGAACCAGACCGCGCCGTTGTCGCCGAAGAGATAGTCGGCCACCTTGAGCCGCACGCTCAGCTGGAACTTGGCCTCGGTCGCATCCAGAACCAGCGGCGTCGTCACCGTATTGTTCGGATTCGGACTGTGCGGCATGGTATTGACGCTCGTCGAATAGCGCACCGGCAGCAGGTAGTTCGCCTTGTAGGGCAGGAGCACGAACGGCCGCTTCTTGTCGGCGACGTCCAGCTCCCAGACCTTCGAGAGCGTCGATTCGCCGTCCGCGCCTGCGGACGTTCGCGCCGGGCCCGGCTCGATGCCGCCGCCCGCCGCCGCAGCCGGCGGCGCATCATTCGCCGGTGCCGCGGGGTCCGGCGCCGCCGTCGGCGCCGCGCCGCGTCCCGCAGCGCGGTCGTAGCACGCCAGGCGCTGCGCATCGTCGTCGATCCGCACGCAGGCGCCATCCGCGGCCGCGGCGGCAAGCGATGCGGTGGCCGATCCGAGTGCGGCGAGCGCGAACCGGGCGAAGTGGCGACCGCCCGCAGGGCCTGACCGGTGATGGCGCGATTGAAAGTCCGACAGCTGCATCGGTTCTGGACGTGGCGGATTGCAGTCGGCCAGACTATAGGCTCGGCAACACGTCGCACGCGAAAGGCCCGGGCAGCAAGCGCAGAATCGGCTACGCTAGCGAACCTGGAGGTTTCAGCGTGGAAGTGCTGCAACTCGATGTCGGCGGCCGGCCGCAGTCGTGGATCTCGGCCAAGGAAGCGGCGGTCATCTACGCGACCGACGGCATCGCCTGGACGCTCGGCACCCCGTTCGTCGTGCTGCGCGGCGGCATGCAACGGCGCACCGGGCTGCAGTCGCGCATCGAGGTGCACCCGATCGTCGCCGTGCGCGGCCACGTGCCGAGCCGCGCCTGGCGCCAGACGCCGGCGCTGTCCAACCCCAAGCTCTTCGCACGCGACCGCAGGGTGTGCGCGTACTGCGGCGGCTGCTTCCACGAGGACCACCTGACGCGCGAGCACATCGTGCCGACCTCGCGCGGCGGCGAGGATACCTGGATGAACTGCATCACCGCCTGCCGGCAGTGCAACGGTCACAAGGGCAACCGCAAACCCGAGGAAGCGCACATGTCCCTGCTCTATCTGCCCTACGTGCCGAGCCTGCACGAGGACATGATCCTGCGCGGCCGGCGCATCCTCGCCGACCAGATGGAGTTCCTGCTCGCCAGCGTGCCGCGCAACAGCAGGCTGCACGGCTAGCGGCGCAGGTGCGCGGCACACGCGATCGCCTTGCGGCCCTGCGCGCCGGAAGCACGTGAAGATTGACGCCGTGCAATCCCACTTCATTCTCTACGTCGCCGACCAGCAGCGCGCGACGCGCTTCTACGAAAGCGTGCTCGCAATCGCGCCGCGTCTGAACGTGCCGGGCATGACCGAGTTCGCGCTGGCCGATGGCTGCGTGCTCGGACTGATGCCCGAGGCCGGCATCAAGGCCCTGCTCGGCGCGGCGATCGCCGATCCGGCCGCAGCGCGCGGCACACCCCGCTGCGAGCTGTACCTGATCGTCGATGACCCCGCCGCCTTCCATGCCCGCGCGCTCGCCGCGGGCGGGTGCGAACTCAGCGCCCTCGCACTGCGCGACTGGGGCGACCGCGCAGCCTACGCGCAAGACCTCGACGGCCACGTTGTCGCGTTTGCGGCGATCGTCGAGGCGTGACAGAGTGCAGCCTGGAATGGAAGCTGCCCCGCCCGGCATATCGCAGCGAATCGAATGCACAACCACCGGCTGATCCAGCGCATCCTCGCCGCCGTCGCGATCGTCTTCGGCGGCGTGACGATTCTCTCCGGCGGGCGCGTGCTGCTCGGCGCCGACCCGGGCTACGTCGTCTACAAGCCGCTGCTCGTCTACAACACGGCGATGGGGTTCATCTACGCCGGGGCCGGCATCGCGGCGTGGCGCAACCTCGTTCGCGGCCGGGCGGCGGCCGGCGCGATCTTCGCGCTCAACCTCGTCGTGCTCGCCGCGGTCGGCGCGCTCTACTCGAACGGCAGCGGCGCGGTCGCGATCGAGAGCGTGCATGCGATGACGCTGCGAACCGTCGTCTGGCTCGTGCTGTTCGCCGGCTTCGCGTGGATCGTTCGTGCCCATGCCGTGCGCGGCTGAAGCGATGCCCGCCGCGAGCGCGATCCGGATCCGCGAGATCGACCATCTCGTGCTGCGCGTCGTCGATCTCGACGCGATGCTGCGCTTCTACTGCGACGCGCTGGGCTGCGCGGTCGAGCGCCGCAAGGACGACATCGGCCTCGTCCAGTTGCGTGCCGGCCGCTCGCTGATCGATCTCGTGCCGGTCGAGGGGCCGCTCGGCCGCGCGGGCGGCGCGGCGCCGGCCGGCGAGGGGCGCAACCTCGATCACTTCTGCCTGCGCATCGAGCCGTTCGACGAGCCGGCGATCCGCGCCGAGTTGACGCGCCGCGGCATCGAAGTGGGCGAACTCGCGACGCGCAACGGCGCCGAGGGCGAGGGTCCGTCGATCTATATACGCGACCCGGAGGGCAATACCGTCGAACTCAAGGGCCCGGCCGTCGCCGCACCGGCGCCGCCGGCAACCGGGCGCAGCGGCTGAGCGTCAGACCGTTCGCGCCGGCCCTGACTTGGGTTCGAGCTGCGCGCCCTTCGAGACGACGGCCTCCTCGCCGATCAGCCCGCGCGGGCGAAACATCAGCACCAGCATCAGCACGAGGCCGATCAGGATGATCTGCGCCGCGCCGCCCTTGACCTGCAGGTCCACCGGCAACACCATCTGCGCCGCGGTGCCGCTCAGCGTCCAGACCGCCCACATCAGCACCGCGCCGAGGATCGCGCCCTTGTTGTTGCCGCTGCCGCCGACGATCAGCATGGCCCAGATCTGGAACGTCACGACCGGCTGGAAGTCCTGCGGGCTGATGTAGCCGATGAAGCTCGCGTGCAGCGCACCGGCCAGGCCCATGATCGCCGAGCCGATGACGAACGACTGCAGCCGGTAGCCGAACGCGTTCTTGCCGAGCGACGCCGCGGCCTGCTCGTCCTCGCGGATCGCCTTCAGCACCCGCCCCCAGGGCGAGCGCACCATTGCCTCGAGCGCGGCATACAGCACGGCGACGATCACGACCATCATCGCGAGCATCAGCAGGTTGCGCCCGCTGACGCTCGCGAAGAGCTCCGGCCACGGCCGCGGAATGCCGGTCGCGCCCTCGCTGCCGCCGGTCAGGCCCTTCGCGTTGAGCGCGATCAGCTGCAGGATGCTGCCGATGCCGATCGTCACGATCGCCAGGTAGTCCTCGCGCAGCCGCAGCGTCGGGATGCCGACGACGAAGCCGACGAGCGCCGCCGCCGCGGCGCTGCCGGCGAGGCCGACGCCATACGGCAGGCCAAAGCCGCCGATGTGGCTCGCGTACGGCGGCCCGCACAGGATCGCGAACGCATACGCACCGACCAGGAAGAAGCCCGAGACGCCGATGTTGAAGAGCCCGGTGTAGCCCCACTGCAGGTTCAGCCCGAGGCAGACGACGGCGAAGATCAGCGCCTGGATCAGGAAGAAGACGAGGTACGACAGCTCGCCGCTCATGACTTGTCTCCGAGGATGCCCTTCGGATAAACGAGCAGGATCAGGAACATCAGCGCGAACGCGACCGCCGGCTTGTACGCGGCGCCGATCAGCGGCACCGACAACGACTGCGCAAGGCCGATGATCAGCCCGCCGAGCACGGCGCCGTAGATGCTGCCGACGCCGCCGAGGATCGCCGCGGCGAACATCGGCAGGATCAGGTTGAAGCCCATCTCGGGCGAGATCTGCACCGTCAGGCCGAACAGCACGCCGGCCACCGCGGCGAGCCCGCCGCCGACGATCCACGTCCAGCGGATCACGGCGCGCACGTCGATGCCGCTGACGCGCGCGAGCGCCGGGTTGTCCGACACCGCGCGCATCTGCTTGCCGAGCTTGCTGCGGCTCAGGAACAGGTGCAGCGCCAGCATCAGCAGCGCGGCGACGGCGATCACGAAGACCTCGTTGCCGCTCATGCGCACGCCGGGCAGCACCTCGCTCGCGATCGCGATCGTTCGCGTGTAGTACTCGGGCTGCGAACCCCAGACGAAGACGACGACGTTGCGCAGCATCAGCGACGCGCCGAACGACGCGATGACGAGCGCGACGGCGATGTCGCTTTTGCGCAGCACGCGAAAGAGCAGCCAGTCGAGCGCCAGCGCGAGCAGCGCGGTGAGCGCGACGGCGATCGCGATCGCCGCCGCGAAGCGCCAGCCGAAGGTCAGCGGCCCGACCGCCTGGCCGGCGCCGAACAGCGCGACGAAGACGAGCGCGAAGTAGGCGCCGAAGGTCAGGAACTCGCCGTGCGCGAAATTCGCGAAGCGCAGGATGTTGTAGGTCAGCGTCAGGCCGATCGCTCCCAGCGCGAGCGTCGAGCCGAGGATGATGCCGTCGGCGGCGTACTGCGCGATCATGCGAGCCCCCTGGGCATGCCGAGGTAGAGCGCGCCGACCTCCGGGTTGGCGAGCAATTCGCCCGCATTGCCGCTGACCTGCTCGCGGCCCTCGGCGAGGACATAGCCGCGGTCCGAGATCGCGAGCGCCGCCTTCGCGTTCTGCTCGACGATCAGCATCGTCACGCCGAGCGTGCGGATCTCGCGCACCCGCTCGAAGACGACGCCGACGAGCTTGGGCGACAGGCCGGCGGATGGCTCGTCGAGCATCAGCACGGCGGGCCGCGCCATCAGCGCGCGCGCGACGGCGACCATCTGGCGCTCGCCGCCGGACAGCGTCCCCGCCGGCTGGCGGCGCCGCTCCTTCAGGCGCGGGAAGAGCTCGTACATGCGTGCGAGGTCGGCTTCGATCTCGCCGCGGCCGGCGCGGGCGCTGGCGCCCATCTCGAGGTTCTCCTGCACCGACATGCGAACGAACACGTTGTCCGTCTGCGGCACGTAGGCGAGGCCGCGGCGCACCATGTCGTGCGCCTCGACGCCGACGATGTCGCTGCCGAAGAGTTCGATGCTTCCGGCGCGCACCGCGACGAGGCCGGCGATGGTCTTGATCAGCGTCGACTTGCCGGCGCCGTTCGGGCCGAGCACGGTGACGATCTCGCCGCGCGCGACGTCGAGCGCGACGCCGCGCAGGGTATCGACCTCGGGCGTATAGCCGGCGGCGAGGTCGCGCACGCGCAGTGCCGCCTCGGGCGCCGATGTGGGCACGCCCTTCATGCCGCGACCCCGCCGAGGTAGGCGTCGAGGACGCGCGGATCGCTGCGCACCGTCTCGGGCGGCCCTTCGAGCAGCAGCCGGCCCTGCGCCATCACGAGCACCGGGTTGCACAGCGTCATGACGAGGTCCATGTTGTGCTCGATGATGAGGAAGGTGATGCCGCGCGCGTTCAGCTCGCGCAGCTTGTCCATGATGGTCGCAAGCAGCGTCGGATTGACCCCCGCGCCCGGCTCGTCGAGCAGGACGAGCCTCGGTTCGGCCATCATCACGCGCGCGAGTTCGAGCAGCTTTTGCTGGCCACCGGAGAGGTTCTTCGCGAACTCGCCCGCCAGCCGCTCGAGGCCGACGAAGGCGAGGATCTCGCGCGCCCGCTCGCGATTGACGCGCTCCTCGGCGCGCACCGCCCCGCGCGCGACCCAGTTGTTCCAGAACCGTTCGCCCGATTGCCGGTTGCCGACGAGCATCGTGTTCTCGAGCACCGTCATGCCGGCGAACGGGCGCGGAATCTGGAAGGTGCGCACGAGGCCTGTTTCGAAGATGCGGTGCGACGCGAGGCCGCCGATCGAATGGCCGAGAAACGAGATCGACCCCGACGTCGGCCGGTGCACGCCGGCGATGGTGTTGAAGAGGGTCGTCTTGCCGGCGCCGTTGGGGCCGATCAGGCCGGTGATCGTCTTCTCGCGCAGCGTGAACGAGACGCCGTCGACGGCGCGCAGGCCGCCGAAGTCCTTGACCAGATCGCGCAGGATCAGCATCGCGCAGCCCCCGAGGTTGCCGCCATCGAAGACGGCGGCCGCTCGGCCGCCGTCACACTTGGACTACGAGGCCTTCGCGCGCAGCTTGGCGATCTCGTCGACCGTCACCATGCCCTTGTTTGCGACCTTGCCCTGGTCGTTGACGCCCCAGACGACCATCGGCGCGAAGATGTCGCCGTTCTTGTCGAACTGCAGCGGGCCGGTCGCGCCGACATACTGGATCGTCTTGCCCGCGGCGAGCAGTCTGGCCGCCTTCTTCAGCTCGTCGCTGCCGGCGTAGACCTTCTCGCCGGACGGGTCGGTCACCTTGCGGAGGCTGTCGCGGATCGCGTCGGCCTTGTTGCTCTTCGATTGCTCCATCGCGAGGCCGATCAGCACCGTCGCGTCGTACGCATTCGGGATATAGGCCTGGGTCGGCAACGCGCCGAACTTGGCCTGGTATTCCTTCTGGAAGGTCGCGAGCGAAGGCGTCGTCTGCGACCCTGGCGCCGTGCCGTGCACCTCCTTCATGTACTGCGCGCCGACGTCGTTGACGAAATCCTGCGACTGCAGGCCGTCGGGCAGCAGGAACTTCTGCGGCCCGCCGGCGGCGATCCACTCGCGCGCGATCGTCGTGCCGTCGCCCGGGTAGCCGATCAGGAACAGCGCGTCGGGCGCCGGCGAGAGCGCCTTGCCGACCTCCGAGCGGTACGACGGCTGGCTCGGGTTGTAGACGACGCTTTGCGTGATGCTGCCGCCCTGCGCGGCAAACGCCTCGTCGAACTCCTTGTTCAGGCCCTGGCCGTAGGCGTTGTTCAGATACAGCACGGCGACCTTCTTGTAGCCCGCGTCGCGCGCGACCTTGGCCATCGCGACGCCCTGCAGCGCGTCCGACGGCGTGGTGCGGAACCAGTAGCCGCCGGTCTTGCCGTCGATCGCGAGCTGGGTGAAGGTCGGCGACGTCGACGCTGGCGAGATCTGCACCACATGGCCGGGCGCCGTCACCGCCGTCAGGATCGCGGCGCTGACGCCGCTCGAGAGCGCGCCGACGATCGCCGGCACATGCTGGATGTCGACCAGCTTCTTGGCGGCATCGACGCCGACCGTCGGACTCGTCTGGTCGTCGAGCAGCGCGAGCTTCAAGTCACAGCCGTTGGCGCCGCCGGCCGCGTTCAGGTCGGCGATCGCGAGCTGCGAGCCCTGGGCGATCTTCTGGCCGAGGACGCCGAGCGAGCCGGTAAGCGACATCACGGCGCCGACCGTCGTCGTGCAGGCTGCCATCGCCGGTGCGGCGGTCAGTGCGCCGAGCGCGGCGCCGAGCAGCAAGGATTTCGTCAACATGGCCCAACCCTCCTACGTTCACGCTCCGGTGAATCCGTAGGCGAGTCGGTGGGCCGCAGCGCCGCTCATTCGGCGCATCGGTCGGGTCCGGCAGACCCAAGCGGCAAAGCGTGTTGGTGAAAACCCGTACGAACACGCTGCGCGCGGAAAAGTTCCGCGCGTCCGACAGGCGGGAACGCGGCGCAGGCGGATCAGCGCGGCGCGAGCGAACTGGTCAGCGCATCGATCGCCTCGCGCAGCTTGGCCTTGGCCAGATCGCGGCACTGCGCCTCGGACGCCTGCGGCTTGGCGTCGAATGCGGTTGCCATCTGCTCGGGCTTGAAGAGCAGCGTCTTCGACGGCCGCGGGTTGTTGCGCGGCAGCAGCATCACGCGCGCGGTGACCACGCAGGTCGCGTTGGCGGTGATGCCGCCCGAGACCTGGGTCGCGAAGCCCCAGGTCGACGGGGGGGAGAGCTTGGCGAGCCGCATCGTCTCGGCGTCGGCGAACATCGAGCGCGCGGTGGTGGCGTCCATCAGCGTCTCGGCCGATTTGTCGACGAACAGGTAGTCGGGCAGGGCGGCGTATGCGGCGCTCGAGAGCAATATCGCGGCGGCTGCGGTGGCAGTTCTGATCTTCATCGCTTGACCTTGTGGGTTGGGACCGGATCGGCGCCACGCCCGCGGCGCGCGAGCCGATGATGCCCGAAGCCGATGGCGCACGGCAATCCGCTCGCACCCGAACGCGGCGCTTCGCGCTTCGGCCACAGCCGACTTCGCAGCTGGATGAATGTACAGTCTGACGTCGCAAGACCCCCACCTTCGGCGCGCCGACCCGGAAGACTTCGATGCCAAGCCTCGCCCCTCGCAGCGCAAGCCGCTCGCACGACGACGTTTTCGCGACGCTGAACGACGCCCAGCGCGCGGCGGTCGAGCACGGCGTGGCCGACGCCGACCGGCGCGCGCTGCTCGTGATCGCCGGCGCCGGATCGGGCAAGACGATGACGCTCGCGTCGCGCGCGGCGCGGCTCGTGCTCGCCGGCGCCGACCCGCAGCGCTTGCTGCTGTTGACGTTCTCGCGCCGCGCGGCGCACGAGATGGTGCGCCGCGCCGGCCGTCTGCTGCACCGCTCGCTCGGTCTTGCGGCGACGACCGCGCCGCCGATGCTGCATTGGGCAGGCACCTTCCACGCGATCGGCGCGCGGCTGCTGCGCGAATACGCGGCCTCGATCAGCCTGCCCGAATCGTTCACGATCCTGGACCGCGGCGATGCCGAGGATCAGCTCGGCTGGCTGCGCCAGGAGCAGGGCCTCGCGGCGACCCGGCAGCGCTTTCCGCAAAAGGACACCTGCCTCGCGATCTATTCGCGGACCGTGAACAGCCAGGCGCCGCTCGCCGAGGTCTTGCAGCGCCACTTTCCGTGGTGCGCGGCGTGGGAGCCGGAGCTCACCCGCTTGTTTCGCGCCTACGCGCAGAGCAAGGCCGGCCAGCATGTGCTCGACTATGACGACCTGCTGCTCTACTGGCAGCAGATGATGGCGGTGCCCGCGCTCGCGCACGCGATCGGCGCGCGCTTCGACCACGTGCTGGTCGACGAATACCAGGATACGAACCGGCTGCAGGCTTTGATCCTGCTCGCGCTCAAGCCCGACGGCTGCGGCCTGACGGTGGTCGGCGACGATGCGCAGGCGATCTATGCATTTCGCGGCGCCGAGGCGCGCAATATCCTCGACTTCCCGGCGGCGTTTCAGCCGCCCGCGCGCATCGTCACGCTGGAGCGCAACTACCGCTCGACGCAGGCGATCCTGGACGCGTCGAATGCCGTCATCGCGTGCGCCGCCGAGCGCTTCACGAAGCATCTGTGGACCGACCGGCGATCCTCGGCGCGGCCACGGCTCGTCGCCGTCGAGGACGAAGCGGCGCAGGCGCGCTGGGTCGCCGATGCGCTGCTCGAGGAACGCGAGGCCGGCGTCGCGCTCAAGCGCCAGGCGACGCTCTTTCGCACCGCGCACCACAGCGCCGCGCTCGAACTCGAATTGACGCGGCGCAATATCCCGTACGTCAAATTCGGCGGCCTGAAATTTCTCGAGTCGTCGCACGTGAAGGATCTGCTGTCGGTGCTGCGCTGGGCCGAGAATCCGCGCAGCCGTCTGGCCGGCTTTCGGGTCGCGCAACTCGTGGCCGGCATCGGGCCGGCGTCGGCGCGCCGGCTGCTCGACGCGATGGAAGGATCGGCCGACCCGGCCGCAACGCTGCTCGATTTCGAGCCGCCGCCCGCCGCGGCGAGCGAGTGGCAAGCCTTTGCGCGGCTCTATGCGAGCCTGCGGCGGGACGATTCGCCGTGGCCGGCGGATGTCGACGGCATCCTGCACTGGCTCACCCCGCAGCTCGAACGGCTGCACGACGATGCCGCGCCGCGCGTGGCCGACCTCGCGCAGATCGGGCGCATCGCGGCCGGCTTTGCGAGCCGCGAGCAGTTCCTCACCGAACTCACGCTCGACCCACCCGGCGCGAGCAGCGACGAAGCGGGCGTGCCGCTGCAGGACGAGGACTACACCATCCTGTCGACGATCCACTCGGCCAAGGGCCAGGAATGGAGCGCCGTCCATATCCTCAACGTCGTCGACGGCTGCATGCCGTCGGACATGGCGACCGGCAGCAGCGCCGAGATCGAGGAGGAGCGCCGCCTGCTCTACGTCGCGATGACGCGCGCCCGCGATCGATTGAGCCTGCTCGTCCCGCAGCGCTTCTATGTCCACCAGCAATCCCGCTTCGGCGGCCGCCATGTCTACGCGACGCTGTCGCGCTTCGTGGCGCCCGAGGTGGCGGCGCACTTCGAGTGGGTCGGCCCGAGGCCGGTCGATGCGGCCGCTGCTGCGCCGGCCGGCACGCCGTTGCCGGCCGCGATCGATATCGCGGCGCGCGCCGGTTCGATCTGGGATTGAGCCCGGCTCGATCGGCAGCGCGGCACCGAGGCATCGCCACAGCCTCACGCAGTGAGCTTGTGCGGGTGGAACATGGCGCCGCGCGGCTGCCTTGCTCCCGGCGCCGACAATGCGCGACGACCGCCCCATGCTGACGATCCACTTCGCGAATCGCACCGAACGCCTTGCCGGCCTGCTCGCCGAGAGCGTCGGCGGCGGCACGCTGTTCGTCGCCGACGAGGTGATCGTGCCGAGCGCCGCGCTGCGGCGCTACCTGACGCTCTCGATCGCGCGGCGCCACGGCGTGTGCGCCAATGTGCGCTTCGGCTACCTCGCGCAAAGCCTGTGGCAGTGGATCGCGCGCGTCGTGCCGGGGGTGCAGGCCGAGTCGCCATTCGCGCCCGGCGTCCTCGCCTGGCGCATCTTCGCCGCGTTCGACGATCCGGCCTTCGGCGCCGCGCATCCGCGCCTGCAGGACTACCTCGCGCGCAGCGACGCGCCGATGCGCTGGCAGCTCGCGCAGCAGCTGGCCGGCATCTTCGACCAGTACATCACCTACCGGCCGCAGTGGCTCGCGCAGTGGAGTGCCGGGCGGCGCAGCGTGCTAGAGCCCGGCGCGCCGCCAATGGCGCGCGCCGACGAAGCCTGGCAGGCCGTGCTGTGGCGCCGGCTCGCGGGCGACGCCGGCGATGTGCATCCGGCGGCGGCATTCGCCGATGCGCTCGCCACCGGCGGCGAGGCGCTCGTCGCCGCCGGTACGCTGCCGGCGCGCCTGCACATCTTCGGCCTGCCGTCGATGCCGCCGCTGCACCTCGGCCTGCTGCAGGCCCTGGCGCGCTGCATCGACGTCCGGATCTACGCCCTCGTCCCGTGCCGCGAATACTGGCTCGAGGTCGTCGACCGCAGGCGCCTGGCCTACCTGACGGCGCGCGCAGCGCCCGGCGCGGCGCTGCATCACGAGGTCGGCAACGGCCTGCTCGCGACCTGGGGCCGGCAGGCGAAGGCGCAGCTCGAACTGCTGATCGAGGCGACCGGCGACGCCGCGGTCGACGCCGCGCACTTCGACGAACCCGAAGGCGATACGCTGCTCGCCCGGGTGCAACGCTCGATCCTCGACCTGACCGAGCTTGCGCCCGCTTCGATCACGCTGGCCGGCGACGACCGCAGCATCGAGGTCCACGTCTGCCACGGCCTCGCGCGCGAGCTCGAAGTCCTGCACGACCGGCTGCTCGCGCTGTTCGCGTCGCCGCGGCCGCCGCTGCCTTCCGACATCCTCGTCGTCACGCCCGACCTCGAAGCCGCCGCGCCACTCATCGACGCCATCTTCGCGACGGCGCCGCCGGACCGCCGCATTCCCTATCACATCACCGGCCGCGCACGCAGCAGCGTCAACCCCGTGGCGCGCGCGCTGCTCGATCTGCTCGCGCTCGCCGGCTCGCGCTTCGCGGCGAGCGCCGTCTTCGGGCTCCTGCAGCAGGCGCTCGTCGCGCGCCGCTTCGGCCTCGACGCCGAGGATCTGGCCAGGGTCCACGCCTGGCTGCAGGCCGCCGGCGTGCATTGGGCGCTCGATGCCGCGCATCGCGCGAGTTTCGACCTGCCGGCGCAGGCGACGCACAGCTTCGCCGACGGGCTGGACCGGCTCCATCTCGGCTACGCGCTGCCGGCACGCGCCGATGCCGCATTCGATGGCAAGCTGCCGGCGGGCGACGCCGAAGGCTCGGATGCGGTCGCGCTCGGTGCGCTCACGCGCTTCGTCGGCCAACTCGCCGCGCTGCGCCGGCGCGTCGCCGCGCCGCTGCCGGCTTGCGACTGGCCGGCGCTGCTGGTCGGGCTGCTGCACGAGTTTCTCGCGCCGCAGGGCGATGAACGCGAGGATCTGCTCGAGATGCAGGCGGCGATCGAGCGCTTCGCCGACACGCTGTGCCGCGCGACGCCCGAGCTGCCACTGACGCTGGACGTGCTGCGCGCCGCGCTCGGCGAGGTGATCGACGATGCGGCGCGCGGCGGCGTGCCCACAGGCGGCGTGACCTTCGCTTCGATGAGCAGCCTGCGCAATCTGCCGTACAAGACGATCTGCGCGATCGGCCTGAACGACGGCGCATTCCCGACCCAGGCGCGGCCGGCGGAATACGATCTGATGGCGCGCGACCCGCAGCCCGGCGATCGCCAGCGCCGCATCGACGAGCGCAACCTCTTCCTCGACTTGATGCTCGCCGCGCGCGAGCACTTCCATCTGAGCTATACCGGGCGCAGCGTGCGCGACAACGCGCCGCTGCCGCCGTCGACGCTGGTGTCGGAGCTGCTCGACACCCTGCTGCCGGCGATCGCCGGCGACCGCGCCGCGGCCCGCTCGCGGCTCGTCGTGCTGCATCCGCTGCAAGCCTTCTCCGAACGCGGATTCAAGGCCGATGCCGACCCCCGCGTACGCAGCTTCGACGCCGAGACCGCGCAGGCGCTGCGCCAGCGGTTCGCGGCGCTGCGCGATGCAGCGCCGGCCGGGCCCGGGGCGCCGCTTGCGGCATCGCAGGACGATGACGGAGAAGACGAGGAGGCGCCCGAAGCGCTGCCGCCCTTCTTTGCCGCGCCGCTCGCAGCACCGGGCGACGAATGGTGCGATGTGGCGCTCGCCGATCTGGTCGCTTTCTTCGTCAACCCGTGCCGCTACCTGCTCGTGCGGCGCCTGCGCATGGTGCTCGCCAGCGCCGAGCAGGAACTGCAGGACGACGAGCCCTTCATCGCCACCATCCCGGCGCGCAGCGCGCTCGCCGCGCGCCTTTTGCCCGGCTTGTGCGCGGGGCAGAGCGTGGACGATGCCCGCTCGCTCGCGCTCGCCGGCACCGAAGTGCCGGCCGGCGCCTTCGGCCGTCATTTTCTCGATCGCGAGCTGGCCGGCCTCGAGCGCTTCGCGGCGCGGCTCGATGCACTCACCGCGCCGCCGGTGCGCGCGCCGCACGCCGCGCGGGTCGAGCTCGAGTCGGGCGGCCGCGCCTGGCGCCTCCATGCGGGTTTTGCCGATCTGCGCCCGGACGGGCTGGTGCGCCATCGCTACGACGCACTGCGCGCGCGCGACTTGCTCGAAGCCTGGCTGCCCCACCTGCTGCTGTGCGCCGATCCGGCGCCCGGCGTCGCGCCGCGCACGACCTGGCTCGCGCGCGACGAGGGAATCGTGCTCCATCCGGTCGCTGCCGCGCGCGAGGTGCTTGGCGCACTCATCGCGCTCTACGACCGCGGGCTGCGCGCGCCGCTGTACTTCTTCCCGAAGAGCGCCTGGGCCTACCTCGGCGACGGCGAAAGTCGGGCCCGGGCGCGCGCGGCGTGGCAGGCGAACGATCGAAAGCCATTCGGCGAATCGGCGGATGCGGCCTATCGCCTCGCGCTGCGCGGCCTGCCGGACCCGATGGGCGACGGCTGGGCCGCCTTCGACACCTGCGCGAAGGCGGTCTTCGGCCCGCTGCTCGCGCACGTCCAGGGGATGCGCTGACGTGAATGCCGCGCCGCACTTCGACGTCTACGCCTGCGCGCTCGACGGCACGAACCTGATCGAGGCGTCGGCCGGCACCGGCAAGACGTGGACGCTGTGCGGCCTGTACCTGCGGCTGCTGCTCGAACGCGGCCTGCAGGTGCAGCAGATCCTCGTCGTCACGTTCACGAAGGCAGCGACCGCCGAGCTGCGCGAGCGCATCCGCAGCCGCATCGCCGAGACGCTCGCCTTCGTGCGCGACGGCGCGGCGCTGGGCGCCGATCCGTTCGTGCCGCGCTTCGTCGGCGTCCTGCGCGCGCAGCGCGGCCTCGCCGATCGCGAGATCGCGGCGAGGCTCGAGCTTGCGCTGCGCAGCTTCGACGAGGCATCGATCTTCACGATCCACGGCTTTTGCCAGCGCGCGCTGGCCGATGCGCCGTTCGCATCGCAGATGCCGCTCACGCTCGATGTGCTGACCGACGACGGCGAATTCGTCCAGCAGGCGGCGAACGACTTCTGGCGGCGCCGCATCGCGGGCGATGCGCTCGACCCGGCGCTCGCCGCCTTTCTCGTGCAGCGCAAGGATTCGCCCGAACGCTTCGCCGCCCTGCTGCGCCGCCATCTCGAAAAGCCCCTGGCCTGCGTGCGCTGGCCGGCCGCTGCGCCCGAAGCCGGGGCAACGGCCGGGGAAGCGACGGCTGCATTTGCAGCCGCGCACGACGCCGCCCGCGCCATCTGGCACACCGGGCGCGACGCCGCTCTGCAGTGCCTGCAAGCCGGCGCATCGCAACTCAGCCAGGTCAGCTACAAGCCCGAGGCGATCGCTGCTGCCGCGCAGGAATGGGACGCCCTGCTCGCCACCGGCGACGCCCTCGCCGCCCTGGAGGACGAGCCCGACAAGGCGGCACTGTTCGGCGCGGCGAAGCTCTCGGCGGCGACGAAGAAGAACTGCTCCACGCCCGCACATCCCTTCTTCGCGACGGCCCAGCAATGGCTCGACCGGCGCGAGCAGAGCCTGACGCTGCTTGCCCGCGCCCGGCTCGCGCTGCTGCGCGAGCTGATCGCCGAAGGCACGGCCGAGGTACGCAGCGCCAAGCGCGCGCGCCGCGTCGTCGCCTACGACGACATGCTCGCCAACCTGCACGACCGGCTCACGAGCGGCGCTGCGCCGGCGCTGGCCGGCGCGCTGCGCGAGCGCTTCCCGGCCGCGCTCGTCGACGAGTTCCAGGATACCGATCCGCTGCAGTTCGAGATCCTGCGCACCGTCTACGCCGTCGAATACCGGTTGCCGCTCTTTCTGGTCGGCGACCCGAAGCAGGCAATCTACAGCTTTCGCAATGCCGACCTGCACACCTACCTCGCGGCGCGCGGCGAGGCATCAAGCGAGGCGACGCTGGCCGACAACCAACGTGCGAGCGAGGCGTTGATCCAGGCGACGAATGCGCTCTTCGGCGCCAACGAGCGCGCCTTCATGCTCGACGGCCTCGCCTATCCGGCGGTCGGTTTCGGCGACAAGCCGCGCAAGGCCTTCGTCGATCGCAGCGCGTCGCGCGACGCCGCGCCGATGCAGGCGTGGATGCTGCCGACCGACGCCGAGGGCGGACGAAGCAGCTTCGCGGGCGAGCCGCAACTGAAGAAGCCGGAGGCGTTCGCCGCCAGCGCGCAGGCGACGGCGGCCGAGATCGCGCGCCTGATCGACGCCGGGCAGCGCGGCGAGATCACGCAGGGCGGCGCGCCGCTGCGTGCCGGCGATATCGCGGTGCTCGTGCGCAGCCACGCGCAGGGCAGCCGGATGCGCGAGGCGCTCGCGCGGCTTGGCGTCGGCAGCGTCGAGCTGTCGCAGGCGAGCGTCTATCGCAGCAGCGACGCCGAAGATCTCGAACGGCTGCTCGCGGCGATCGCCGACCCGACGCGCGAGCGGCTGCTGCGCGCGGCGCTCGCGACCGTCTGGCTCGGGCTCGACGCAGCGGCGATCGACGCCCTGGCAAGCGACGAGGCGGCCTTGCTCGCCCATGTGCAGCGCCTTGCGCAGGCGCGCGAGACCTGGCTTGCGCGCGGCGCCGGCTTCATGCTGCGCGGGCTGCTGCGAAGCCTTGGCATCGCCGCGCGCCTGCTCGCGCGGCCCGACGGCGAGCGCCGGCTGACGAATGCGCTGCACCTGATCGAGTGCCTGCACCAGGCGAGCCACGCGCACCCGGCCCCCGAAGCGCTGCTGCGCTGGCTGCAGACGCAGCGCGCAAGCGGCGGCGACGCCGACGAGGCGACCCAGCTGCGCCTCGAATCGGACCGCAACCTGGTGCAGATCGTGACCATCCACAAGGCCAAGGGGCTGGAGTACGCCGTCGTCTTCTGCCCCTTCGTCTGGGACGGCTACCGGCGCCCAGCGAACGGCGCGCTCGAAGGCGTCGAATACCACGACGCCGACGGCCGCCGGGTGATCGACTACCGCAAGGGACTGGACGCCGCGTTCGACGAGAAGTCGGTCGCGGCGCAGCGCCGCATCGAGTCGGCCGCCGAGGATCTGCGGCTGATCTACGTCGCGCTGACGCGCGCGGTGCACCGCTGCGTGATCGTCGCCGGCGGCTACCTGAGCGGCGGCAAGGCAAGCCCGGCCGAGAGCACGCGCAGCCTGCTCGCCTGGCTCGTCGCAGGGCAAGGCCAGACGCCGCAGCAATGGTTCGATGGCAAGCGCACGAGCGCCGCGATCGCCGCCGCATGGCAAGCGCTCGCCGCACGCTGCGGCCCGGCGCTGCAGCTCGCACCGCTGCCGATGGCGCCCGGCGTGCCGGTGCGCGCCGACAGACCGGCGCCGGAGTCGCTCGCCGCGCTCGCCGCGCCGGAATCGATTGCGCCCGGCTGGTGGATCGGCAGCTTCAGCGCGCTCGCGCAGGGCGCGACGCACGAGCTTTCGGCGATCGATCACGACACCCTCGTCGCCCCGGCCGCGCCATTCCCGGCGCCAGCTGCGTCGGCGCCGGACGCAGGCGCAACGCCACCCGCCGATGACGATGTGCTGCGCTTTGCGCGCGGCGCGGCGGCCGGCGACTGCATCCACGCGCTGTTCGAGCGGATCGATTTCGGCGCGCCGGCCGGCTGGCCGCAGGCGGTTGCCGACGCCCTGCGCCTGCATGCACCGGCGCTGCCCGCGGCGGCCGGGCCGCAGGCCGCGGCGCTGCGCGAACGCATGCTGCTGCGCATGCTGGGCGACGTGCTGCAGACCGAGCTGCCGGTCGGCACCGCACGGCCGCTGCGCCTGGCGGACGTGACGCCCGGGCGGCGGCTCGCCGAGCTCGAATTTCATCTGCCGTCGCACGCGCTCGATGCGGACCGCCTGAATGCCACGCTCGCCGCGCTCGGCCAACCCGTGCCGAGGCTCGCATTTCGCCCCCTGCGCGGCTACCTCAAGGGCTTCATCGACCTCGTGCTCGAACACGACGGGCGCTATTTCGTGCTCGACTGGAAATCGAACCATCTCGGCGATTCGCCGGCCGACTATGCCGCCGCCGGCGTCGAGGCGGCGATGGCCGCGCACGGCTACCACCTGCAGGCGCTGCTCTACTGCGTCGCGCTGCACCGCATGCTGCGCTGCCGGCTGCCGGACTACGACCCGGCGCGCCATTTCGGCGGCGCGATCTACCTCTTCGTGCGCGGCGTGCGGCCCGCCTGGATCGATCCGCTCGGTGCACCGGCCGGCGTGCATTTCGCACGGCCGACCCCGCAGGCGCTGGCCCGCGCTTCGGCGTTGTTCGACGCGGAGCCGGTGTGATGACGAGCGAACGCAAGGCCCTCGACGGCCCGGCGCTGACGCTCGCCGAGGGTTTCGCGCAGCATGTGCATGCCTGGTCGCGGCGCAGCGGCGCGGGCGACGAAATTGCCATTGCGGCCGCGACGGCCGCGCGCGCCGTGAGCCTCGCGCTGTCCGACGGCCATGTCTGCGTCACGCTGGCCGACCTCGATGCGCTGGCGTGCGACGCGCCGGCCGGCACCGACGCCTGGCGCCGCACGCTGCGCGCCTCGGGCGTCGTCGGCACCGACGATGCGCCGGGCGCGATGCCGCTCGTGCTCGACGCCGACGGCCGGCTCTATCTGCACCGCTATTTCGACTACGAGCGCCGGCTCGCGCGGCGCGTGCTGCACGCGGCGCGCGGCGTGGCGCCGGACCTCTCCACCGCGCAGCGCGACGCACTGCGCGCGCAGCTTGCAACGCTCTTCGCGGCCAACGCAAGCGCGTCAGGCGATGCGCTCGACTGGCAGAAGATCGCGACCGCGCTTGCGCTGCGCGCCCGGCTTGCCGTCATCAGCGGCGGCCCCGGCACCGGCAAGACGACGACCGTCGTCAACCTGCTCGCCTGCCTGATCGCGCAGCAGCCGGACTGCCGCATCGCGCTCGCCGCGCCGACCGGCAAGGCCGCGGCGCGCATGAGCGAGGCGATCCGCGAGCGCGCCGCGCACCTGCCGCCGGCGATCCGCGGCAGGCTGCCCGCCGAGGCGTCGACGATCCACCGCCTGCTGGGCGTCACGCCGCAGGGATTCCTCCACCACGCCGGGCGCAGGCTTGCGATCGATGCGCTCGTCATCGACGAGGCGTCGATGCTCGACCTCGCGCTCGCGACCCGGCTGCTCGAAGCGGTGCCCGACGCCGCTCGCATCGTGCTGCTCGGCGACAAGGACCAGCTCGCCGCCGTCGAGTCGGGCGCGGTCTTCGCCGAGCTGAGCGCCGACCCGACGCTTTCGGATGCCTGCCGCGCGGAATTGTCCGACCTCTGCGGCACCACGCCGGAAGCGATCGCGCCGCCCGCGCCGGCCGAAGCGAGCAGCCTGCACGATGCGAGCGTCTGGTTCCAGCGCAATTTCCGCTTCGCCGCCGATTCGGGCATCGGCCGGCTCGCGGCGGCGATCAACGCCGGGCGCGCCGACGATGCGGCGGCGCTGCTCGGCGAGGCGTCGCTGCACGACGTGCAGTGGATCGCCGACGATGCGATGCAGCCGGCGCCAGCCACGATCGCGCAGCTCGAAAGCGGCTATGCGCCCTACTTCGACGCGCTGCTGCGCGAGCCGGCGCAGCCCGCGGCGATCGTCGAATCGTTCGCGCGCTTTCGCGCGCTGTGCGCGGTGCGCGATGGCGCGCGCGGCGTCGAGGCGATCAACGCACGGCTGACGCAACGGCTGCGCTCGATGCTCGGCGAGCGCGATCACGATCCGCGCTCGCCATGGTTCGTCGGCCGGCCGGTCATCGTGCGCCGCAACGACCCGGTGCAAAGGCTCTTCAACGGCGATATCGGCATCGCGCTGCCGGCCGCGAACGGCGAGCTGATGGTGCACTTCCCGCAGCCCGGCGGCGGCCTGCGCGAGGTCGCGCCGCTGCGGCTGCCGGCGCACGAGACGGCGTTCGCGATGACGGTGCACAAGGCGCAGGGGTCGGAGTTCGACGCCGTCTTCGTGCTGCTGCCGGCGCAGGCGAGCCGCGTGCTGACGCGCGAGCTGCTCTATACCGCCGTCACGCGCGCGCGCAGGCAGGTGACGCTCGCCGCCGGGCCGCAGGTGCTGAGCGCCGCGATCGAGTCCCGCACGCAGCGCCGCTCGGGGCTGCTGGCGCGGCTGATGCAGGCGCAATCGGGCCTCGAGCCCCGATCCGGCAGTTGATCGCCTGTGCGCGCCCGCGGGCAGCTTCCCGGGGTCAGCGCCCCGTCCGGCAATAGGCGTTGACCGGCGTCTCGCCGCGCAGGTATTGAGCTTCTTCGTCTGCCGTCGCGCGCCGCACGGCAACGAGTCGTGCGCGGTCGCCATAAAGATCGCGCAGCGCTGCGAGCATCGCGCGCTGCGCGTCCTCGTTCGCTCCGAACGCCTTGAACCAGCGGCGCGCCCGGCCCTGGTAGCGGAAGTCGACCACCCACAGCGTGGAAGTTCTGAAGAACTCGGTCATCGGCGATTTGCCTTCGTGTCCTGCTGCATCGTCACGCGTCGGCGCCGACGACGCGGCCCTCGCCCGCGACCTCGTGGGTGCGGCCGTCGCGGATCTGGTAGATGCGCTCGAAGGTCGGGATGATCTTCTCGTCGTGGGTGACGACGACGATCGCGGTGTCGTACTGCGTCGCCATCCGGTTCAGGATGCGCACGACGGCCAGCGCGCGCTCGCTATCGAGCGGAGCGGTCGGCTCGTCGGCGAGGATCACCGGCGGACGGTTCGCGAGCGCACGCGCGATCGAGACGCGCTGCTGCTCGCCGCCGGAGAGCTCCGACGGCTGCGCCTTCGCGCGGTGCGCCACGTCGAGCGCCTCGAGCAGTTCCAGCGCCCGCACGCGCGCCGTCGTGTTGTCCATGCCGGCGAGCATCGGCAGCAGCGCGACGTTGTCGGTCACGTCGAGAAACGGGATCAGGTAGGGCGCCTGGAACACGAAGCCGATGCGGTCGCGACGCAGCGCGCGCAGGTCGCCGATCTTCCAGCCGTCGTCGTAGATCGTCTCGCCGCCGAGCACCATGCGCCCGCCGCTCGGCTCGATCACCGCGCCGAGGCATTTCAGCAGCGTGCTCTTGCCCGAGCCCGAAGGGCCGATCAGGCCGACCACCTCGCCCGGCGCGACGACCATGTTGACATCCTTCAGCGCATCGACGGCCGTCGCGCCGCTGCCGTAGCGCTTGCGCAGGCCCTCGATGCGGATGCCGGGTTCGGTCATGCCGGTCAGCCGCCGATCGCCGCCGCCGGGTCCACGCGCAGCGCGATGCGGATCGCGAGCGTGCTCGCGAGCGCGCAGATCGTCATCACGCCGGCGAAGCCCAACAGCGCGTCGCCCGGCAGCAGCAGCACGTACTTCGGAAAGATCGGCGCCCAGGCGGTGGCCGCGATCTTGCCGACGACGAAGCCGATCAGGCCGAGGCCGAGCGCCTGCTGCAGGATCATTCCGGCGATCGTGCGGCTGCGCGTGCCGATCAGCTTCAAGACCGCGATCTCGCGGATCTTGCCCAGCGTCATCGTATAGATGATGAAGGCGACGATCGCCGCACTGACGACGGCGAGGATGACGAGGAACATCGCGATCTGGCGCGCCGACGTGGCGATCAGCTTGGCGATCAGGATCTCCTCCATCTGCTCGACGCTGAAGGCCTCGAGGTGCTTCCAGCGGCGAATGTTGTCGGCCACCTGCGTCGGCGCATACCCCGGCGCGAGTTGCACCAGCACGGCGTTGACGTTGTGATTGCTCGCCTGCGCGGCCTGGATCGCCTCGAGCAGGCCCGGTACGCCGGGGCGGTTCAGGCTCGGGTTGGCGGCGGTGCGGGTGCGCTCGTTCAGGATCGCGTCGTTGTCCTTCAGGAACTGCGCCTCCTGCGCGTCCTTCAGCGGGATGAAGACCATCGGATCGCCGCCCGACGACACCGCGCGCCGCGTCAGTCCGACGACGGTGTAGTCGTGACGCCGGATGCGGATGCGCTCGCCGAGCGCGAAGCCGGTCTTCACATCGGCCACCGCCTCGTAGTGGCTGCGCGTGAGGTGGCGGCCCGTGACCAGGAACCTCGGCTCGCCGGGCTGCCCCGGCTCGAAGCCGACGACCATCGCGCGCACGTCGTCCTCCCCCTTGCTCACCTGCATCGTCAGGTAGGTCACGTTCGCGGCACGCGCGACACCGGGCAGAGCGCGAATGCTGCGCACAGCGTCGTCGCGCAGGCTCGACGCCTCTGCATACGGCCCCTGCGTGTCCTGCTGCACGACCCAGAGATCGGCGCCGCTGTTGTGCAGCAGCACGCGGCCATCGTCGACCATGCCGCGGTAGATGCCGGCCATGCTCAACGTGAGGCCGATCAAGAGGCCGAGCCCGAACCCGGTAAGCACGAACTTGCCCCACCCATGCGCGATATCGCGGCCCGCGAGGTTGATCATGGCCTGGCAGGCACGATCGCGTCGACGATCGCGACGCGGCTGGCGCCGGAGAGTTCTTGCTCGCTGTGGACGACGACGGTGTCGCCCGCGGCGAGGCCTTCGAGCACCTGAACCCGACCGTCGAGCCCTGACGCGCCGACGCGCACCGGTACGAAGCGCGCCTTGCCGCTCTCGATCCGCCAGACGCCGACCTCCTCGCCCCGACGCCGCAGGCTCGCGTTGGGCACGACCGGGGCCGCCTTCGCCGGCGCGAGCGCGAGCGTGACTTCGGCGAGCTCGCCGATCGACACCGGCAGCGCGGCCGCGGCGGCTTCGAAGCCGACCATCGCGATGCGCTCCTCGGCCACGCTGTCGCTCACCGCCTCGACGCGCGCGACCGCGCCGGGCAGCGGCCGCTCGGGGTCGGCGCGCAGGACGATGCTCGCCTTCAGTCCCGCGGCGAGCCCGCCCGAGCGGCCCTGATCGAGCCGCACGCGAAGCCACAGCGAATGCGGATCGGCAAGCCTCACGACAGCCTGCCCCGCGACGACGGTGGAGCCGGGTTCGGCATCGCGGCCGATGACGACGCCGTCGGCGGGCGCGACGAGCCGCACGTTCTCCCGCTGCTGGCGCAAGCCGGCGCGCTCGGCGGCGAGACGCTGCATGTCGTGTCGCGCAGCGGCGATATTCGCGTCGGCAGTGGCGAGCGCGGCGTCGGCCGAGGCCTGCTCCTGAAGCTTGGCCTCGACCGCGGCGGTACCGAAGAATCCCTGCTTGCCGAGGTCGGCGTAGCGCTGCGCGTTCGCCCGCGCGAGCCGCTGCCGGGCCAGCGCGTCGGTGCGCTGTGCCTCGGACGCATCGGCCGCACTGCGCGCGCGCTCGATCGAGGCGTCGATCGCCGCAGCGCGCTCGTCGAGATCGATCGGCTCCATTTCGGCGAGCAGTTGCCCTGTGGCGACCCGGTCGCCGACATCCACCAGCACACGGCGCACACGGCCGGAAGTTGTCGGGCCGATCAGGAAGCTGCGGCGGGCCTCGACCGTACCGATGCCGAACAAGGCCGGCACGACGCTGTCTTCGGCGACCCGCTGGACAGTGACGCGCACAGCGGCCATCGGGCCGGTGCGCAGCGCCACAAACGCGAGCGCTGCAATGAGGATGACCGCGAGCAGCCCCATCGCCACACGCCGCAGCCAGATGCGGGAGGTCTTCATCGCGTGCGACGCAAGCCGCGCTCGTAGATCGCGAACAGCGCCGCGGCGCGCTCCTTCATCCCGGCCACGCTGCCGCTGGCCATCGACTGCATCACGAGACCCTGCACGATGCCGACGAACAGCGTCGCCGCGGCGTCCAGATCGGCATCCCGATCGATCCTGCCGCGCGCCACCTCGTCATCGAGCAGGCGGCGCAGCAGCTTGCGATAACCCTTTAGCAACCCCTGCACTTCGCGCTTGGTCGCCGAATCGGCCGACCCCTGAAGTTCATGAAAGATGAGGCGCGGAACGCCTGGGTGGGCAGCGATGAATCCGACGTGCGCCTTGAAGACCGCCTCGAGTGCGCCGAACGGCGCGTCCGAGGCAAGGGCGGCCGCATCTTCCAGCGCGCTCGTCAAGCGTGCGCGAACCCAGACCACGCAGGCGAACCAGATGGCCTCCTTGGTCGGGAAGTGCTTGAAGACGGCGCCCTGGGTGACTCCGATCGCCGTCGCGATGTCGGATGTCGTGATCGAGGCCGGGCTCGAATCGCGCGCCAGCAATAGCGCCGCGGCAACGATTTCGGCCTGGCGCTCCTCGGTCGAAAGGCGTGAGGGGGTGAGCATGGGTCAACGAGCCGCACTTAGTAAGTATTTGAATACTTACTAGTATAGACGGGAAGAACCATACTTGCAAGACTGGCTGCGCTGCGCACGCCTTTTCGGGGCCTTGGCGCGGACCCGCAAAGGACAGAAGGGGCCCGAATGCCTCAGCCCTGCGGGCTTTCGGTCATGCGGCCGCAGTAGGCGGCCAGTTCCTGCGGCAGATCGGTCGGGCAGACGCCGCCCTGGCGGTTGCCGGGCACGGCGTAGTCGATGAATTTCGGGTACGGCAGCTCGAGCCCGGCCATGATGCGCTCGAACTCTTCGAGCGAGCGGGCGCCGCCGAGCCGCGGATTGCGCGCCTTCTCCTGCGCGATCGACGAGACGCGGCGCTGCTGGTAGTCGTGCGCCGGGAAAACGAGACAGTCGTCCGGCAGCGTGAAGAGCTTGTCGTGCACGCTGCGGTAGAGCGCCGCCGCGTCGCCATTCTGGAAGTCGGTGCGCCCGCAGCCGTCGATCAGCAGCGCGTCGCCGGTGAAGACGCGGTCGGTGCCGGCGCCGGTGACGCGATAGGCATGATGGCCGTCGGTGTGGCCCGGCGTGTGCAGCGGATGCAGCTCGATGCGGCCGATGCGCAGCGGCGTGCCCTCGACGATGCCGACGTCGGCGCACACCGGCGCATCGATCGCCGGCGCCGCGATGCGGCTGCCGACCTGCTCCTTCAGGTGCAGCGCGGCGGTGATGTGATCGGCATGGATATGGGTATCGAGCGTGAACGCGAGCGTAAGCTGCAGGCGCTGCAGTTCCCCGAGATCGCGCTCGATGCTGTTGACCACGGGGTCGATCAGCACCGCCTGCCCGGTAGCTTCACAGGCGAGCAGATAGGTATAGGTCGACGACAGCGGCTCGAAGAGTTGGCGAAATATCATGGCGTGGCACTCCGGTTCGAGTCGAGAATTCTCGCAGCGCGCACCGAGCGCGCGGCCCCCGCCTGCAAAGACCCCGGCTGCCCCGGTGCAAGCCCCATCGAACCGTGAGCGACCATGAACGAAACCGCCTTTGTCGACCCGGCCGGCACCTGGAACAAGCGCTTCGAAGGCAGCGGCTACGTGTTCGGCACCGAGCCGAACGAATATCTGCGCAGCCATGCCGGCAGGCTGCGCCCCGGCGGGCGGGTGCTGTGCGTCGCCGACGGCGAAGGCCGCAACAGCGTGTGGCTGGCGCGGCGCGGCATGTCGGTCGATGCCTTCGACATCGCCGCCGTCGGCGTCGACAAGGCAAGGCGGCTCGCCGCGGCGGCGGGCGTGAACGTGCACTACGAGGTCGCCGACTGCGATGGCTGGCGCTGGCCCGTCGCCACCTACGATGCGATCGTCGCGATCTTCGTCCAGTTCGCCGACCCGGCGATGCGCGAGCGGCTCTTCGCGCGCATCGTCGCCGCCCTCGCGCCGGGCGGGATGCTCGTGCTGCAGGGCTACACGCCGCAGCAGCTCGAATTCAGGACCGGCGGCCCGCCGATCCTGTCGCACCTCTATACCGCCGAGATGCTGCGCGCGGCGTTCGGCGCGCTCGAGATCGTCGAACTGCGGGAGTATGTCGCCGAGCTCGGCGAAGGCAGCCACCATGTCGGCCGCTCGGCGCTCGCCGGCATGCTCGCGCGCAAGCCTTGAGGCACGGGCGGCAAATTCGGGACGCAGCAAGATGAATATCGAGCAATTCATGCAGGGCTACAAGCGGGCCTGGGAGGAGCGCGACGACGCCCTCTTTTGCGCCCTCTTCGCGCCCGATGCGAGCTATCACAACACGCCGTTCGCCGAGCAGCGTGGCCACGCGCAGCTCGCCGCCTACTGGCAGCGCGTCAAGCTGCAGGACGACGTGCACCTGCGCTACGAAGTGCTCGCATCGACGGCCGATGGCGGCATCGCCCACTGGCACGTCACCTATCAGGTCCGATCCGAGGAGTTGTTCAGGATCTGGGCCGCCTCGACCGGCACGAATCTGATCTCCCGCAAGGAGGGCGACCCGCTGCCGCGCATGGTGCTCGACGGCGTGCTGCAGGCGCGCTTCGCGGGCAGCCTGTGCAGCGAGTGCAGGCTGTGGTGGCACAGCATGCCGCAGCCGGCGGCGTAGGCGCGACGTGCATCGCATGCTCGCCCCGGAAAGGTGCCATCGCAAGCCACCGTGGACGACGCCGACGAGCAAGGTGACGCGGCAGCGAGGACGCGCGAAGCCCCACGCGCACGAACACACGACGCATTGATTCGAGTGGCGGCGCTGCCTGTCGACTGCCGCGCCCGCGCGGCCCGATCGAGCGCCATCCAACCGGACACGACCTGCAAGGCAATTGCTCCGCCGGCGCAATCCGCGGTCCCGTCATCGGGTAGCCTGCGGCCTGCGCAATGAGTTGCAGGTGGAGATGAGCATTTGGCATGGCGCCAGCCCGCCCGGCGGCGGACCGGATCGCGACGGTGAACGCCAACCGGTCCGCCGCGCGCTGGTCTTCTCGATCGTCGCCCTCGCGCTGATGATGATGTCGATCGACTCGACGATCGTCGCCACCGCGCTGCACACCTTGCAGCACGACCTGGGCACGTCGGTCAACTGGGCGGGCTGGACGATCACCGCCTATTCGTTCGGTTTCGTGCTGATGCTGCCGGTGAGCGGCAAGCTCGCCGAGCAGTACGGCCGCCGCCGGGTCTTCATCGGCTCGGTCTTCGCCTTCACCGCCGCCTCGCTGCTGTGCGGCTTTGCCGACAACATCTACGTGCTGATCGCGCTGCGCGCGCTGCAGGCGGCGGGCGGCGCGGGGTTCACGCCGTCGGCGACCGGGATCATCGTCGATCACTTCGGCGACGAGCGCGACCGCGCCGTCAGCTTCTTCGGCAGCATCTTTCCGATCGGCGCGATGATCGGGCCGATCTTCGGCGGCCTGTTCGTCACGTACTGGAGCTGGCGCGGCATCTTCCTGATCAACGTGCCGATCGGCATAGCGGTGCTGCTGCTCGCGCTGCGCTACATCCCGCACGATCGGCCGCGCGCCGCGAAGGCCGACGCGAGGCGCGACTTCGCCGGCATGGCGTTGCTCGGCTGCGGCGTGCTCGCGGCGATGCTCGCGATCAGCATCCTCGGCGAGGCGGACGCGCCGGGCTGGCGATGGGCATTCGCCGCGCCGCTTTGCGTCGCGGTCGTCGCCCTGTGGGCGTTCTTCCGTCACATCGAACGCGCGGCGCATCCCTTCATCGCGCCGCGCCTGATCCACGGGCCGGGCTTCGGCGCGGTGAACCTGATCAACGCCCTCTTCGGCGGCATGCCGACCGGGGCGGTCGCGCTGATCCCGCTTTACGCGACGAACCGCTACGCCATCGACGCGCTGCGCTCGGGCACGCTGCTCGTCGCCCAGGGCGCGGCGACGACGCTGCTGTCGATCGCCGCGGCGCTGCTGATACGCCAGACCGGCTACCGGCTGCCGATGCGCGTCGGCGGCGTGGTGTCCGCGGTCGGCATCGTGCTGCTGGCCTTCCCCCCGCCAGCGAGCGTTTCGCCCTACACCTGGCTGGCCGGCGCCGCCTTCCTCGTCGGCGCCGGCCGCGGCACGCTCAACCCGGCGAGCCGCAACGCCGGTCTGCAGCTGGCGCCCGAACAGGCGTCGACGCTCGCCGCGCTGCGTTCGATGGGGATGAATATCGGCACCATCACGACGATCGCGATCGCGACCGCGGTCATCTCGGGCGCCGCCGATTCGGGCGGCGTGCAGGCCTGGACCTACGTCGCGATCGCGGTCTGCCTGGTGGCCGCCCTGCCGCTGATCGGCCGCGTGACGGAGCATCGCGGGTCGTGGTGAACCCGGCCCGCGATGGGTTCAGGCAGCGACCGCGAGGATCACGCTCGATGCCTTGAAGATCGCGCTGGCGCGCTGCCCCGGCGCGAAGCCGAGTTGCTGCAGGCTGCCCTGATTGATGGTCGCGCCGATGCTGCCGCCGCCGTCCAGATCGATCACCACTTCGGCATTCACGGCGCCCGGCGTGACCGATGCAATCGCGCCCGGCAGTTGATTGCGCGCCGAGATCCTCGCGCCTTCGATGCCGGCGGCGATGATGACGCTGGACGATTTCAGCAGCGCGAATGCGGTCATGCCGGTGCGCAGGCCGAGCGATCGCGTGCTTTCGCGCGTGACGATCGCGACGATGCGCGCGCCGCCCGGCAACGTCAGCTCCACCTCGTCGTTGACGGCGCCGGCGCGCACGCTGCTGACCGTACCGGTGAACTGGTTTCTGGCGCTGGTCTTCAGATTGAAGGTGCGCGTGAGCGAGAACTCGCGCTCGAGGTCGATCGACTCGTCGTCGAGCAGCTTCAGGAAGCGCCGATGCACGGCGTCGATCTGATCGAAGCGTTCGACGAGCCGCAGCCCGCGCGGCGTGAGCCGCGTCGAGCCGCCGCCGCGCCCGCCGGTGCTGCGCGCCACGAGCGGTTCGCCGGCCAGCGTATTCATCGCGTCGATCGCGTCCCATGCGCCCTTGTAGCTGATGCCGACCGCCTTCGCCGCATGGGTGATCGAGCCCTTGGCGGCGATCGCGCGCAGCAGATCGATGCGGCTGCGTCCGCCGAAGCTTTCGCCGCCGACCGTCAACCAGACCGCACCTTCGACCGTCAGGCGGTCGTCCTTCTTGCTGCGCGTCGCCATGCCCCCTCCTGCCGCGCGCGCCATTGCGGGCCGGCGCGCAAAGCATAGCGCCAGTTCAGGCGGCTTCGGCCCGCAACGCGTCGGCCGCGGGGGCGACGCGACCGGCGCGCAATTGAACCACCTCGTCGGCCAGCAGACGCACGTCGTCGTCGTCGTGCGTGATCATCAACATCGGAATCTTCAACTCGCGCTGCAGCCGCGCCAGATCCTCGCGCAGGCGCTGGCGCAGCCCTTTGTCGAGGGCGGAAAAGGGTTCGTCCAGCAGCAACGCGGTCGGCTCGTTCATCAGCGCCCGGGCCAGCGCGGTGCGCTGGCGCTGGCCGCCGGAAACCTGATGCGGATGGTGGTCGGCGACCGACTGCAGATTGAAGGTCTCGATCCAGTGCTCCACCGCGTCGTGACGCACGCCGCGCGGCGGATTGGTCCAGCCGGCGCGCCGCGCGAAGGCGATGTTCTGCCGCACGCTCAGATGCGGAAAAAGCGCGTAGTCCTGGAAGACATAGGCCAGGTGCCGCTGCTGCGGCGTCAGGTTGACGCCCTGCGCGGTCGAAAAGAGGGTTCGGCCGGCAATCCGCACATGGCCGCTGTCGGCCCGCACCAGGCCGGCGACCACTTTCAGCGTCTGCGTCTTGCCGGCGCCGGAAGGCCCGAACAGCACCAGTCTTTGCGCATCGCTCTGGAATGCGATCTGCAGATCAAAACTCGCACTGCCGTGCCGCAGCTGCTTCGCAAAGTCGATATCCCAGATCATGGGCGTTCGTTCATCGGTGCGACGCGACACGCCCGGGCACCAGTCTGCCGGCTGCCAGCAGCACCGCAATGCAGGTGATCGACGTGACGAGGACGAGGAAGTTGGCCATGTCGTCCTGCCCGGCCTGCACGGCCTCGTAGACGGCGATCGAAAGGGTCTGCGTCTTGCCCGGGATGCTGCCGGCGACCATCAGCGTGGCGCCGAATTCGCCCATCGCGCGGGCGAACGACAGCAGCAGCCCCGCGAGCACGCCGCGCCAGGCCAGCGGCAGCGATACGCGAAAGAAGACCGCGGCCTCGCTGACGCCGAGCAGCCGCGCGGCGTCTTCCAGTTCCGGGTCGACGGTCTCGAATGCGGCGCGCGCCGATTTGAAGACGAGCGGGAACGACACCACCGTCGCCGCGATCACCGCGGCCTGCCAGGTGAAGATCAGGCGGATGCCGAAATGCTGCAGCAGCCAGGCGCCGATCGGTCCGTAGGTACCGATCAGCACCAGCAGGTAGTAGCCGAGCACGGTGGGCGGCATCACCATCGGCAGCGTGAGAAATGCATCTGCCAGTTCGCGCCCGACGAAGCGCCAGCGCGCCATCGCATAGCCGACGCCGACACCGAGCACCAGGTTGAGCGCCGTGGCCCAGCCGGCCACCTTGAGCGTCAGCACCAACGCAACCCATGCGCCCTCCATCGGTCACGCGTCGGTTCGGTCGCCGCGGCAGATCAGGGTTTGCCGAAACCGTATTTGGTCAGCACGGCCTGGGCTTGCGGCGAGCCGAGGAAATCGACGAAGCGCACGGCCATCGCATGGTTGGTGCTCGCCGCGATCGGCGCGACCGGATAGAGGATGGGTTGGGTCGTCGCCACGGTCAGCGCGACCTTCACCTTGTCGGGCATCAGCGCGGCATCGGTCGAATAGACGAAGCCGGCATCGACCTCGCCGCGGGCGACGTAGTCGAGCGCCTGGCGCACATTCTGGGCGCCGATCATGCGCGGTTCGATCGCGGTCCAGAGGCCCTCGGCCTCGAGCACGCTTTTCGTATAGCGGCCGACCGGAACGCTGTCCGGCAGGCCGATCGCCACCCGCTCGAAAGGCGCCTGGGTCAGATCCTTGAGCGCGGCTACCGGCTTGACGTTGGCCGCCGGCACGATGACGACGAGCGCGTTCGAGACGAAATTGCGGCGTGCCGCCTGCTGCACCAGACCCTGCTTCTGCGCGTCATCCATCGTCTTCTGGTCGGCGCTCGCGAAGACGTCGACCGGCGCCCCCTTGGCGATCTGCTGCAGCAGCACGCCGGACGCGGCGAAATTGAACTGCACCTTGGTGCCAGGGTTCTCGGACTCGAAGATCGGCGCCAGATCCTTGAACGCGTTGGTCAGGCTCGCGGCGGCCGAGACCGTGAGGTCGGCGGCATGCGCCGCCAGACCGACGGTTGCAGCCAGGACGAGGGCGGCAAGGCGCGGCAGATTGGATTTCATCGTGAATGACTCCGGAAGCGATATGTAGGAGTATATACACCGATTGCTTCAGAGCCGGCGCCAGAGCCGGCGCCGCTCCGGCCGGGTCATGAGAATGGACGTGCGCTGCGGCGCCGGAAGCGGCGTATGCCGGCCTATACGCGGCGCGTCGGGCCTGCTACTGCACGCCGGCCATCGACTTCGCCCGCATCTTGGCGTTGATGTAGGCGCCTTGCGGCACGTGCAACAGGTCCGACAGCCGCCACATCACGTGCCGTTCCTGGTCGCCGAGGTGGCCGTCGGCATACGCGACGCGCCACATGTGTTCGACCATGCGCAGCTTGGCCGGCATGTCGAAATGATCGTTGATATACGAGGTGAAGCCGAACAGGTCGGTCGCCTCGAGCGAAGCCTTCTCGGCGGCGGCGATCAGGCTTTCGATCTGCGCCTGCGACAGCGCGAAGGTGTCGCGCAGCGAGGCGACGACCGCCAGGCGCTGCGCAGCGCCGATGCTCGGCTCGGCGCGCATCACCTCGACCAGCATCACGGCGGTCGCGAGTTGCAGCATGGGTTCGTCGGCGCGCGCAGCGGCTTCGTCGGGCGCGAACAACTCGGCAAACATCTCTTTCAGCGAGGCGAGCATCGGGGCATTGAAGCACACGATCGATGAGGCGAGGATGAAGGGGCTTCGCACCGGCTCGCCGCAGACGACATCCCGCGAGCCGCGCCGCACGCATGGCGCGCGCTCGCGCGGCCGCTCGGGGCTGGAACGCGGCCGCATCGGTCCCATGTAGGGCCGATGTCCTTCTGGAAGCGCTTCTGGAACCGCCTGCGCAACAAGCTGCGCGCCACCTTCGTGCCGGCGCCCGACATCCCGGCCGAGATGTGGCTGCAAGTCTTGGCGCGCTATCGCTTTCTCGCCGCGCTGCCGCTCGAGCAGCAGAGCAAGCTGCGCGCGCTGGCAGCGCTGTTTCTGGACCGCAAGCAGTTTCACGGCGCGCACGGTCTGGTGGTGACCGATGCGATGGCGCTCGACATCGCAGCCCAGGCCTGCCTGCCGCTGCTGCATTGGGGCAAGCCCGCAGAGGCGCTCGCCTGGTACGACGATTTCGTCACGATCGTCGTTCACCTCGGCGAGGCGGTGGCGCGGCGCAAGCGCACCGACCCCGCCGGCGTGGTGCACCAGTACACCGAAGTGCTGGCCGGCGAAGCCATGGAGCGCGGGCCGGTGATGCTGAGCTGGCAGCATGTGGCCGAGGGCAGCGCCGGCACCGAGCAGGGCAGGAATGTCGTGGTGCACGAATTCGTGCACAAGATCGACATGCAGGACGGTCATGCCAACGGCTGCCCGCCGCTGCCGCCGGGCCTGCTCGGCACGCGCGGCCCGCGCGCTGCCCGCGCGGCTTGGCAGGCGGCATGGAAGCCGGCCTACAAAGGCTTTCGAAGCGCCGTGTTCGAGGCCGAACGCGACGGCACCGAGCGGCCCTGGCTCGATGCCTACGGCGCGACCGCGCCAGCCGAGTTTTTCGCCGTGGCCTGCGAAGCCTATTTCGTCAACCGTGCGCGCTTTGCGCAGGAATTCCCGTCGCTGGTGCCGGCACTGGACGGATTCTTCGCTCGCCCGGCATAAGCCGGGACAGCGCAGCGCACAAATGCAAAACGCCGACCTTGCGGCCGGCGCTCGATGCCCGAAAATCGCTGACCCCCGGCTGAAATTCTGGTTGCGGGGGCAGGATTTGAACCTGCGACCTTTGGGTTATGAGCCCAACGAGCTACCAGACTGCTCCACC
>OEIU01000106.1_pt1 | contig 83651 bp, 76 predicted proteins | sample 1539221 | NCBI WGS metagenome assembly OEIU01 (sample SAMN03792071, study PRJEB22550) | activated sludge metagenome | feature: wastewater treatment plant; material: activated sludge; isolation source: Wastewater treatment plant of a petroleum refinery complex | place: Argentina: Zarate | collected...
GCTCCGCGTGCCGGGCAGATTCATCGGTCGATCACCGTCTATTGGGATAGGCTCTAAGCCGCGTCGAGGCCCGGCGGGCGGCTACCGATTCACCATGTGCAACGCCGTCTGCCGGAAGTACGGGCGGAGGGCCTCGGCGACATCCGCGTCGATGCCCGCGTCGGCCATGGCGGCGTCCATGACACTGATCCAGTGCTCGGCCGCGCCCTCGTCGATGACGAAGCGGACGTGGCGCTGGCGGAGGCGCGGCGGGCCGTGCTGCTCAACGTAGCGCTGCGGGCCGCCGAAGCGGCCGATGAGAAAGTCGCGCAGGCGGACTTCGGCGTCGGCCATGTCGTCCCCGCGGGCCGCCAGCGAACGCTCGTACTTGGGGCCGAGGACCGGGTCGGCGGGGACGCGGGCATAGAAGGCCCGGACGATGCGGGTGAAGCCGTCCTCGCCGAGGCGGGCGTAGATCTCCTGATCGGTGAGCATGGGTGCAGAGAGTAGAGGCCTACCGGCACGGTGCGGCGCCCGGCTCCGAAGCCAACCTCGCGATTCCCGCGGCATCGACCCGGTAGGTCGTCCACTCATCCATGGGCTTGGCGCCGAGGGCTTTGTAGAAGTCGATGGCGGGGGTGTTCCAATCAAGCACGGCCCACTCCATGCGGCCGCAGCCGCGGGCGTGGGCGATCCGGGCGAGTTCGATGAGGAGAGCCTTTCCCAGGCCGCGCCCGCGTGCGGCGGGGCGAACGAAGAGGTCTTCCAGATACAGGCCCGGCTGGCCGCGCCAGGTGGAAAAGTTGTGGAAGAAGAGGGCGAAGCCCTGTGGGGCGCCATCGACCTCGCCGATGAGGCACTCGGCGACGGGCCCGCGGCGGGTCTCGCCGTTGAGATGCGGTTGGCCAGCGAAAGAATCGCCAAACAGGTGCCGGCGGAGGAGTTCGGGGGTGGCGACCGCCGCCGCGGGGTCTCGCTCGTAGTCGGCGAGTTCGCGGATGAGATGGAGGATCAGGGGGATGTCGTCGGGGGTGGCGGTGCGAATCGCTAGATCGGCGTGCGCGGGCATGAGCGATGGTACTCGGACGCCGGGTCTCCGATCGTGCCGTCGTCGTGGTATGCTCATCGCGGAGGTGTTCCATGAACATGCGTGCGCTGCTGGCGATCGTTCTGGGCGGGTGCGCGGTGGCCGGTCTGGCGACTGCCGGCGGCCACGCCGGGGACGCGAAGACCGAGGCGAGCATCGATCTGACCACCGCCGAGGGCCTCAAACAAATCGGCGGAGAGTGGCGGTACATCGAGGCCAGGATCGTCGAGGTCGAGGCGAAGACCAAGGACGGGACCGTCGTGATGACCCACGACATCACCCCGCACGCGGGCGGCGTGGACTTCGACGATTCGGCGTGGGCCACCCTCTCCACCGACGACATCCACCACGCCATCGGGGGCGGGAAACTCTCCTTCGCCTGGTTCCGGATCGCCATCACGGTGCCCGAGAAGGTCGGGGAAGTCTCCACCGACGGCGCGGCCGTCCTGCTCGAAGTCACGATCGACGACTACGCGGAAGTCTGGGTCGAGGGGAAACTGCCGCGCACACTCGGGCAGGCGGGCGGAACCATGGTCAAGGGGTTCAACTGCCCCAACCGCGTGCTGCTGAGCGAGAAGGCCAAACCGGGGCAGGTCTTCCGCGTGGCGGTCTTCGGAGCCAACGGCCCGATGTCGGATCCGCCGGGGAACTACGTCTGGCTGCGGAACGCCTCGCTGAAGGTGTGCCGCGATGCGGGCGGGGCGTGCAAACCCGACTAACGCCGGGCGGGCTCGATCCGCGTGACGCCCAGGACGACGACCGGGTCGATCGGCACGTTCTGCATCCCCTCGCCATCGACGATCACATCGGGCCGCGAATACGTGGCGCCGTTCCTGATCTCGTCCACGACGCCCATGCCGTTCACCACCCGCCCGAACACGGCGTACCCGGCGTTGCCGGTCTTCTCGCGGGCCGTGTCGAGGCGCGGGTTGTCGGCCACGTTGATGTAGAACTCACGCGTGGCCGTATCCGGCGCGGCGTCGCGGGCCATGGCGATGGTGCCGCGGACGTTCTTCAGGCCGTTGGTCCACTCGTTCGCGATGGGCGTGTCCGGGCGTCCCGCCGCGACGGCGAGTCTCGAGCGGTCCCGAAGATCGGGCGTGAAGCCGCCTCCCTGGATCACGAAGGTTGGGATGACGCGATGGAAGATGGTCCCGTCGTAGTGCCCGGCCTGTGCGTGGGCGAGGAAGTTCGCAACCGTGATCGGGGCGCGGCCGGGGTCGAGCTCGAGCGTGATGTCGCCGCGGGTGGTGCGCATCAGGACGGTGATGGGTGAGGGCCCGCTGGCGGCGGCGGCCGGGCCGTGGTTGGCACACCCGAGGGCCGAGGCGAGACACGCGAGAACGAGCAGGCACAGTGGCATTCTCATGGGGAAGACTCTACCGCGTATGCCGCACAAACGCGATTGCATCGGGCGGCGATGGTCGGGTAGACTGCCCCCATGCAATCCAAAGCCACCACCGTTGACGCCTATCTGGCGTCGCTTCCCGAGGACCGCCGGGCCGCGCTCTCGGCCCTGAGGGCCGTGTTCCTGAAAAACCTGGACAAGGACTATCGGGAGGGGATGCAATACGGGATGATCGGGTACTTCGTGCCCCACGAGGTCTTCCCGCCGGGGTATCACTGCGACCCGAGGCAGCCCCTCCCGTTCGCGGGGATGGCCTCGCAGAAGGGGCACCTGTCGCTGTACATGATGTGCACGTACTCGCACGCGGGCACGAAGTCGTGGTTCGAGCAGGCGTGGCGGGCGACGGGGAAGAAGCTGGACATGGGGAAGGCGTGCGTGCGGTTCAAGCGGATCGAGGATGTGCCGCTGGAAGTCGTCGGAGAGGCGATCCGGCGCATGCCGGCGAAGAAGTGGATCGAGATCTACACGCAGTCGCTCGCGGCGATGGGCAGGGGCGTGGATGGCAAGCCGCTGAAGAAGGGGGGAGGGGGGAAGGCGGAAGGGGGAAGTGTGAAGAAGGCGACCAAGAAAGCCGGCGCGGCACGACCGGCGAAGAAGGTCAAGAAAAAGGCCAGGACCGCGAAGCGGAAGGGCTGACCGCATTCGCGACTCGCTGGTCTGGTTTGCCCCGGTCACGGCGCGGCTATCGTGCATCGGGGTGCGGGGACACAACCGAAGGGAGCATGCCATGGCCTATCGCACCGCCGAGGCAAAGTGGTCGGGGAATCTCACCGAGGGCAAAGGCCACATCACCGTTCAGAGCAAGACGCTCGATGCGCCGTACGACTTCCGGGCCCGCACCGCCGATGGCAAGGGGACGAACCCGGAGGAACTCATCGCGGCCGCGCACGCCGGGTGTTTCACGATGCAACTCTCCGCCCTGCTCGGCGGCGCCGGCTTCTCGGCCGAGTCGCTCAAGACAACGGCGAAGGTCCACCTGGAAAAGCAGGGCGGCGGCTTCGCGATCCCGCTGATCGAACTGGAACTCGAAGGGAAAGTGCCGGGGATCTCGGCCGCGGAGTTCCAGAAGCAGGCGGACATCGCCAAGGCCTCGTGCCCGGTGTCGAAGGCGCTGGCGGGGGTGTCGAGCGTGACGCTGAGTGTGAAGTTGGTGTGAGGGACGTGGCTACTCGCCGAGGCCTTGCTCGACCTGTTCGAGGCGTGCGAGCAACTCCGCAGGGAGCAAGGCCCGCACTGTCGCATCGATGAGCCCGACCGAGAGCATGTCGGCAACGTGGACCTGATCGATCGGGCGAAAACTGGTGAGTTTCATGCGGACCAGCGCGGGGAGGTCGATGACGAGGAACCCCTCGGGGTCGCGGACGGCTTCATCGACGGTCGGCGAGAGCACGGTGTAGGACGGGCGGATTCTCTCGTTGGCCCAGACGAGGTGAACGCCGGACTTCTTGCTCGGCTCTTCGGGGTCGATGAAGAGCACGATGTCGCGCAGGTCCTCGCGTGAGAAACCGAGGGCGGTGATCACCGCGGTGATGCGGGGTGTGTCGTCGCGACGGACGAGAATGTCCACATCCTTGGTGGCGCGAGTCGCCCCCTGGTCCACGCGCCCGACCCACGAGGCGACAGCGTTGCCGCCGACGACGGCGTAGGGGATCTTGGCCGCGTCGAGGGCGGCGGCGACTTTGCGGAGGCGCTGCTGGATGCGCTCGATGGCCATGACATGCGAGGCTAGGCCCATGACAGGCCAATCGTAGGGGCCCGATGGCGCGGCGCATCCATCCTGGTCTCACGGTCGCGAGCGGTGCCTGTTTCTCGCTGGAATCCACTGGCGTCACACAGACGGCTTTGGAGCCGGCCTGTGGATCGTCCACACAGCCGTGAAGTCGGGGTCGACCACGACGTCGCCGCTGCCCTTGAGCCTGTACTTGCCAGGCTGAGCGGGCACGAATGCACTCGTGTCGGGAGGAAGCCGGTAGGTCTCACCGTCGTCGGTGCCACGGAGGTCAAAGGAGATCCCCTCCTCGAGAGATGCCGAAGTCACCACTCCGTGCATCTGGTGGCGAGCGATCACCTTTCCCGTATGGTCGCAGGTTGTCAGACCAATCAGCACGGTCGCACCCAGCAGGTTCGCTGCAAACTCGTGGTCCCAGGGCGGCCGATCCATTGGGTTGGAAAAGGGGTCCTGTCTCACACCACCCGATCCTCCTTCGCAATCCCCAGCGCCGGCCGCACATCCAGCGGCACAAAGACCTCCTTGCCCGCCCCCCCAACCTTGGACTCGATGAGGTGCTTGGCCGTCTCCGGATCGACATAGTCGGAGTGGCAGGAGAGTTTGGCGGGGGCGGCCTCGGCCCCGGCGGTTCTCCCCGAGCTTGCGCTCGGGGCTCTCTCGGACATGGCCTTCCTGGTCTTGCTCGCCAGTTTGTGGATCTCATCCGGAGACAGCACGCCGCGCTTGGCGAGGATTTCCTGCTGCTCCGGCGTCAGCGCGGCGGACTTCACCGGCTTGCCTCCCCCACTGCGCTCGAAGCCCTCGGCCTTGCCGCTCACGAACTCCACGATCTCCTTGGAGATGCGGACGCTGCACCAGTCGTGGCCGCACATGGCGCAGAAATCCGTGTCCACGTCGAGGTCCTCGTCGTGGTACGCGCGGGCGGTGTCGGGGTCGAAGGACAGTTCAAAGTGCTTCTCCCAGTTCAGCGCGGCCCGGGCCTTGGTGAGCTCATCGTCGCGGTCGCGGGAGCCGGGGATGCCGAGGGCGACGTCGGCCGCGTGGGCCGCGATCTTGTAGGCGATGCACCCCTGCTTCACATCGTCCTTCTTGGGCAGGCCGAGGTGCTCCTTGGGCGTGACGTAGCAGAGCATGGCCGCGCCGTGGTAGGCCATGGCCGTGGCGCCGATGCACGAGGTGATGTGGTCGTAGCCTGGGAACATATCCGTCACCAGCGGGCCGAGGACGTAGAACGGAGCGCCGTGGCAGAGCGTGCGCTGGATCTTGGCGTTCCACTCGATCTGGTCGAACGGCACGTGGCCGGGGCCCTCGATCATCACCTGCACGCCCTTGCGCCAGGCCCGCTCGGTGAGTTCGCCGAGGGTCTCGAGTTCGGCGAGTTGGGCGTCGTCGGTGGCGTCGGCGAGGCCGCCCGGCCGCAATCCATCACCAATCGAAAACGTCACATCGTACTGGCGGAGGATGTCGCAGATGTCCTCCCAGCGCGTGTACATGATGTTCTCCTGGGGGGGGTGATTGTGGACGAGCATCCACTTGGCCAGGAGCGACCCGCCGCGGCTGACGATGCCGATGAGGCGGTTCTTGACATACTTCAAGTGGGCCCGCCGGACGCCCGCGTGGATCGTGAAGTAGTCCACGCCCTGCCTCGCCTGATGATGCAGCGAGGCCTCGATCGTAGGCCAGTCGAGGTCCTCGATCTTCTTCCCGATGATCATCGAGTAGATCGGGACCGTGCCGATGGGGACGGTGGAGTTGCGCAGGATGGCGTCGCGGCACTCATCAAGGTTGCCGCCGGTGGAGAGGTCCATCACCGTGTCGGCCCCCCACTTCTCCGCCCACTGGAGTTTCTCGACCTCCTCGTGCGTGCCCGAAGAAATGGGCGATGCGCCCATGTTGGCGTTGACCTTGGTCTTGCTGGCCCGCCCGATGGCCATCGGATCCAGTTTGTGCTTGAGGTGGTTGATGTTGGCCGGGATGACCATGCGCCCCGCGGCCACCTCATCGCGGACCTGCTCGGGGGTCAGGTGCGGCTCGCGCTCGGCGACGCGGCGCATCTGCGGCGTCACAGTGCCAAGCCGGGCGTGCTCGAGTTGAGTGACGGGCGTGAAGGAGGCGGGATACCGAACGTGGACGGTCTCGCCCAGCGCTGTGGTGAAGGAGGTGTCGAGGTGTCGAGGTGTCGAGGTGCCAAGGGTGCTGCCATTCTGGTCTTCCCTCGACACCTTGCCACCTTGACACCTTGACACCTTCCATCCATCGGGAAGGAAGTCCCACGCCGTCTTGGTGCTCGCCCCGGGCATGCCGGGCGTGTCCGGCGAGGCGAACATCAAAGGCCCGCCGATGTCGGGGGCGAGGGCGAACGAGCCGGGGGTGGTGACGTTGGGCGTGCGTCCCGGGTTGGCCGCGCCGTGCATGGGCGGGCGGAAGCGGGAGAGCGGGGACGAGGACAGTGCGGGCGAGTTGATGGTGGACATGGTCGCGTTCCCTCCGCCGGTATGAGCCGGATCAGGTTCGACGGGTGCATCTCAGTCCGCGGCGACGATCGCCGCGGACGCCCCGAGCGTGAGGCAAGGATAGGAACGGCGGATCGGCGAGGAACCCCACCCTCGCCATTCTCACCGATCTCGCGCGACCTGCTCGAGCATCTCCACGATCTTCTCCAGATTCCCCCGATTGTCGAAGACCCGCTCCGCGACCTTGCGCCGTTCCTTCAGGTACATCTCCTCATACCCGGGGTGCTCGGCCTCCATCTGCTCGATATGCCGCCACTCGCGCGGCGAGAGTCGGAGTTCGCCCCCGGGCGTGAGCGAGGGGGACCGGCGGGGCTTCCTGCGCGGCTTGCCCTCAAACCTCGCCAGTCGGCGTCGGGCGTAGAACAGCGCCGTCTGGCCGTGCTGGTCGAGCGCGTTCGGGTCGGCCCCCGCATCCAGGAGCACCCTGACGACATCGGCCATCACCGTGAAGTTGCGGACCAGGCGCGTGATCGCGGGCGTGCCGCGCTTCGTGCGGGAGTTCGGGTCGCCGCCCCAGGACAACACCTCGGCGACCTGCTCGGCGTCGGCCTTCTTCACGCGCAGGATGAGGAATCGCCGCTTGTGTTCCGGGGAGAGCAGGTCTCGCATCGAGGACATGGGAACCTCCCGACTGGGGCCGGCGCGCCACCGCCCGCCATCCGCCTGTGCCCGGGGGATTATTGCCGCACCGGCGGCGACTCGGTCTGGGCCTGCCAGTCCACCAGATCCAGTTCCGGGCGGGTGGCCTTGGCTTGTGGTGCCACCACCTTCGCGGTTCCTCCGCGAAGGTGGTGCGGGAGTGCAAGTGCGTCCGGCACGACCTTGGCCTCAGAGCAGGCCAAGGTGGTGGCACGGTGCAAGGCAATGCCACCCGCCCACGATGAACAGCCTCAATCCCATGAGCGAACGGTAGCGGATCGACCTCGCGCATGCAGATCGGCGAGCGCCCCGCCCAGCGTGGCGAACTCGAACTCAAAGCGTTCATCCAGCAATCGCTTTGGCCTCAAGTACCGCCCGTACAGGGCAAGGTCCGGATCGGTCCGCAGAACCAGCGGCGCGCCCAGCCTGACCATCCACGCAAACGCGGGCAGCCCGATGCCGAGCGCACCCAGCCCGCCCGCGTGGCGACGCAGTTCCCGCATGAACTCCCGCTGCGAAACGGGCGACGGCGAAACCGCGATGTACGCGCCGTGCATGGCTTCGTCGCCAATCGCCCGCTCGAACAGCCGGTTCATGTCCCGCTCGTGGATCCACGACATCCCCTGCGTGCCCGTGCCGACCCGTCCGCCCAGGCCGGCCCGAGCCAGCGCCCCGAGCGTGCCCAGCGCCCCCGCGCCGCCCGCGTTCGCGCGGCCGATGACGAAACTTGTGCGGAGGATGACGCCGCGCGTTCGAGTGGTTGCGGACCCCTCACTGCGTTCGGGGCTCGTCATCGCTTCGACGAACGCCTCCTCCCACGCCCGGCCGACGGTCGGGGCCAGGCCATAGCCGAAGGCCGACGACTCATCGCACACCGCCGTCGGCGGGTCGCCGTAGATGTGGGCCGTGGACATCTGCACCCAGACCGGCGGCGGACTCGCAACCGCGCGGCAGGCCTCGCCGAGCACGCGTGTCGCCTCAACACGCGAGCGCAGGATCTGGTCGCAGTGGCCGGGGGTCTTCACGCAGTTGACCGAGCGCCCGACAAGGTTGACCAGCGCGCCCGCGCCGTCGAGACATGCGGACCAGTCCCCGAGCGTGCGGGCGTCCCATGGGATGTGCTGCCACGGGCCCGCGGCCCGCGGTGCGTGGCGCGACAGAATGGCGATGGGGCACCCAGAGTCGGCGAGATGGGCGGCGAGCGACATGCCGAGAAAGCCGCTGCCGCCGGCGATGACGATCCGGCCGCGCTGCGAGGGAGGGGCCATGGCCAAGGATAGTCGTCGGCGTGCGGACAACGCCCTTCTCGAGGACGGCCACCCTACCGTCGATCCACATGCACCGGCCCAAGCCCGCGCTCATCTTCGTGTTCATCACGCTCCTGCTGGATGTGCTCGGCTTCGGGCTGCTCATCCCCGTCTCGCCGCGCCTGGTCGCGGCGGCGAAGGGGCTGGTGACCACGGGGGTCGAAGAGAAGCTCTGGGAGCACCAGACCTCCATGGCCGTCGGCCTGCTCGCGGCGACCTACGCGCTCATGCAGTTCATCTTCGCCCCGGTCCTCGGCTCGCTCTCGGACCGGTACGGGCGGAGGACGGTGCTCCTCATCGCCCTCCTCGGGTCGGCCACGGACTACTTCGTCGGGGCCTGCGTGCCGTCGATCGCGGGGTGGAGCACGCACGCCTCGCTGGCCGTGCTGTTCATCACGCGGGCGATCAACGGGATCTCCGGCGCGACGATGCCCATCTGCGGGGCCTACATCGCCGACATCACGCCCCCGGAAAAGCGGGCGGCCGGGTTCGGGATCATCGGCGCGGCGTTCGGGCTGGGCTTCGTGATCGGGCCGCTCATGGGGGGCGTGCTCGGCGATGAGACCAAGACCCTCCCGCTCATCGGCCACGGCAACATCATCTATCCGTACATCGGGGCGGGGATCCTGACGCTGGCGAACTGGCTGTACGGGCTGCTGATCTTCCCCGAGTCGCTCCCGCTGGACCGGCGCCGGGCATTCTCGTGGGCCAAGGCCAACCCGATCGGCACGCTCAAGTGGCTGCGCCACCATCCGGTCGTCGAGGCGCTGGCCGCCAGCCTGTTCCTGGCGAACCTGGCCCAGCTCGGGCTGCACGTGGTCTGGGTGCTGTCGATGACCTCGCGCTTTGAGTGGACGACGCGTCAGGTGGGGTGGTCGCTCTTCACCGTCGGGTTGGCCGCGGCGATCGTGCAGGGGGGGCTGGCCCGCCGGATCATCCCGGCGGTCGGCGAGCGGGCGTGCCTGCTGGCCGGGCTGGTGATCAGCGTGCTGGCGTTCATCGGGTATGGAATCGCGAGCGAGGGGTGGATGGTCTACACGATCGTCGCGATCGCGTCGATCGGGGGCGTGGCACAGCCGGCCCTGCAGGGGATCATGTCCAAGGCGATCGCGCCCAACGAGCAGGGGCTGTTGCAGGGGGCGATGGCCAGCCTCATGAGCATCGCCGGGGTCATCGGGCCGCTCATCGCGGCCAACGTGTTCGGATGGTTCACGACCGAGTCGAGGATCGACCGGTTTCCCGGGGCGGGGGCGCCGTTCCTGTCGGGCGCGCTGCTGACGATGCTGGCGATCGTGCCGGTGGCGTTCATCTGGAAGCGCATGCCGCGCCAGGTGAGGCAGGCGCCGATCGAGGGCGCCCTCCCCGGTGTGAAGTAGCACGCCTTTGTTCCACACGGCCACGAACAGGTCATGCTCGACGCCCGCTCCATCTGCCGCTCCATCGCCGAGATGCACTCGCTGCTGTGCTCGCTGCGCGCCGAGCCGCCGCTCCAGGTGCGATTCCCCGGCGCGACGGCGTTCATGCGGCCCGGGGAGGACAGCGCCTCTCCCTCGTCGTCGGCCAACCGGCTGATGGTGTACGACCCGGCGAACGTGGACCCGGTGGAGACGGCCCGACTGGCTCTCCCCGCGTTCGCCGCCGCCGGGATCCGGCACTGGTTTCTGGAGATGGGCGCGGGGATCACCGCCGAACAGGCGCGACGAGTGACGCGGGAGTTCGGGGCGCGGCCCCGCACGCGGGTCAGGTATCCCGTGCTGGCCCGCGTGCCCGCGGGTGTGCCGCCGGTCGAAACAACCCTGGAGATCCGGCGACCGAACGTTGAGGAGGTTCTCAAGCACGCGGCCGAGATCGACGCGATCTGGTCCACGCCGGGCGCGGCGGCGTCGATGGTCAACGCGATGGCGCGCCCGGCGAACTTCACGCCCGTGCTCGGCCTCGCCGACGGGCGCGCGGTGGCGATGGGGATGCTCGTCGTCGGCGACACGCCCGGCGGCTTGGCGTACCTGTCGGCCGGGGGCACGCACCCGGACTTCCGGAATCGCGGGGGACAGTCGGCGATCATCGCCGAGCGCGTGCGGATCGCCCACAAGTTGGGGCGCGACGTGTGCACCAGCGAGACCGTGCTGGCGGATTCGGCCTCGACAGCCAACCTGATTCGGGCGGGGTTTGCGGTTGTGTTCGAGTGGCAGATTCTGGAGTTCGGTCACCTGTCCACCTCGTAACGCATTGTCTGTTCAGGACTTACGAAACAAGACCGATATGGAGACCCCGGACGGAATCTCAGGGTGTATTTTGACTTGCATTTGCAAGTAAACCCGTGGATACTCGGGCAGATTCATGACTCATCGCCGGGCGCCAAGGCCGCGCCTCCCATCACCAAGGAGGCTTGCAGATGTGGCATTATGAATCTCCATCCACCCGCGTTTTGGGAGTTCGAGTCCTCGCCGGCGCGGCGACGTGCGCGGCGGTCCTTGCGGCCGCCACGGGCGCGCCAGCACAATCGCTCCCTGGGCGGTTCGCTCGTCTTGCCGACACCGCCCCCGGGGCGGTCTCCGGGCTGAGCCCGCAGGACATCGTCGTGTCGGGGACTGTGGCGTATTTCCGAGCCCAGTTCGGAGGCGGCGCGCTCTGGCGCAGCAACGGACGACCGGGCGGAACGGTGCGTGTGGACACCGGCCTGATGTTCGATCCGATCGGGCTGGGAGACGGACGCGTCGTGTACGCGCGAACCGGGAACCCGTCGGGTCCGGCCGGGGTGTACGTGGCGGCGCCGGGGGCGGCGCCCGCCCTGGTGGCGGCGGGGGCGACCGGCGTTCCGAAGTGGACCGGGCACGCCAGCAATGTGAGGGTGCTCGACGGTCGGGTGCTGTTCATGCTCGGGGATTCGCTCCGCTCGTGGAACGCCGCGACGGGCGGCGTCGAGACGCTCGTCGGTCCCCCGTCGATGACGGGCTGGTCCATCGCCGAGGTGACGCTCGCGGGCCCGCGAGCGCTGGTGCTCCGGACAACCCCGGCGGGAATCGCCGAGATTCTGTCAACCGACGCCACCGCATCGGGAACGACGGCCGTGGTGCAACTCCCCGCGATCCCGCGATGGTCCTCGTTCATGCCCGCGCTGGCCGCCGACGAGGGCGCGGCGTACTTCACGCTCGCCGCGCCGGGCCAGGGCCAGCAGGTGTGGACGACCGATGGAACCGCGAGCGGCACACGTCTGGTCGGGCACCTTCCCGCCCAGTTTCTGAGCACGAGCATGTGGTCGTCGCGGGGAGCGCCGGGGATGTACTGGTCGGCGATCGTCGGGCGGACCGTGCAGCTCTGGCACATCGGCCGGGCCGCCGGCGACGCCGAGTTGCTGCTGAGCTTCTCCGAAACGCAGACGCGCCTGACGCCGATCGGCTCGGCCTGCGGGATGAGCATCTTCGGCGATACGTCCGGCACGTACACGGCGACCAGCCAGAACGCAACGCTGTGGATCTCGATGGGAAGCGTCGGCACGACGATGGCCGCGATGCACGTGCTGCCGACGTTTTCGACGGGCATCGCGCCGGGCGCGTCGATCATCGGCATGGACCCGGCCCCGACCTCGCTGAGCGCGGGGGACGAGGTGTACTTCGTCGGCGATGCGCCGGAGGCGGGACAGGAGGTGTGGCACGTGAACGCGGCGACCGGCTCGATGGGGGTGCTCGCGGACCTCGCGCCCGGGCCGGCGGGTTCCTCGCCGCGGGTGGTGTTCGCGATAGGCGCGGGGATGGTGGGCGTGGTGACGGGGCCGGACACGGGCGGGGTGACGACCCCGCCGGGGCCGCCGGGACCCGTCGCGATGGGGGACGATGTGGCCACCGTTTCCCCGGGTGCGTCGGACAACCGCGTGTGGGCGATCCAGAGCGGCGGCGCTCGCTGGATCGCCAGCCCGGGAACGATCGAGACGGCGATCCGGCCCGTGGCCCTGGGCCGTCGCGTGCTCATGGGCATCGACGTCGCGGGCCAGGGAACCGAGCCGTACGTGCTCGACCTCTGCCCGGCGGACTACGACAACTCCGGCGGCGCGCCGGCCGTGAACGACCTCTTCGCGTTCGTGGCCGACTGGCTCGGCGCGGACCCGAACGCCGACTTCGACAACTCGGGCTCGCCGCCGGATACCACGGACCTCTTCGCGTTCGTCGGCGCCTGGATGGCGGGCTGCCGGTAGCGGCGCGGCCCATCGCGGGTACCTCTCCGACCGCCGGGGCCGTCCCCGGCGGTTTTTCATCGACAAACGGGCCCCGCGGCGCGCCTCCTGCCCGGGAGGGTTTGGGACGATACCATTGTCCATACGCGTGCGCAGGTCTGCGCCGCACCTGGCGACGGGGCGTTCGGGGGGAACGTCGGTCGCCATCACTCACTACAACCGTCCGGACCCAACCCCCCGCTACAGGATCATTGAATGTCATTGAAGTACGAACGCCGCCTGCTGGAACATCTCAAGCACGAGCGGTACTCCCCTGGGGCTGTCGAGGCCCTCGCGGCGGATCTGGGTGTGTCGGGCGACGACATGCCGGAGTTTCAGCAAGCGATCGACGACCTCGCCGCCCGCAAGCTCATCGCCAGAGACGGGAGCGGGCACGTCCGCCTCCCCTCGATGCCCGACGAGATCACCGGGACCATGCGCAAGAACCCGCGCGGGTTCGGGTTTGTCATCCCCAGCATGACCTATCGCGAGGGCGACGTGTTCATCCCGCCCGACTCGGTCGCCGATGCGCTCACGGGCGACAGGGTCCGCGTGCGCGTCTTCCGCTCCATGCGCAACGGCGAGCGCGACATCACCGGCGACATCGTCGAGGTGCTCGAGCGCAAGCGGGCCGGGTTCACCGGCGAGCTCAAGAAGCGCGGCCCGATCTGGATCGTCCTCCCCGACGGCAAGGAACTCACCCAGCCCGTCGTCGTCAAGGACCCCGCCGTCAAGAACGCCCGCGAGGGGGACAAGGTCCTCATCGAGGTGACGAAGTACCCGCAGGGCAACGACCTCGGCGAGGGCGTCATCACCAAGGTGCTCGGCGAGGCCGGGCTCCCCGACGTGGAGACCCAGGCCGTCATCGCCGCCTTCGGCCTCCCGCAGGAGTTTCCCAAGGAGTGCGTGGAGCAGGCCCGCGCCGCGGCCTCGCAGTACGAGGCGGACCTGCGGGAGGGCGACAAGCACGGATGGACCGACCGCATCGACATGCGCAATGAGTTCATCATCACGATCGACCCCAACGACTCCAAGGACTTCGACGACGCGATCTCGATCTCGCCCGCCCCGGATGGCGGCTGGTACCTCGGCGTGCACATCGCCGACGTGGCCCACTTCATCCCCCCCGGCTCGCCGCTGGATCTCGAGGCCCGCGAGCGCGGCAACAGCTGCTACCTGCCGCGCCTGGTCATCCCCATGCTGCCGGAAGTTCTCAGCAACGGGATCTGCTCGCTCTCCGAGGGCGCGGCACGCTTCTGCAAGAGCGCGTTCATGCACTACTCCGACGACGGCCGGCTCGTCTCGGAAAAGGTCGGACAGACGCTCATCAAGTCGGCCAAGCGGCTCACGTACATGGAGGCCCAGGCCCTCATCGACGGCGACCTGCGCGAGGCCCGCAAGCACGCCAGGACCGAGCCGAAATACTCCGACCAGCTGATCAAGACCCTCCGCCAGATGGACACCCTCGCCAAGGCGATCCGGCAGCGCCGGCGCTCGCAGGGCATGATCCACCTCGACCTGCCCGAGGTGAACCTGATCTTCGACGACGCCGGGCACGTGATCGACGCCGAGCCCGAGGACACCTCGTTCACGCACACGCTCATCGAGATGTTCATGGTCGAGGCCAACGAGGTCCTCGCCCGCCTCTTCCGCGACATGGATGTGCCGCTCCTGCGCCGCGTCCACCCCGAGCCGCCCCCGGGCGACGTGCAGGACCTCCGCCAGATGGCCAAGGTCGCCGGCTACAGCATCCCCAAGAACCCGACCCGTCAGGAACTCCAGAAACTCCTCGACGCCACCGCCGGCACCGGCGCCGCCCGGGCCGTCCACTTCGCCGTGCTGCGAACGCTCACCAAGGCCGAGTATTCCCCCGCCCTCATCGGCCACTTCGCCCTCGCCAGCGACGCCTACGCCCACTTCACCAGCCCCATCCGGCGCTACGCCGACCTGACGGTGCATCGCGCCCTCGCGGCCTACCTCCAGCAGACGGCCAACGGCACCAAGCGCCCCCGCTCCGAGAACGACCGCAAGCGCCTCGGCCGCACGCTCATGGGCCTGGGCCCGAAGCGAGGCATCCTCGATCAGGACGAGCTCGTCGAGATCGGCCGCAACTGCACCGACACCGAGAAGCGGGCCGAGGGTGCCGAGCAGAGCCTGCGCGGCTTCCTCGTGCTGCAACTGCTCACCAACCACCTCGGGGAGACCTTCCCCGGCCTGGTCACGGGCGTCACCGGCGCGGGCGTGTTCATCCAGATCGAGAAGTATCTCGCCGAGGGCATGATCAAGACCATGGACCTGCCCACCGGCGGAAGCGGTGGCGGACGCTGGATGGTCGATCAACGCACCGGCGCGCTCGTGCATCAGGGCAGCGGCCGCTCGTTCGCCGTCGGCGACCGGATGCAGGTCACCATCGCCGCCATCGACCTGGCCATGCGGAAGATGGACCTCGTCGTGGCCGATCCTCGCTCACGCGATCAGGGCAAGCGCAAGCCCGCCGTTGCCGGGGCCAAGGGCAAGCCCGGCGCCGGCAAGGACGGCCGACCCGGCGAGACCGACGAGTTCTTCCACCACAACCGCATGACGGGTGTGAAACGCCGCGCCATGAAGAGCAAGCAGCGCGATCAGGGGAAGAAAGACCACAGAAAGAAGGGCAAGTGAGAGAGCCAAGAGTGAGAGGTGAGAAGGGTCAGCCGAACCTTTTCCACGGAAACTCCGCCGGGACCACCTCCGGCCGGTCGTTGAGAAACCCGACAAGGAACTCCAAAGCATCCACGAGCCGCGGCCCCGGGCGGTTGAACATCTGATTCCCATCCACCACCGCGACGCGCCCGCTCCGCACCGCGGGGAGTCCCCCCCACCACTCCTTGGCGCGCAGCAACTCCGTCTCTCGCCACGCCTGTTCAAGGGGGAGACCACACGGGCAGACGATCAGGAACTCGGGGCGCGAAGCCGCCAGCGCGCCCGCCGCCACCTCAACGCTCTTGCCCGCGCGCCGAAGGGTCTGGCCGATCGGTCCCGCCGCCGCACCCGCACCGTCGATGGCCACGGTGGGATTCAGCCGGTGCTCCCCCCCCGCCCGCTCGATGAGCTGCGGCGTCCAGTGTCCGCCGATGAAAATCGGATCGGTCCACTCCAGAAACGCGACCGACGGTCGATCCGCGTAGGGGTTGATGAACTCCTCGGCCCGATACGCCCGCTCTCGGAGGGCCACGATGCACCCCGTCGCCGCCCGCTCGAGCCCGATCGCCTGCCCAACGCAGAGCACATCGTCAAGAACGCCCTCGAAGGTCTGCGGATTCAGGCTCAGAATCGCCGGGCGCGCCGAGAGTTCCGCCGCGGCCGCCCGAACCGCCCCAAGGTCGATCGAACAGACCCGGCAGAGGTCTTGCGTGATGATGAGGTCCGGGCGAAGGGCCTTCAAGCGGGGAATATCGAGGGTGTACAGCGATTCTCCGCCCGCGAGACTGGTTTTCACGGCCCGATCGACCTCGGCGGATGTGGTGAACGCCGTTCTCGCGCCCGTGAGCACAGGAACGCTCTCGAGTCCGATTCCGGGGGGCCAGTCGCACTCGTGGCTGCGGCCGACCAGATGCACGGGACCCGCGCCGTCGAGCGCCCCGGGGCCGGTGATGGCCAGAAGGGTCTCGGTGGCCGAAGGCAGGAGGCTGACGACGCGCATGACCGATAGTAGATGGAGGGGAAATCTGGATTCACGGGAACCGCCGCGGAGCGGCGGGCTACCCCCGGGCAGGATGCCGCGCGTGCGAAGGAATCGCCACCACGAGATCAATTTCGGCCCGGGTGCATCTTGGCCCGACCAAGGCCGGTATCGCCAGCGTGCCCGGAGGCTCCCGGGCACGCGACGGGGCTGGTGGGACGGTGGCTGCGTGGCGTGCGGCGGTCGGCGCGGGTGCTTCCACCCCCGCCGAGGGTTGTGCGCTTGTGTTTGAGCGAACGCCGCCGGGGGCTGACCGCTACCCTCCGCATCCGGCGTTGAGTAGGAACTGACTTGGAGGATTCGCCCATTTCTCGCTGCACCAACACTCGGACCCGATCGGTCGAACCGATGCACTCCCCGCTCGCCCGCCTGGGCGCGTGCGGGCTGGCGCTGACCCTGACGGCGCTGCTGTCGCTCGGCGCACCGGCGAGGGCGCAGGAAAAGCCGCCGGAAGACCCGAAAGCGACGGGGCAGAAGGAACGGGAGGCCAAGGCCCTCGAAGAGATCATGAAGAAGGTCAGGGCCGAGGCGGAGAAGGCGGGCGTGCGGACCGACGGTCCGTTGGGGAGCACTCAACCACAGCCCGGCGCGCCGGCACAGCCGGCGCCCGGTGCGCCCCCGGCCAAGCCCGCGCAACCGGCGATCGCCCCGCAGAATCCCTCCGGCTCGGGCAGGCCCCCGGCCAAGCCCGCCGCCCCGGGGATCGTGCAGCCGGCCCGCCCGGCCCAGCCCGCGGGAAACACGATCAGGCCGCCGGCGGGTGCGCCCGGCGCAGCACCGCCCGCGACGCCCGCGGGCGCCGCGCCGACCCAAACCGTGGCGCACCAGTCGGGGGGCGTGCGCGGCGAGAACATGGACATCGACTTCGTCGAGCCCGTTGACTATCCGGTGCTGGTGGATTGGTTCCGGCGCAACTTGGGCCTGCAGATCGTGATGGCCGACGGCGGCCTCAACAACCAGAAGTTCTTTCTGAGCTCGCCGATCACCATCAAGACCAAGGACGCGATCCCCTTCCTGACCATGCTCCTCGAGCAGAAGGAGTACACGCTCGTCCAGGACTTCGGCGTGTACTACGTCCGCCCCAAGAACAGCCTGGAGCCCAACTTCGGCGGCAATCTGTCCACCACCCGCATCATCCACACCCCCAACATCAAGCCCTCCTCGCTGCAGACGAGCGTTCAGGCGCTGCTCACGGCCGGGCGCGGCGGGCAGGGCGGGACGCAGCCGGTCTTCCTCGACGACCTGGGCGTCATCATGATGACCGACTCGCCCCGCATCACCGCCCTCATCGAGGAGTTCGTCGACAGGATCGTGGCCGAGCGCGCCGCGCTCAAGTTCTTCCGCTTCGATCTGGTCAACATCTCCGCCGCGTCGGCCCGCGACCGCGTGCTCGAACTCCTCGGCCAGCAGGCCCAGCGGATCAGCACCGGAACGGGGCCGGGCGGCGTGGCCGTGGCCGCGCCCCCCGGCGGTGCGGGCCAGACCATCACCAATCTCTCCGACCGGATGACGATCGACCCGACCTCCAACGCGCTGTACCTGCGCGGACGCGAGGACGAGCAGGCCCTGCTCCGCGACATGCTCGCCGTGATCGACTCGCCCAACGCCATGGTCAGCAAGTGGTATCCCGTCGGGAACAAGACCTCGCAGGCCGTGGCCGCGGCCGGCAAGGCCGAGCAGCTCGGCAGCGTGACGGAGTTTGATTTCTCCGACAGCACCGGCGGCGGTCGCGGCGCGCTGGGCGGGGGCGTGGGTCGCGGGGGCTCGGCGGGGCAGAACGACAGCGGCGGCGGGGCCGGCTTCGTGCTCTATCCCGAGGCGGGCGGGTTCATCTTCCGCGGCACCGAGCCCCAGCACGACCGCGTCCGGGCCCTGGTCGAGTCGCTGAAGATCATCTCCGCCGACGAGGTCCAGACCATCGAGTTCTACAAGCTCCACCACGGCAAGAGCACCGACGTGGCCGACACCATCCAGAACCTGCTCTCCAACAGCGCGGGCGCGGGCAACCGCGGCGGCGGCCTGCTCGGGCGCGACCTGGGCGGGCGGAATCGCACGCGCACGCCGCAGGCGGCGGGCGCGGCCAGGGCGAACGGTGCACCGGCCGACGGCGCGGGCGGCCCGGGCGGCGGGCTTGCCGACCTGGAAGGCGCCGACGTGTTCGTGCTGGCCGACGAGCCCAACAACCAGATCCTCGTCAAAGCGCCGGCGAAGCTGCAGCCACAGTTCCGGGCCCTCATCAGCAAGATCGACCTCCGCCGGCCCCAGGTGTACATCGACGCGAAGATCGTGGTGGTGAGCCAGACCGACTCGGTGCGACTGGCCATCGAGGCCCAGCAGATCATCGGGCAGTTCGCCTTCAACACCAACTTCGGCCTCGGCTCGCTGGGCACGACCACCGGCGGAACGTCCAGCGGGACGCTGTTCGATCGGAAGAGCCCGCTGACCAACCTCGCCGGCATCACCAGCGCGCTGGTGCGGAGCAAGGATGTGCCGTTCATCATCAACGCGCTGGCCAACAACATCGACACGCGGATCGTGGCCACGCCGCAGTTGCTCGTGGACGACAACGAGGAGGCGGAGATCTCGAGCCTTGACCAGCAGCCCACCTCATCGACCAGCCAGACGGCCGGGAACTCTCAGATTACCGGGTTCCAGAGCTACGAAAGCGCGGGCCCGAAGTTCAAGGTCAAGCCGCAGATCTCCGAGGGCGGATACATGCGGCTGGAGTACACGATCGAGTTGAGCTCCTTCAGCGGTACAGCCGCGTCGGGTCTGCCCCCGCCAAAGTCAGAGAACAAGATCAGCTCAAAGGCGGTGACGGTGCCGACGGACACGACGATCATCGTGGGCGGGCTCACGTTCACGCAGACCGGCCGCACAGTGATCAAGGTCCCGCTCCTCGGCGACATTCCGCTGGCCGGCAACCTGTTCAAGGACCAGAGCAAAGCCAATCGTTTGAGCACCCTGTACGTGTTCATCACCCCCAAGATCATGCGCGACCCCACATTCGGCGACTTGCGCCTCTTGACCAGGGGCCCGCTGGCCGAGAGCGGCTTGGCCGCGGAATACCCCGCGCCCATGCCCGAGGCCATCCCCGTGGTGGACACCATGCGCTACGAGCAGGAGCGCAAGCTGCGCGAGGAGATCGACAAGCACCGTCCCCCCACGCCCAAGTCGCCCGAGAAGGGAACCCCGGTCCGCCGCGAGACGCCCAAGTCCGACGAGCCGCAGTAAGCACTCGAGCAAAGCGAGAGAACCCAACAGGCGGGAGAGGACCAAGGGACCCATGGCGCAGCGATCCGACATCACGCGTGCGAGCGCAAAGACCGGCGCGGTCCCCGCCAAGCCGGAGACCGGCCCCTCGCTGGCCGACTGGCAGGCCATCGCGGCCCAGTTCGCCGGGACCGGCACCAACGGCCTGGCCGGTCTGGAGATCAAGCCCGAGCAGCTCCGGAGCTTCCCGCAACTGCCCGGCTCCGACGATGAGCCCTGGGACGTGCTCCTCTCCATGCTCGCCCTCGACGAGCACACCGCGCTGGAAAAACTCGCCCGGCGCACCGGCCTCCCCCTGGAGATCGAGCCCCGCTTCAACGAGTCCGCCGCGCGGTTCTACGAGGTCATCCCCCCGAACATGGCCCGCGAGCGCCTCGTCGCGGGGCTGACCAGCGACGGCCACGTCATGACCTGCGCCACCGCCCAGCCCATGCAGCCGGCGGTCTTCAACATCCTCGAGGACAGGCTCGGGATGCCCGTGCGCCTCGTCCTCGCCCCGCGCGGGGCCGTGGTCAACCTCATCAACCGCGGCTACGAGCAGAAGCAGGACCTCGTCACCGAGATCGTCGAGGAGATGCCCCTCGACGCCGCGGCCATCGAGTCGGCCGCGGGCTCCATCCGCAACTCCACCGACCTTCTGCAACTCGCCCGGCAGACCCCCGTCATCCGCCTGGTGAACATGATCCTCTTCGAGGCCCTGCGCCGCCGGGCCTCCGACATCCACGTCCACCCGATGGAGAACAAGCTCGTCATCCGCCTGCGCATCGACGGCATGCTGGTGGACGCCTTCCAGCCCCCGCTCTCGCTCGCCCCCGCCATCAGCTCGCGTCTCAAGGTCATGACCGAGCTCGACATCGCCAACCGCCACTCCCCCCAGGACGGCCACGCGACGGTGCGGGTGGGCAACCGCAAGATCGACATCCGCCTCTCGGTCATCCCCACGGTCTTCGGCGAGCGCGTCGTGCTGCGCCTGCTCGACCAGAGCCAGACCCGCCTCTCCCTCGACGAGGTCGGCATGAGCAAGGCCATGCAGGGAGAGTTCGTCGAGCTCGTCGCCCGCAACACGGGCATGATCCTCGTCACCGGCCCCACCGGCTCGGGAAAGACCACCACCCTCTACGGCGGCCTGGGCAAGATCGACCGCTCCGCCCGCAACGTCATGACCATCGAGGACCCCGTCGAGTACCACCTCGAGGGCATCAGCCAGACCCAGGTCAACGTCAAGCGCGGCGTGACCTTCGCCGCCGGCCTTCGCGCCCTGCTCCGCCAGGACCCGGACGTCATCCTCGTGGGCGAGATCCGCGACAAGGAGACCGGCCAGCTCGCCGTGCAGGCCTCCCTCACCGGCCACCTCGTGCTCGCCACGCTGCACACCAACGACGCCCCCACGGCGATCGCCCGCCTCATCGACATCGGCATCGAGCCCTACCTGGTCACCTCCACGCTGCTGGCCGCGATGGCCCAGCGCCTGCTCCGCCGAACCTGCCAGGTCTGCAAGGGCACCGGCGAGGGCAACGCCACGGGCTTCTACGCGGGCAAGTGCGAGAAGTGCTACGGCGCACGCTACTTCGGGCGAATCGCCGTCTACGAGATCATGAAGATGAACGACGACCTGCGCCGCCTCACGGCCCAGAACGCCGACGCGGTCTCCATCGCCGACACCGCCAAGCGGCTCGGCATGCGCACCATGACCGACGACGCCAACGACAAGGTGAAGCTCGGCCTGACGGACCAGAGCGAGATCCTGCGCGTGCTGTACTGATCGGCCAGAGGCACGCACGACCGTGGCTTTGTCGCTCGGGTTTTCCCGGGCAGTCCGGGCATTCCCAACCCCTCGACTGGTCCCGCGAGCCTCGTCGGGTATCTTGAAATGCTGGATTCCTGCGTCCAACTCGCGCCGCGCTCCGGTGCGGCACCCATTGTTCCGACATCACTTCACCCATGACCAAGCTCGCCACCATCGGTGCGATCGTCGTCGCAACGCTCCTGAGCGGGGCGAACGCCGGTGCGCAGACCGCGCTTTTTTCGGACCAGACCGCCGCCGCCGGGCTGATCGCCGTTCACACCACCGCCCCGCTGGTGGACCAGTCGCTGCCGGTCATGACGGGCGGGGTCGCCGTGGGCGACTTCAACAACGACGGGTGGCAGGACGTGTTCGTGCTCGGCGGGCCCGGCGCGCCGGACAAGCTCTTCATCAACAACCACAACGGCACGTTCACCGATCGCGCGCCGGAGTGGGGCGTCGCCCGCACGCACTGGGGCTACGGGATCGCCGTCGGAGACTACGACAACGACGGCCGGCTGGACATGTTCATCACCAGCGGCGGCGCCGACGGCACCCAGTGCCGCCACCTGCTGTACCACAACAACGCCAACGGCACCTTCTCGGAGGGGGCCCTCGACGCGGGCGTGCAGTGGACCACGGAACTGGGGTACGACGGCTTCGGCGCCGCCTGGGGCGACTACGACCTGGACGGGCGGCTGGACCTGGCGGTCACGGGGTGGCGGATGAACTACGGCGGCAATCGCCTCTACCACAACAACGGGGACGGCACGTTCTCCGACGCCACGGCCGCGCTGGGGACCAGCATGCTCGGCGTCGAGGGGTTCTCCCCCCGCTTCGTGGACATGAACGGCGACCGGTACCCCGAACTGCTCTGGGTCGCCGACTTCCAATCCACCAGGTACTTCGTCAACAACACCGACGGCACGTTCACCGACACCACCGCGGCCTCGGGCGTCGGGCTCGAGGGCAACGGCATGGGGAGCACGATCGGGGACTTCAACAACGACGGCCGGCCGGACTGGTACGTCACGGCGATCTACCTGCCCAACCCGCCCACCGGCGTGCCGTGGACGGGAAACCACCTCTACATCAACAACGGGTCGCACCAGTACACCGAGGTCGGCGCGCCCATGGGCGTGCGCCAGGGCGGGTGGGGATGGGGAACCGTCGCCGTCGATACCCGCAACATCGGCCGCCAGGACCTCATCGCGACCAACGGGTGGCCGCAGGAACTCCTCGGCCCCCAATGGCTGCAGGACCCCACCCGCGTCTTCGCCAACAGCGGGGCCGCGTCGTTCGCCGACGAGGCCCCCGGGTGCGGCATCACGCACACCGGGCAGGGGCGGGGCATGGTGAACTTCGACTACAACAACGACGGCGCGCAGGACATCATCATCGCCACCAACGCGGGCCCCCTGACGCTCTACCGAAACGAGCGCACCGGCCCGGGGGCGAACTACCTGCGCGTGTTTCTCACCACCCTCGCCACGCCGAGCCGAAACCTGGCCCCGAACGGCTACGGCGCCCACGTCGTGGCCACCGCCGGCGACGCCATCCAGCACCGCTGGATCTGCGGCGGATCGAACTATCTCAGCCAGAGCGAACTCTCGGCCCACTTCGGGCTCGGCACCGCGCCGACGGTCTCGCGGCTGCGCGTCGAATGGCCCGACGGGACCGTCACGCTCCGGTCGAATCTGCCCGCGAATCAGACGCTGACGATCAGCTCCTGCGGACCCGATTGGAACGGCGACGGCACGCTGGGCGTGCAGGACATCTTCGACTTCCTCAACGCGTGGTTCGCCGGGGGCGGGGACTACAACGCCTCGGGCACGACGGCGATCGAGGACATCTTCGACTTCCTCAACGCGTGGTTCGCCGGCTGCTCGTGATCGATCGGGCCGGGACGGGCTACTCCCGCGGCGCGGGAAGGTGGAACCTCGCCACCAGCGCCGTCGGGATCGGCGGATAGACCATCTCCATCCGGTGGGCGACAAACTCGTCGGGCGAGAAGCCCAGCCGGGCGCAGCACCGCTCGACCATCCGCGGATACCACGGCAGGTGCGGCGTGACGGACCCGGCCGCGCCCGGGCCCAGGCGACGCACCGATGCCTCGATCGGCAAGGCCTCGTTCTCGATCTCGTCCTCGTTGTAGCCGTGGGGACGCGTCAGGCGGTCCACCAGCAGCACGCGCGGCGGACCCGACATGTCCAGCGACTTGTGCACGAACGTATCGAGCATCACGCGCTCGACGGGCGTGTCCATGACCACCAGCGCGCCGGCCGTCCGACACTCGGGCGTCTGCCGGGCCGTGAAGATGCGCCGGTGGATGGCCCCGAACACCACCGTGGTCGGCGCCCCGTGGCCGTCGGCCATCACGGGCAGCTCGTGGCGCGTCGCCCGCTGGGTCTGCTCCACGCGGATGTTCAGGTTGGCGGGGCTGCAGAACTCCCGCATGAGCGGGAGCGAGCTCCCGTTGGCCCCCTGCTCGTCCACCGGCTCTTCGCGCGGGGCGTCGGCCGCGCCGGTGTCGGTGTACACGGCCTTGTAGGACATGGGCCAGGGCACCTGCCGGAGCCTGCGGAACCCGGAGTACCCCGCGATATCCGTCTGGTCCAGGTGGGTCGGGTCGCCGACGCTGGGCGTGATGAAGATCGTCCGAAAGCGGACCTCGGCCCGGACGCCCCACACGGCGCACCCCCCCTCGAACATGGCCCGACGGGCCCCCTCAAGGTCCAGCGACGTGCTCGAGTGCCCCGCGTTGGCCAGCAGAATCTCGACGGTCTTGCGATCCCCGGAGTGCTCGGAAACCACCGTGTGGAAGGCCCGCACCGCCACCCGGGCGGAGTTGAGCGTCTCCTCGTCCACCCCGCGCGCCCGGCAGGCCTCGATCAGGCGATCCATGCCCACTTGCCCGGGAAGGTTCGACGCGGCGGTCACGTCGTCCTGGGCCCACACGACCCGGGAAATCCGCCACACCAGGCCCCGGTTGATGTTCAGAACACGGGCGGTTTCTCGCGTCTTTGTGGTGTCCACATCGGCGGCCGCGAGGGTCGCCGCAAGCGCGGCCCGGGCTTGGTGTACCGCGTGCCGAATGGTCTCGATGGAGCCACTGCTGGCGAGCTCGCCGGAGCCTCTCTCGGTCGATTTATCTGTTAGTATTTTATCCGGCATTTTCACTCTCTACTCAGTATACAGGATGCCCACAAACCACTGACAAGCCAGCATGCTAGGCCGAATTGACACAAGATATGTCATTTATGACGACATTTGTGTTGGCAGGGGTTGGGTTTGGTGGTACTTTTGCACTGCGTCGAGTTCTTTGGAGAATTTTGTACCCGGGCGAAAGCCCACCCCCGAGACGGGGTCGAACAGAGGAGAGAGTGATGAAGCGTTCTATTTCCATGAGTGTCTTGACGGCGGCCAGCATGGTCGCGAGCGTCGGTCTGGCGACCTCCGCTCGCGCCATCGATGTGGGGCCCACAAACGTGTACCTCTGGACCAGCCATGACTACGGCGCGGGCGCGGGCAATGCCCCCGGCGCTGTGGGCTACAACGGCGGGGCCACCCCGACGTGGGCCTGGCAGGCCTCCTCCATGGCGACCCAGCCGTGGATCGACAGCAACGGGCGCATCTATTTCAGCGGCACGTTCCGCTCAACGCCCCCCATCGGCGCCATGACCGCCACCACCAACGTCAACGGCATCTTCACCGCCAGCAGCGGGATCAACAACTCCCCCGATGTCGCCCCCTTCATGACCTTCGTCACCGGCCAGAACGACCCGGCCACGGGCGCGAAGATCGGCAACAACGCCATGAGCAGCGGCAACCAGAGCCTCGGCGGCTCCTCGGCCCTGCGCGTCTCCGGCAGCGGCGTGGTCGGCCTCGGCCTGCAGATCGGCAATCCGCTCGCGGACCCCGGCGTGGGCACGGTCTCCGAGTCCCCCTCCCGCAGCGGCGTCGGCGCGACCCTGCAGAACAACACCCAGCTCTACACCGGTTCGTTCGGCTCGCGGGCGGCCGCCGCCCGCCAGTCGCGCGTCATCTCGACCCCGACCAGCAACGACTGGACCGTCGCCTCCGGCACCACCGACTACAACGACATCACCAACTTCCGCACCGCCCCGTCCTCCCAGAACAGCGACCTCAACTCCTCGGGCACCTGGCTGGTCCCCATCGCCTTCGCCACCGTCGGGCCCAACCCCGCCAGCGCGCCGACGAGCGCGACGGCAAGCGTGGCCGCGACGAGCGGAAACAACACGGCCCTGGCGACGATCGGCTCCACCGGCACCACGACCATCATCGCCCGCGCGGGCGACCTGCCCTTCGGCGCCGGCGGCCCACAGTTCAAGGGCAGCAACAACGGCGTCGGCGGCTTCTACATGAAGATGAACCGCAACGGCCAGGTCGCCTACGACGCGTCCTTCCTGAACGTCGGCACCACCGGCAACCCCGGCCCCGGCGGCATCACCTCCGCCAACGACTCCTCCGCCTGGATCTACACCCCCGGCGCGGGCACCCGCGACACGCAGAACTCCCTGGTCTACGGCGAAGGCCTCAACGTCCCGACCCATATCGACCCGATCAGCGGCCTCTCCACCAGCGCCGGCACGGCCACCTTCTCCGGCAGCGCCACCAGCGGCGGCATCGGCGGCGGTTTCTCCAACGCCGGCTGGATCTACTCCGCCAACGGCACGGGCGGCGACACCGTCTCCTCCGGCGGCGGCGCGGCCGGGCAGAACGACCAGTTCGTCATGATCTCCACGGCCGCGGGCGGCCTGACCCCCACGTGGGTGCAGCGTCGCAACGACATCGCCCCCGGCTTCACCGCGGGCAGCAACGTCCACATGGGTGGCGTGAACGCCAGCAGCCTGCACATGAACAACAACGGCATGGTGGCCTTCCCCGGCGGTCTGCAGAGCACCAGCACGGGCGCGGTGCAGCCGTCGGTCGCGATGGACATCGACTTCTTCGGCGACGGCTCGGTCCTTACGCCCGGCGTCGTGGGCAACGACTACGCCGTCTTCGCCGGCATGCCCGGCCTGACGGGGTCCACGGGCCTGAAGGCCATCGCCCGCAAGGGTGATATCGCCCCGGGCTTCGGCGGCACCCTCCGCATCGCCTTCGACGGCAGCACCCCCAACCCCGCGCTCAACAACAACGGGGACGTGGTGTTCGGCTCGACCCTGACCCAGTACGCCCCGGGAACCGTTCTCGGCGTGGTCGGCCAGCAGCCGCCGTCGGACTCGGGAGCATTCATCAACGTGCTCTGGGCCTACAACGCCTCGTCCTACGGGCTGGTGCCGCTGCTCTACACGGGCCAGGCCATCGAGGTTGAGACGGGCGTGTTCAAGTACGTGAACCAGTTCCAGCAGGGCACGGCGGCCAACGGCGACGGCGGGGTGATGAACCTCAACGACGCCGGGCAGCTCGTCGTGTGGGTGCGTCTGGCCGACTCGCCCGATCCGCTGGCCAGCGCCACCAGCACCTCGTACATCGTTCTGCAGGTTCCCTCGGCGGGCACGGGCTCGCTGGGCCTGCTCGGCCTGGCCGCGATGGCCCGTCGCCGTCGTCGCCGGTAATCGAATCGCTTCCTCCCGCGTTCCGGGTGCCGAAAGGCGCCCGGACGCATTCGAGTCCTCTCTCAGACCCCCCGATCCCCCGACACGGAGGCCCGCCATGAACCGCTGTATGCACGGATGTCTTTGCCTGCTCGCCACGCTGGTGATGTGTACCGCCGCGATGGCCCAGCCGAAACTGATCCTCACGGGCCTGGGCAGCGACCTGTCCAACGACGGCAACACCACCCTCGGCACCATCCTCGACGAGAACGTGTACGCGCGGGTGACCGCCTACACCCGCGGCGCGCCCACCGGCACCTTTCTGGGCCCGGTGATCCGCGGCTACGACGGCGCCCTGAAAATGTCGGACCTCGGCGGCCCGGCGTTCTATCTGAGCGCCGGGCTCTACAACGGTTTCTACGGCACGACGCCCTGGCCGCAGTCCAACCCCGGCCTGTTCGGCAACTACGTCGGCACCCGCCCGTGCTGCAACGGCACGACCTGCGTGGTCATGGACGCCTCGCAGTGCCTCCCGCCGAACTATTCCATGCCGAACACGTCTTCCTGCAGCCCCAATCCCTGCCCCACGACGCCGCCGACGCTCGGCGGCTGCTGCAACGCCCTCTCGGGCGTCTGCCTGACGGTGCCCAAGTCCTCGTGCGTGAGCCCGAACTACTGGATCGGCGGTGACCTGACCTGCGGCAACTACCCCTGCAGCCACGGCCACAACCTGCCCTTCCGCTACGACTCGTCCACCGACTCGTGGACCAACTGCGGCGGAATCCCCAACAACACCGGCGGGCCCGGCCTCGGCGCCAGCAAGTGCGACGCTGGCATCGCCACGCCCTACGGCATCTCCTCCACCGGCCAGTTCATCGTGGGCGGATCGTGGTACGGCGCGTTCGGCACGACGGGGTGCTCCACCCGCGGCTTCGTCTACAACGCCGCCGACGGCACCACGCAGATGCTCCCCCTCATCGGGACCGGCGCCGGCTGCCAGAACTTCTCGCAGGCCTGGGACGTCTCCGCCGACGGCAACTACGTCCTCGGACGCGACACCCACGCCACGACCGACCCCGCCGGCGCCCCGCTCTCCTGCAACTCCACCTGCCTGGCTCTGTGGGAGCGTGACACCGCGTCGGGCCAGTTCTTCCTCCCCCGCCCCGTCCGGGCCTGCTGCAACGGCGGCACCTGCACCCTGGTGGACCCCGCCACGTGCACCGGCACGAGCGTGGCCCTCTTCGACACCACCTGCACGGCCAACCCCTGTCCCCCCGTTCCCAACCCCCCGGCCTCCGGCGCGTGCTGCAACGCCGATTCGCTGAGCTGCAAGATCTCCGACAAGACGGCCTGCGGCGCGGCCAACTTCTGGATCGGCAACGGCGTCTGCTCGCCCCGCAACCCCTGCCTGCCCGCCACCGAGATCCTCCTCGACACGTACGGCGCCGGCTCCCTGACGGGCGCGGTGATGACGCGCCTGGGCACCATCGTGGCCGCACCGCTCAGCAGCGGCGCCGCGACCTACGACCTGAGCGACAGCACCCAGAACGGCGCCCTCTGCCGCTACGTGCGCAACCCCTCCACCGGCGTGTGGGTGCGCACGGTGCTCGGCTTCGCGGACCCCGCCTCCGCGGGCAACCCCATGGTGCCCCGCGCCATCTCCGACGACGGCAACACGATCATCGGCGTTTCGCAGCCCCCGTTCAGCTCGGGCCTCCCGGCCGTGCAGTTCATCTGGAAGCCGACGCTCAACGGCGGCGTGCCGATGGAGTTCGGCGCGTACCTGCAGAGCCTCAACGGCGGCCAGCCCTTCCCGTCCACGGGCGGCATCGGCATGGGCGGCGCGCTCAGCGCCGACGGCAACGCGCTGCTGGTCTCCTGGGGCGGGCCCGGGCCCGAGGCCTGCCCGGTCAACACCGGCCTGACCGACCTGAGCCGCGGCGGAGTCCTGTACCTCGACGGCTCGAGCATCCCCTGCCAGCCGCCGGTGATCTTCGGCGGGCCCTACGACAAGGCCCAGCTCGAGTACAGCCGATTCGGCATGGTCGGCAACGTCTTCTTCGCCGGCTCCTTCCCGATCACCGCCCAGTGGCAGCACGAGGAACCGTCGTTCAGCAACAACTGGGTGGACATGCAGGACTCCTGCGGCCAGTTCACTCTGGACAACACCTGGACCTACGAGGGCACGCACGGGTACCAGCTGCGCGTGAACATGCTCGCCGACTCGGCCGCCCGCGACGGGCGCTTCCGCGTCGTGCTCACCAACTCCTGCGGCTCGGCCACCAGCGCGGTGGCGAACATGGCGGCCGTGATCGGGGCCTGCTGCTACTACGACATCAACACCGGCGGCACCTCCTGCCTGGCCGTGATGGGCACCCGCTGCACCAGCAGCGTGCCCTTCGGCCTGGCGGGCGTGTACCTCGGCGACGGCACGGCGTGCGCCCCCTCGGGCCCGTGCGACAGCGTCATCGGCGCCTGCTGCTTCTTCGGCGGCGGCGTCCAGTGCGTCGCGGACATCTCGACCCACTGCGAACTCTCCATCGCCGGCGGCGGCCTCGGCGGCGTCTTCCGCGGGCCCACGACCACCTGCGCGGCGGACCCGACGTGCGCGACGGTCTCCGGCGCGTGCTGCTACTCCTTCGACGGCCTCTCCTCGGTCCAATGCACGGTGGAACTCACCACCCGCTGCACCCAGTCGCCGACCATCGGCGGTTTCGGCGGCGCCTACTCGGGCCACCAGGTCGCCTGCGCCCCGGGCGACTCCTGCCCCACGAGCACGGCGGGCGTGGGCGCCTGCTGCTTCAACGCGACGGCGACCACGGACGTCTTGTGCGCCGTGCACATCTCCTCCCACTGCACCTCCACCTACTTCCAGGGCGGCCTGCAGGGCCAGTACCGCGGCGACGGCACCACGTGCAGCGCCAACATCTGCAAGCCCGGTCCGTTCGGACTGGCCGCCCAGATGGGCGCCTGCGTCTTCACCGATCCCAACTTCCCGGCCTCCGGGCCCCTGTGCATCATCACCTACAAGGTCAACTGCGACAACTACCCCAACGGCTCCAACGACGCCAACACGGGCCCCTTCAACACCGGCCTCGGCGGCAACTTCTACGTCAACACCTGCTGCGGACCCTCCTCCTCGCCCCCGATCTCCGGGTGCAGCACCAGCCCCAACATCACCCCGTCGCTCGGCGCGTGCATCCACACGCCCCTCGACAACTCCACGCCCGCCGCCTGCACCGTGCAGGTGCGCCCGACACGCTGCACCCGCAAGTACAACCAGGGTGGCCTGTTCGGCACGTGGGTCGCCAACACCGCCTCGTGCTCCCCCGCGGTCTTCACGGCCAACGCCGGGGCCTGCTGCTACACCACCGCCGCCTCGGCCTGCCCCGTCTGCACCATCCAGCCCATCGACCGCTGCACCACCACCAACAACGGCGGCCTCAGCGGCGTCTACTCCGGAAACGGCACGGTCTGCGAGCCCACGATCGGGTGCCCGCCCCAGTGGGGCGCGTGCTGCACGGTCAACGGCGCCAACTTCACCTGCGCCGTCGTGGCCCGCTCGGCCTGCACCGGCACCCTCTTCGGCCTCGACCTCCGCTCCTGCGAGGTCGCCTTCTGCCCCACGGCCGTCTCCCCGGCGCCCTCCGGCGCCTGCTGCAACGCGACCTCGCTCTCGTGCACGGTGGGCGTGCAGGCGGCGTGCACCGCCCCCAACTTCTGGATCTACAACGCCGCCTGCACCGCGGTCAACGCCTGCACCCAGCCCGGCATCGGCGCCTGCTGCGTGGGCACCTTCTGCAGCGTGACCTGCCAGGAGGAGTGCGTCAACACCTCCGGCATCCCCCAGGGCGCCGGCACGGCCTGCTCTCCCACGGATCCGTGCGCGGCTCCCGCGGGCGTGTGCTGCCGCGGGTCCACCTGCTCCACGGCCTTCGCCAATGCCGCGGCCTGTGCCGCGGCTCTGGACACGACCTCGGGCACCGTGCTCTCGAAGTTCGTCCCCGGCTCGGCGATCTGCAACACCCCGGTGACCACGCCGGGCTCGCTGGGCAACACCACCAGCCCCTGCTGCTACGCCAACTACAACCACAACGCCTCGCTCGAAGTGCAGGACATCTTCGACTTCCTCAACGACTGGTTCGCGGGCAAGAAGGGGGCGCTCGTCGGCGGCGACGGCACCTCCGGCACCCTCTCGGTCCAGAACATCTTCGACTTCCTGAACTCCTGGTTCGCGGGAGGCTGCAACTAGGCCCCCCACCTTCCACGGCGGGCGGAGCCGCCGTGCCGCACGGCCGCTCCGCTCGCCCTTCTTTCGACCACCTTTCGGGTCCTCGGACCCCTCTCGAAGGCCCGGGACCAAACGCCCGGGCCTTTCTTGTCCAGCCACCCGCGGCCGCGCGGCCGGTCGCACCCGTCGAAAGGGCCCGCCATGCGCACTCGTTCCTCCGGCCAGACCGGCTTCACGCTCATCGAACTGCTGGTGGTGATCGCGATCATCGCCCTCCTGGTGGGGATCCTGCTGCCCGCGCTGGGCAACGCCCGCCTGGCCGGCTGGAGGGCGGTGTCGCTGAGCAACATCCGCCAGATCACCGTCGCGGCGCACTCATATCGGGACGACAACAAGCAGTACATGCCGCTGACGCTCACATACCAGCGGGGATCGACGCCCTCCTCCACCTCCGGGGCGCCGGTCGGGTGGGCCACGTGGCACTACGGGGGCAAGAACAACCACGGCGACTGGGCGTCGATCGCGGGGGGAGGGTGGGACGTGGAGGCCGCGGACCGCCCGCTCAACCCGTACCTGTACCCGACGCTGGACATCTACGCCCCGCCCGCGCCGCTGCGGCTGCCGGCGCAGGACCCGTCGCGCCAGAGCCTGCGGATGGACGTGTTCAAGGACCCGGCCGAGCGCGTGAGCTACGAGCGGAGCAACGATGTCCGGGTGAATCCGACCCAGTCGCCGCTCTCGGCCTACGACGACGTGGGCACCTCGTACATGTTCAACATCAAGTGGTGGGACCAGGTCTACTCGCTCGGGACCGTCAAGGCGTTCGCGCTCGGGTGCGACCGGATGCGCCTGGCGGACACGTTCGTGCCCTCCCGGTTCGTGTGGCTCAACGACCAGTTCGCCGACATCGTGGTCAACAACTACAGCCCCTCCTTCAAGCTCAAGAACAGCTACAAGGACATCAACAAGTCGGTCATGGGCTTCCTCGACGGGCACGCCAACTACCTGGCCGTCAAGCCGGGCTGGAACGAGCCCGGCGCGCTGAGCAACTCCGACTACACCTTCATCTTCGACGACCTCCGGCGCTGAGCCGCTACTTCCCCCGCGGGCCCATCCGCCGGTCGAGCTGCCACATCTGCACCGCGCTCCACGCCAGCGCCAGCGCGGCGATCGCCAGCGGCGTGGCGAACGAGCCCGTCACCCAGTACAACGCCATTCCGGCGAACTGGAACACCTTCCCGCGGACGCCCACCAGCGTCGCGTGGATCGCCACGTACTGCGGCACCTTCTCCGGCGTGGGAGCCAGCGAGACCGGGCCCAGCATCCAGCCCACGTTCGCCCCCGAGTGCGCCACCCCGTACACGACGCTGGTGATGAGCAGCTGCCTCGCGTCGCCCGAGAGCATCAGCCCGATGGGATAGAGCGTCAGCAGCAGGAACGAGAGCCCGGTCGTGCGCACGGCCCCGATGCGGTCCATCAGCATGCCGGCGGGATAGATCATCACGGCCAGCGCCACCCAGTACGCCACGTGCGTGGACTCGGCGATCGACTCGTACGACAGACGCAGCTTGTCGGTCACCAGCAGCGGCAGCAGCGCGTAGCAGATCATCCACCCCACCCCATACGTCATGAAACTCGCCTCGTAGCGGGCGAAGATCGGGTCCTCCGCCAGCACCTCCCGCGCGTGCGTGATCGGCTCGGTCACGCGCTTCCACATCGAGCGCGTGTCGGCCGAGGCGTCGTGCACCCGGGCCGACGAGTGCCCGCTCGCGTGCGAGAGAAGCATGAACATCCCCGCGCCGAGGAGTTGCAGCGCGGCCGTCACCGGGTAGATGACCCGATAGGCATCCGGGTGACCGTCGAGCGAGTGCCCCGCGAACCACCCCGCCGCCGCCCCGATGACCATCGAGGAGCCCCACACCAGCGAGTAGATCCGCCCCCGGATCGCCGCGGGATACAGCGCTCGGTACAGGTCGCCCGTGGCCGGATGCAGGCCCGCGCCCCCCACGCACATGATCAGGTACGGGATCACCAGGAACGTGTAGTTGTCCGCAAACGCGATCAGCGCCGCCGGAGCGCACGCCACCAGCCAGAACAGAAGCATGTACATCGCGAACGACCGCCGACGGAACAGGTCGTTCCAGAAGATCGAGAGCGTGAAGAAGACCGTCGGGGCCGCCGTGATGACCAGCGTCTGCCAGTCCGCCGCCTTGAAGTGCTTCTTGGCGAGGATCGGCGTGATGAACACCACCGACATCCACACCGACTGCACCAGCGAGGACGCCGCGATGTGCACCGGAACCACCCAGGCGGCCCGCGCCGGGGTCGGCGCGCCGATGACCGACGAAATCGGCGCCGGGAGGATGGGTGGAGGAGTGCTGGACACGAGCGCCCCCCACGCTCGGGAGGGAGGGAGCCTATGCGTATTGACTGTTTTCGATATGCCCTTTCCTGACCGGCAGCAGGATCGACTGGGTTTTCGGACTCGCGCCTCGTGAAGGGGTGCCGGCCCGCACAGGCGTCATAACCGAAAAATCCCACACATTTCCCCCATTGTGGTGGCTATGTCGAGCGGCCACTGTACCTTCCCAGGGGTCTGGTCCTCTCTCCCCCCTTTTCAGGTCATCGGAAGGAATCGGTCATGAAGACTCTCATCGGACTCCCCTGCGCCGTGGTCGCACTGGCCGCGGGTTTGGCCCAAGCCCAGACGCTGGTTCAGTCGGACTGGGAAGCCCCGCTCTGGTCCGTGGGGGCGGTGAGCGGCCAGAACGGCTGGACCAACTTCAACTCGACGCTCGGCCACCAGGTCGTCACCGCGTCCTCGGCGAGCATCCTGGCCCGCAGCGGCGTGAACGTCGAGCGCAGCCTGACCAGCGCCACCAGCGGGCTGGAGCGCGACGCGTACCTGGACATCACCGCCGGCTGGGCCACCCGCACCGACGGCAGCACGCTGGCGGTGGAACTCTGGGTCTACCTGCCCGCCACGAGCACGAGCGGCGGCCTGCACGGGGTGGACGTGTTCAGCTCGATGGGCGTGCCCGGGGCGTTCTTCGTCTCGTCGTTCGACGGAAAAGTGGTCGCGACCGACGCGCAGCTGAACCTCCTCGACACCGGCGTGACGGTGTCGCGGGACACGTGGACCAGGTTCAACTACTACCTGAACTTCACCGACGGCTCGGCCGCGCTGTACGTGGACGGCGCCTACGTGTACGGCAGCGCGTTCGACAACACGACACACATCAACCTGACCGACGTGGACATCGCCAACATCAGCCAGGGCACGGGCGGCTCGACGGCGTACACCGACGACTTCTCCGTGCGCGTGATCCCCGGGCCGGGGGCGCTGACGCTGGCGGGACTCGGCGGGCTGGTGCTGGCTCGCCGGCGCCGCTGATCGCCGCCGTTGGGCGCGTGCTCAAAACTCCGCCTGCCCCGGCGCCCGCGGGAACGGGATCACATCCCGGATGTTCTGCATCCCCGTGATGAACTGCACGATCCGCTCGAAGCCCAGGCCGAAGCCCGCGTGCGGCACCGTGCCGTACCGCCGCAGGTCGCGGTACCACCAGTAGTCGTCCTTGTTGAGGTTCATCTCTTCGAGCCGCGCATCGAGCTTGTCCAGCCGCTCCTCGCGCTGGCTCCCCCCGATGATCTCGCCGATGCCCGGGCAGAGCACGTCCATCGCGCTCACCGTCTGCCGATCCGGCTCGCACCCGTCGTCCAGGCGCATGTAGAACGCCTTGATCCCCTTGGGATAGTTCGTCAGGATCACCGGCTGCTTGAAGTGCTCCTCGGTCAGGAACCGCTCGTGCTCGGATTGCAGGTCGCTCCCCCACCTCACCGGGAACTCGAAGGTCTTCCCCTTCCTGATCGCATCCTCCAGCACCGCGATGCCGTCGGTATACGTCACGCGCAGGAACGGCTTGTCCACGATCATCCTCAGCCGCTCCACCGCGGTCTTCTCGATCCGCTCGGCGAAGAACTTCATGTCGTCGGCCCGCTCCTCCAGCACCGTCCTGAACAGGTGCTTGAGCAGGTCCTCGGCCAGCTGCGCATCGGCCGCGAGATCGGCGAAGGCGATCTCCGGCTCGATCATCCAGAACTCGGCCAGGTGTCGCGCCGTGTTGGAGTTCTCGGCCCGAAACGTCGGCCCGAACGTGTACACGCGGCTGAGGGCCATGCAGTACGTCTCGACGTTGAGCTGCCCGCTCACGGTCAGGTGCGCCTCCTTGCCGAAGAAGTCGCCCGAGTGATCGACCTGCCCATAGGTCCACGGCGGCATGTTCGCCTTCGCGGCGAGGTCCTTGCAGTGCTCCTTCGCCTCGGCCCGCTGAGCCTCTTTATCCACGCGCGGCAGCGGCCGCATCGTGTCCAGCGTGCTCACCCTGAACATCTGCCCCGCCCCCTCGCAGTCGCTCGCGGTGATGATCGGCGTGTGCACGTAGTAGAAGCCCCGCTCGTGAAAGAACCGATGCACCGCCATCGCCAGGCAGTGCCGCACCCGCGCCACCGCTCCGAACGTGTTGGTCCTCGCCCGCAGGTGCGCCACCTCGCGCAGATACTCGAACGAGTGCGGCTTGGGCTGGATCGGGTAGTGGTCCGGATCGTCCACCCACCCGACCACGCGCACCGCCGACGCGCCGATCTCGTTGCCCCCCTTGGGGTTCTGCACGATCACCCCGTCGCACTCCACCGCGCACCCCGTCGTGAGTTTGGCAACCTCGCCCGCGTAGTTTGAGAGGTCCCCCTTGGCGACGACCTGGATGGTGTCGAAGCAGGACCCATCGTGCAGGGCGATGAACGAAAGCCCCCCATCGGCCTTGGAATCCCGCCGGGTGCGGACCCACCCCTTCACGGTCACGTCCGCCCCCACGGGGGCCCTCAGAGCCTCGGTCACGCGCAGCCAAGCCATACACACACCTCCAAATGGGCGGGAAGAGGGCGATGGTAGAGCCGCAGGGTGCGAACAAACGCCGCTCTTCGCGCCGACGGCCCGGAAGCCCGCAAGAACACCGAACAGAATGAGAATGGTCTTAGAAGATATGTGGTAAACTCCGGGTATGAACACTCAGCGATCCACGTTTCTCCGTGCGTTCACGCTGATCGAGTTGCTCGTAGTGATCGCGATCATCGCGCTGCTCATTGCCATCCTGCTGCCGGCGCTGGGCAAGGCCCGCGAGGCGGGGCGCACCGTCAAGTGCATGGTCAACATGAAGCAGATCGGCACGGGTCTGAACGTCTATGCGAACGACTACAAGGGCCAGATCTGGGAGACCGGCACGGATGTTCCCCAGCCGCGCACATGGTACGTGCAGGCCCAGAATCCCCTGCTGGCCGCGACCGTGCAGACGGGGACAAACCCGGTTATCCCCGGACCGGCGTTCGGCTATCTGAGCGACGTGGACAAGATCTTCGAGTGCCCGACGAATCAGCGCAAGACGCCGACCAGGTCGTTGTACAACCTGACCGATCCCTACTGGCAGTCGGGGGCGGGGCTACTGCAGGCACAGTTGTTCTCCATGTTCCTGTCTCCCCGTGCGATCAACTTTGACTACACGATGAACACCGGCGCAAGCGGTTGCAAAATCGACACCGACTCTCAGTTCTGCTACGACACCGCGAACGTCGCGCGGGGAACGCAGACCGCTCGAACTCAACCAGCCCCCGCCACAACGAAGTACCTCACGGGGTGCCCCGTCTTCGTTGAGGAAGAAACCAAATACTACAACTCCGACAACCCGGACGGAATGTGGAGCAACTGGGATCGCGTCTCCACGCGGCACGCACGCAAGGGACACATCCTGTACATGAACGGTCATGTGGAACTGCCCCAACTGCCCCATAGCGGGACGCCGGATGCCGAACCGACGTCTCCGGAGCTCACCGGCAACGACATCTTCACGCGAGCCAAGCCCGGCCGGTGGTATCAGATGTCGCCGAGCTTCTCGGGCAATCCGACCAACCCGAACTACCGCGGGTATGGCTGGGTGAACTCGCCCAAGTAGTCACCCATCACCGCGGCCGGCCCAGCACAAACACGCTCGCCCCATGCGGGGCGAGCGTTTTCATTGGGCGATAATCCCTGAACGACCCATCGGCCCCGAAATCCAGCATCGCCCCGCGGCACTCCCCCTCGATCGGCTCGCGGGCGACATCCCACGGCAGGTACTTCTCCCGCAGCGGCGACCCGGCGCACGCGAGCGTGAAGTCCGTCGCGGGAGCAGCGCCGGCATTGATGACCACCAGCACCGGCCGCTCGCCCGTCCGCACAAACGCGTACACCGCCGGGTCCGAGCACACCACCGGGACCATCGCCCCCGAGGCGATCGCCGGGTACTCCGCCCGCAGGCCGATCAACTTCCGGTAGTACCAGAGCAGCGAGCCGCGATCGCCGGCTTCGCTCCGCACGTTCACCGACGGCGCGTCCGGCCCCAGCCCCTGCCACGGCGTGCCGCTGGTGAACCCCGCGCCGGCCGAGTCGTCCCAGCGCATCGGCCGCCGCAGGTGCTCGTCGGGCTTGTCCCCCGTCATCCCGATCTCCTCCCCGTAGTAGATGAACGGCACCCCCGGCCCCAGCAGCAGCAGCGCGGCCGCCGTCCGCATCGCCCCCGCGTCCCCCCTGAGTTGCGTCAGCACCCGCGTCTGATCGTGGTTGGTCAGGAATCGCCCATATTGATTCGGCGGATAGCAGCGCAGCACCCGGGCCTGGGCCTCGATCACGGGCCTGGCCAGTCCGGTTCGCGCCGTCTCGACCATGGCCGACGCGAGGTCGAACTCGAAGGTCATGTCGAGTTGATCGCCCACGTACGTGGACGCGATCTCCGAGGACGTCCAGACCTCGCCGATGGACATGGCCCGCGGGTTGGCCGCGCGGCAGCGGGCGTGGAACCGCTTGAGCCAGGCGTGCGTCTCGGGCGTGTTCTCCTGCACCCTTCCATCCTCGACAAGGTGCCGGATGGCGTCGAGGCGGTAGCCGTCGGCGTTGATCCCGTGCCCGGGATCGATCCAGAAGTCCGCCACGCGCAGCATCTCCTCGCCCACGGCGGGCGTGCGGTAGTTCAGGTCCGGCATGGCCGGGCTGAAGAGGCCGTAGTACCACCGCCGGTTCTTGGCGAGGGTCGATCGGTGCCAGACCGTCTGCCCCCACGGGCCCTTCCATCCCGGGTCGGCATCCGACCAGATGAACCAGTCGTGCTTCGGGCTCTCGGGATCGGCGGCCTCGAGGAACCACGGGTGCCTGCTGGAGCAGTGGTTGAGGACCAGGTCGAGGATCACGGCGATGCCGCGTTTGTGGCACTCCTGCACGAGGCGCCGGAAATCGTCGAGCGTGCCGTACTGCGGGTTGATCCCGTAGTAGTCGGTCACGTCGTAGCCGTGGTACGACGGCGACGGGTTGATGGGCATGAGCCAAAGGCCCGTCACGCCCAGATCGGTGGTCGTCTTCGCGTCGCCGTCGTTGAGAGAGTCGAGCTTCCCGATCAGCCCGGGAATGTCGCCGATGCCGTCCCCGTCGTGGTCCTTGAACGAGCGGACGAACACCTCGTAGAAGACGCGATCGTTCCACCACCCGGCCCGCGGCGGCCCCTGCACGAAGCCGTCCGGCCCGACCGGTCGCAAGGGCGCGGCGGGCTGTGCCGGCGCAGCGGCCTCGGGCTGGGTCGTGGCCTGGGCACACCCTTGCTCGCAAACGGCCAATACCGCGAGCGTGCACACACCGATGGCGCGTGGAAAGGTCATGGTCGAGGATAGACGGAACCGGCGTAGCGCCTACTGGCGCGGGTTGTTGGCCCAGCCATAGGGCCGATTCCCCGCGATGCCCGGCCGCCAGTTGCTGGCGTTGCCGGTGTCGGTCGGCTCGAGGCGGATCCAGAACGAGCCGTTGGCGATGACGTACAGGTCGTTGCAGTCCAGATCGCGGGCGTCGCGCGTCGGGCCCGTCTGCCGGCTGGTGGGCTGCTTCCACGGCCCGGCGTGGCCCTCGAAGTACGCGACGTTGCCGGAGTTGTTGTGGCGGCGGGTGATCTGGTCCCCGTTGCCCCACAGGCCGTCGGTGATGCCCGAGTTGTTGAAGAACGCGTCCTCCTCGGTGTAGATCGGGATGCCCGACATGACCTTGAGCTGCGAGACCTGCTGCCCGCCCGAGACGGTGATCGGCGGCTTCGTGCCCGCGGCGATGATCTCCGGACGCTTGAGATACGCCACCTGGATCGGCGCGCCGAGCTTCACGCCCTGGAAGCGCCCGATCATCGTGTAATCAAAGTTCACCCCGAGCGGCTGCACCCCGTACTGGTCCGCGTCGGGCTGCAGGGGCGTGTTCGAGACCAGGTGCGTCGTGCCGTCCTTGCTCGCCCGCTTGTTCTTGGGGCACTCGGCGATCTTCCCCGCGTTGTTCACGTACTGATAGAACACCCCGGTCCCGTACGTCGGCTGGCCGCCCTGCAACTGGTACGGGGCCTTGCACCAGTCGAACTGCGGCCAGAGCTGGTCCTTGAAGTCGGCCGCGTACGCGTTGGCCGCGCGGGAAAACTGCCCGAGGTTGGACTGGCAGACCGTGTCGTACCCCGCCTCGCGGGCCTTGCCCAGCGCCGGCAGCAGGATGCCGATGAGCAGCGCGATGATCGCGATCACCACGAGCAACTCGATCAGCGTGAACGCGCCATTGGACCCGGCGATCGTGCGTGCGCGGCCTCGATGGAACATGGGCAACCCTCCGTCGAGCCCGCCCCGAGCGGCGAGACACCCGACATCATGAGATTACTCGACCAAGAGGGCCGGGGGCCTCAATTCCGGCTCATGGGCGGCCCGAGAGTCCCGAAACTCCCACGCAACCCGCCGGTCTGAACGCGGCTTCATGCCGCTCGCTCAGACCAGCGCGGCGTAGCCCCGAACCGTCTCGCGAAACGGGCGCGCCTCGAGGCCCAGATCCACCCTGGCCTTCGTCGGGTCGGCCGTGGTGTCGCAGGTCGCCATGATCGCCTGGCCCTCGTCGAACGGAAGCAGGCCGCCCAGCCCGATCATGCCCGCGCCCCTGGCCAGCAGCGCGGCGTGATCGCCAGGGACGTACCACACGCCGAGGGACTTCTTCGTGCCGGGGATCGTGTCGCGGATGAACTCGGTGAGTTCACGCCAGTCGAGCACCTCCGGGCCCACAAGGTTGTATATCTCGCCGATCGCCCCGGGCGACTCCAGGGCCTGCGCGAACGCGAACGCCACGTCCTCAACGGCGATGGGCTGCACGCTCGCGGGCTCGAAGTTGATCGCCCCCATCGGCACGCGGTGGTCCACCCGCGTGCGGGCAAAGTACGGAATGAACAGAAACGGCGGGGCCTCTCCCGAGGCCAGCTCGGCCATCATCCGCATGAACTCTCCGTCCGGGCCGTGGATCAGGCCGGGGCGGAAGATGGTCCAGTCGAGCTCGCTGTGCCGAACCACCTGCTCGCCCTGCCACTTGGTCTTCTGGTACGCGCTGCGGCCCTCGGGGCCGACGGAGAGAGCGGACATGTGCAGATAGCGGCGCACGCCGGCTCGCACGCAGGCATCGACGATGTCGCGCGTGGCCCGGACGTGCATGCGCTCGAAGGTCTGTGGGTGCCCGTCGCGCCCCCCCCGCACCTCCCGGATGATCCCGATCAGATTGATCGCCGCGTGGCATCCCGAAACCAGCGCGTCGAGGGCCCGGGCATCGCCCACATCGCCCGAGACGAACGAAAGCCCGGCGGGGGGACGCGGGCCGAAGACCCCGCGGGCCTTGGATACATCGCGGATCAGGCCGCGCACGGCGTGCCCGCGGCTCAGAAGCTCCCGCACAAGCGAGCGGCCGACGAAGCCGGTGCAGCCGGTCACGGCGATGGTCATGGGGGCGATCGATGGGGTGGTGTTCACGGGGGCAGGGTATGGGGGGAGCGGGCAAGGAAGAACTTCCGAAGGGCCGGAAAGGCTCTCGCACAGGGATGCACGCGCGCCGATACCATTGCCCACGATGATGCACCTGCTGGCACAGACCGGTGGCGGAGGCGGCGGAGGCGGCGGGCTGGGCAACTGGCTCTCGCCCCGGAATCTCCAGGCCGCGTTCTGGATCGCCTTCGTGCTCATCTCTGTGCTGGGCACCGTCATCAAGAAAGCCAACGAGCAACGCCTGAAGCGCCAGGCCGAGCAGGACCGCCGCCGGCGAGAAGAGGATGCGCTGCGCACCGGCCGCCCCGCCGTGGAGGACGCCCAAACCACCGAGATCGAGGCCCTCGGCGGGAAGCGCTCAACCTCGCAATCCGCCCGCCAGGCCACGGCGGAGGACGCACGAAGGAAACTCCAGGAACTCGCCGAGCGTCGGCGGAGCGAACTGGCTCAGGTCATGCGCCGGGCCCAGCAGGGCGGCCTCGCCGGCTCTCCGGCCCCCCCGTCCCCCCGACCGACTCCCCCGACCATCGTGCCCCCGCCCGCGCAGATCCCGCGTCAGCGTCCCCAGCCCCAACCCCAGCAGAAGCAGCGTCCCCAACCGGCCCCCCACCGTCGGCCCCCCGCGACCCAGCAACTCGGCCCGCAGGGGTCCGACCTCGACGCCCGCAGGCGGCGCGAGGCCCAGTCCAACCGCGAGGCCTCCAATCGGGCCGCCGCCCGCGAGCGGGCCGGCGACGCCGAGACCGCGCGCCTCGACGCCATCGAGCGCGTCGCCCGCGGCGCGCTCTCCGCGGAACAGGCCATCGAGTCGGCCTATTCCATCCCCGGGCCGGGCCGTGGGAACGCGCCCGGGCCCGGCGCCGCCAGCTCGAGCGTCGCGACCGCGCTGGCGCGCGTCGGCACCGGCACGCAGACCACCTCCGCCTCCGAGTGGCGCAAGGCCATCGTGCTCTCGGAACTGCTCCACCGGCCCGTGGGCATGCGGCAGGACGGGGAGCGCGTGCTCTGACTACCTCGCCGCGTCGAACGATCTGAGGATCATCGTCGAGGCGTTGTCTCGCACCTTGGCCCCCATCACCCGGGTCTCCTCGCGATCACGCTGCACCACGACGCCGATGCCGTCCACCAGCCACTGCTCGGAGACGCTCACGGTGTTCGCGACCGTCAGGCTCGCCGTCACGACGGAGGTGAGACGGTGGGCCCGGAAGGTCCCCACGCCCGTGACGATCCGCTCGTCGCCCTCGAAGGTGATCCGGTTGGTCGCCGTTCCATGGGTCCGGACCCTCGACCGATCACCGAGCGGGTGGACGACCATCCTCACTTCCTGCTCGTACGCCGCGTCCCCGCTGGCCTTGGCCGGCAGTCTGTCGGGCACGAGCACCAGCGCCGGGGAGTACACCACCTCCACCCCGTCCAACCGGTCGATCTCCTCGATCTGGGCGATGTACCCGCTCGCATCGATGGTCAGGTGCACCTCGCGGAACGGCTCGCCAGTCTTCGCACCGTCGTAGTACCGCACCCACCACGACCGTCCGGCGCAGTGGCAGTCGGGGAGCGCATCCTGCAGCACGATGGTGGTCCCCGAGCGCTCGCCGCCCGCCGCGTCGTAGACCAGCTCGCGGGCGGTATTCGCGGTGAACCTCTCGGCCGCCAGCGGCGCGGCCGAGGCCGGGGCCGCCTTCTGGACCGCGATCGGACCGGCGGCGGTGGGCGGGGCCGGGCGGGCTGTTGGCGCGGGCCTGAGCGGCCCGTTCGCCGAAAGCGGCGTTCCACAACCGGCGAGCGACAACAGCACGCACCCCATCGCCGAGGACACGCAGACTCCCGTCACCCGCCTCGGCACGCCGGCAAGATGTCCCCTATTGTGGTGTATCAGATTGTGCATCACGCGCTGTTCCGGGGAAGGTGCGGAGGATGGACCGATAAACTTGGGACTCATGCTCAATCACGCCTCATACACACTCGTGACCAAGGCCCCGCAAATGTACCGCACCGGCGCTCGGCTGGCCGGGTTGGCCGGGGTCGGGGCGGCGATGTTCTGTCTCTCGGCCTGCATCTCGGCCGACGACCGGGCGGAAATGGCCAAGGCGAACAGCATTCTGGCCCCGGTGTTCAAGCAGATGTCCCCGGCCGACGCCGCGGCATGGGCGGCCGACCCCTACGACGCCGACAAGCGGGCCCGCGGGATGAACATGCTCGCCAACGCGCCCTTCGGGGGCGCCGAGGCGTACGTGCGGATGTACCGCGACCGCCTCAAGGACGACAACGCGCCGGTCCGGGCCGTGGCCTGCCGCGCCCTGGGCCTCCACGGCAGCGCCGACGATGTGCCCTTGATCGCTCCTCTCACCAAGGCCGAGGAGGTGCTGGTGAGGCTGGAAGCGACCCGGGCGCTGCAGCGGCTGCACAACCCCGTGGCCGTGCCCGCGCTCATCGACCGGCTCGACATGGACAAGGAGTCCGAGCCGGAGATCCGGGCCGAGGCCGCCAGCGCGCTGGGGCAATACGCCGAGGGTTCGGGCATGCAGGCGCTCATCAAAGCGCTGGCGGACCCGAGCCTGCTGGTGGACCGCAGCGCCCACGCCTCGCTCAAGACGCTCACCGGCAACGACGACCTCCCCGCCGATCGCAAGGCCTGGGTCAACTGGGTGAAGGCCACGGAAAAACCCTTCGCGGGCCAGCGACCGTACGTCTACCCGGTCTTCCAGCGCGACAGTCGTTGGCTGGACTATGTGCCGTTCGTGGGTGGGCCGATCCCCAACGAGCAGCCGTCCACGCCGATCGGATTCTCGCTGGAGGAAGGCGCGGGCGCGACCGGGACCGCCGACCCCGGATTCGTGCAAGCCGCGCCGAACAAGAAGGCGCCCTGAGCGATTCTCCCGGATGCCCGCGGGCCGAGGGTCCGATTCTCGGACGCTCGGCGTTTGCGCTGATTTGAGCGGGCCTCCGAGCCGATCTGATGAGCGGCAAACCCCCCAGCGAGGCCCCGCGTGCGCGCACTCAAGATGGAATCCGGGTCGATGCGCCTCCTGGCCGAACTGCCGGAGGTCGCCTGCCCGCCCGGCGAGGCGATCATCGCCCCGACCCGCGTGCTGCTCTCCCCCGCCGACGTCGCCGCGGCCGGGATCGGGTCCCCACCCGGCGAGTCGCGCCCCTTCGAGGGCGTGCTCGGCAGCCAGTTCGTCGGCATCGTCAGGAAGATCAACCTCCCCGCCGACGCCGGACCGCTGCTGGCGGCCCGCAAGACCTGGGTCGGCAAGCGCGTCGTCGGCAGCCCGACCCTCTCGTGCGGCTCCTGCGACCTCTGCCGCCACGGCCTGGCGATCCACTGCCGGGCCCGCAAGGTCCTCGGCGTCTTCGAGCGCGACGGATGCCTGGCGGAGTCCTTCGCCATGCCCATGCTCGGCCTGTCCCAGGTCTCCGACGCCGTCAGCGACGACAAGGCCGCCTTCGCGCACGTCCTCTCCAGCGCGCTCCACGCCGTGAACATGCTCCGCGGCCAGCACGCCTCGTTCATCACCGTACTCGGCGACGGCGTGCTCGCCCTGCTCACGGCCCAGGCGTTGGCCCGGATGAACAAGACCGTCCGCGTGCTCTCCTCACGCCCGCAGCGCCAGAAACTCTGCGAGAAGTGGGGCATCAAGCACCGCGCCCTCGAGGAGCCGGGCCGCAGGCAGGACCAGGACGTCGTGGTGGATTGCACCGGCTCGAGCGCGGGCCTGCGCCTCGCCCTGCAACTCGTCCGCCCGCGCGGCATCGTGCTGCTCAAGAGCCCCTTGGGCCTCGCCCCCTTCCCGCCCGGCAGGCCCCTCCCCGAAGTCGGTCCGGGCTCGACCTGGGCCGCGCCGGTGGACCTCACGCCCGCCATCGTCAACGAGGTCCAGATCGTCGGCTCGCGCGACGGGCCGATCCCCGACGCCCTGCGCATGCTCGCCGAGGACGCCATCGACGTGCTCGCCCTCATCGGCCGGCGCTTCAAGCTCGACGAGGCCCCCGCCGCCATGCGGGCCGCGGCCCTGCCCGAGAGCCTCGGCGTCATGATCGACCTCTGAGCCCCGCCCGGTTCGCCCATACGCTTTGCCGATGAACCCCCGCGCCATCATGCTCGTGCTGGTCGCGGCCGCCTCCGCCGGCGGGTGTGGTGCCACCCCCGCCCCCCAACCCAACTCCCCCACCGACACTCCCCCGATCTTCGCCCCGGCCCGCATCCACAGCGCCGTTCGCACCGCGGGCATGGACCGGCTGGTCGTCGTGGACTTCACCGCCTCCTGGTGCGGGCCGTGCAAACTCATGGAGCGCACCGTCTGGTCCGACCCGCGCGTCGAGGACTGGATGGAGCGCAACCGGGCCGTCTTCGTCCGCAGCGACGCCGACGCCCACACCACCGAGCGCGACGCCTACGGCGTCAACGCCTGGCCCACGACCATCATCCTCCGCCAGGGCGAGGTGGTCGAGCGCCGCCTCGGGTACCAGAGCGTCGAGCAACTCCTCGGCCTGCTCAGCCGCGCTTCCGGCGCCGGCGTGGGAACGGGCATCGTGGAACTGAAGGTCCTGCCTCCGGAAAGGTCGAGCCCATGAGCCAGAACCGCCCCGTGGTCATCCACCAGCACGTCACGCCCACCAACGGCCTCGGCACGGCCGGATTCATCGTCTCGCTCGTCGGCCTCATGGGCACCTGCGGCGTGCTCTCGCCGCTGGGGATGGTCTTCTCGTTCATCGCGCTCTTCAAGCGGCCGCGCGGCCTGGCGATCGCCGGGTTCATCCTCGGCCTCATCGGATCCATCTGGCTGGTCGTGGCCGTGTTCGTGATCGGGATCGGCGTCATCGCCGCGGCCGTGGGAATCTCCCAGTCGCCATGAGACACGGCAAAACAGAGGCCCGGGCGCAAGCCCGGGCACGCTCGGCGCAACACCCCCCTGGAACCCCGAGCACGGGCTTGCGCCCATGCCTCTGTCCCTGCCCGTTTGGCAGCCCCCGACCGCGCCCCCAATCTGTGTCATTCTCGCCCCCGCTTTCCGGCTTCGCCAAAGGCCGCGGACTTGGTAGCCGATTTGCTCTTCCGACGCCGACCCCACGGCCTACGTTGTGGGGCCGGTCGCCGATTGTTCCGTTCGGCACGCCCTCCGCCCGATATGGGGGCCTCGCCGTCACAGCCCGTAAGGAGTTCCCATGCCCGCCGCAGGCGTTTCCTACCAGCGCACTCGCGAGATGACCATCGACGAGTTGCTTCTCGAGAACCGCGTCGTCTTCCTCATCGGCGAGATCAACCAGGGCTCCGCCGCCCGGCTGATCATGCAGATGTTCTACCTGGAAAACCTCAAGCGCGGCCAGGAGATCCACTTCTACATCAACTCCCCCGGCGGGGCCGTGGACGACACCCTCGCCATCTACGACACCATGCGCTTCATGACCAGCCCCGTGAGCACCTACTGCATCGGCCGGGCCTACTCCGGCGCCGCCCTGCTGCTCACCGCCGGCACCAAGGGCAAGCGGTTCATCCTCCCGCACGCCAAGGTCATGACCCACCAGCCCTACGGCGGCGTGGGCGGCCAGGCCGAGGACATCCGCATCCAGGCCGAGCAGATCATCAAGAGCAAGAACGAGCTCATCCGCATCATCGCCCGCCACACCAACCAGCCCGAGGACGTCGTCCGCAAGGACTCCGAGCGCGACAAGTACTTCAACGCCCAGGAGGCCAAGGAGTACGGCCTCGTGGACGAGGTCATCACCGAACTCCCCAAGGACGCCCCCCGCTAGACCCTTCGCGTCCCCGTCAAGCGTCTTGATTTGCCACTTGCCATTTGCTATTTGCGATTTGAGGCCCCATGTCCTACCTCGTCCCCATCGTCATCGAGAACTCCGGGCGCGGCGAGCGCGCCTACGACATCTACTCGCGCCTGCTCAAGGACCGGATCATCTTCCTCGGCGGCCCCGTCGGCGACGAGATGGCCAACCTGATCATCGCGCAGCTGCTCTTCCTGGCCAACGAGGACGAGAAGTCCGACGTGCACCTCTATGTCAACTCCCCCGGAGGCTCGGTGAGCTCGGGCCTGGGCATCATCGACACGCTCAAGTTCATCAAGCCCGACGTCTGCACGTACATCATCGGCCAGGCCGCCAGCATGGGCTCGGTCATCGCCGCCTGCGGCACCAAGGGCAAACGCTTCGCCCTCCCCAACGCCCGCAACCTCATGCACCAGCCGCTCATCGGCGGCGTGATGGAGGGCCAGGCCACGGACCTGGAGATCGAAGCCCGCGAGATGCTCCGCATCCGCGACCGGCTCTACCAGATCTACGCCGAGGCCACGGGCCAGAAGGTCGAGAAGATCCTCGAGGACTGCGACCGCAACAAGTGGCTCGACGAGAAAGAGATGCTCGAGTACGGCCTCATCGACAAGGTCCTCACGAGCATGCCCCACGTCAAGAAGATGGACGGCCCACACGTGGCTTGACCCAGGCCCGGGTGCAAGCCCGGGCAGCGTCCGACCCTCAACACTCCCCCCCAAGCGCCCGGGTCCCACCCCGGGCGTGTTTCTTTCAACTCAGCGCATCCATCATCCACTCCATCCCAGAGCGTGACCCCAACGCCACCATGACACCCAGCGTCACCACGACCAGCCCGCCCAGAAACACCAGGACTCCCGCAACAAGCCACGGCCGCTCCAGCCTTAGGTAGTGCCGCCCCGCCGAACCCCAGCACAGCACCATCCACCCGCCCCAGGCCCCGAGCAGGCCGAGATTCATGATTCCCGGATGGTCGAGCACAAACGGCTGCAAGTGCGCTTCCAGCCAAGAACACGCTCGCATTGACCGCTCCCCGATACTCGGCACGAACAGCAGCACCGGCGCGCCCACCAGCGAGTACGCCCAGATTCGTACCACGTGCGATACACGCACCCGCGCTTTCCGCATCGTCTGCGGCACAAGCCGAAGCATCAGCAGCGTCATCACCATCCACAGCCAGCCAAGCACCAGCCAAGGAGGCAACGCAATGTTCGACGGCGCGAGAAACCTCGCCTCTATCGGCCACAGACTCTCCATCCCGTCCGCAAACCATCTCCACATCGCCCACGGCCGCACGCTCGACCATCCGAACCAGCGCACGCCGCCCATCCTTCCAATCACGGTGATGACCACCGCCAGAACAGCCCACACCAATCCCGTCGCCAGCACCACAAACACCCCCAGCCGCCCCGCCCGCACCGGAAACTGCATCTGCGCCCCACGCCACAGCCTCCACGGCCGAAGGCTCTGCCACCACGTCCGAAAGAACGCCCGCACGAACTTCCTCCGAGCCGTCTCAAAGAACAGGTCGCTCATCGCATACGCCGGATTCAGCACATCCCGCCACAGCACCTCCAGCCCGCACTCGCTGCACCGCCCCTCGCACGGGCACGACCCTTCCGGCCACGCCCCCACCGCCCCCGAAAGGTCGTAGCCGCAGCGCGGGCACTCGGGTGGGGCGGGGCGGGGGGGCATCCCTCCAGCCTACCAGCCCGGGCCGCCGCGGCTGCACGTGCCCTTTGCTCTTGAAACCCAATCGGTCGTTTGGTACCTTGCCCGCATGATTGCCCGTGGGACCATCGCGATCGTTCTGGCCATCGCCGCGCTCGCGTTCTGCGGGTGCGACAAGCGCCGCCAGGACAAAGCCGACGCCTCCGCCGCGTGGGACAACTACGTCATCGCCAACTCCGACCGCAAGGGCCCCGACGTCGCCGACGCCTGCTCCAAACGCACCCTCGATTTCTACACCGGCCTGATCAAAACCGCCGTGGAGGCCCCGGCCCAGAAAGTCTGGGAACTCCCGCCCACGCAGATGTACGAGGTGCTCAAGATGCGGCACCGCTTCAAGAAGTCCGAGCTCAAGGGGATCAACGGGCGGGGGTACATCCTGCTCTCCGCCAGCCGCGGCTGGATCACCGACAACGACCCGGCCTGGAAACTCACCGCCATCAAGATCACCCCCGACGGCGCCACCGCCACGGCCCAGATCCACAACCCCGGGTGGGAGAGCGACTACGCCTACGAGCGCAGCGCCCACCGATACCTCCGCTTCGGCGCCCGCCCCGAAAAGCCGCCGCGGTTTCCCCTCACCCTGCTCAAGGAAGAGGGCGTCTGGAAGATCGACGAGCCCGCCTCGCACGCCAAGCAGGACCAGGACATCCGCACGCTCGCCGCGCAGGTCCGCATGTCCGTCCGCGACCTGCTCATGGACATCGAGGCCGACCAGACCGAGAACGACCGCCTGCCGATGAGCGTGTGGGACCCGCCGAAGTAACAGAGGCCCGGGCGCAAGCCCGGGCACCGGCCGCGACGCGATGCACACTCTGTCACCCGCATGGGCTTGCGCCCATGCCTCTGTTCAGGCGTCGAGGTCGTACGCGATCCCCAGCCACCTCTCGACCAGCCCGTCGATCTCGCCCACCGACGAGATCGGAATCCGGTGCGTGATGCGGTCCTTCTTGGCCTTCCCGCCGGTGTCGATGATGCGTTTGGGGATCTTCGATTCGGGCCTGAACGTGCCAAGGGCGAGGCCAAGGTCCACCCGCGTGTTGGTCGTCGCCTTGATCTGCGCAAACACGTGCTCGCGGAACAGCGGCACCATGGTCTTGCACGGGCACGCCCTGGCGTCCTCGCCCGCCTCGAGGCCCAACGCCAAGAGCCGGTCATAGATCGGCCGCAGCGCGCCCTTCTTTCCCTCATACTGCGACTCCACATACCCCGGGGCGATCTTCAAGTACCCCTCGGGCGTGTCCTCGGCGATGCTCTCCGGGCGCGTCGCCTTCTCCGCGAGCCACCAGCAGGTGTTGGTACCCAGTGAGTAGGTCTTTGCCAGCCAATCCCGGCGCGCCTTCTCGTCCCTCGGGCCGTCCTTCACGATGTGCTTGATCCACTGATCCAGCGATCGCCCGGTCTTGGCCGGGAGTTGCTCGACCCAGTCAACGACCATCCGCATGCTGGGATGGACGGAATACGGGTGCTTGTTCGCCACGCGGATGTCTCCCGATAGGTCCTATGGGTCCCATACGACCTATTCCCGCCTCACCCCGGCATCGGGAACTTCTCGCACAACCCCACCACTTCCCGCCGCGCCGCCGCCGTCTCCGTCTCGCCCCCCTTGGCCGTCAGCACCCGGTCGATCCACCCGGCGATCCGGTCCATCTCCCCCGTCCCCAGCCCGCGCGTCGTCACCGCCGGCGAACCCAGCCGCAGGCCGCTGGTAAGTTTCGGCGGGCGCGGATCGTCCGGAATCCCGTTCTTGTTGCACACGATCCCCGCCCTGCCCAACCACGTCTCGGCATCGGCCCCGGTGAGGTCCGCATCCTTGGTCCGCAGATCGACCAGCATCAGGTGGTTGTCCGTCCCCCCGCTGGTGATGCGATAGCCGCGCTTGGTCAGCCCCGCCGCCAGCGCCTGCGCGTTCTCGACCACCCTCTGCGCGTACACCTTGAACTCCGGCCTGAGCGCCTCCCCGAACGCCACCGCCTTCGACGCGATCACGTGCATCAGCGGCCCCCCCTGCACGCCCGGAAACACCGACCGGTTGATCTTCTTGGCCAGGTCCTCATCGTTCGTCAAAGCCAGCCCGCCGCGCGGCCCGCGCAGCGTCTTGTGCGTCGTCGTCGTCACGACATGCGCGTGCGGGAACGGCGACGGATGCACCCCCGCGGCCACCAGCCCCGCGATGTGCGCGATATCCGCCATGAGCAGCGCCCCGCAGGCATCCGCGATCTCGCGGAACTTCTTGAAGTCGATGACCCGCGGATACGCCGAATACCCGCACATGATGACCTTCGGCTTGAACTCCATGCACACGTTCATCGCCGCCTCGTAGTCGATCCGCTCGTGCTGCGGGTGGCCCTTCGCGTAGTGCAGCGGATAGTGCACGGGCCTGTAGAACACCCCCGAGAAGTTGATCGACATCCCGTGCGACAGGTGCCCCCCGTCCTTGAGCACCAGCGACGCAAACGTGTCCCCCGGCTTCATCATCGCCATGCACGCGGCCATGTTCGCCTGGGCCCCGCTGTGCGGCTGCACGTTGGCGAACGCGCACCCGAAGAGTTGCTTGGCCCGCTCGATCGCGATCGTCTCGACCTCATCGTGGAACTCGCACCCGCCGTAGTACCGCGCCCCCGGATACCCCTCGGCATACTTGTTGGTCAGGCACGTCCCCATCGCGTGCATGACGGCGGGCGAAACATGGTTCTCGCTGGCGATGAGTTCGAGTGTGTGGGCCTGCCGGTCCCCCTCCTTGGCGATCAGGTCCGCGATGTCCGGGTCCGTCCGGCGGATGAGGGCGAGCGTGGCGTCGGTGATGGGGTCGTGCGACATAGGAAGGAACGGTATGGGCGTTGCGTCGGAGTGGAGCGTCGTCGCGAGTTCTAGCCGAACTGGCTCATGAGCCACCACCCGATGGCGCTCCCGGTGTCTTTGTCCACGATCAGGCAGGTCACCAGCGACCCGAGCAGGGCGATGGTGAGCATCACCACCGTCACCGCCGCGGCCCGCGGGAGCCGCAGATACGCACTGGTGAACAGCCACCACCAGCGGATGATTCACCCCGCGGCCCCAACAAACAGGAGCAACCCCAGCATCGTCCACAGCCCCCTCGCGACAAGCGAGAACGACCCGCTCGCGTAGATCGGCACGCCCATCACGACCGCATCAACCACAAGAACCACCCCGGCGACAACCAGCGAGTACGCCCAGCCGCGAAGCAGATGGACCCGCCGCACCTTCGACCGCGCCATCGTCTGCTCGAGCACAAAGAACGGCAGCGGCGCGAGCAACGCCCACAGCAGCAGGATCAGCCCCAGCGGCCCCACCAGTCGTTCCCAGCCGCGCGTGTACGGCCAGATCGCCATGGTGAGCAGTTCGCCCCAGTTGAACACCGTCACCGGCGCCGTCCTGCCGGCCGTGCCCACCCGGACCCAGACCACGCCCCAAAGGTCCTTGTGGCTCAGCCCCACACGAATCGCCACGACCAAGGTATGGCTTGCCAGAACGGCCAGCATCGCGATCAAGGCCAGCGATCGCACCCGCACCGGCGCGGCCAGCCTCATCTGCCGCCACAGCCGTCCCGGCGTTGGAATACGAAGCAGCCTCCGCACCAGCGCCCGAAACCGCCCCCGCCGCGCATGCTCGTACGACCACGACGGATAGATGCGCTCGGGCCGGAAGATGTCCACCCACTCGTACGCCAGCCCGCACTCGGTACAGATCCCCTCGAGCGGACACGCCTCCGCCCACGTCGGCACAATGCCCGAAACGTCGTAGCCGCAGCGGGGGCAGATGTGCTCGGGGGCGGAGCGGGCCATCGCTATCGGTATACCACATTCCGGCACACCCGTTTCAATCCAGTCACTCGACGGGGCTCAGGGCCACGCACGCGCCGGCCACTTCGGCCGCGCCCGCCGCCCGCGTCAGGTCCACCCGCGAATACACCCCCCGCTCATGGTCGCTGTTGAGCACCACCGCCCTCGGCCCCACCACCATGCACCCCGCCTCCGCCTTCTCGTGCCCGAGCACGAACAGCCCCACCCCCCACCGCTCCCCGAGCCCATCGAAGTGCTCCGGCGTCCACCCCCGGCCCCACGCCATCAGGTACGCGCTCCCCGTGCGCGGCAGGAAATCCTCATCCACCAGCTCCCGCTCCAGCACGCCCGGATCGAACCGGTCCATCAGCCCCGGCGCGGGCAGCGAGTGCGAACACAGAATGTCCGGCAACCCCGGGCGGGTGATCCGCAGGGCCAGAGCCATCGATCGGATGAACCCGCCGATCGCCTCCCTCACCGCCCCCAGGTCCGCCCCATCCCCGAACGTCGCCCCGAGGGCCTCATCGAACGCCTCGTTGCACCTCACCCCATCCTTCACCACCGCGCTGCCGATCAACTGCGCGATCTCGTGATTCGCCAGCAGCACGTGCACGCGCTCGGGAAACGCCGCCTTGAGCGCCGCCGCCCGCACCAGCACGCGATACGAATAGTCCATCCCGTTCACCAGCCGCTCGCCATGGATGAGCTCGTGGAGCGTGAGATGGCACGCACGGGTGGTCCGGCTCTCCGAGCCGGACGGGTCCGCCTCGTCCATCCCCGCCGCCCGCACAACCCGGGCCAGGTGCAGCGGGCTGTCGTGCAGATCCCCCGTGGCGATGAGCGTCCCCGCGGGCGTGCCCGCGTCCTCCGCCCGCACCTCTACCACGTCGATCGACCCCCGCCGGCACGACGCCTCGCGATTCGCGCGCGCCCCCGCCCGCAGCGCGCCCACCACCGCCCCGGCGTCCCGCATGTCCACTTGTTCAAGGATGGATGTCAATGGTCCTCACATCCGACATCCGACCCGACCGCGCCCGATTCAGTTGTCCGCATCCGCGATCCCCGGCCCCGGATCGACCGGCGGCGTGGGAACATCCTTCGGCCGTCGCGACCGCCCAACGCCGACCCCGCTCGACCCTCCAGCCCCCCCCGACCCCCCCGGACCGCCCGGCGCCTTCGAGTCGCCCAGGATCAGCCCCGATCCGGTGCCGTTGCTCAGGTTCAGCCCCGCCTTGGAGCCCGACGGATCAACCTTGGGGAGCATGCCGCTCTTTCGCAAAGACGCCTCCGCGAGAAGCCGGCTCCGAAGAAAGTTGATCTTGTCGTGGACCTGCTCCATGCTCGGGCGTCTGTCCGGGTCCACCTCCACGCACTGCATGATGAGCTGGTCGAGCGCCTCGGGCACGTTGCGGTTGATCTCGCTGGGCCTCCTGGGCCTGGCCAGGAGCGCATCGTCCACCGAGCCCAGCAGGCTGTCCCCCTTGGACAGCGCGGTGGGGATGAACGAGCGCGTCAGAATCCAGTACAGCGAGGCCCCGAGGTTGTACACGTCGGTCTTGGGCGTGATCGCCCGCCGGTGCACCTGCTCGGGGGCGATGTAGTCCGGCGTCCCCTGGATCCGCTGCTTGATCGTCCCGATCTTGCACGACTGCCCCAGGTCGATGATCTTGACCCGGTTCTTGTCGTCCACGATGATGTTGTTGGGCTTCATGTCCGCGTGGACAAAGCCCTTGGCGTGCATCGCCGCCAGCCCCTCGGCCACCTGCTCGAACACCTCGAGCGCATCCTCGAACGTCTGCGGCGGGTGGCGCTCGCAGCTCGACCCGTCCACCAGCTCCATCACCAGGTACAGGTCGTTCACCCCGCCCAGCAGGCTCTCCTTCTTCCGGATGATCTTCTCGATCTTCCGCACCTTGTCCGAGCCGACCTTGGCCGCGATCTGGTACTCCTGCTCCGCCTGCTCCAGGAACCGGACCGACTTCTCGTCGTCCTTCTCCACGTGCTTGAGAGCCCACACCTGCTTGTTCTTCGGGTCCTGCACGGCGTAGATCACGCTGGCCGCGCCCCGACCGAGTTCCTTGATGACTCGGTAGCCCTCGACCATGTCGCCGGGTTTGAAAATGTCCAGTGGCACTCGAGCGTGGTTCCTCGTCCGACAAAGCCCCCGGCGGCGCCAGCCCGCCCGGGCAACCCCTCCCGCCGTCCGATCCCTTCGGGGCACGCCCCCGCCGGCCCCATAGTGACCCATCGCCAGGCCAAGGCAAGCCGGCGAGGCCCGGGAAGGGAAGTATCCGCCTCCTCCCACGGGAGTTCAACGTCCCCGCCCATTCCGGGTTGCCGAAGTTCACACCCGGGACCCGCCGCCGGGCAGGTCCGGCACCCCCGGTCCGGCTCGCACAGGCCCCCTGTTCCCCCGCACGCACGTTTCTCGAGGGCCGATCCGGGCACGCCGCGCCCAGCCCGGCCCGTCCCGAACGACGCCACCATCGCAAACTTTCCTTTATCGCCGCCCGCGCCCGGAGGGAAGGCCCTGCAGGCCCGTCGGAAACAGCCGCCCGGGATCGCTCACCTCGGCGATGTCCGAGTGCAGCAGAACGCGATCCGGCCCGAGGTTGAGCTGCTTGCACAGCGACTCGACGAGCATCGTCAACTGCTGGATCTGGGCCTGCGTGAATCCGTGCCGATCGCCGTCGCCGACCAGGCAGATGGAGATCGCGCTGTCGTTGTAGAACCTGGCGTACCGGCCGCTGGCGTGGGTCCCCGAGAGCTGGTCCAGCCACCGGTACCCGATGTAGAGCTGGCCGTCGTCCATCCCGTTGCCGTTGCCGATGATGAAGTGGTGGCCCAGGCCGCCGCCGGTGGTTCCCGCGGCGTTTTCCTTCTCGATGGAGGTCGGATCGCCCCGGGTTGATCCGCTGTGGTGGATCACGATCGCCTGCCACTTCGGATGGTTCAGCGGCACGCGGGTCTGGGTCAGCGGGTCGGAACTGATCGAGTTCACCGTCGTGGCCGCGGCCAGCGGCGAGAGGCTCAGGCCATCCGTGCGCGGCGTCGGCTTGCCGTCGATGAGCAGCAGCAGGCCCCCCGCGAGCGTCATCGCGCCGAGGAAACTCACCCACACAATCTGTACACGGGAAGCCCCGATCGACGGAGCGGCGGCCCGGGCGGGTCGTCGGGATGAGATTCGGCGTGACGGCATGGATTTTCGGCGAGGGGATGGGTCGAAAACACCGCTGGGGACTATACCCAATCTACATCGGACCCGCCCCGCCAACGTCTCTTGAAATTGACGCGCGACCTTCTCGCCCGGCCCATCGCGCGACGCCCGGCGCGATTCCGACGGGTCGAACGCCCCCGCCGCGGTCCGCAGGCCGTGTTATCGGAGTCTGTCGCGTCAACGTCCTCCCCGTGATCAGGGAGCGACCGTCACGATCAGCGCTCGCTCAATCTTTGTTGCCCAGCCGGCCCCGAAGGTTCGGCTCGCGACGCCCGTACTCGTTCTCGACATACTGCGGCGCGTAGCGGCCTCGCACGTTGTCGTACCGGTCGAACGGCGTGCGCTCCTCCGTCGGCGCCAGCAGCGGCTTGGAGCATCCCGCGATCGTCAGCGCAACAACGCCCGCGCCCGCGAGCGTGACGGCGGTTCGGGCAACGGCGGCGGATAGGTCCTGGCGGATGCTCATGGGGTCCAAGTCTAACGCCTCGGCTCCCCGGCCGCCGGGCGCACAATCCTCCCCGCCGTATCCACCGACAGGTCGCCCCGGACCGCCATCTGTCGGATCGCCTCGTACGCCGCGGCACACACCGCCGTCGCCAGGTTCAGCGACCGCTCCTCGGGGACCATGGGAAGCGCCACCAGCCGATCCGCATACGCCCCCAGAATCTCCCCCGGCAGGCCCCGCGTCTCCTTGCCGAACACCACGTGGTCGCCGGGCCGGAAATCGGCCTCCCACACCGGGCGCGAGGCCTTGGTCGTAAAGAGCCACAGCCGATCCCGGTCGGGCCTCGCCCCGGCCAGGTACCCGTCCCAGCCGTCGTGCTCGGTCGGCCGAAGCCGCGCCCAGTAGTCCAGCCCCGCCCGCCGGCAGGCCTTCTCCGAGGTATCAAACCCCAGCGGCCTGATCAGGTGCAGGGCGCACCCCGTGGCGATGCACGTCCGACCGATGTTCCCCGTGTTGTTGGGAATCTCCGGCTCGTGCAGCACCACGTTCAGGAGCGGGGAAAAGGGGGGCGGCAAGGCAGGCGGGAGGGGGGGCATCAGCCCGGCTTCTTCTCGTTGGCCTGCCGGGCCTTCACACCCGGGTCGATCTCGACGAGCGCCTTGACGGTGTCCTCCAGGCTCTTGAGGTCCGCGCTGGGGTGGGGGTTGCCCTGCCATCGCACCACGCCGTCGGTCGAGATGACCGCCACGTGCGGGATCCCCTGCACGCCCAGCGAGTTCTTCACCGTCGCGGCCTCGTCCACCGCCTGCGGGTACGAGTGCTTCGCCCGCTTGATGAACGCGCTGACGGTCCGCTCGGGCTCGTCGGAAATGCCGATCACCACCACATCCCTGGGGTACCTCTTGGCCAGATCGTCCAGGTGCGGCATCGCCACCTTGCACGGCCCGCACCAGGTCGCCCAGAAGTCCAGCACCACGATCTTCCCCTCGCGGTCGGGGGCCTTGCCGAGGTACTTCTCCTTGCCGAGCTTCGCCGGCAGCGGCTTGCCCTGCATGTCCTTGGCCGAGAGCTCGGACTTGTTCTTGGCCGGCCATTTCACGGCCTTGTAATCCGCCGGGGTGACGCGGCTCTTCACGTCCGGGCCGCCCATGGGCGCCTCGCCCGCGCCCTTGGCGTCTTCCTTGCTCCGGGCCTCCGCCCTGCTCGCGTCCCCGGCCGACTCGTCGCTCACGATCTTCGCCGCGGCGTCGAGCGACGACTTGTCCACGTCGAGGAACCGCAGGTTCCCCGCCCGGTCCACCAGGTAGTAGTTCGGTCCCGCGGCCTCGATGCGCAAGGCCTTGTAGAACTCCCCCTTCGAGTCGTGCCCGATGGCGAACGTCGCGCCCTTGGACCGGATGATCTCCGGCGCCTTGTCGAACCCGTTGCGATGGTGCACGCCGACCACGACGACGTCGGGGTACTTGTCGGCGATCTTCTTCGCCTCACCCAGGGCCGCGTGCGAGGTGGTGTACCAGCTCGCCCACGCCACGATCAGCACGGGCTTGCCCCCGGTCGATTCCCTCGTCGGCGCAGCCCCGCCCGTCCACCCCTCGACCTTGCCCCAGAGCTCGGCGTCGAAGGGCTTGTAGGCCATCGCCGCCAGGGCGTCCCTGCGGGCCCCGCGGGCGATGGTCTTGATCGAGCCGTCATCGGCCAGGCAGATCGCCGCCGCGCCCGAGAGGGCGACGGCCACGGACAGGATGAGGGCTTTGGCGAGCGGTCGCATGGACATCTCCGAATGGGCCGGGTGCGGGACGAGGATCGGTCATCGCCGGAGCTGCGCGGCCTCGGCCTTGCGCCGGGCCTGCACGCCCGGATCGGCGGCGATGAGCTTGTCGAGGGCGACGGTCAGCAGCGGATCGTGCGAGTTGCCGAACCACCGCATCTTCATGTCGGTGGACATGAGGATGGCGATGCCGAACTCCTCTCGGCTGCCCGACCAGAGGAAGTTCAGATTGCCGTTGTTCACGTCGAAGTTCTCCGCCTGCAGCACGGAGGGGTTGATGTAGTGGTTCGGGTTGCGCGTCCTGACGATCGAGGGGATCAGGTCCTTGTTGCGGGTCTTGACCTTGTCCTCGCCCTCGGTGCCGGAGTTGTTGTTGTTGTTCCCGGCGTTGCCCAGCCCCCCCGCGCCGAACTTGAACAGGCTGCACACCACCACCGCGTCGCGGTGGTACTTGTCGTGCAGGCGGTTCATCGCCGGGATGACGTTGAGCATCTCGACTTCCTTCGGATCCACGAAGTACACCACGAGAATCTTGCCGGACTTGTTCGGCGCCCGCGGCACCCAGTCCTCCTCCGGCCAGTTCTGGATCTTCGGCGGATCGTTCTTGATCTTCTCGAGGATCGTGTCGGTCTCGATCTTCCCGACCATGTACGGCCACTTCGTCCTGGCGTACGCCTCCTCGTCGGGCTCGACGAAGCTCACGGTGGGCGCCTCGAACCCGGGGCGGATGCCGCCGGCGTCACGCGTCCGCCACTTGGCCGCGTCCTGCGCCAAGCGCCTCCGCTCCAGGCCCTTGGGATAGTCGATGGCCTCCTCGACGGTCTCCGCCACCAGATGGGCCACCGCCTCGGGCATCGACGATGTGGAAACCTGCGCGTACCGCAGGTTGCCCGCGCGATCGATCAGATACACGTTGGGGTCCTGGTCCGCCTTCACCCCCGCGCGGAACTTGCCGCTCTTGTCCTCGGCGATCGGGAACGTGATGCCCAGCTCGGCGGCCTTTTCCGCCGCGCCCTCCGGCTTCACCGGGTTGTGCACCCCCACCACCACCAGCCCCCTGCCCGCGTACTGCTCGCCCAGCGACTGGGCCGTCTTCATCGCCGCGTGCGACACCTTGTACCAGTTCGCCCACGTCACGATCAGCACGACCTTGCCCGTCATCTCCTCGCCCTTGGGCTCCGTGCCCCTCCAGTTCGTCAGATTCGACCACAGGCTCTGGTCGAACGGCTTGAGTTGCATCGCATCCAGCGCGGCCCGCGTGGATCCGGCCCCGCGAAACCGCAGCGCGGGCTCGTCCGCCGCCGCCACGGCGCGAACCGCCCCCAGCATCCCCGCCGCCACGCACGCGCACACCCCCAGCACAGCAACTCGATTCATGACGTTCTCCCGGCAAACAAGCCACGGGCAACCCGGGCGGCTCAAACTACTCCAGCGTACCAATCGCGGCCGAGGCCGCGCGCCCCACGCACACACCGACGCGCTGTACCTCTGTATGTACCGTATTCCGTGCCAATGGTGGCGGCTGGCCAGATTTTGTTCGGGTTTTGTTGACAATCTACGAGCTCAGGCAAAACAGCGCAATTCCCGCCGCCATCGCCACGTTCAACGAGTCCACCGATTCACTCACCTTGTTCATCGGGATCTTCACCCGCCTCGAACACGCCCCCATCGCCGTTTCCGTCAGTCCCGGCCCCTCCCCTCCCAACACGAGCGCAACTTTGCCGCCGGTCCCCACCGCCTCGCGGATCGGCACAGACCCCTGCCCAGGCGTGAGAGCCAGGGTCTCGAAACCCGCCTCCGCAATGGTGTGCAGGGCCTCCGGCCACGCCTCCGCACGGGAATACGGCACATCCAACGCACACCCCATCGAGACCCGCACGCTCTTGCGATACAGCGGATCGGCGCACCGCGGCGAGAGCACGATCCCAACGCCCTTCCCCCCAAGCGCGCCCGCGTTCCGGAAGATCCCCCCGATGTTGTCGTGATTCACCAAATCTTCCAGCACCACCAGCGGGCCCGGTCTTGCGCACAGTTCTCCCAGCGACAACCCCGCTCCCCGCCGCCCGATCGCCAGAACGCCCCGGTGCATATTGAACCCGACGATCTCGTTGAGCACCCGCTGCTCGGCCACAAACACCGGCACTTCGGCCGGCAGCCCTCCCAGATCATCCCGCAGCGTCTCCACCCGCGACGCCGTCGTCAGCACGCTGTGCACGGCGAAACGGCTGGCCACCAGCCGCCGCAGCACCAGTTCCCCCTCCGCGACGAACAACCCCCCGTGGGCCGCCCGGTCGAGGGGGTCGGCCCGCTGGGCCAGCTCCGCGTCGCGCATGTTGGCGTACGGAGCAAGCCGCGGGTCGGAAAGGTCGTTGATGGGGATCAGATTCATGCGCCGTTGCCACGAGCATCCCGCCCGCGCCGGTGGAGTCTAAACTCCCACATGACCCCGAAGCACACCCTCCTCGCCGCGATCGCCGTGGTTCCCTTCCTCGCCGCCTGCGAGAACAAGACCCCACCACCCCCCGTCGGGATCAGCAATCTCTCGTCGAATCCGACCTCGATCCCCGGCAAGTCCGCCAAGATGGGCAAGGACCTTGTCGGCAAGATCGAGCACCAGCAGGACATCGCGGCCAACGCCGCCAACCAGATCACCGGCCAGGCGGCCGGAGAGGTGGTCGTGGGCGGGCTCAAGTTCGGCATTCCCGAGGGATGGAAGAGCACCGCCCCGTCGAGTTCCATGACCGCCGCCACCTACCTCATCCCCGCCGCGGGAAACGCCCAGTGCAACTTCAGCACCGCCGGCGGCGACGTGGACAGCAACATCCGGCGCTGGCAGGGGCAGGTCACCGACTCGTCCGGCCAGCCCGTGTCCGGCCAGGTAACCCAGGAGACCGTCGCCGGTCTCCGCGTGACAATCTACAAGGCCACCGGGTCCTACGCCGCCATGGGCGGCTCCAAGCACCCCCACTCGGCCTTCCGCGGGGCGATCATCCAATCTCCCGGCGGAATGGTCTTCGTCAAGATGACCGGCCCGGCAGACAAGATCGGCGCGGCCGACTCTGCCTGGGATCAGGTGGTCATGGGTTTCACCCGCTAGTCGGGCCGCTCCCGCCCACACAGATCGCCAGCCGATACAGCCTGCGCGCATTCCGCGCACGGTCTTCGCTCCTTTCCTACGGACCCCTCCATGCTCACCGTCTGGCAAGCGATCGTCCTCGGCCTCGTCGAGGGCATCACCGAGTACCTTCCCGTCTCTTCGACGGGCCACCTCGAAATCACCGCCGACCTGCTCAAGCTCAAAGCCAACCCGCAGGCCGCCGCCGCCGTCAACACCTTCAACATCGTCATCCAGGGCGGCGCCATCCTCGCCGTGCTCGGGCTCTATTTCCCCCGCTTCGTCCAGATGGCCCGCGGCCTCTTCGGCAGGGACAACGCCGGGTTCCAACTCCTCGTCAACCTCGTCATCGCGTTCATCCCCGCCGCGCTGGTCGGGGCGCTGCTCAACAAGACCATCGAGGCCCACCTCTTCCACCCGGTGCCGGTCGTGCTCGCCTTCATCGTCGGCGGGATCTACATGATCCTCGTCGAGGCCCGCCGCAGCGGACGCTGGGGCTCCCCCGCCTGGTCCTACGACCGGGGCGGCACGATCGACGACCTCTCGCCCCTCGACGCGCTCAAGATCGGCTGCCTCCAGATCCTCGCCATGTGGCCCGGCACCAGCCGCTCCATGATGACCATCACCGGCGGCTACTTCGCCCGCCTTCGCCCCGCCGCCGCCGCCGAGTTCTCCTTCCTCCTGGGCATGCCCACGCTCCTGGCCGCGACGCTCTACAAACTCGGCAAGGACTACTGGCACGCCAGGCAGACCGGCGAGCCCCCCTTCTACACCCACCTCGGCGCCATGCCCGTGCTCGTGGGCATCGTTGTCGCGGGCGTCTCCGCCGCCATCGCCGTCCGCTGGCTCGTCGGCTTCCTCAACCGGCGCGGCCTGACCTCCTTCGGCGTCTACCGCATCCTCCTGGGCATCACGCTCATCGGCCTCATCCTCGGCCAACTCGTCTCCATCGCACCCGACGCCGAGCCCGAGCGCCCCGCCCCGACGCCCGTCACCGCCCCGGCCACGCCGCGCCGATGACCGAAAACAGCCCCGCCCGGGCTCATACTCTTGCCCCGAATCTCCGATGATTCCCCTCTGCGCCGCCGCGCCCCCGCGAGAGTTCCCGACGTGAAGACCTCCTTCCCCAAAGACAAGATCCGCGTGGTTCTTCTCGAGAACATCCACGCCCGCGCGGCCGAGATCTTCGAGGCCGAGGGCTTCAAGGTCGAGCGCCTCGCCAAGGCCCACGAGGGCCCCAAACTCATCGAACTCGCCAAGGACGCCCACCTGCTGGGCATCCGCTCCCAGTCGCACGTCGGGGCCGATCTCGTCGCCGCCTGCCCCCGCCTGCTGAGCATCGGCTGCTTCTGCATCGGCACCAATCAGGTGGACTCCAGGTCCACCTGCCTCGCCGGCGTGCCCGTCTTCAACTCCCCCTTCAGCAACACCCGCTCGGTCGCCGAGCTCACCATCGCCGAGATCGTCGCCCTGCACCGCCGCCTCGCCGACAAGAGCGCCCAGCTCCACGCCGGCACCTGGGACAAGTCCGCCGCGGGCGCCCACGAGGTCCGCGGGCGCACCCTCGGCATCGTCGGCTACGGGCGCATCGGCTCGCAGGTGAGCGTGCTCGCCGAGTCGATGGGCATGCGCGTGATCTTCTACGACGTGCTCTCCTGCCTGCCCATGGGCAACGCCCGCCCCGTCAAGTCCCTCGACGAACTCCTGCACCAGTCCGACGCCGTCTCGCTCCACGTCCCCGCCACGCGCAAGACCGAGCGCATGATCGGCGCGCCGCAGATCGCCAGGATGCGCGTGGGCTCCTACCTCATCAACAACGCCCGCGGCGGCGTGGTCGATATCGCGGCGCTCGCCGCGGGCATCAGGGCCAACCGCATCGCCGGCGCCGCCCTCGACGTCTTCCCCGCCGAGCCCTCCAGCAACGCCGAGCCGTTCGCCAGCGAGATCCGCGGCCTGCCCAACGTCATCCTCACGCCCCACATCGGCGGCTCCACCGAAGAGGCCCAGGCCGCTATCGCCGAGGACGTGGCCACCAAGCTCGCCCGATTCGTCAACAACGGCTCCACCACCGGGGCCGTCAACGTCCCGCAGGTAGACCTCCCCGAACAGGACGAGATCGGCGCAAACAGTGGCCCGGGCGCCAGCCCGGGCACGGACGCGGACACCTCCCCGGATGCCCCCCGCCACCGCCACCACCGCATGCTCCATTTCCACCAGAACGTCCCGGGCGTGATGAGCAAAATCAACACCGTCATGGCCGAACTCGGCATCAACATCGTCGGCCAGTACCTGAAAACCAACGACGAAGTCGGCTACGTCGTCCTCGACATGGCCCCCACCAACGCCGACTTGATCAGCGACCGCCTGAAGGCCATCCCCGAGACCATCCGCGTCCGCATGCTCTGGTAGGCGGATGGCCATCTCACCTCAGAGACCCAGAGGCGCAGCAATGAGCCAGGAAAGTGGGTTCGAGGCCACTACTCCGGCCTCTTCTCCGTGCCTCTGTGTCTCTGTGGTGGATCTGGACTTCCGATGGACCCACTAACGCCCGCCCCCACCCCCCGGGGTAACATCCCGACCCAAACCGGGCCCCCGAGGAGTCCACAGTGCCGGTCGCGATCATCAGCGATGTCCATGCCAACGCCGAGGCCCTCAAGGTCGTCCTCGCCGACATCAAGTCGCGCTCCATCGACCGCATTATCTCCCTCGGCGACATCATCGGCTACGGCCCCGACCCCCTCGAGTGCGTGGACCTGGTGCGGAAGAACTGCGAGTGGTCGCTCATGGGCAACCACGACTTCTCCGTCCTCTACGAGCCGACCAACTTCAACCCCGGCGCCGAGCAGGCCGCGTACTGGACCCGCTCCCAGTTCGACCAGGAGCCCGACGCGGCCAAGCGCCGCGAGCGCTACGAGTTCCTCGGCCAGCTCCGCGTCCGCGTCGCCGACAAGGTCCCCGGCACCGACCTGCCCCTGCTGGCCGTGCACGGCTCCCCCCGCCGCCCCATCAACGAGTACATCTTCCCCGACGACTGCATGACGGCCCCGGACAAGGTCTCCACGATCTTCGAGCGCGTCCCCAAACTCTGCGTCGTCGGCCACACCCACGTCCCCGGCGTCTTCAGCGACGAGCCCGACTTCTACCCGCCCGCCGAACTCACCGAGGCCACGTACAAGTTCAACACCGAAAAGGCGATCGTGAACGTGGGAAGCGTCGGCCAGCCCCGCGACATGGACCCGCGGGCCTGCTACGTCGTCATGCACGAGGACCGGATGCAGTTCGTCCGCCTCGAGTACGACGTGAAGACCACCGCGGAAAAGATCAAGGCCATCCCCGAACTCTCGGACTGGCTCGGGGATCGCCTCTTCGAGGGCCGCTGATCGTGAGCAGGTGAAGAGGTCAACAGGTGAACAGGTGAGCAGGTGAAAATCTGGCTTCTCACCTGCTCACCTGTTCACCTCCTCATCGCCGCGCTCAACCATCCCCCGCTCCCTTTCCCCCGTACCATCCGCCCCCTATGGCCAAGCAACCGAATCGATTGCTGCGGGCGGTGGTGCCTCTTCTCGTCATTCTGGCGGGTGTGGGCATCTTCTTCGCCGTGCTCAAGAACACTTCCGCCCCGACCAAGCCCGCCGCGCCCGCGCCCGCCACAACCACCCCCGAAACCGCATCTCCGGCGCCGACGCCCGTCGCCCAGACCCCCGCCAAGGCCCCCGAGGCGCCCGGCGCACGGCCCGAACCCACCCCCCCGGCCGCGACGACGCCGCCCCTCCCCGCCGCCCCCATCGGCGAGACATACACCGCCCGGACCTTCCCGGCCGTTCCCTACGACCCGATCGGCTCGACCACGCCGCGCGACAAGGGCGGGACCTACGAGATGGAGGTCCGCTTCTCCCCCGTCGGCTCGGGCGTCGAGAGCCTGCGCCTGGCAAACTACTTCCAGACGGCCAGGCGCGTCGTGCCGGAAACCATCCAGGACTTCCGCCACCCTCGCGTCAACGCCGACGCCGCGCACCCGATCGCCAGCGACGACCCGCGGGCCGGGCTCGACGCCTTCGCGGCCTACCGAGTCTTCCTCAACGGCCAGGAGGTCCGCCTCTGGAAGACCCCCGACCCGGCCACCACCTTCTGGAAGCAGGGCGACAAGCCCGGGCGCTTCGAGGCCGCCGTCGTCAACGAGTCCGGCGTCGAGATCGCGAAGATCACCCGCGTGTTCGACCTCGCCCCGGGCACGTTCGATCTCACGATCCGCCAGACCGTCGAGAACCTCCGCCCCGACGCCGCCCTCGGCGTCCGCTGGGAACAGTTCGGGCCCGTCAGCCCCCCCGTGGGCACGATGCGCTACGGCGGCGACACCCGGCGCGTGCGCTTCGGCTACCTGCTCCCGGCCTCGCGAGATCCCGAGCGCCGGGTCTTCGCCGACGATCGGGCCGCGTCGCTGATCCTGCATTCCACGGCGATCGGAAACAAGGATGGCGACAAGCCCGGACGGGCCCCGCCGAGCTGGGAGCCATCGAAGCTCTGGCCCAGCGCCGACTCCACCAAGGGCGACCTCACCCTCGCCTGGGCCGGCCTGACCAACCGCTACTTCACCATCGCCATGTACCCGCTCCTCCCGCCGGGAACCAAGGAGCGCTCCTTCGCCATGGCCAGCGAGGTGTCGCGCGTGGCGATCCCCACGGCCGAGCCAGACGCGGACAAGACCCACGCCGACATCGCCCTCTACCTCACCAGCCCCACCTACACCGTCGCGCCGGGCAGGACGCTCGACCTCTCCATCGGGGTCTACGCCGGCCCGACCTCCTCCGAGGTCATCGCCGCCCACGCCCCCGCCGCCGCCGCCATGGGCGTGGCCGAGGTGGTCATGTACACCCTCGGCGGTCCCTGCTCGTTCTGCACGTTCCAGTTCCTCACCTCGCCCCTGCACGCCCTGCTCAAGGGCATCCACGACTACCTCACCCGCGACTGGGCCCTGGCGATCATGCTCCTGGTGGTCTGCGTCCGCACGCTCCTCCACCCCATCACCCGATGGACGCAGCGGAAGATGTTCTTCTTCAGCAAGGAGATGGCCAAGATCGCCCCCAAGATGAAGGCCATCCAGGAAAGGTACAAGGACGAGCCGGCCAAGCTCCGCCAGGAGCAGACCCGCATGATGGGCGAGCACGGCGGCGTCTACGCCAGCGGCGCCCTCGGCTGCCTCCCCGCCTTCCTGCAGACGCCCGTCTGGATCGCCCTCTCCGCCATGCTCTCCTTCGCCTTCGAGCTCCGCCATTCCGGCGCGTTCTTCGGCGTGTTCCAGAGCATCAGCCCCGGCTGGACCTTCCTCGCCGACATGTCCGCCCCCGACCACCTGTGGGCCTTCGGAACCTCGTTCCACATCCCGCTGCTCTCCATGCTCCTGGGCCCGATCGACGGGCTCAACGCCCTCCCCCTCGTGCTCGGCGTGGTGTTCTTCATCCAGCAGAAATACCTCACGCCCCCCTCGGCAACCCCCCTCACCCCCGAGCAGGAACAGCAGCAGAAGATGATGAGGGTCATGACCGTCTTCATGTTCCCCCTCATGATGTACAACGCCCCCGCCGGGCTCGCCCTCTACTTCGCCACCAACTCCTCCCTGGCCATCATCGAGAGCAAGCTCATCCGCGCCCGCGCCGAGGAAGAGTGGAAGACCATCGAGGCCGTCAAGGCCGCCAGGCTCGCCAGCGGCACGCCCGCCGTCGGCGCCCCCTGGTGGGACCGCAAGAAGATCGAGGGCTCGCGCCAGAAGGAGGGCGAGGGCTTCCTCGCCAAACTCCGCCGAACCATCGAGGAGGCCCAGAAGGCCCGCGACGCCGCCCAGAAACACAAGGGCAAGGGCAAGCGATGACCCCCCGGGCCCCGTCGGCGCACGACGCCCGAATCACCCGGGCCGTCGCGGCCTGGTTCGAGGCCAACGCCCGCGAGCTGCCGTGGCGACACCGCCCCGACGCGGCCCGGAGCGCCCGGAGCCCGCGCCGCGATCCCTACCGATCCCTCGTCTGCGAGGCCATGCTCCAGCAGACCCAGGTCTCGCGCGTCACCCCCAGGTTCGTCGCGTTCGTGGAGCGCTTCCCCACCGTCGCCTCGCTCGCCGCCGCCGACGTGCACGACGTGCTCGAGATGTGGTCCGGCCTCGGCTACTACCGGCGGGCACGCCACCTGCACGCGGCGGCGCGCCAGATCATGGCCGAGTTCGGCGGCGCCGTGCCCCAAAGCGTCGATGACCTCCGCCGCTTGCCGGGCGTGGGCCGCTACACCGCCGGATCGATCGCCTCCATCGTCTTCGGCGCCCCCGCCCCGATCGTTGACGGCAACGTCGCCCGAGTCCTCCTCCGCATCCACGGCAAGGACGCGCCCGGCGACGACCCGAACACCCGGGCGTGGCTCTGGGAGCGGGCCGCGTCGCTGGCAACGGCGGCCGCACACCCCGGCGTGTTCAACGAGGGTCTCATGGAACTCGGCGCGACGGTCTGCACGCCCGCGCCCTCAACGCCCGCGTGCGACTCCTGCCCGGTGCGGGGCCCGTGCATCGCCCGGCGCGATCGCCGACAGATGGACATCCCCCGCCCCAAGCCCGGAACCGTCCGCGGCGATGTGTTCTGCGCCAGCGTGCTGGCCGTCCGCCACGACGGGGCCGTCCTGCTCGAACGCCGCCCCGAGACCGGCATGTGGGCCGGCATGTGGCAGACCCCGACGGCCCAGCGCAACGACCGCGCCCCGACCCGGGCCGAAGCGGCCCGGGCCGCGAACCTGCCCGCCCGGGCGCTCGTCCAGGCCGCCTCGTTCGAGTTCCTCGCCACGCACCGGCGGATGGAGTTCACGGTCTTCCGGGCCACACCGCCGCGCGCCTTCGAGCCGCGCCGGGGCGAGTTCGTCCCCCCGGCGCGGGCGGACCGCCTGCCGATGAGCTCGCCGCAACGGCGCATCCTGCGGGAGCGCCCTCCCTCACGAGTTTGACTCGGTCGCCCGGATGACCTCTTCCACCGACGTCAGGCCCTGCGACACCTTCACCATGCCGTCGGAGCGGAGCGTCACCATGCCCCGCTCCATGCACGTGCGCCGGAACTCCGACACGTTCGGGTTGCGGGCGATGATGTCGCGCAGCGAGTCGTCCACGGCGAGAAGCTCGTAGATGCCCACGCGCCCGGAGTACCCGCGGTTGCGGCACTTGTCGCACCCCTTGGGCATCCACATCGTGTCGGGGCTGAGCCCCTGCATCGTCAGGTATTCCTTGTACTCCTCCGTCGGCTCGCCCTGGAACTTGCAGTGCGCGCAGAGCCGACGCACCAGCCGCTGGGCCAGCACCGCTCGCACCGCCGCGCCCACCAGGAACGGCTCCAGCCCGATGTTCACCAGCCGCGTCAGCGACGAGGGCGCGTCGTTGGTGTGCAGCGTCGAGAGCACCAGGTGGCCCGTCAGCGCGGCCTGGACGGCCGTCTGGGCCGTCTCCATGTCGCGGATCTCGCCCAGCATGATCACGTCCGGGTCCTGTCGCAGCAGGGCCTTGAGCGCCTTGGCGAAGGTCATCCCGATCTTCTCGTGCACCTGCGTCTGCGTGATCCCGTCGAGGTGGTACTCGACGGGGTCCTCGACGGTGGACACGTTCATCGTGTTCTTGTCCATCTGGCGAAGCGACGCGTACAGCGTCGTCGTCTTGCCCGAGCCCGTCGGGCCCGTGACGAGCACGATGCCGTGCGGCTCGTCGATCGCCTTCTTCCAGATCGCCAGCGTTCCCTCCTCGAACCCCAGCTGGTCGAGCTCGACGTTGATGCTCTTGGTGTCGAGGATTCGCATCACCGTCTTCTCGCCCGACGCGTTGGGCAGCGTCGAGACGCGCAGGTCCAGCTTGCGCCCCTGAACGCTGCACCGGATGCGCCCGTCCTGCGGCAGCCGACGCTCCGAGATGTCCAGGTTCGCCATGATCTTCAGGCGGCTGGTGATCGCGCTGGCCATCGACGCCGGCGGGGTCATCATCTCGAAGAGCAGCCCGTCCGTGCGGAACCGCACCTTGAGCTTCTTCTCCCCCGGCTCCACGTGGATGTCCGACGCCCCCTCCTTCACCGCCGACTGGATGATGTAGTTCACGTAGCGAATGACCGGCGACTCCCCCGCCTCCTTCTCCAGGTCCACCTCGTTGGACTGCTGGACCTTCTCCACCTGCACGTCGTCCTCGTTCACCTCCGAGAGGATCGAGGAGACGTCCACGTCCGGCTGCGCGGCCTGCTCGGTCTGGCCCACCACGTCCAGCGCGCTGCGGATGTCGGTGGGCGGCACCACCACCAGCCTCACGTTGGACACCCCCAGCCGCCGACGCACCTCGTCGAGCAGGAACACATCGTCCGGGCTCGTCGCGCCGATGATCACCCGCCCCTTGTCGTGCGGGCCGGCCTTCACCACGCGCAGGGGCAGCACCGAGTGGCCCTTGCAGAAGTCCACCGTGAGCCGCTGGAGCAGCTTGCCGTCGAAGCCCCCGTCGAGCCCCTTGTCCAGGTCCACCCGCTCGAAGGGCACATCCGACATGCCCGCGATGGCCTGGAACACCTTGACCTCGTCGGCCCCCTGCTCGATGAGCACGTCGGACAGCCGCCGCCCCGGGCTGGACTTGAGCACCTGCTGGGCCGCCGCGAGCTGCTGCGAGTTCACCGCCTCGACCGCCACGAGAAACTCGCCGAGCTCCTTGCCCGTCGCCGGCACGGCGAGCGCGTCCGCGTCGGGTGTGTACACGTTGGCCAGGGCCTCGCCCACCGCGGGCTTCGGCGGAGCCTTGGGCTTGACGGGCACGGCCGGATCGTTGTCCACCGTGATCGACGTGCCGAAGGACCGCTGCCCGCTGGGCACCGAGGGGAGCGGGCTGAAGGCCTGCTCGGCCTTGTCGATGGTGTGCTTGGCCGCGGGCGCCTCCGGCGCGCCCCGCTTGCGGCGCGCCAGTGCCTTCGGGTCCGCGTTGTTCACGCCCAGGTCGGCCAGGATGTCGTTGATGTCAAACTTGGCCATGGGTGGTGGATCGGCAAGGGGCGCGATGGCCCGGACAAAGAGCGACGCTCCGATCAGTGCTTCCGGGGCCTGTTCGAGTTCATCAGATCGTCGTCCATGTGCAGCTCGTACACCTGCCCGTCCTGCTCGAGCTCCACGCTGCGCCCATGGATCGCCTTGACCCTGAAATCGTCCCCGACGGTGTCCCCCACGCGCACGGCCTCGCCGGAGATCCGGGCCACCGGGCTCACGCCCCCGATGATTCCGTTCACCTTCAGCGTCGAGAGCGACGCCTGCACCCGGGCACGCTTCTGATCCGCGTCACGCTTGGCACGCTCGGCCGCGGCCCGGCTGGCCGCCGTCGGGTCCGCGCCCGGAGGCAGCGGCGCGGCGACGGTCTCGCCCATCTTGAACGGGTTCTTCTGCACCTCGTCCACCGGCACCTGCCGCTCGGATGTGTCCACGGCCAGGTCCTGCAGGATCCGCTTGTGGTCCGCCCCGTGCGAGGAGGGCTTGGTCAGGTCATAGTCCGGCAGGACCGTCTTGGCCAGCGTCGTCAGCGGCCCGATCCCCAGCAATCGCATGCCGTAGATCATCCCGCCGCCCACGGCCAGCAGAATCCCCAGCGCGATCACCTGGGTCGAGACCTTCCGCTTGCGCGGCGTGGCCCCGGCGGCCATCGACTGCTCCGCGTTGGTGTTGCCCGGGGCCATCGCCTCGAGCCGGAACACGCCGGTCGCCGGCAGCGGCTCGGCCGCGGGCGAGTCGAGCGGCATCAGCCCCTGGGCCTGGGAATCGGACGTCGGGTTGTGGTTCGTGCTGCGGTTCATTGGTTGCTCCCATCGCCCTCGTAGTACACGCTGAGGACGAGCTTGGCCTTCATCTCTCCGTCCACCTTGTCCGAACGCGTCACGTCGAGGTCGGTCAGGCGGGTGATTCTCGGAAGTTGCTCCAGGTCCAGAAGAAACTTGTAGAAACCGTCGAAGTCGCCGGTGATCTCGATGTCGAGCGGCTGCTCCATCGCCAGCCCGGCCGGCGTCGTCCGCTCGTTCTTCTTGAACGCCGGCACCTTGAGGTTGTTCTTCGCGGCGATCCCGGAGACCTGCCGCAGCACGTTGTCCATCTCCTTCGAGCTCGGAAGCTTCGCCTGCAGCGAGTCGATCGACACGCGGATCTGCTCGTTGGCACGCTGGAGGTCCTCGGTCTGGGCCGTGGCCTCGCGCAGCTTGCCGAGCAGCGCCTGCTTGTGGTCGATCTCCCGGCTGCCCTGCTCGATCTTCGCGTTCACCGGCCGGAACACCACGAAGTACGAGCTCACCGGCAGGGCCAGCAGCACGGCGGAGAAGAGGAACTGTCGGGCCGTAGTTGACATGGCGGGTTACTCCTGCTTCTCGGGAACGCCGGTGATCGGCGGCTCGACGTCGCCCCCGGACAGGGTCGGGTCGAGCGGGTTGATGGTCCGATTGCGACGGCCCCCGGTCAGCGGCCGGCCGTTGAGCCGCGGCACGTGCAGCGGCTCGATGTTGCGTGCGTCCGCCAGGTTCCTGATCGACGCCTCGATGCGGAACTTCCGCATCGAGACCTGGTCGACCACGATGTCGGAGGCGTAGATCATGTCCACCCGGTCCAGCAGCGGGCACGACACCAGCGACTGGTAGTAGTCCGCAACGTCCTCGTCCGTCGCCGACAGGCCCACTAGCTCCACGCGGAAATCAAACCGCGGCGGCTGGGGCTTGGGCCCGTCCGCCTTGCCCGCTCCCCCCACGCCGTTCTGCGCCGCCTTGATCTGCGCCAGCGTCTGCGGGCCCGAGATGCCCGCGGGCTTGACCACCGGCCGGGCCGTGTCCAGCATCCGCTTGGACTTGAGGCTGAACTCCGTCAGCGTGAGCTGCTTGGGCATGCGGTTGATCAGCTCCGCCATGAGGATCGACCGCGGCACGCGCTCCACCAGGGCCAGCGTGATGTCCGCCTTCTCCTTGAGCTCGTCCCGCTGCGACTCGAGCACCTTGAGCTGCTCGATCTTCTTCGCCTCGGTCGCGAACTCCCGGTTCACCGCCTCCTGGTTGTCGCGCACCTTCATCCACCGGTGGTAGGTGACGAAGAACGCGCCGACGATGCCGAAGGCGACGACAAGGAACAGCATCAGGCTGATCGCGATGGCGCGCCGCTCCGCCTTCTTCTGCAGGTAGTCCTCCGGGAGGAAGGAGTTGCCCGCGCCGGGCCTGCGTTCGTTGGGATTGGGGGGGCTCATGGAATGGTCCTCGTCTGGAGGAATGGGTGGTCGATCACAGGTCCGTCGGGCACAGGCAGAGTCCAAAGGGGATGGTCCAGCCGGGCTGGGGGGTGGTGAAGTCAACGCCCCGCACCGGCTCCTTGCCGCTACGGGCCATGCGGGCGAGCGGGTCGGCCACGTGCGCCGCCATCCGGGCCTTGCGCGCGATGTGCTGGCACAGCCCGCGATGCCGCGCCTCGCCCCCGAAGAAGATCGCCCGATCGACGCGACGGCCCCCGAACATCGCCTCGTAGTACCGCAGGCACATGCCGATCTCGTCGGTCAGATTGTCCAGAGTGTCGCCCAGGTCGAACTCCGGCGGGGCCACCGGGGCCGCGGCCTGGTCCGTCACCTGCGGCGTCAGCCCCGGGGCGATCCGCCCCGTCCGCCGGTCCTCCGCCGTCAGCGTCGCCGGATCGGTCTTGGCCAGCGAGTCCGGCGAGCCGTCGGCCGCCATCGCGGCCAGCCCGCCGCCCGCAAGACCGCCGCCCGCGCCGGGGTTGTTGGCCGGACGCGCCGCCGGGGCCACCAGCGTGGACGCCGCCAGGCGCGTGGCCCGGGCCTGCGCCGTGTCAATGTCGAGAGCGCGGGCCACCGCCGCGTCCAGGTCGCGCCCCCCCAACTGGATCGTCTTGGCAAACGCCAGGGCCGAGCCGTGCGCGATCCACACCTTGGTCGTTCCCGCGGCCAGGTCGAGGTACAGCGTCGAAACGTGCTGATCTCCCACACGCCGGTTGATGTGCTCGAACGCCTTCACCGTCGCCACCGCCTCGGGGTGGATCCCCACGCACTCGAGGTGGCAGTCGCGGATGGTCTGCATCAGACGCTGCACGAACTCGCGCGCCGCGGCCATGCAGATCACTTCCTGCCGGACGCCCCCGCCCCCCGACGACATCGGGTCCGAGCCCCCGTGCGTGCCCGGAGGCGTCGCGCCCTCGACGGCGAAGTGCCGCAGGATCAGCGCCTCGGGATCGCAGTTGAGCGCCGCCGGCACGCCCGCCTGCACCAGGTCCGCCAGCGGAAGGTTGTCCGCCTTGGGAAACTGCATGTGCTTGATGAACGTCTGCCCGGCCGGAATCGCGCACACCGCCCGCTTGCCCTTGAACCCCGCCCCCTTGAGCAGCCGGGGAAGGGCCTGGAACTGGAACTGGTACCGCTTCGCGTTGTCCGAGATCAGCGACTCGGGCGTGTCGATCGCCGCCGCGGCCACCAGCGACGGCGGATCACCCGACGCGAGTTGCAGCAGTTTCAGCGACCCGACCCCGAAGTCGATCGCGATGGGCATCACCCCGCCGGTGAGCGTGCCCATGGTCGCCGATCGAACTTTTCCCAGAGACAGGAACGCCATCGCAGCAGTGCCTCGCGGGCCGCGCCTGCCCCGAAAGGGGTTCGGCCCGGCTCACAGCGTGGATCGGGCCGCGCCGCCGGCGGATTGACCCCGCTCGGCGACAGCGCCTCCCGCACAGGGTGCTCGCCCGGCGCAGACGGCACAGACGGCAGAGCCCACCGGGCTCGCTCCGATCGCAAGGTCCCAGAACTCTACCGCCGCCCCCCCGAACGGCCGGGCTCCCCCGGCTTCGCACACCGACTCCATCTCGCGCCGCATCCCGCGCGCCCGCGCGTCGATGACACCCCACCCGAACCGCCCCCGGAGGGCCGATCCATGCTGACTCTCTCCACGACCAAGGCCGCGCCCGGAATGACCCTCGCCCTCCCCGTCATGCACCCCGACATCCCCGGGTACGTCCTGCTGCGCCCGGGCTGCGTGCTCGACGCGATGGAGATCGCCCGCATGGCCGAGATCGGCGTGCGCCGCATCGCCATCGAGTACCCCCCCACACGGTTCCTGCTGCGCTACGCCAGCGTGCAACTCATCAACGACCAGAGCACCGTCGCCCAGCGCATCGCCGCCGAAATGGACCGCATGTCCTCCGACCTGCACGCGACCTTCGACCTGCAGGTGTACGCCGACGGCGTCCGCCTGCTCGTCCAGCGCCTCGTGGACGATCCCGCCGCCGCCCTCTTCATGCACGACATCATCGACGCCCGCTCCCCCCTGGCCTCCCACGCCTTCAACGTCGGCTTCCTCAGCCTCCTCATGGGCCTCAAACTCGACGGCTACCTCGTCTCCCACCGCGGCGCGGGCGGCCGCCTCTCCCGCCGGCGCGCCATGAACATCGAGTCCCTCGGCATCGGCGCCCTCCTCCACGACATCGGCCTGACGCGCGTCCCCCGCGAAGAGGCCGCCCGCCTCCAGGCCTCCCACGGCGTCACCCCCGAGGGCGCCATCGACCCCATGTGGCGCCGCCACGTCGAGACCGGCTTCGACATGGTCAAGGGACGCGTCCCCGCAACCTCCTCCGCCGTCGTCCTCCACCACCACCAGCGCCTCGACGGCTCCGGATTCCCCGAACGCGTCCGCGGCTTCGGCCCCCCCACCGCCCTGCGCGGCGAGGAGATCCACACCTTCGCCCGCATCGTCGCCGTCGCCGACGACTTCGACCGCCTGCGAAACCCCCCGGAGGCCAAGAGCGTCCCCACCGTCCGGGCCCTGCACCAGACCCTCGACCTGGTCCGAGCCGGGAAACTCGATCCGATCGTCTTCAAGGCCCTGCTCGCCGTCACCCCCGCCTTCGCCCCCGGAAGCGTCGTCACCCTCAGCGACGGCCGCCGGTGCGTCGTCACCGGCTGGGACCCGATCCACCCCTGCTCCCCCACCGTCTGCGTGCTCCCGCGCTCGCTCGACGAGGCCCTCTGCCACGAGCGCCACGCCCACCCCGCCCGTCTCGACGAGGGCGACGTCCTCGGCGAGCCCATCGACCTGGCCGAGCGCCGCGACCTGCGCGTCGCCGAGATCGACGGCGACAACGTCTCCGGCGACTTCTTCGAGGCCCGACGCGACTCGGAGTTCGATCTCCGCCTCCAGTTCTCCACGCCTCTCGGCGAAGGGTGGGACGCCATCGCCGAGGCCACGCTCGCCGCCGGCGGAAAACTCGGGTAACCGTCCGTGCTAGCGTTCGCCATGGCCGGCGACGCGACATGGCGTGGCGAAAACAACGTGCTGGTGGTCGTGGCCGCGCCCGCCGAGGCCAAAGCCGTCGCCTCCGGGCTGGGGTGCTCGCCCCCCGAGCGTGACCGGGAACCCGTGGACGCGGGCGACGGCTGGCGGCTGCTCCGATCCGGCGTGGGAAAGGTGAACGCGGCCGGAGCGGTCACCCGGTGGTTGCCACACGCCGGCCCACAACCGATCGTGCTCAACCTCGGCGTGTGCGGGTCCCTGCCCCACGCGAACGCGCCGCCCCCGCTCCTGAGCGTCGTGGTCGCCAGCGCCTGCACCTACGCCGACGAGGGCGCGATCACCCCCGCGGGGTTCGTGGACACCGCCGCGCTGGGATTCCCGATGTGGGACGGCGCCCACTCGGCCAATGGACACTGCCCGGCCATCTCGACCGACGCCCACCTCCGCCAAGCCCTCGCCGGCGCGCTGCGGTCCGAGCTGGGCTCGGCCCTCCGGGTCGGCCCCATCGCCACCGTCTCCACATGCTCGGGCACCGACGCAAGCGCGACGGACGCCGCCGCGCGAACCGGCGCGCTCGCCGAAGCCATGGAAGGCGCGGCCATCGCCCACGCACTCGGCCCTCGCGCGGGCGTCGCGCCCGGCTTCGCCGAGATCCGCGTTGTCAGCAACACCACCGGAGATCGCGACCGTCAGACCTGGGACCTCCCCGGCTCGCTCGCGGTCCTCACCCGGGTTGCGAGCCTGCTGCGCTCGGCGTAGCCGACGCCGGCGCGGGGCCCGATTCCGGAGCCGGACCGAGCAAACGAAACTCCTTCGGCACGCGCGGCACGAGCACCAGCACCACACGCTGCGGCGGCGGGGCGTTGGGAGGCCTCGGGCCACCCGCCGATGGGGCCGGTCCTCCCATGAGCATCGCCTCTCCCAGCGTCGGCACGCGAGCGACAACCGGCCCGACCACCGCCGGCGCACCCGTCGAACTCGCCGCGGGCGGCGCGACCCCGCGCGGCGCGGCCCGCACCACCTCGCCGAGCTTGGGCGGACCAATCCTCTCGGGAGGCAGGCTCACGGCCGCGTCGGGCACCGACACCTCAGCCGCCGCCCGCTTGGCCCACGGCCCGGGGTCCGTCGCGTCGGACTTTCGGCCCGCCGGCTCCGCCTCGCCCGGCATCCCCCTCGCCCCCTCGACGGCAAGCACGCCCCAATCCGCGTCCGGGCGATCGGGCACGATCACCAGCGCACGCCCGGGAAACATGCTCATCCGCGTGTACAGGCGCGAGAACAGCAACCCCTGGCTCTCCGCCTCCAGCCGCGGCTCGTTCACCGCCAGCAGATCGAGCGACCGCTCCGTCGTCCGCGACTCGCGGTTCTGCGGCACCATCTCCACGCGCAGCGTCGCCTCCGGCGCAGCCTCCCCGCCCCCGCCGCCCACCGAGACTCGCGGCGGCGTCGGCTCGATCCAGCTCCGCACCAGCAGCCGAAGCGATCCCGGCGCAAGCCGGATGCGCTCGGCGTCCAGCGCGATCACGCGCCCGGACGAATGCCCGGCCCGCACCACCTCCGTCCACGAGAACGCCTGCCCGAGCCACTGCCGCTGCGTCGAGCCCGTCGTCCGCAGCGTCCCCACCAGCCCGGCCACCTCCTCGACGGGCACCGAAACGATGCGAAAGCCGTACGAGGCCCACAGACCCTCGAGTTCGCGGGCCAGCGGCACGGGCCCATCGGCGAACGGATTGAGCGCCGCCGCGAGCGTTCGCTCGTCCACTCCGGAAATGAACGTCGTGAGTTCCAGCCCCGGATCGGCCCCCGCCCACTCGACCGCGTACGTGAAAGGGGATTCGGCCCCGTCTGACCCTCGCGTCACATCGTGCGAACACCCTCCCGCCGAGAGTTGTAGCACAAGCAGGGTTATCCAGACAGCGGGGCGGGGCATCGGTCCGGATCATACGAACGCGTCCCTACTTCGGATGCGGGCGCGCTCGATCGCGTTGTACAACGAGCAAACCGGTGTAGGCTCAAAGGGAGGTTTCACATGCCGAGCAGAACGCTGATCGCGATGCTGGCCGCTTCCGTCGGATCGACCGCAGGCGCCACCGCCCTGGCCGACCCGCCGCAACCCCAAGCCCCGCAGGCCAAGTCGGAGGCCGTCGCCCCCCCGGCGGACGATGCCAACCGACCCAGGATCGTCGTCCACAAGGAGGCCGCGCCCAAGGACGCCGCCGATAGCCGCGTCACGGTGGGAGACATGCGCATCAGCATGTCCAACTGGTCTCCCGCCCGACCGGCCATCCAGCCCGATGCCGCCAGGCCCCACGCTGGCTACTCCCCGCCCCCGGCCGCCACCGTCCGGGCCGACGGCGCCGTCGTGATTCCCGACAACACCCTCGGCCCCGGCGAGCCTCTCTGGTCCATCAGCGACCGCGAGAGCGCGGCCCGCAAACTCGCCCAGGCCGAGGCCGACCTCGCCAGCAACACGGCCGCTCGCTCCGCCCGCGACACCTCCGGCTACGCATACCCCGGATTCACCGGATACGGCTGGCTCGGCGGGCTCAACACCTGGGGCGGTTACACCCACGGACGCTTCGGCCTGCGCGGCCCGGTGACCACCACCATCACCCGCTCCGACAGCCTCGGCTCAACCGCCCAGCGAGCCTTCGCCGAGGCCGCGTACCCCCGCCTCGACGGATCCCAGGACGCCCACGACCGGGCCGTGAGCCGGTTCGGGCGCGACGCCACGCCGCCGATCGTGCGCACCCAGAACGATGTGGATCGGGCCCGTTCGAACGCCAACAAAGAGCATCTCGGAGTGACACGACCTGAGACCCGGTAGTCTGTTAGTCGACCTGTTGCGCGGTCAGGAACATCGACTTCTGAAGCGCGACGAAGAACTGCTGGTAGGGTTCTGGATCTTCAACGGCGTCCAGGTTGTACTGTGCATTCGCTCGCACCAGTACCTGCTGCTGGTTTCGATCTCTAACCGTGACAGTCATTTTCAACGCATATCCGTTGAGTTTGGTACCCGACACGGTCCCCAGCACGGGATCAGCCTGATCGACCACAAATCCCAGATCTTGAAGCGTCGCCATGACCGTCCGGAGTGTCTGCTGCCTGTCCGTGGTATTGAACGCTCGGGTTTGCATCGACCGCAACTTGACTTGACTCTCGTTTGCGTCCAACACGTGCCTCGAAGACGGCGCGCACCCCGCACTTGCCGTCAAGAGCACGACCGTCAGCAACATCGCCGTCCATGAGTTAATCATATTGACTGTGCCTCCAGAAACACCGCCTTCGAGAGCTTGCCGAAGAATTCCTGATACATCTTGGGATCGTCCATGAACTGGAGGCGCGAAACCTGCCCGGCATCGTTCCAGACGACCCGTTGAAACGTCACCCTGACTGCGATTCCCGCATTGGTCGGACGCGTCACAATCGACGCGCGAATTTTCTGATGTTTGTCGATCGGAACATTCGCTCCTACGAGAGCCGCAACCAGAAACTTTCCAATCACCTGCCCCCCCTCTACGGCTTCCCGATCCTTGGCACCGACGATCAGGCCGACGTCCGTTTGACTTGACTCCATGTTATAACCGAGATCCTGCAACAATCCCGCCGATGCTACCAGGATTTTCTTCTCGTCGGCCGTGTCAAATCGCCGCGTCTGCAACTGGCGCTGCTGAAGCGTGACTTCACTCATGGCGAGTGCCGATTTCGGAATGCTCGTCTTGCAGCCCGCGAGATGTGCCATGAAAATCACGAGACACAGCACGATGCACTTGTTTGCAGGCATTGGATTCCCTTGTCAGAATTGCGACTGGTGATAGGCGACTTCACGTACTCGTTTGGCATCGTCAAATCGAATCACCACGGTAAGACTCCGCTGGGTCGTTCGAGAAGCCCCGGCGGTGACGAACCACTTCGATCCGGAGGCCACCACCTCGGTCGCCATACGGTCATAGACCCACACCTCACGCGATTGCTCATCAGTGGTCACGATGTTCGGAGAGCCCATCGCCTGGGCCACGTCTGCTCCCGACATGCCCGTGCGAATTTCTTTCTGAACGGTTCCAACAGTCAAGCGCTGTGCATCATCCGCTTCGCGAATCGCTTTGGTGTGGTAGGGTGCTTCGCAGCCAGCAAGCACCATTCCAAACACGAGCACGATCATGTGTGTGTGTTGCATGGTACCGACAGACTATCAAGTCTTGCAGAGCCATGCAAGCGCGGAGTTACCCGACCTACACCCTAACAAGTCGCCGCCGACATCGGCAGGCTGAACTCTTTCCAAACGTAGAGCTACGCCGGCTCGCACTCGTTGATCCGGTCGATCAGCTTCCGGATCATGCCGAACTTGTAGCGTGTGTGCGGGAACGAGAGTCGCGCCAGCGTGAGGTGGTCTTCCTCCGCCTCGAACGGGCCGCGCTGCACGATCTTCGAGGGCGAGGGCGTCGTGCCCTCGGGCTTGACCAGGATCTTGAACTCGTCGCCGAGCCGGTCCACGTCCGCCTGCCGAAGCGGCTTCTTCAGCCGGATCACCAGGTCGTCCTTCACGTAGCGTGAGGAGTGATAGTTGCGGTAGAACCGCACCACGTGGTCCGCGGCCTCGGCCGGGGTCTTGAAGATGCGATACAGATCGATGTCCTCCGGGCTGATCCAGCCGCGCGTCAGCAGCATCGTCCGCATCGCGTGGTCGAACTCCTCCCAGTAGGTCTGGTTCGCCCCCTCCACCATCACGATCGGGATCATCGAGCTCTTGCCGGTCTGGACGAGCGTCAGCGCCTCGAACGCCTCGTCCATCGTGCCAAAGCCGCCCGGGAACAGCGCCACCGCCTCCGACTGGCTCAGGAACATCAACTTGCGCGTGAAGAAGTACCGGAAGTACACGAGCTTCTCGTCCCCCGCGATCACCTCGTTGGCGTTGGTCTCGAACGGCAGCCGGATGGCGACTCCGAACGAGGCTTCGCGACCCGGCCCCTCGTGCCCGGCCTTCATGATCCCGTCGCCCGCGCCGGTGATGACCATCCACCCCTTCTTGCCCATGATCGCGCCGAACTCGCGCGCCGCGGCATAGTCCGGGTGATTCGTCGGCGTGCGGGCCGAGCCGAAGATCGAGACCTTGTGCGGCTCGGGATACTGGCCGAACACGCGGTACGCGTACCGCATCTCCTTCACGGCCGTCGTGATGAGCTTCAACTCCCCCGTGTCGCGCCCATCCGGGATCAGTTTCAGCGACGTCTGCACCAGGTCGCGGATGAGTTTGGCGTTGAACGTCGTCGAGTCCACACCCACGTGCTGGAGCAGGTCGTCGATCTTCGCCACCAGCGCCGGGTCCTCGACCCGCTTGGCCGCGGGCTTCTCCGGCGGAGCGCCCACGGGCGGCGGGAGCGTGGCGGGCGAGGGCACTTCGAGCGGCTGGCGGTTGTGTTCCGGGGGCATCTGGCGTTCCTGGGGGCTGAAAATCAAGTGGGGATGGTAGGGGCGGGTGGGGCAAGTAGCCCGACCACAAGCAGCCCGACCGTAAGGGAGGGCGTCGGCGGGGCGTGCGATCACGCGCCCTCCCTGCCGGTGCGGGCTACCCGCTTGCCTCGCTCCCACTCCCACACTCCGGACACACCGCGTCCTTCGCGATCCCCGCGCGGTCGTAGTTGCACTTCGGGCAGCAGCCCACGCGAGCGCGCCGGCGGGCCAGGGTGTCGAGACGCCACGCGGCGATGGAAGCCACAAGGGCGGGCACAAGCGCCAACCAGAGCGGTACGGACACTCCAGTTCCGATCGGACTGGTGAATGTCTCCGGCCACCAGCACGGTACCGCCCGACGCACGATCCGAACCGCATACCAACCCGGAGGAGTACGGGAGATCGACGGCGGAAGGCTCGCTCCAGGCGGCCCATCATGAACCACAATCAGCCTGGCCCGATCCAGCCCGACCGCGCTCGACCGGCCATTCCACTGGAGCGACCAAAACATGCTGATCGTCGATGCCACCACCAGCAGCACCGTCACCGCCGCCCCGCCCCACTTGATCGTCTTGCGAAGTTTGGGGTGGGGCTTCATGGTGTGGTCAGTCTACCGCGCGATCAGGAGATGAAAGAAGTCAATGCCGGTGGCCTTCAGCCTGAGGAAGGAAAAGGCAAAGGCCAGCAACCGGGCAGCACGAGCCTCGCCAGTTCCTCGGGCCGAAGGCCACCAGCAGAACATGAATCACCCGCCCTTGGGGGCGTTCGCTCCGCACTCCGGGCACACCGAGCCCTTCGCGAGGCCAGTGCGGTTGTAGAGGCATTCTGGGCAGCAACCGGCGCGTGAAAGACGCACCCGATAATCGAACCACCACACTGCGCCCGTTGCAAGCGCGCTTGCAACGAAGAAAGCCCATAGCGGTGCCCAAACCATGCCGCCCGCACGCCCAACGCTCCAGCTGAATCCGCTCCCCACCGACCCTCTGGTATACCTGAGTTTGGGCCCGAGGTTCTCCGGTGGAATGGGGTAACTCCCCCATTCGAGTTCAACAGCGCCTCGTTCCCAAGAAAGATCGCCGAACCCGATTGAGAGGGTCCAGGATTGCGGCTGGTTGCCTGACCACATGAACGAATACCAGTTGCTGGCGAACCACACCACCACCAGCAGCACCGTCACCGCCGCGCCGCCCCACTTGATCGTCTTGCGGAGTTTGGGGTGGGGCTTCATGACGTCGGCCCCTTCCCACACTCGGGGCAGACGGCTGCGGGGCTCAGGCCGGTGCGGTCGTAGTTGCACTTCGGGCAGCGGCCGAGACGCGCGCGGCGGGCGAGGGTGTCGAGACGCCAGGCGAGAAGCGCGCTCGCGCCTGACAACAGTGGCAGGGGCCACATGGGCACCGCCCAACTCTCGAGGTACCCAAACACGTCGTGAGAGAAACCCCACTGCCAGCCCTCGAACCGTCTTGCCTGTCGCAGGACGTACCAACCGCCGAGAATCGCCGTTGAGCCGGGAGCGTACGTGCTCAGGTGCAACCGCCCCCCAACGGCTCCCACGACCCATCGATCGGCTTCGTATCCGGCGTTCCACCACCGGCTTCCAGCCCACACCACCACCAGCAGCACCGTCACCGCCGCGCCGCCCCACTTGATCGTCTTTCTGATGCGAGGATGGGGCTTCATGCTGCTGGTCCAGTGCCGCACTCGGGACAAACGGCGGCGGAGCTCAGGCCGGTGCGGTCGTAGTTGCACTTCGAACAAAGGTTGAGTCGGGCGCGGCGGCGGACGAGGGTGTCCAAACGCCAAGCGGCGACGGTGGCCGAGAGCGCGGGCAGCACGAACCACCAGAGGGGAACTGCAACGAACCGCGCGGCACGGAGTCGCTCATCGCTCATCCACCATTCGAAGTCAAACGGTTGCCCGGCGCAGTACCAGCCGCTGCCAGTAATTCCTCCGAGAATCGACGCCGGTGCCTTGTGGAAACACGCGCATCCGGAGGAAACGCCCACCAGCGTTCCGCGCCCGACGTACCCCGCCTGGCACCACCCGCTCCCGATCCACACCACCACCAGCAGCACCGTCACCGCCGCGCCGCCCCACTTGATCGTCTTGCGGAGTTTGGGGTGGGGCTTCATGGTGTGGTCAGTCTACCTCGCGATCGGGGAGGAACAAAGGCAATGCTGGTGGCCTTCAGCCTGAGGAAGGGAAAGGCAAAGGCCGGCAACCGGGCAGCACGAGCCTCGCCAGTTCCTCGGGCCGAAGGCCACCAGCAGAACATGATCTACACAACCCTCGGCCTCTCCCCGCACTCCGGACACACCGCGTCCTTCGCGATCCCCGCGCGGTCGTAGTTGCACTTCGGACAGTGATGCACGCGAGCGCGCCGGCGGGCGAGCATCTCCGGAGCGCACACCGCGATTGTCATACCCAGTGTTGCACCGGCGGGCAGCCAAAGCGGCACCACCGCGCGCCAGCCGAGCGAGTCCGTCTTCCACCCGCCCCACCATGTGAAGCGACTCGGTTCCGGGCCGTTCAGGCTGACCCCCGGCCCGGACACGCTCACCACGTTTCCTTCCCACACCAGACGCGGGTCCATGCCGAACACCTCGACTCGCCCGTACCGCAGTGCCACAAGTCCCTGTCGCGGCATTGCGTACTCAATGTTCCACCACCCGCTCCCAACCCACACCACCACCAGCAGCACCGTCACCGCCGCGCCGCCCCACTTGATCGTCTTG
>OEIU01000107.1_pt1 | contig 83586 bp, 75 predicted proteins | sample 1539221 | NCBI WGS metagenome assembly OEIU01 (sample SAMN03792071, study PRJEB22550) | activated sludge metagenome | feature: wastewater treatment plant; material: activated sludge; isolation source: Wastewater treatment plant of a petroleum refinery complex | place: Argentina: Zarate | collected...
AACCCGATGGTCAATGCCGGCGCGATCGCCTGCTCCGGCCTGATCCACGAGGCCAAGGGCGCCGCCGCATTCGAGCATATCAGGCAGGCGCTGGGCCGCTTCGCGGGACGCGAGCTTGACGTCGACGACGCCGTCTATGCCAGCGAAAGCGCGACCGGCGACCGCAACCGCGCGATCGGCTATCTCCTGCGCACCAATGCCGTCATCAAGGACCATGTCGCCGAGGTGCTGGAGGTCTACTTCCGGCAATGCGCCATCCTGGTGACGGCGCGCGACATCGCCGTGATGGCGGCGACGCTCGCCAATCGCGGCATCAATCCGGTGACCGGCGAACGGGTGATCAGCGCCTACGCCATCGCGCGCACGCTATCGGTGATGACCTCTTCCGGCATGTACGACTATGCCGGTGAATGGATCTACCGGGTCGGCATTCCCGCCAAGAGCGGCGTCGGCGGCGGCATCCTTGCCGCCCTGCCCGCCCGGCTCGGGCTTGGCAGCTACTCGCCGAGGCTCGACAAGCACGGCAACAGCGTCCGCGGCATCAAGGTCTGCGAGGCGCTGTCGGCGCATTACGACCTCCATATGCTCAACCGCAGCGACGATGCCCGCAACAGCATCATCGCCGATTACGACATCGGCAACAGCCCGTCGCGCCGGGTGCGGCGTGCGCAGGAACAGAACATTCTGGCGGCCCATACCCAGGACGTCCGCGTGATCGAGCTGGTCGGGACGCTGTCGTTTTCCAATGTCGACTACGTCTCGCGCCAGCTTGCGGCGAAGCCGCGCCCGCAACTCGTCGTTTTCGACCTGCGTCGCGTCACGGCGATGACCCGCGCCGGAGCCCGCCTGCTCGCCGAGGAATTCCGCGAACTCGCCGCGCACCACGTCACCGTTATTCTATCAGGCATCCGCCGCTCGTCGCCGGACTGGCAGATGATCGCCGAGTGGACGGAGGGACTGACCAACATCCGCAACTACTATCTGCTCGATGCCGCGATCGAATGGGCGGAAGACCAGCTCGTGTACCGTTACGGCGGCGCGATCGACTTCTTCGAGGCGACCGAACTCTCCGAACAATCGCTGCTGGCGGGGCTGACCGACGAGGAACTGACCGATCTGGCCTCGCTCGCCACGATCAGGACCTATCAGGCGAATGAAAGAATCATCGCCGCCGGCGAGCCGGCCGGCTCGCTGTACTTTCTCAGGAGCGGCGTGGTGCATGTCACGCTGCCGGACGGAATCAGGCTGGCGACGCTGACGGCAGGCATGCCGTTCGGCGAGATGGCGCTGCTGGAGCCGATCCGCTCGGCCGACGTATTCGCCGACATGGCCGCAACCGCCCATGAAATCACGCTGCGCGATTTCGAACGATTCCGCAAACAGCATCCGCGCGCCGGTGAGCGGATCATGCGCAACCTCGCGCAACTACTGGCCGACCGTCTGATCATGGCCAATGCCAGGCTGAACCTGCTGACGTCGGGGTAGCTTCGGGCCACATGGTTCGAGACGCCCGGCTTTGCCGGGCTCCTCTCCATGAGGGTCTTGGAGCTCATCTCACGGGCCTCATCCCGAGGAGCATCGCGAAGCGATGCATCTCGAAGGATGAAGCCGATGCCGCCTACCCCGCCTTGCCCCGCCCGCTCTTTTCAGCGGCGCGGCGCAGCGCCTCGGCGAGCGCGCCGCCCTGCTCCTGCGGCTTGCTCGGCGATGACGATGTCATGGCCGCCTTGGAATATTCGCGCATCTTGGTATCGGACAGTTTTGGACCCTTGGCGCCGACCTCGTCGTCGAGCCGCAGCGTCAGCGCAATGCGCTTGCGGGCGACCTCGACTTCCAGCACCTTGACCTTGACGATGTCGCCCGGCTTCACCACCTCGCGCGGGTCCTTGATGAAGTTCTTCGACATTGCCGAGATGTGCACGAGGCCATCCTGGTGCACGCCGATATCGACGAAGGCGCCGAACGCCGCGACGTTGGTCACGGTGCCCTCGAGGATCATGCCGCGCTTGAGGTCCTTGATCTCCTCGACGCCCTCCTTGAACACGGCGGCCTTGAACGCCGGGCGCGGATCGCGGCCGGGCTTTTCCAGCTCGCGCAGGATGTCGGTGACGGTCGGCAGACCAAACGTGTCGTCGACAAAGCTCTGCGGCTTCAACTGGCGCACCACATCGGCATTGCCGATCAGCGCCTTGATGTCGCTCCTGGTCGCGGCGAGAATCCGCCGCACCACGGGATAGGCCTCGGGGTGCACGCCGGATGCATCCAGCGGGTCCTCGCCATTGCTGATGCGCAGGAATCCGGCGCATTGCTCGAACGCTTTCGGCCCGAGCCGCGGCACGTCCTTCAGGGCCTTTCGCGATTTGAACGGCCCGTTGGCGTCGCGGTGCTGCACGATGCTCTGCGCTAGCCCTGCCCCGATACCCGACACCCGCGCCAGCAGCGGCGCGGAAGCGGTATTGGCATCGACGCCAACGGCATTCACGCAGTCCTCGACCACGGCATCGAGCGAGCGCGCCAGCTTGGATTCACCGAGGTCGTGCTGGTACTGCCCGACGCCGATCGCCTTCGGATCGATCTTGACCAGTTCGGCGAGCGGATCCTGCAAACGGCGCGCGATCGACACCGCACCGCGCAGGGTGACGTCGAGTTCCGGCAATTCCTCGGAGGCGAAAGCCGAGGCCGAGTAGACCGATGCGCCCGCTTCGGAGACCACGATCTTCGACATTTTCAAGTCCGGCAGCATCTTGACCAGCTCGGTCGCCAGCTTGTCGGTCTCGCGCGAGGCCGTGCCGTTGCCGATCGCGATCAGATCGACCTTGTGCGTGACCGCGAGCTTGCCGAGGATCGCCAGCGCCTCGTTCCACTGCCGCTGCGGCTCATGCGGATAGATCGTCGTGGTCGCCACCACCTTGCCCGTGGCATCGACGATCGCCGTCTTGACGCCGGAGCGGTAGCCGGGATCGAGCCCCATCGTGACGCGCGCGCCGGCCGGCGCGGCCAGCAGCAGGTCGCGCAGGTTCGAGGCGAACACCCGCACGCCCTCGGTCTCTGCCGCGGTCCACAGCCGCATCCGCAGGTCGATATTGAGATGCACCTGGATTTTCGTGCGCCAGGCCCATCGCGCGGTATCGATCAGCCAGCGGTCTCCCGGCCGGCCCTGATCGGTGATTCCGAAGCGCTGCATGATCTTCAGCTCATACGTGCCGGGAACGCCGGCCACCGGCGGGTTCACCTCGGGCTGGATCTGCAGTTCGAGGACTTCTTCCTTCTCGCCGCGGAACAGCGCGAGAATGCGGTGCGACGGCAGCTTGTGGAGTGCTCCGTTGTAGTCGAAATAGTCCTTGAACTTCTCGCCTTCGAGCTTCTTGCCCTTGCGCACGGTCGAGATCATCAAGCCGCTCGACCACATCTCCTCGCGGCACCGGCCGATCAGGTCGGCATCCTCGGCGAATCGCTCGACCAGGATCGCGCGCGCGCCTTCCAGCGCCGCCGCGACATCGGCCACCTGCTTTTCCGCATCGACATAGTTTGCCGCGACGACCGAGGGATCGTTCTGCGGCTGCGTCAGCAACAGTTCGGACAGCGGTTCGAGACCCGCCTCCTTGGCAATCTCGGCTTTGGTGCGGCGCTTCGGCTTGAACGGCAGATAGATGTCTTCCAGGCGGCCCTTGCTGTCGGCCGCCATGATCTGCGCTTCCAGCGCCGCGTCGAGCTTGCCCTGCTCGCGGACCGAATTGAGGATCGCGACCCGGCGCTCTTCGAGCTCGCGCAAATAGGTCAGGCGCTCTTCCAGCGTGCGCAGTTGCGTGTCGTCCAGCCCGCCCGTGATTTCCTTGCGATAGCGCGCCACAAACGGAACGGTGGCGCCGCCATCCAGAAGTTCGACGGTTGCCGCGATCTGTTCCTCGCGAACGCCCAGCTCTTGCGCAATCTGCCGGTTGATGTTTGCCACGCAACCTCTTTCCAAAGCCGTTTGCGGCGGATCGAAACCGGCCGCGGGACGCAGCTTATGGACCATCTCGGATTGATTTGCCAACCCGCCGGACGAAAGAAATTGATCTGTGGATCGGCGCTTTCAGCCAACCGCCAACGCACGGATTCGCCAGCAAAAACACAGGAGATAAGGGTGGATTGATGGCCTCGTAATGTGTAAACGGACGCTCCCTCCCGGAGCCTCCCATGTCGATCTGCGGTCTTGATTTCGGAACGTCGAACACGACGCTCGGCACCATCGAGCGTACCGCGCCGGTTCTGGCGGCCCTGGAGGCGGCGCAGACCGCGATCCCGAGCGCGATCTTCTATGAAGCCGACGGCGGCGTGCGGATCGGCCGCAGGGCCGTGGAAGCCTATGTCGAAGGCGTTCCCGGCCGCCTGCTTCGGAGCCTCAAATCGGTGCTCGGCACGTCCCTGATCGACGAGACCACGCGGCTCGGGCGCGAGCGGGTCAGCTTTCGCGACGTGATCGCCAACTATCTCGGTGCGGTCAAGCGCCGCGCGGAACAGGCGACTGATCGCGAGTTGCGCCACGTCGTCCATGGCCGCCCCGTTCACTTCGTCGACAATGCGCCCGATGCCGACCGCAAGGCGGAAGAAACCTTGCGAACGATCGCGAAGGGTATCGGCTTTGAGGATGTCACGTTCCAGTTCGAGCCGATCGCAGCGGCGCTCGACTATGAACGGCAGATCACGTCCGAAGAAGTCGCACTGATCGCCGATATCGGCGGCGGCACGTCGGACTTTTCGATCGTGCGTCTGGGCCCCGAGCGCCACGGCAAGGCGGATCGCGCGGCCGATATCCTTGCCAATGACGGCGTGCGCGTCGGCGGCACCGATTTCGACTGTCAACTCAGCCTCGGCGTGGTCATGCCGCTGTTCGGCTTCGGCAGCGCCATGAAGCGCGAGGGACTTGACGTGCCCTCGAGCTACTTCCACGACCTCGCGACCTGGTCCAGCATCAACCGGATGTATGAGCCGCGCGTGCTCGCCGATATCCGCCAGGTGCGGCAGGAAGCGGCGGAACCGGAACTTCTGGAACGGCTGATCCGCGTGATCCACGAACAGCGCGGCCACACCCTGGCGATGGAAGTCGAGGACGCCAAAATCGCCCTGTCGGAGCAGTCGCGGGCCGTGATTCCGCTCGCATGGGTCGAGCCGGAACTGAACGCCGTCGTCAGCCAGGGCGACCTCGTCAGCCACACCAAACAGCTTGCGACGCGCGTATCGGCGCGGATCAAGAACTGCCTCACGCAGGCCGGGCTGAGCGCCGACGCCATCGACGCCGTGTTCCTGACCGGAGGCTCGGTCAAGCTGGCGCATGTGCGCAAGGCGATCGCCAAGGCGGTGCCGACAGGCCGTATCGTCGAAGGTGACATCTTCGGCGCCGTCGGCAAGGGTTTGACGCTGGAAGCGCTGCGGCGATACGGGCCTCGCTAACCACAAAGAGCCGATCAGCCCACCACTTCCGTGACCGGCTGCATGTCGACGGCAAAGGTCTCGAGAAACTTCGACGTCATGATGTAGAAGCCGACCGAGAGCTGCAATTCGATCAAGGCAGCCGGGGTCAGTTTCGACTTGATCGCGTCGTAGGTCGCATCCGTCGGCTTGCGCAGTCTGACGATTTCATCGGCGAAGGCGAGCGCGGCACGCTGCACGTCGTTGAAGCAGGTGGCTGCCTCCCAGTTCTCCAGCGCCTTGTTCTGCTCGTCGGTGACACCGACATTCTTGCCGATCCGCTTGTGGGCGACGATTTCATAGGGTGCCTGGCACAGAATCCCGGTGCGGGTGATGGCAAGCTCACGCACGATCGGGTCCAGTTCGCCCCGGTGCCTGATCGCCCCGCCCAGCCGGCAATACTGCTCGAGGTAGCTCGGCGAATGCGCCATCATCCGGAAGATGTTCGCATTGCGGTTTTTGCCGAGCAATTCGCGGGTGCGATCGTTGTACTTGGCGGGATCGCTGTATTCGAGGCGGGCCATTCGTCACCTTGGGTTTTCACGATTTTCTGATTTGCTGACAGAGGGATCATGCACCGCAGCAGCGGGTCGATCAACCGCCGAAACGGAGAGACGCAGGCTCAAGCTCCGCAGCCAAACCGAAAAAGACGCGCCAAAAAACTCCCTCTATCGTGCACAAACCGGCTACGAGCGAGCCCAATTGCCGCCTCAATGATCGTCGATTTTGACACCTGTCGATATTCGCTGAGTGGGGACTCAAGAGAGCGAATACTCGTCGCGGGGCGTTCCGAGTAAACCAAACTGAGTTCATCAGGCCTTCACGGGCAAGGATGACTCATGCCCGAGTCTAGGGAGTGAGGCATGAAGGAAGCCACCAGGAAGGCGGCCTCGGAAGCGCTTGCGCAAACGCTGGCGGTAACGGCGATGCTCGTCATCGCCAGTGTTGTGTTCTACTGGCACTGAATGTTGACGCGTCGAAGCACTCAGATTCTTACCCGTTCCGCGTAATCTGGGTTGCTTCGTTGCGTGAACATCCTCCCCTGACACTCACCTCATTTTCTCGAAATACGGCACCAACCTTCCCGCAAACGGCCGATAGCTCGCGGTGACCTCGTCGCCGATGGCGAGGTCGTTGTCGCCATGGGCCATCATGCGAAATCCCTCCGCTGTGTCGACCAGCACGATATTGTAGGGAACATGCGCGCGCGTCTCTGATGTCGCGGCGCGGCACACCAGCGACGTCGCATAGATTCTTCCCACGCCGCTGGCGCGCTTCTCGGTCGGATCAGGCGCGCCGCAGCCGGCGCAGAAGGCGCGATGGAAATACTGCACCTTCCCGCAGGCACCACAGGACTGATAGACGATGGCTTCGGCGCCCCTGGTCCAGTCGGCTAGTCGGTCGCTCATCGTACCCGCTCCAGGAACATGCTGACATGCGACGACAGCACGCCGCCGTCGCCATGCAATAGCGCGATCGAGGCGTCGCGGACCTGCCGCGCGCCCGCGCGCCCCGTCATCTGCAGATGCGCCTCGACGAGATGCGCCATCGCGCCGCCGACGCCGCAATGACCATAGCTCAGGAGCCCGCCATGGGTGTTGAGCGGCATGGCGCCGTCGCGGCCGAAATGCCCTGCCCGCACCCGCGCGGCCGCCTCGCCGCGGCCGGCCAGGCCGAGGTCTTCCAGCAGCATGGCGAGCGTGATGGTGAAGCTGTCATAGACGGCGGCGTAACGTACCTCCGATATCGCGACGCCGGACGCCGCCTTCGCCTTGGCGATCGCGATCTCCGCGCCGAGTTCGCTTAGAGCGGGTGCGGCGGTGACGTGCTGATGGGTATGCGCCTGCGCGCAGCCGCGCACGCGAATGGCTGCCGCACCGGTCGGCTCGCGGCTGACTACGAACGCCGCGCCGCCATCGGAGACCGGGCAGCAATCCAGAAGCTTGAGCGGCATCGCCACCGGCTTCGAGGCCATGACATCGGCAACCGTGATCGGCTCGTGGAACTGCGCGCCGGGATGGGTCAGCGCGTGGGCCCGCATCAGCACCGCGAATTCAGCGAGGTCTTCCTGGGTGACGCCATATTCGTGCATGTAGCGCGACGCGACGAGGCCATAATAGGCCGGGATCGTCGGCCCCAGCGTCACCTCATAGTCGGGATGGCCGACCTGCGCCAGCGCCTGGATCGAGGCGTCGCGGCTCTGCCCGGTGAGACGGTTCTCGCCGCCGACCACGAGCACATGCCTGGCCACGCCGGCATCGACCAGATGATGCGCCAGCATGGTCATGGCAAGCCCGGTGGCGCCGCCGACCTGCACGGCATGGGCGTAGGACGGCTGGATGCCGAAATGCTCGGCGAACACCGTCGCGAGCATGATGTGCGGCGTAACAGTCGAATAGCCGCAGAGAATGCCGTCGATCTCGGATCGCTTCAGCCCGGCATCGGCGATCGCAAGCTCGGCCGCCTTGCTCATGAGATCGAGCGAGGTCGAGCCTTCGTGCTTGCCGTAGGAGGTCAGGCCGACGCCGGTGACGAAGCTCATGGCTCTCTGTTTCTCAATACGACTTCGGCAGGCCCAGAACCTTCTCGGCGATGAAGCTGAGAACGAGCTGCGGGCTGATCGGCGCGATGCGCGGGATCAGGGATTCCCGCAAGTAACGCTCGACGTGATATTCCTTGGCATAGCCGAAGCCGCCATGCGTCATGACAGCCTGCTCGCAGGCATGGAAGCCGGCTTCGGCCGCTAGATATTTGGCGGCATTGGCGGCGGGGCCGCATTGCATGCCCTGGTCGTATTGCCAGCCGGCGCGCAGCACTATCATCCAGGCGGCTTCCAGCTCCATCCAGTTCTTTGCCAGCGGATGCTGAATGCCCTGGTTCATGCCGATGGGACGGTTGAACACGATGCGGTTCTTCGCATAGGCCGAGGCCCGCGACAGCGCGATGTGGCCGAGCCCGACCGCCTCGGCCGCGATCAGGATGCGCTCGGGATTCATGCCGTGCAGGATATATTCGAAGCCGCGTCCCTCTTCGCCGAGCCGATCCTCGAGCGGGATCTCGAAGTTCTCGAAGAACAATTCGTTGGAATCGACGGGCTTGCGGCCCATCTTCTCGATCTCGTGCACGGTAATGCGCTGCCTGTCGAAATCAGTATAGAACAGGCTGAGGCCGTGGGTCGGGTTCTTCACCTCCTCCAGCGGCGTGGTGCGCGCCAGCAGCAGGATCTTGTTGGCGACCTGCGCGGTGGATATCCAGACCTTCTGGCCGTTGACGACATATTTGTCGCCCTTGCGCACCGCGCGGGTCTTCAACTGCGTGGTGTTGAGGCCGGTGTTCGGTTCGGTCACCGCAAAACATGACTTGTCGCGGCCGTCGATGATCGGCGGCAACATGCGCGTGCACTGCTCCTTGGTGCCGAACACGACGACCGGATTGAGCCCGAACACGTTCATGTGCACGGCCGATGCACCGGACATGCCGGCGCCCGATTCCGCGATGGTCCGCATCATGATCGCGGCGTCGGTGATGCCAAGGCCCGAGCCGCCATATTCCTCGGGGATGCAGATGCCGAGCCAGCCGGCATCCGCCAGCGCGCGATGGAAGTCGGCGGGATAGCCGCCCTCCTTGTCCTTCTTCAGCCAATAGGCATCGTCGAAGCGCGAGCAGATCTTGCCGACCGCGTCGCGGATCGATTCCTGGTTGGCAGACAGCGCAAAATCCATCTATCCCGTCCTATGTATTCGGTGCGTTCCGGGTGACACCGTCGCGCACGAGCGCTGCGATCTCATCGGACGTAAGACCAGCCTCTTGCAAAATTGCCGCGCTGTGCTCGCTGAGGCGCGGCGCCAGCCGCTGCGTCTCGACCGGCGTCTCGGAAAACCGCGCCGAGGGCCTCATGTTGCGGATGCGCCCCTCGGTCGGGTGATCGACCACGGGGGCGAAATTGGTCGCGACGATGTGGGGATCGTCGAGCAAGGTCTCGAGATCATGCATCGGCATCACAGGCACATCCGCCTTTTCCAGGATCGCCATCCACTCGGCGGTGGTCCTGGTTTCGAGGATGCGCGCGAGTTCGGCATAGACAATATCGATATTGCCGGCGCGGCCGGCGAAAGTCGCAAATTTCGGATCGACGCGAAGATCGTCGCGCCCGGTGGCGTCGAAGAAATTCTGCCACTGCTTGTCGTTATAGACGATCACGCAGATATAGCCGTCGGATGTCTTGTACGGCCTGCGGTCCGGCGACAGATGCCGCGCATAGCCGCCCTTGTCGAGCGGCGGCTCATAGGTCAATCCGCCCATGTGGTCGCCCATCACGAAGCCCGCCATGGTCTCGAACATCGGGATGTCGACCCGCTGGCCGCGCCCGGTGCGGTTGCGATCGACGAGGCTGGCGCAGATCGCGCCAACCGCCGTCAGTCCCACGATCCGGTCGACCAGCGCGTTGGGGACGTAGCGCGGCACGCCGTCGGCGGTCTGCGCCATCAACGCCGGCAGCGCGGTCGCGCCCTGGATCAGATCGTCATAGGCGGGCTTGGCCGCATAGGGTCCGTCCTGGCCGAAGCCGAACACGCCGGCATAGATCAGGCGCGGATTGATTTCCGACACCACGTCGTAGCCGAGATTCAGCCGTGCCATCGCCTGCGGGCGCACATTGTATACCAGGACATCGGCTGATTTGATCAGCCGCAGCACGACGTCGCGCCCGGCCGGCTTCTTCAGATCGAGGCAGATCGAGCGCTTGTTGCGGTTGGTGTTGAGGAACACCGGTCCCATGCCGGCATGCCGCGTCGGCCCAATCTGCCGCGTGACGTCGCCATCATGGGATTCGATCTTGATGACGTCGGCGCCGTAGTCGCCGAGCGTCTGGGTTGCGTAGGGCCCCATCAGCACGGTCGTCATGTCGATGACCTTGATATCAGCCAATGGTCCCATGGATCGCGCTGCTCCCGCCATGCGGCCATTCCCGGCCTGCAATTGTGACCGCCAAGTAACGGCAGGCCCTTGCGAAGATCAAGGCGCGCCCAGGGTATGGCCGTATGCGCGCGGCAGCGGCTACTTCTTCGAGGCCTCGTTTTTGGCTCTGATGTCGCGCTCCGCGGTGAGGCGTTCCAGCTCTTCATTCTGCTGGCTGAGACGGTCGGCGATGCGCGCTTCGTTCTGTTCGCCGGAGGCGGCCGCGGCCTGCTCGATCAGCTGCCGGATATTGTCTTCGAGTATCCTGATCCGGTTGTTCAGTTCTGACGAAGACAGCGAACTTTCATTGCTCATGACGCACGCTCCGGAAGCCTCTGGGATGGGCAACGCAAGGCGTGCCCAACCAACCTTGTCCGACGGCACTAAACGGCTGGCGTCGGCGCAAGCGCGCCTCTGCCCAGCCCCTACCGTAGCACGTTTCGCGGCTACTTCACCGGCTCCAGCACGGAAACGTAGTTCGCCACCGCCGCGCCGCCCATGTTGAAGATGCCGCCGAGCCTGGCGTTCTTGAGCTGCATGCCTTCGGGGGCCTGGCCAACGAGCTGCATCGCGGTCATCACATGCATGGAGACGCCGGTGGCGCCGATCGGGTGGCCCTTCGACTTGAGGCCACCGGAGGGATTGATGGGCAGCTTGCCGTCCTTCTGGGTCCAGCCTTCCTTGATGGCACGAGCGCCCTGCCCTCGCGGCGTCAGGCCCATCGCTTCGTATTCGATCAGTTCGGCGACGGTGAAGCAGTCGTGGGTTTCGACAAAGGAGAGATCGGAAAGCTGCAGGCCGGCCTGCGCCAGCGCGCGCTGCCAGGCCACCGTGCAGCCCTCGAACTGCAGGATGTCGCGCTTGGACATCGGCAGGAAGTCCTGCGCATGCGCGGTGGCGCGGAAGTTCACCGCCTTGCCCATGCTCTTCGCGCTCTCCGAATCCATCAGCACAAGCGCCGCCGCACCGTCAGACACCAGCGAGCAGTCGGTGCGCTTCAGGGGGCCGGCGACGAACGGGTTCTTCTCGCTCTCGGCGCGGCAGAACTCGTAGCCGAAATCCTTGCGCATCTGCGCATACGGATTGGCGACGCCGTTCTTGTGGTTCTTGGCGGCGATCATCGCAAGCGCATCCGACTGGTCGCCATATTTCTGGAAGTAGCTCTGCGCGATCTTGCCGAACACGCCGGCAAAACCGCCGACGGTGTCGCCATCCTCGGGCAGATAGGACGCCTTCAGGAGGTTACGGCCGATCTCGGCCGATGGCGTCCGCGTCATCTGTTCGACGCCGACCACCAGCACGGTCCGCGCCGCGCCCGCAGCGATCGCCCGGATGCCCTGATGCACCGCCGCAGAACCGGTGGCGCAGGCGTTCTCGACCCGGGTGGCCGGCTTGAAGCGCAGCCTGGGATCGGCCTGCAGCACCAGCGAGGCCGTGAAATCCTGCTGCGAGAAGCCGGCATTGAAATGCCCGAGCACGATCTCGTCGACGTCTTCAGCGGAAATGCCGGCATCCGCCAGCGCTTCGGTCGCAACCTTCACCACGAGGCTCTCGACGGTCTCGGCGTCGAACTTGCCGAATGGCGTATGCGCCCATCCCACGATGCTGGCTGTCATGGTCGTTCTCCCTTGTTTCGGTTTCGGGAGACTTTGTAACCCATTAGCAAACAGACTTCACGCCGGTTTCAGCGATTTCAGGGTCCGCGCGCACATGGCGGTTATGCCGGCCCAGTTGCCGGACCGGATGTCCGCCGCCGGGCAGAGCCAGGAGCCGCCGACCGCGACCACGTTCGGCTCGGCCAGCCAGGCCGCTGCATTGGCCTCGCCGATGCCGCCGGTCGGGCACACCCTGATGTGCGGGAACGGCCCCGCCAGCGCCCGAAGTGCCTTGATACCGCCGGCCTGCTCGGCGGGGAAGAATTTGACGAGATCGAAGCCGGCCGCCAGCGCCTGCATCAGTTCGGAGGCGGTCGCGATCCCCGGCGCAAATGGCAGGTCGCTCGCCGCGGCCGCCCTCAACAGCTCCGGCGTCGCGCCGGGGCTGATGCCGAATTTGGCGCCGAGCGCCCTTGCCCGCGCCAGATCGTCGCCGTTCAGGATGGTGCCGATGCCGACGATGGCGTCGGGCACCTCCGCGATCATGGCCCTGGCGGCCTCGACGGCGACCGGCGTTCGCAAGGTGACTTCGAGCACGCGCACGCCGCCCGCGACCAGCGCGCGCGCCAGCGGCACCGCATCTTCCAGCCGTTCGATGGTCAGCACGGGGATCACGGTCGCTGACCTGAAGATGGCGGCGACTTGTTCCTGCCTTGCGGCTGCGGTCATGGCGATGCCTCAACGAGAATTGGCGTGGTTCGGGATGAGGCCGGACGGCATCTCCGCGCGCGGGATGATCGCGCCGGGATGACATACCACAACGCCAGCCAGGCGATGCCCCGCGCAGGCGGCCTCGATCGGATCGGCGCCCGCCAGGCGCGCGGCCACATAGGCGGCGGCGAAACTGTCGCCGGCCGCGGTCGTATCGACGATGGGCTCCTCCACCGGCTTGGCCTTGATCGGATAAGGAACGCCTTCCAGGCGCACGATGCTCGCCGGCTCAGACAGTTTCAACACCACTTCCGTGCCCGGGATCCGCGCCAGCAGGGTTTCATTGCTCACGCCCGGATAGAGCGGAAGCAGATCTTCCGTCGACGCCAGCACGATATCGGCTGCGGCGAATGCCTGCTGGAACACCGTGCGGGCGACGTCGAGATCGGGCCAGCCGCGCGCGCGGAAATTGGTATCGAACGCGAAACGTGCGCCGGCTTGACGCGCGCGCTCGAGCGCCGCAAACAACCGTGTCCTACCTTCCGCGCCATAGAGCGAGAGCGTGATCGCGGAGAGGTAGACGATGTCATAGCGACCCAGCGCATCGAGTATCTCCGGCGTCTGCGGTAGATCCATCAGGCTGCGCGCCGCCGCGCTGTCGCGCCAGTGGAAGAAGCGCCGCTCGCCTCTCTCGTCGGTCTGGATCATGTAGAGGCCAGGCAATTTTCCCGGCAGTCGCGCCACAAGCTGTGTCTCGATCCCTTCTGCCGCCCAGCCCGCGATCATCTCGTCGCTCAACGCATCGTCGCCGAGCGCGGTGATGTAATCGACGCCGACGCCGAGGCGGGCGAGATAGACCGCGGTGTTGAGCGTGTCACCGCCAAAGCCGCGCGAGAACAGGCCGGCCTCGGTCCCGGCTCCAGTCCCTTGGGCCTGCTTCAGCTCGATCATGCATTCGCCGACACAGGCTACCCTGGTCATGACCGCATCTGTCTGTACCGGCGTGAAGTCACATCAGGCCACGAACTTGCCGCCGAGCTCATCCTCGATATGAATCCGGATGATATCGTCGAAGGTCTTCTCGGCGGTGGTGAAGCCGAGCTTGAGCGCGCGGTCGGTGACGAAGTCGCGTGGCCAGCCCGAGACGATCCCGATGATGGTCGGATCGGGCACCCGCTTGATCCGCGCGGTAACGTTCTTGCCGGCTACTCGGTCGAGCGCCGCGATCTGCTCGCCGACGGTCGCCGACAGGCCGGGCATGCTGAGATTGCGCCGCGGCCCCATCGCATTGAGGTCCATGGTGCCGGCATGAACGAGGAAGCCGACCGCCGATTTCGGCGAGGCGTGCCAGTGCCGCACGTCTTCGGAGACCGGCAGCACCGCCTCTTCGCCCGCCAGCGGCTCGCGAATGATATTGGAGAAGAAGCCGGACGCCGCCTTGTTAGGCTTGCCGGGCCGCACGCAGATCGTCGGCAGGCGGATCGAGATGCCGTCGAGCAGGCCCTTGCGGGTGTAGTCGTTGATCAGGAGTTCGCAGATCGACTTCTGCGTGCCGTAGCTCGTCAGCGGCGTGTGGAAGAATTCGTCGCCGATCTTTTCCGGGAACGGCGCGCCGAACACCGCAATCGACGACGTGAACACCAGCCGCGGCTTGTAGCCGCCGCCGGCGTGGCGGATCGCATCGATCAGGTAGCGCGTGCCGTCCAGATTGATCCGGTAGCCCTTGTCGAACTCGGCCTCGGCCTCGCCGGAGACGATCGCGGCAAGATGAAAGATCACCTCCGGCCGGTGCGCGATCAGCGGTTCGGCCGCGCCAGGGTCGGCAAAATCGGAAGCCACCACGCTGATCGGGATCGAGGCATTGGCAGGCTTGGTAGGCGCGACCACGTCCTGCAGGGTCATGCGGGTGATTTCGTGGCTGCCGAGGCGGCCGTCGCGCAGCAGCCGTTCGGTCAGCTTGCGGCCCACCATGCCGGCGGCACCGAGAACTAGAATGTGCAACACCCGTCTCCTTTTTATTCTTCTATGGCTCTTTCAAGCGAAGTGGGTACCGGTTCGCGTGAAGACGCGTCAAGAGATGATGTTTCAGACCCGGGCCTGAAGCGCTTACTCTTTCACGGCTCCCGTCATCGCCGACACATAATGCTCGACGAAGAAGGCGTATAGGATAACCAGCGGCAGCGAGCCGGCCAGCGCGCCCGCCATCAGCGAGCCCCAGCGGTAGACGTCGCCGTCGACGAACTCGTTGACGATTGCGACCGGCACGGTCTTGTTCGCGGTCGATTGCAGGAAGGTGAGCGCGTAGATGAACTCGTTCCAGCACAGCGTGAAGCAGAAGATGAACGCCGAGATCAGGCCCGGGATCGCCAGCGGCAGCACGATCTTGACCAGGATCTGCCAGCGGCTGGCGCCGTCAATCAGCGCGCACTCCTCCAGCTCGAACGGGATGGTCTTGAAATAGCCCATCAGCAGCCAGGTCGAGAAAGGAATGAGGATGGTCGGATAGGTCAGGATCAGCGCCAGCGGCGAGTCGAACAGGCCGTACTGGAACACGACGGTGGCGAGCGGAATGAACAGGATCGAGGGCGGGACGAGATAGGCCAGGAAAATCAGGCCGCCGACGACGCTGGCGCCCTTGTAGCGCAGGCGCACGATCGCATAGGCGGCGAGCACCGAGGCTGCAATCGACAGCACGGTGGCGCCGACTGCGACATACATCGTGTTCCACAGCCACATCGGATAGTGGCTCTCGAACAGCAGCTTGTAGAAATGCTTGAAGGTCGGATTCCAGGTCCAGAACGGGCTGTAGGTCTCCAGATCGATCAGTTGCTCGTCGGGTTTGATCGACGTCAGCGCCATCCAGTAGAACGGGAACAACAGGATGAAGACGATGATCGACAGCGGCAGATAAAGCGTCACCAGCCGGCGCGGCACCGACTGCAGATAACTCATGCCCTCGCTGTTATCGACCCGCGCGGGCGTGGCCATGATGGTCTTGAGGTCGACCTTGCTTGCCGGGAGATCAGTCATTGTTCTCTCCCTGCTGCCACTTGCGGCAGCGCGCGCGGGGCCTGCCCCGTTCGCGCCAAAGAAAGATCAGCGGCGCGGAGATCAGTCATTGTTCTCTCCCTGCTGCCACTTGCGGCGCTGCAGTCCGAACCAGGACACCATGATGGCGGCCAGGAGGAACGGGATCATGGCGCTGGAGATCGCGGCGCCCTCCCCGAGTTGGCCCGCGATGATCGCGCGCTGGTAGGACAAGGTGGCCATCAAATGCGTCGCGTTGACCGGGCCGCCACGGGTCATCGCCCAGATCAACTGGAAGTCCGTGAAGGTGAACAGCACCGAAAACGTCATCACGACCGCGATGATCGGCGTCAGCAAGGGATAGGTGATGTGGCGGAACATCTGCCAGCGCGATGCGCCGTCCAGCGTCGCCGCCTCATAGAGCGAGGGCGACACGGTCTGCAGGCCCGCGAGCAGCGTGATCGCGACGAACGGCACGCCGCGCCAGATATTGGCAAAGATCACGCAGATCCGCGCCCACGTGGTGTCGCCGAGGAAATTGATGTTGTGGTCGATCAGGCCAAGGTGTCTCAGCGACCAGGAAATGATCGAGAATTGCGCGTCGAATATCCACCAGAAGGCCAGCGCCGACAGCACCGTCGGCACGATGAACGGGATCAGCACGGCGGCGCGCAGCATCGCCTTGAACGGCATGTGCTCGTTGAGCAGCAAGGCCAGATACAGGCCGATGGCGAATTTGATGGCACTGGCGACGAAGGTGTAAAGCAGCGTGTTGAACACCGACAGCCAGAAGATGGAGTCGTCCCACAGCCATAGGTAGTTCTCGAAGCCGATGAACTGCCCGACGCGGCCGATCTTGGTGTCGGTGAACGACAGCCAGATGCCGAGCCCGAGCGGATAGGCCAGGAAGAAGATCAGGAACGCCATCGCCGGCATCATGAACCAGATACCGAGCCAGTTCTTGTTGTGCTTGATCTGGTCCCACGACGTCGCCTCGCGGATCTGCGTTTTGGCTTTCGCCGGCGAAAGTGCGATGTCAGCCATGAGCCGGGTTTCCTCTGGCCAATCCTTTGGGGCCAATCCTGGCGGGCTTGTAACGATGCCCGCTAACGTCGGTCGAACGGGCGGCGGACCAGCCGCCGCCCGCGCTCGCACCTTAGCGATAGATGCGCTTCAACTGCCGCTCGGCTTCCGCCATGGCGCCCTTGGCATCCTTGGCGCCGGTGCAGTAGTTGGCGAACATGTCGACCACGATGAAGTCGGCGATCGCGGTCGCCGCCTTCTCGCCGACCTTGCCGATGCCGGAGGCCGGCAACGCGCGCTTGGAGGCCTCGGCGAACACGGCATTCTTCGGATCGGCCGTCCACACCGGCGCAGCGTCATAGGCATTGAGCGTGTGGGTCAGATAGCCCCGCGCGCCGGTCAGCCATTTGTCGTAGTTCTCCTTCTCCAGCATGAAGGCGACGAAAGCCTTCGCCGCGTTCGGATACTTGGTGAAGTTGAACGCCAGGATCGGCACCGCCAGTTGCAGTTCGGTCGGCTTGCCGATCGGCCCGACCGGCCACAGCGCGTGGTAGGTGTCCTCGGCCAGATCCTTCATCTTCGGATCGTCTTTCGCGGCCACGTAGATCGAGATGCCGTTCGCGGTGCAGAACAATTCGCCCGCCAGGAACGCCTTGTTGTTGGAGCCGTCGTTCCACGACGCCGTGCCGGGAATGAAGGTCTCGGAGAGCGCCTTGCAGTAGTCCAGCGCCTTCGCGGTCTCCGGCGAGTTGATGATGACCTTGTCGTCCTTGTCGACGGTCCAGGCGTTGTGGCCCCAGAGGATCCAGTGCAGCCAGGCGTTGGCGTCGCCGGAAGCATGGCCGAGCGCGAAGCCTGCCGGCGTGTTGTTCTTCTTCAACGCCTTGCTCATTTCGAGGAAGCCCGCAAAGTCCTTCGGGAATTCCTTGAAGCCGGCCTTGTCGGTCGCGGACTTGCGGTACGTCATGTAGCCGCCGATGGTGGCGACGGGAATGCCGAGCCAGTCATTGCCGAGCATGCAGGTCTTCTGCGCAGCGTCGGTCCAGCCGCCGTACTTCTTGCCGAGGTGATCGGCAACGTCGTTCATCTTCAGGACCTTGGTCGGGAAGAGCTGCGGCAGCGTGTGCAGGCCCCAGGCGAGATCGAGGCCCGAGCCGGTGTTGGCGGCAACCGAGGCCTTCGGCTGCACGTCCTCGAACGATTCCGAGAACACGTTCATCTCGGTGCCGGTCGCGGCCTTGAATGCGGCCACCATGGCATTGAACGCGTCGTCTTCGGCCGGTACGAAGCGCTTCCAGCGCATCACCGTGAGCTTGGCGCCCGGCTCTGCCTTCCAGGGCGAGGTTTGCGCCCAAGCCTTGGCAAAGTCGAACAGCGCGGGTCCCGTCAGGGCACCGGCCGCCGCCAGCGCCGTGCCGCCCTGCAAAAGCGAGCGACGTGTAAAGTCGTGCATAGGTTCTTCCTCCCGATATTTTTTGTATTTTGAGCCTTTCCGTCGTTCCTGGTGTTCTTCTTCGTTCCCGATTGAGTTTCGGGTTTCAGCCATTCAGTCGCTTGCCGGACGTCTCGTCGAACAAATGCACGAGCGACGGATCTGGCCTGAGCCGGATCTTGTCGCCCGGACTGAATTGATGCCGCTCACGGAACACGGCAACCACCTGCTCCCCGCCGAGCTTGGCGAAGACCTGGGTTTCCGAACCGGTCGGCTCGACCACGACGATTTCGGCCTCGGCGCCGTCGTCGGCGATTGTGAAGTGTTCGGGCCGCACGCCGTAGACGGCCGGCTGCCCCTCGGAATTGGCGGGCGCCGATTTCAGCGGCAGCTTGACGCCGTTCGGACCCTCGAACATGGCGCTGCCGTTCGACTTCACCTTGCCCTTGAGGAAATTCATCGCCGGCGAGCCGATGAAGCCCGCAACGAACTGGTTGGCCGGTGTGTCGTAGAGTTCGAGCGGGGTGCCCATCTGCTCGACGATGCCGTCATGCATGACCACGATCTTGTCGGCCATGGTCATGGCCTCGATCTGGTCGTGGGTGACGTAAACGGTCGTGGTCTTGAGCCGCTGGTGCAGTTCCTTGATCTCGGTGCGCATCGCGACACGCAGCTTGGCGTCGAGATTGGACAAGGGCTCGTCGAACAGGAACACCTGCGGATCGCGCACGATGGCGCGGCCCATCGCGACGCGCTGGCGCTGGCCGCCGGACAATTGACGGGGATAGCGTTCGAGCAGCGGCGTCAGCGCGAGAATTTCCGCGGCGCGCTTCACGCCAGTCGAGATTTCCTCTTGCTTGGCGCCGCGCAGCTTGAGCGAAAAGCCCATATTGTCCGCGACAGTCATGTGCGGATAGAGCGCGTAGTTCTGGAACACCATGGCGATGTCCCGCTCTTTCGGCTGGACATTGTTGACCACGCGGTCGCCGATCGAAATCGTGCCGGAGGTGATGTTCTCGAGACCCGCGAGCATGCGCAGCAGGGTCGACTTGCCGCAGCCGGAGGGGCCAACCAGCACGACGAACTCGCCGTCCTCGATCGGAATCGACACGCCGTGCAAAACTTCAAAATTGCCGAACGACTTGCGCACGTCGCGAATCTGTACCGACGACATCGAATCTCCCCTCATTTTCTGTTTTTGGCGCCGCTAGCGGGCGATGGCGCCGTTCTGTCTTTTTCGACTCTAATGCCGGAAGCCGAATTCAACGGTCATTATCATCCGCAGTTTGTCGGCTTTTAGCAATCCGATGGTAGCGCTGTCAATAATTGTTCAAACGTCTAATTTGTTGTGATATGAGCGCAAGATGGGACGAAAACAGACCAAGTCTGGCAAAATCCGCCTCACCGAAGTCGCCAAGCTCGCTGGCGTCAGTCCCATTACCGCATCGCGTTTTTTCAGGAACCCCGAAGCGCTGTCGCTCAGCAAGCGGGAGCGCGTCGACAGCGCGGTGAAGGAACTGGGCTACGTGCCCAATCTCGCGGCACGGGCGCTGGCCTCGCATCGTACTGAAGTCATTGGCGTCGTCATCCCTTCGCTCACCAACAACGTATTCTCCGACGTATTGCGCGGCATCTACGATTCCTCCGAAGGTAGCCGCTACACCATCCAGCTTGCGAACACGCGCTACAGCATCCTGCAGGAGGAAAAGCTCTTGCGCCTGTTCCGGGCCCAGAAGCCCGCCGGCCTGATCGTCACCGGGATCAACCAGACCGCGGACTCCCGCAAGGTTCTGGAGTCCATGAACTGTCCCGTCACGCAGATCATGGAAATCGGCGACAGTCCTGTCGACATGATGGTCGGCTTCTCGCACTACGACGCGGCATTTGCGGCAATTTCGCACATCCTCGAACAGGGACGCCGCCGGATCGGCTTTCTCGGCGCGCGAATGGATCCGCGCGTGCAGCGGCGGTTCGACGGGTATCGTGATGCCATGAAGCACGCCGCGCTGTTCGATCCCAACCTCGTCGTCACTACCTCGGTGCCGACCACCGTCACGCTCGGCGGAACGCTGTTCACCGACCTGCTCGCCCAGACGCCCGACATCGATGCTGTCTTCTGCGTCAACGACGATTTGGCGCTCGGGGCACTGTTCGAATGTCAGCGCCGCCAGATCTCGGTACCCCGCGACCTCGCGATCGTCGGATTCAACGATCTGGAATTCGCAGCCGCCGCGGTCCCGTCGCTCAGCAGCGTGCGCACCAACCGCTATGAAATGGGCCGGCACGCCGTCACCATGGTGATCGAGGCGATCGAGGGCCGCCGCCCGCAGGAGCCGGTGATCGACCTTGGTTTCCAGTTGATGGTCCGCGAAAGCTCGACGCCGTCGAATATCTGACTCGCCCTTCGCAGCACGCAATACTGGCGCGCCAGAAAATGGTAGCGCTATCTTTTGTGCCAGATTAGGATCGCATCCACAGAAATCGAATAGGCGCGGCAACTGCGTTGCAGCGGAAGTTTTGAGCATGGTGCAAGTGCTGCCATGCTTTGCGCTGCCACCAGTTTTAGTCCGTGCGGGAGGAACCAATGAAAAAAAGCGACAACAAGTCCCCGACCAATGGCAAGGGCCGCCGACTGCGTTCCCTCGAATGGTTCGACAACCCGCATAACCCGGGCATGACCGCGCTCTATCTCGAGCGCTACCTGAACTACGGCCTGACCCGCGCGGAATTGCAGTCCGGCAAGCCGATCATCGGCATCGCCCAGACCGGCAACGACCTGTCGCCGTGCAATCGCCACCACCTCGAATTGGCGCACCGGGTGCGCGAAGGCATCCGCGAGGCCGGCGGTATCGCCATGGAGTTTCCGACCCATCCGATCCAGGAGACCGGAAAGCGGCCGACCGCGGCGCTCGACCGCAACCTCGCCTATCTCGGCCTGGTCGAAGTGCTGTTCGGTTATCCCCTTGATGGCGTGGTGCTGACCACCGGCTGCGACAAGACGACGCCGGCCTGCCTGATGGCGGCGGCGACGGTCAATCTACCCGCCATCGTGCTTTCGGGCGGCCCGATGCTGAACGGCTGGTTCAACGGCGAGCGCACCGGGTCCGGCACCATCGTCTGGAAGCAGCGCGAACGGCTTGCCGCCGGTGAAATCGACTACAATGAATTCATCGAAATCGTGGCCTCCTCCGCCCCGTCGGTCGGCCATTGCAACACCATGGGCACCGCCTCGACCATGAACTCGCTGGCCGAGGCGCTCGGCATGTCGCTGCCGGGCTGCGCGGCGATCCCCGCTCCCTACCGCGAGCGCGGCCAGATCGCCTATGAGACGGGAAAGCGGATCGTCGAGATGGTCTGGGAGGACCTCAAGCCCTCCGACATCCTGACCCGCAAGGCGTTCGAGAACTGCATCGCGGTGAATTCTGCGATCGGCGGCTCGACCAACGCGCCGATCCACATCAATGCGCTGGCGCGGCATATCGGCGTCGAGCTCTCGATCGACGACTGGCAGAAGCACGGCCACGACATTCCGCTCCTGGTCAACATGCAGCCGGCCGGCTTCTATCTCGGCGAGGAATTTCATCGCGCCGGCGGCGTGCCCTCGGTGGTGCGCGAATTGATGGCGCACAAGCGCATCCATGAGGACGCCGTGACGGTCAATGGCCGCAGCATCGGCGAGAACTGCGGCGCCGCGCCGGCGCCTGACGGCGATGTGATCTGGAGCTACGACAAGCCGCTGGTGAAGGACGCCGGCTTCCTGGTGCTGCGCGGCAATCTGTTCGATTCCGCGATCATGAAAACCAGCGTGATCTCGAAGGAATTCCGCGACCGCTATCTGGTCAATCCGAAAGACCCGAATGCATTCGAGGGACGCGCCATCGTGTTCGAGGGGCCGGAGGACTATCACGACCGGATCGACGATGCCTCGCTCAACATCGACGAGCACTGCGTGCTGTTCATCCGCGGCGCCGGGCCGATCGGCTATCCCGGCGGCGCCGAGGTCGTGAACATGCAGCCGCCGGCCGCATTGATCAAACGCGGCATCCTCTCGCTGCCCTGCATCGGCGACGGACGGCAATCCGGCACCTCAGGTTCGCCGTCGATCCTCAACGCCTCGCCGGAGGCCGCGGCCGATGGCGGGCTCGCGATCCTGCAGACCGGCGACAAGGTGCGCATTGACCTCAATACCGGCGACGCCAACATCCTGATCACGAGCGACGAATTGAAGAAGCGCCGCACCGAGCTGAAGGCCAAGGGCGGCTTCCCCTACCCGGCCAACCAGACGCCATGGCAGGAACTCTACCGCTCGACCGTGGGCCAGCAGGCGACCGGCGCCTGCATGGAGCTCGCCACGCGTTATCAGAATATCGCGGGCACCGTCGGCGTCGCGCGGGATAATCACTGACGTCGTTATTTGCGAGCGAGGCGGCCACCCCGGTCATTCCGGGATGGTCCGAAGGACCAGACCCGGAATCTCGAGATTCCGGGTTCGGCTCTTCGAGCCGCCCCGGAATGACGAACATAAAAAGGAAGGAATAAAACCATGTCAGATCGCCTGAAGGGAAAGCGTGCCGTTGTCACCGCCGCGGCGGCGGGAATCGGGCGTGCATGCGCGATAGCATTCGCGCGCGAAGGCGCTACGGTGATCGCCACCGACATCAATGAAAGCGGCATCGCGGCGCTGGGTAAGGAAGGCATTGCCGAGACGGCGCGGCTCGACGTTCGCAGCACCGCCGAGGTCGACGCTTTCGCCAAGCGCATTGGGAAGATCGACATCCTGCTCAACGCCGCGGGCTTCGTCCACCACGGAACCATCATGGACTGTTCGGAGGAGGATTGGGACTTCTCGTTCGATCTCAACGTCAAATCGATGCACCGAACCATCAAGGCGTTCCTGCCGGCGATGCTGGCGGGCGGCGGCGGCAGTATCGTCAACATCTCATCTTGCGCCGCGCTTCGGCCACCGGCCAATCGTTATGTCTACAGCGCGTCGAAGGCGGCGGTTTCGCTACTCACCCGCGCGGTCGCACTCGACTTCATCACTCAGGGCATTCGCTGCAACAGCATCTGCCCTGGCACCGTGGAGACGCCTTCGATGCTCGACCGCGCCGCGGCCGTCGGTCCGCAAGGCAAGGAGATGTTCATCGCGCGCCAGAAGATGGGCCGGCTGGGCACCGCTGAAGAAATCGCTGCCATGGCAGTTTATCTGGCGAGCGACGAAGCCGCCTTCACCACCGGCGTCGACCTCGTCGTTGACGGCGGTTACATGCTCTGACATTCACGCAATCAAGGGCTTCCTCAATGAACAAGATTGATCTGAACGGCCGCTGCGCCGTCGTCACCGGCGGCGCGCAGGGTTTTGGGCGTGCGATCACCGAGCGCTTCGTCGCATCGGGAGCCAAGGTCGCGATCTGGGATCACGACCTGCCGCTGGCGGAAAAGACCGCCAGGGAGATCGGCCCCGCCGTCTCGTCGTTCAAGGTCGATATCTCGGATCTTGCCGCCGTCGAGAAGACCCGCGACGAAACGCTGAAGGCGCTCGGCAAGATCGACATCCTCGTCAACAATGCCGGCATTGCCGGCGTCAACGCCACCGTGTGGGAAACCGACCTCGACGAATGGCGCAAGGTGCTGCGCATCAATCTCGACGGCCCCTTCATCTGCTGCAAGGCGGTAGTACCTGCGATGATCCGGCAGAAGTACGGCCGCATCGTCAACATCGCTTCCATCGCCGGCAAGGAAGGCAATCCGAACGCCGCGCATTATTCGGCCTCCAAGGCCGGCCTGATCGCGCTGACCAAGTCGCTCGGCAAGGAGCTCGCCCAGCACGACATCCTCGTCAACGCGGTGACGCCAGCGGCGGCCAAGACCGCGATCTTCGATCAGCTCACGCAGCAGCACATCGACTTCATGCTGTCGAAGATTCCGAAAAACCGTTTTGTCCTGGTCGAAGAACTGGCGGCGATGGTGGCGTGGCTGGCGTCGGAGGATTGCGCGTTCTCGACCGGTGCGGTGTTCGACATTTCCGGCGGCCGGGCGACGTACTGAGATGGGCACGATCCGCGAAGGCGGCTGCTTCTGCGGCGCGGTCCGGTTCAAGGCCGAGGGCGAGCCGCTCAATGTCCGGATCTGCCATTGCCGCAACTGCCAGAAGGCGATGGGCTCGCCGTTCTTTGCCCGCGCGCTGTTCGACCAGCGCTCGCTGACGGTCGAAGGTGAGACCGCGCGTTATCCATCATCGGAAGCGCTCGACCGGGTGTTCTGCAAGGTCTGCGGCACCCGGCTGTTTTCCCGGCGCACCAACGGCACCGCGATCGGCGTCGCGCTCGCCACTTTCGACGACCGCAACGCCTTTGCGCCGACCGAGCACATCTGGGTCTCCGAAAAGATCGCTTGGGTGCGGCTCGACGACGGTTTACCGCAATATCAGGAGACGGTTCCCCAGTAGGGCAGGCGTGCTAGGTTGGCGCCTCTAAGCGCAAACCGGGGTAGACCGTGCTGAACATCTCGCTTTACGACATCTCGGTCTGGATACTCCCCCTCCTCATCGCCATCACCTTTCACGAGGCCGCCCACGCCTTCGTGGCATACAAGCTCGGCGACAATACCGCCTGGCAGCTCGGCCGGGTCAGCTTCAACCCGCTCAAGCATATCGATCCGTTCGGGACGGTCATCCTTCCCGGCGTGCTGTTGCTGTCGCATTCCCCGTTCCTGTTCGGCTACGCCAAGCCGGTCCCGGTGAACTTCCGGAACCTGAACCATCCCCGGCTCGACATGGTCTGGGTGGCGCTGGCCGGGCCCGCCATCAACATCGTTCTGGCGACGCTGGTGGCGTTTGCCTTCCATGCCCTGCCCCTGGTACCGGCCGAGGCCGCCAAATGGACCGCGGACAACCTCAAGAATGCTTTCCTGATCAATATCGTCCTGGCGATCTTCAACATGATGCCGATTCCGCCGCTGGATGGCGGCCGGGTCGCCGTCGGTTTGCTGCCGCGGGTGCTGGCTTACCCGCTGGCGCGGCTGGAACCCTACGGCATGCTGATCCTGCTCGGACTTTTGATCCTGCTTCCGGTCGTCGGCGCGCAGCTCGGCCTAAATCTTGATGTTATTTCGACGATACTGCGGACTCTGACCGGCTATGTGATCTCCGCGCTTCTCTTCATTACCGGCAACGCCTAAACTTCAAATAGAAACGGCACAGGGAAGAACTGGCCCGAACCATGCCAACAAAAGCTGCCGACATGCTGATCGCACGACGCGCCGATACCCGCGCGAGGGCAGACTTTGCGACCTGGAAGATGATGGCCAAGCTGAACGGGTTTTCCGCTCTTCCCCAGGAGGCGCAGAGTTTCCTCGAAAGCTATCGGCAACTGCTCGCCAGAATGACCGAGGCAGATGCGTCCGAGGCCACCATCCAGCTCATGTACAAGCGCTACTATGCGGAGATGGGCGGCACCGGAACGCCGCCGGAACTCCCGTCCCGCGCCGGCGATCCGGCCAAGGACAGCGGCAACGTCACCGCGTTCCGCCGCCCGCCCGCCCGGCCGAAGCAGACCGCACCGGATACGGCAGCAAAGCCACGCCTGCCGGTGGCGCTGATCTTCATCTGTCTCGCCGTCGTCTACGTCAGTATCCGCATGCTCTGGCGCTGAAGCGCTTTTCCTCGCATCGCCAGGCGTTCTTCTCGCGAATTAGCCGCACGACGGAATATTCCGTGCGATGGCGATTGGTCGCAGCGGCTAGGCGGCTGCGGCAAGGCCCGCCATAATGGCTTCGCTATTTCAACAATCGCCCAAAAAGAATTTCTGGAGGAAAGATGAAGCGATCCATTGCGGCACTGGTGATGACCACGAGCCTGGTGTTTGCCGGCGGGGCGTTTGCGCAAACGCTCGACAAGGTCGTCAAGATCGGAAGCCTCGGCGACCAGTCCGGACTCTATGCCGATATCGGCGGCCCCGGCTCGACCGTCGCCGCGCAGATGGCGGTCGAGGATTCCGGGCTTCTCGGCAAGGGCTGGAAGATCGAGGTGATCGCGGCCGACCACCAGAACAAGCCCGACGTCGGCACCAATATCGGCAAGCAGTGGGTCGACGTCGAGAAGGTCGACGTGTTCGTCGATCTCGCGAGTTCGGGCGTCGGTCTTGCCATCGCGAACCTCGCCAGGGAGAAGAACGTCGTCAACCTCAACTCGGGTTCGGCATCATCCGATCTCACCGGCGCGCAGTGCTCGCCGAACACCATCCACTGGGTCTACGACACCTGGATGCTCGCCAACGGCACCGGCAAGGCGCTGGTGAAATCCGGCGGCGACAGCTGGTTCTTCCTCACCGCGGACTACGCCTTCGGCCATGCGCTGGAACGCGACACCGCCGCGGTCGTCGCCGCCAATGGCGGCAAGGTGCTCGGCGGCGTCAAGCATCCGCTCAACAATGCCGACTTCTCCTCGTTCCTGCTGCAGGCGCAGAGCTCGAAGGCCAAGATCATCGGGCTCGCCAATGCCGGTGGCGACACCACCAACTCGATCAAGCAGGCGGCGGAGTTCGGCATCGTCGCCGGCGGGCAGAAGCTCGCGGGCATGCTGATGTTCATCACCGACGTTCACGCGCTCGGCCTGAAGGTCGCGCAGGGCCTGAACTTCACCGAAACCTTCTACTGGGACATGAACGAGCAGACCCGCGCCTTCACCAAGCGCTTCAACGAGAAATACAAGAAGAACCCGCCGACCATGGTCCAGGCCGGCGTCTATTCCTCGCTGATCCATTACCTCAAGGCGCTGGAAGCGCTCGGCGGCAATCCGCATGACGGCCGCGCCGTGGTCGCCAAGATGAAGGAAATGCCGACCGACGATCCGCTGTTCGGCAAGGGCTCAGTCCGCGCCGACGGCCGCAAGATCCACCCGGCCTACCTGTTCGAGGTGAAGAAGCCACAGGATTCGAAGTATCCGTGGGACTACTACAACCTCGTCGCCACGATCCCGGCCGCGGAAGCCTTCATCCCGCTCGAAAAGAGCGTCTGCCCGATGCTGAAGAAGACCTGAGGTCATTCATCATTGGACGATCTGCACTCAGCCCTCTCCCGTTCCGGGAGAGGGCTTTTGCATGAGCATGAGGGCGTGCCGGCCCATGTGCGGATGCCCTTCACCGCAGGCTCCGCATACAAAATATCGAAAACAACCCCATGCAAAGTAGAGATGGGTCTGAACTCTCAGCACTTTCGCCCGCCGTGGACCAAGAGGCTGCCGTTGAACGCAGCTTGCACGATGTCCGGCCGGGATCAATCGCCCCGAACCGCTGTCAGTTGGCGAAAGGCGTCTGCGGCGCGATCTTGTTCTGCGCGATGATGGCTTCGGCCCGCGCGAGATTTTCCAGCAGGCGCTGGCTGGTCAAGACAAGGAAGTAATAACCGAACTGCGGGTTTTGGAAGTAGATCTCGAGCAGCTTTTCATAGCTGATAGTCAGGACGCGGCCATCCTCGATACATTCGATCGTCGCGGTCCTGCGGTTGTCGGGCGTGAGGAAACCAAGCTCGCCCATCAAACGCCCCGGCGGAAGTTCGACGTTGATTTCGATGACCCGGAATTTTCCGGTAACGGTCAGCAGCATTTCGTTGGCTGCGTCACCCTTCTTCATCAAGATGTCGCCCTTGCGATACTTGCGGTCGGTCATGAACGGCTTGAGCCACTCCATCGACGTGTCGCCCTGCGTTGCGGTGCGCGCCTTCTTCACGAGAGCGAGCATTTGACGGAGACGGTAGGCATTAATGGGAATCATCAGGAGATAAAGAAGAAAAGTCGCGACGGCTCCGGTGAGCGCACCGAAGACGGCGAAGAATGCGCAACCGATCATGTTCGCGACCCGCAGCGGCACCATCGTGTGCGTCAGCAATGTGGCGACAAAGAAGATCGCGCCGACCAGGGCGAACATATTGGCAAGCGTGATGTTATGCAGAAAGATTTCCATCAGGCGGTTGAAGATGGTGTCCCATGTCACGTTGTTCGGATCGAGACCCATTTGGACCAGAATCTTCGCGAACCTGAGGTTGTCGGTTGCTGCATCGAGAATGCGGTCCAGCATGATGGACATATCTCCTTTGGAGCCGGTGAGGCCAGCTTACCGGAAGTGGCTTTATCGCAAAACTTGGCCGCCCGACTTCCGAGATGGGCCGACAACGGACTCATGCGCTGCAGCAAGATAAGCCTGTTTCGATCACCTCGTCAGCAATTGCGAGCAATATCGGAGGCTTTGAGGTCAAGGCCGGGCGCATGGAGGGACGAGGTCAGGTCCAATGAACTGCAGGCGGTTGCCAATCGCGCTTTGCGGTGTTGATCCTCGGCTTGATGGCATCGGCGAGCGACGCCGACGCAGGTATCAATGATGGTGCGGCGCCAGTTCCTCCGGTCCGGAGCGCCGCGCCAGACCGCCGCCGTCGATCCAGCGCCGCGTCGACTGCACCGCCCGTTCAATGAGGCTCCCCGATCCCGAGAAGTCGAACGGAGAGACCGCAAGCGGGCACAGCGTGGGAACAAGATGGACCTCGATGTTCGCCGGGACCGTCTCCAACTCATGCCTGAGCTGCCAGGCAATCATCAGCGTGATCGCGTGCAGGCTCGCCAAGGATTCAAGACCCACCGCGGGACCATCGCCAGGTCAGCATTGGGTGGTCAATTGCTGCCATCGCCAGTCAGCTACTCCGTCTTTTGAACATCCTAATGCGGAAATCATCGTCGGTTTGATAGCCGCACGATCCTGTTGCAACCGCACGCGGCTGGAGTCTACGGCCACGCCGCATAGGACGGCCCGCTACGCGCATGCTCGAGCCGGATCTGCCGGCGATAGTTGCCCGGCGACGCGCCGCGATACTTGCGGAAGAAGCGGTTGAAATAGGCGGGATCGCGAAAACCCAAGCCGTAGCCGATCTGCTCGACGGGGAGATCGAGCTGCTGCAGCCGCGTGCAGGCTTCACGCAGCAAGCGCTCGTGGATGATGGCGCGCGGGCCGCAGCTCTTCTCGCGCTGGCAGTGCGCGTGCAGCTTGTCGGAGGTGACACCGAGCGCTTTTGCATAGTGCGTCACCGCCCAGCCATCGCGATAATGCAGTTCGACCATCTGCAGGAAATTGCCGACGAGTGCCGGACCACCGCCCCGCGCCGCCATCTCGTGCGGCCCGTCGTGTGACGCGCTGAGCCGCAGGAGTTGCAGGCAGAGCAGCAACAGATGCGAGGAGATCAGCGTCGCGCCGCCGTAACCGGGGCTGCGGAGTTCCGCAGCAATGGCGCGGCACGAATGGGCGACGGCATCGAGATGGGGCGCCAGCGTCTCGCCCGCGATCAGCGCCACACGCTCGGTGGTCCGGCGCAGATGCAGCGCCTCGGCGTTGCCGGCGACGATCTTGATCAGGAAGTCGTCGTCCATTGACAGCAGAAATCCCTGCGCGCCGGCGCTCACCTCGACCGAGGCATCGACGTTTCCCGGCAGCCAGAGCAGCGTCGGCGCGGCGAGCGCGATTTCGGTCCCCTGCCAGGACGCGCGGCCGCGATCGGACTGGAGTAACAACAGGTGCGCCCGTCGCTCGGCTTTCTGGCGGATCGACCACGAGCGCGCCGCCAAGGCGGCTGAAAACGGCTCTGCACGGACCGCCAGCGCGATGCCGACCGGCAGTCCGTTCAGCGCTGGTAGAACGGTCATGACCTCGCCTCCTGAGACAATCCGCCGCCTGCAAACGGAAGAAATTGCCAGAAAAGTACAATGTTTACCCGGTTCCGTCCAATTCCAAGCTTCCCGCGACCTCCCCTAACGTCAGGCGATCACGAGCGCCAGCCAATGGTGCCAACCGAAGCACGCTTAGAAGCACCCATGGGGAGGAAAACATGACGACATTTCTGACGCGGCGCGCAGCCCTGCTGGCGGCCGCCACCTGCGCCGCCACGCTTGGCCTTTCCTTTGGCCTTTCCGCCGTCGCCGAAGCGCAGACCTCGGTCAAGATCGGCTATGCGATCTCGCGCACCGGCCCGAACACCGGCGGCGCGGCCGTCACCACGATCCCCAACTACGAATTGTGGGTCAAGGAAGTGAATGCCGCCGGTGGCATCAAGCTCGGTGACAAGCGCGTGCCGATCGAGGTCGTACAGTATGACGATCGCTCCAACGCCGAAGAGGCCGTGCGCGCGCTCGAACGCCTGATCAACCAGGACAAGGTCGATTTCATCCTGCCGCCATGGGGCACCGGTCTCAACCTGGCGGTGGGACCGACGCTCAACCGCGAAGGCTATCCGCACCTCGCCGCCACCGCCGTGACCGACCGCGCACCGGAACTCGCCAAGCGCTTGCCGAACAGTTTCTGGCTGCTCGGCACATCGGCGGATGCGGCCAAGTCGCTGGTCGAACTCTTGAACAAACTGCGCGATGAAAAGAAGATCGGCGACAACGTCGCGATGGTCAGCATTGCCGACGGCTTCGGCATCGATCTGTCGGGCGCGGCGCGGCCGGCACTCACCAACGCGAAATTCAAGCTCGCCTACGACAAGACCTATCCGATCGGCACCCAGGACCTCTCTCCGATCGTCAACGAGATCAAGGCGCTCAATCCCGACGTCTTCATCGCCTTCAGCTATCCGCCGGATACGCTGGCGCTGACCGAGCAATCGCGGATCTCCGGATTCAACCCGAAGGTCTTCTATACCGGCGTCGGCACCGCGTTCCCGCTCTACAGGCAGAAGTTCGGCAAGAACACCGAGGGCGTGATGGGCATCGGCGGCTGGAGCGGCGACAGCCCGGCCATCAAGGACTACCTCACCCGCCACAAGGCCTCCGCCGCCAACGGCGCCGAACCGGACCGCTGGGCCAGCGCGGTCACCTATGCCAGCCTGCAGATGCTGCAGCAGGCGATCGAACGCGTGGGCAAGATCGACCGCGCCGCCGTGATCAAGGACCTGCAGAGCGGCACGTTCGATACCGTGATCGGCAAGGTCAAGCTCGAGAACAACATGCCGACCCGCTACTGGTGGGTCGGCCAGTGGCAGGATGGCGAGTTCTACGGCATCGCGCCGGCCGGCAACGAGGGTGCGCGCAACGCGATCGTGCCGAAGCCGGCCTGGGTGGCGCCCTGACCTCGAAACAACGCGGCCGGTAGAGTCATGACGAACGCCATTCTGACCGGCCTGATGCTGGGCGGCATGTATGCGCTCATCGCCATGGGGCTCACGCTCCAGTACGGCGTTGCGCGCATCATGAACCTCTCCTACGGCGAGTTTCTGATCGCCGCCGCCTTTGCATCGCACTGGCTGTTCACGGGCTGGGCGATCAGCCCGTTTGTCGGACTGGCACTGGTCGTCCCCCTCGCCTTCGTGCTGAACTTTGCGATCTACAAACTGCTGCTGACTCCGCTGGTGCGCCGCGCACCGAACCGCGACGCACTCGAGGTCGACAGTATTCTCGCGACCTTCGGGCTCACCTTCGTCATTCAGGGCTCGATGCTCGCGCTGTTCGGCGGAGCCTATTACAGCTACTCCTTTCTTGCCTTCCCGGTGCAGTTTCTCGGCGAGACGGTGGCGGCCAACCGCCTCGCCGCGCTCGGCATCACCATCCTGCTCGGCCTTGCGCTTTATCTCGCGCTGACACGCACCCGCGCCGGCACGGCGGTGCGCGCCGTCGCGGTCGATCCCTTTGCGGCCCAGCTCGTCGCCATCAATGTTCCGCAGGCCTCCGCGCTTACGTTCGCGCTGGGCGGCGCGCTGGGCGCCGCCGCGGGCGTGCTGGTCAGCACGTTCCTCACCTTCAGCGCATCATCCGGCGTCGTCTTCACCATGAAGGCGCTGATCGTCGTCGTGATGGGCGGCGTCGGCAACATGCTGGGCTGCCTGGTCGCGGGCCTCGCACTCGGTCTCAGCGAGGCGCTGGTCGCCTCCTATGTCGATCCCGGCCTTACGCTGGCCGTCAACTTCGCGCTGTTTCTTACCGTGCTGCTGGTCAAGCCGGCCGGCCTGTTTGGCAGGGCGACGCGATGAGCGCGCGAACCGCAGGCCTCGGCGTCCTGGCGCTGGCAGCGATCGCGCTGCTGGCCTTCGTGCCGCGCCTCGGCAACGCCTATTATCTCGCGCTCGCCATCAGCCTCTTGCAGTACACCGTACTGGCGACGGCCTGGGGCCTCTTCTCAGGCCCGACGCGCTACGTCTCGCTGGCGACGACCGCCTTCTTCGGCGTCGGCGCCTATACGGTCGCCGTGCTCGGCGAGATATTGCCGTGGCCGCTCGTGCTGCTGGTCGCCGCAGCACTCGGCGCCATCGTGGCCGGCGTCGTCGGTCTCTCGACACTGCGCCTGAGCGGCGTCTATTTCGTCATCTTCACGTTTGGATTGACCGAATTGATCCGCCAGCTCGTGGTCTGGTTCGAGGTCAACAAGTCGCGCGTGCTCGGCCGCTATGTCTTCGTCGACATCACGCAAGCCGACATTTACTGGCAATTGCTGGCGCTGACTGTCGCCGTGTTCCTGCTGGGCTGGCTGATCGCGCGTTCGCGGCTCGGCTTCGCGCTGCGGGTGATCGGTGAAGATGAGACCGTGGCAAAACATTGCGGGATCAACACCACCTTCGCCAAGGTCGCGCTGTTCACGATCAGCGCCACGGTCATGACGCTGGTCGGCGCGATCATGGCGCCGCGCTGGACCTATATCGAGCCGTCGATCGCCTTCAACTCGATGATCTCGTTCCAGGTCCTGATCATGGCGCTGCTCGGCGGCGCGCACCGGCTGTGGGGGCCGGTGCTCGGCGCCGTGCCGCTGACGCTGCTGTTCGAACTGTTGAGCGCGCGCTTTCCGAACACGTTCACCATCATCCTCGGCTGCATCTTCCTTGTAATCGTCTACCTGCTGCCGCGCGGTGTCGCGGGATTGCTCGAGAAGCTCTCGACGCCATCAGCCAAGACCACGCAACGAGTGACGGCATGAGCTCGGGCAGCGGAACACCAGTGCTTGAAGTCAACGGGTTGCGGCGCGCTTTCGGTGGCCTCGTCGCGGTCAACGATCTCGGCTTCGACGTCGCCCGGGGCGAGATCATGGGTCTGCTCGGCCCAAACGGCTCGGGCAAGACCACGGCGCTCAACCTGATGTCGGGCGTGCTGCGTCCCGATGCCGGCGCGATCCGCCTGATGGGCCAGGACATCGCGGGCCTTGCCTCGTACCGGATCGCGCGGCTTGGCCTGGCGCGAACCTTCCAACTCGTCCGCGTGCTCGACGGCATGGATTGCCGCGAGAACGTCAGGGCCGGCCTTGCGTTTCAGCGGCCTCACGTCTCCGCCGCCGAGGCCGAGCTGCGCGTCGACGCCCTGCTTGCCCGCGTCGGCCTGGCCGGCCATGGCCGCCGGCCGGCGGCGGACCTCACCTACATCGATCGCAAGCGCCTGGAACTTGCCCGCGCGCTTGCCGCGAAGCCACGCCTGCTGCTGCTCGACGAATGGCTCGCGGGCTTGAATCCATCCGAGCTTGCGATCGGCATCGACCTGATCCGGTCCCTGCGCGCCGATGGCATCACCATCGTGCTGGTCGAGCACGTCATGAGCGCGGTTCGCGCGCTGTGCGACCGCTGCATCGTCATGAGCAGCGGCCGCAAGATCGCCGAGGGCGCAACCGCCGACGTGCTCAGCGATGCGGCGGTAGTCAAGGCCTATCTCGGCGGAGTGGCCGCTGATGCTTGAGGTCCTTAATCTCAGCCTGGCCTATGGCCTCCATCGCGCGCTCGACGGCGTCGTCCTCAATGTCGGACGCGGCGAGATCGTCACGATCCTCGGCGCCAACGGCGCCGGCAAGACCTCGCTGCTCAAAGCGATCGCCGGCGTGGTGCGCACGCTGCCGGGCAAGCAGGTGCGGCTTGGCGGCCGCGATATATCGGCGCTCGCCGCGCACGACATCGTCGAAAGCGGGCTGGCGCTGGTGCCGGAAGGGCGCGGCATTTTCGGTGAGCTGACGGTAAAGGAAAATCTCCTGCTCGGCGCCAATCCAAGGCGCGCCCGCGACGGCGAAGCGGCCCGGCGCGAGCAGGTGCTCGAACTGTTTCCGCGCCTGCGCGAACGCGCCGGCCAGATCGCGCGCACCATGAGCGGCGGCGAACAGCAGATGCTCGCCATCGGCCGCGCGCTGATGTCCAATCCGGATATCCTGCTGCTCGACGAGCCTTCGCTCGGGCTCTCGCCGGCCATGGTGCAGGAGCTGTTCGCCACGTTGCGGCGCGTGCGCGAGGCCGGCGTCGGCCTGCTGCTCGTCGAGCAGAACGCGCAGGAGAGCCTGCGGATCGCCGACCGCGGCTATGTGCTCGAAAACGGCATCATCGTCGGTCACGGCTCCGCCGATCAACTGAAGTCCAATCCCGCCGTCCAGCGCGCCTATCTCGGCGGTGCACCGGCGGATGCCGCCCCATCATTGTAACGCCACGTTTGAGGAGAGAAAGCCATGTACGAAATCTCGCTGCTGCTCGAAAGCAAGGATGTTCCGGCGTCGAATGGCGCAACGTTCGATCGCCTCAACCCGGTCACCGGCGATCTCGCCAGCCGCGCCGCGGCCGCCCAGCTCGTGGACGCGAAACGCGCGGCTGATACCGCCGCAGCCGCCTTCCCGGCATGGTCCGCCACCGGTCCCAATGCACGCCGCGCGATCCTGCTGAAGGCCGCCGATCTTCTGGCGTCGAAAGCTTCGCAATTCGTCGAGCTGATGGCCGCCGAAACCGGCGCCACCGCCGGCTGGGCCGGCTTCAACGTCCATCTCGCGGCCGGCATGCTGCGCGAGGCGGCGGCGATGACAACGCAGATTTCGGGCGAAGTCATCCCGTCCGACAAGCCGGGCTGCATCGCCATGGCGGTGCGCCAGCCCGCGGGCGTGGTGCTGAGCATGGCGCCGTGGAACGCGCCGGTCATTCTCGGCGTGCGCGCGATTGCCCTGCCGCTGGCCTGCGGCAACACGGTGGTGCTGAAGGCCTCCGAAATCTGTCCGGGCACCCACCGGCTGATCGCCGAATGCCTGCGCGATGCCGGCCTGCCGCCGGGCGTGCTCAACGTCATCACCAACGCGCCGGAAGACGCCCCTGCGCTGATCGAGGCGCTGATCGGCCATCCCGCCGTACGCCGGGTCAATTTCACCGGCTCGACCCGCGTCGGCCGCATCATCGCGCAGGTGGCGGCGAAATATCTCAAGCCGGCGCTGCTCGAACTCGGCGGCAAGGCGCCGATGATCGTTCTCGACGACGCCGATATCGATGCAGCCGTCGCCGCCGCGGCCTTCGGCGCCTTCATGAACCAGGGCCAGATCTGCATGTCGACCGAGCGCCTCGTGGTCGATGAGAAGATCGCCGACGCCTTCGTGACCAGGCTCGCGGCGAAAGCCGGGTCGCTGGTCGCCGGCGATCCCCGCAAGGGTAGCGCGCCATTGGGATCGCTGATCGGCGCCGATGCCGCCGCTCGCATCCAGGCGCTGATCAACGACGCCGTCAGCAAGGGCGCCAAGGTGGTCGCCGGTGGCCGCAGCGAAGGTACGCTGATGTCGGCAACCGTGATCGACGGCGTCAACTCCTCGATGCGGATCTACGGCGAGGAATCGTTCGGACCGGTGGTCAGCGTGGTGCGCGTCAACGGCGTGGATGAAGCCGTGCGAGTCGCCAATGACACCGAATACGGGCTATCGGCCGCCGTGTTCAGCCGTGACATTCCCCGCGCATTGGAGGTCGCCAAACGGATCGATTCCGGCATTTGTCACGTCAACGGCCCGACGGTGCATGACGAGGCGCAGATGCCGTTCGGCGGCGTCAAGGCGTCGGGCTACGGCCGCTTCGGCGGCAAGGCCGGCATCGCCGAATTCACCGAACTGCGCTGGATCACCATCGAGACCGGACCGCAACACTATCCGATCTAGCGGGAAGCGCGTCAGCTTCTGTGCTTGACGCGGAAGATCACCGGCAGGGTGAAGGTAAGGCCTTCGTCGGCGATGACGGGCGGCGGCATCGGCACCGGATCGGAGCGCCGCACCATCGCCAGCGCCGCCTCGTCGAACGCCGCATCGCCGGAGCCCTTTTCGATTTCGGTCGCGAGCACATGGCCCATGCGGTCGAGCGTGAAGCGGACCTGGATCTCGGCGGATTTCTGCTGCCGTTCCTTCGGGTAGCGCTTGTGCTTGTCGAGATGGGCGACCAGCTCCTTCTGCCAGGTCGCGCGCGCCCGGCGTACGCTTTCACCGGTGCCGATCACCGGCGCGACGGAGCGCTGCCCTTCCGGCATCGCCTCCGAACTCGGCGTTGCGGTGGCTTCGGCCGCGACCGACTCGGTGGACGCCTGGGTCTGCACCGCCGCGATCTTCGGGTCGTCCTCTTTCGGCTTCTTGGACTCGTTCTCCGTCACCACCCGGTCGGCCTCTTCAGGCTCGTTCGGCTTGTCCTGCGGCAGGTCGGTTTCCTTGACCTCGGCCTTCTGCTCGTTGAGCTGCGGCGACGCCGCCGAGGCATCGGTATCCGGACCCGGCGGCAGGTCGGTCACCTCGCGCCGAACGGCTGCCATTTCGAGTCCGATCTCGATCGCGGTGGCGCCGAGGGCGTCATCGGCTTCCTCGGTCTGCAACTGCACGATCGCGAGCGCGGCGCCGCCGACATGGAGCGCCAGCGCAATCACCGCAGCCGAAATCCACAGCCGCCGGGACGGTTTCTGGTCGTCGAGGCCGATCAAGGCTTTGCCGGCGCAGCTTGCGCCGCCGCCGCATCGGGAACGCCTTCGAGCGCCACCAGCTTGAGCTTTGAATAGCCGCCGGAGCGCAGGATTTCGAGCACGTCCATCAGTTCGCCATAGGGCACGGCGCGATCGGCGCGCAGGAAGATGTAACGCTCCTTGCTGGCGTCCGGCATCGCGTCGAGCGAGCGCACCAGATCGACCCGCTTGACCATGTTCTCCCCGATCGCCACCGAGAGATCCGGCTTGATGCTGACATAGGTCGGCTTGTCCGGCTTCTTCTGCGGGGAAGCGGTCGAAGTCGGCAAATCGATCGGCAGGTCGACGGTCGAGAGCGGCGCTGCCACCATGAAGATGATCAGGAGAACGAGAATGACGTCGATGAACGGCGTGACGTTGATCTCATGCGATTCCGCGAAATCGCCGTCGTCGTCATGGTCGTGATCTGCGAGCGAGACGGCCATCGCCTACTCCGCCGCCGAGCGCGAATGCAAGCCGCTGACATGGGTACGGTCGAGGTCGCGCGACAGCAGCCGCGCCGCGGCGCCCGACGCACGGCTGACCAGTTCCATGTAGCCCTTGGTCACGCGCGAGAAGTGATTGTAGACGATCACGGCCGGGATCGCGGCGACGAGGCCGATCGCGGTGGCGAGCAGCGCCTCGGCGATGCCGGGCGCCACCACGGCGAGATTCGTGGTCTGCGATTTCGAAATGCCGATGAAGCTGTTCATGATGCCCCAGACCGTGCCGAACAGTCCGACGAAGGGCGACGTCGCGCCGATCGTTGCCAGCAGGCCCATGCCGAGCCTGATACGTCGCGCCTCGGCGCGGACGATTTCCCCAAAGCTCGACGCCGCGCGTTCCTTGATGCCGGCATCGCTCGAGATGCCCGCCGACAGCCGCGCCTCGCGCATCGCCGCCGCCAGGAAGGCCGCCAGCACGCTGCCCTTTGCGCCCAGCGCGAATTGCGCTTCCGCCAGCGATCGCGCATCGGCGATCTTGGCCAGCGCCGAGCGCACCTTGCGCCGCACCACCGACAGTTCGATCATCTTGGCGATGAAGATGGTCCAGGTCACCAGCGAGGCAAAGGCAAGGCCGATCATGACCGCCTTGACCACCACGTCGGCCGACATGAACATCGTCCACGGCGACAATTCCTTGAGCTCGGCCGTGGCAGCCTTCAGCAGTTTGGCCTCGCGCTCCGCCGGGGCGGCGGCGGCATCCGAAGGCGCGGCCGGCTGTGGCATTGCCACCGGCGCCGGCGATGCGGCGGGCGCCTGCTGGGCCACCGGTGCGGCATTCTGCTGAGCCGAAGACGGTGCCACCGGAGCGGCATTCTGCTGGGCCGAGGACGGTGCCGCCAGCGGCAGCATCGCCAGCGCGGCAATCACCGCCAATGTCATCACGCGAGAAACAGGCATGTTCTTCATACTTCGGCCCAGTAGCGGATCAGGTTGTGATAGATACCGGTCAATTTGACCGTTTCAGGGTCGTCTCGTCCCAGCCGCTCCACCAGGGCCTGAATCGAGGTATCGAGATCGAAGATCAGGCTCCGGGCATGCGCATCCCGTACCATGCTCTGCAGCCAGAAAAAAGACGCCACCCGCATACCTCGCGTGACCGGCGTTACCAGATGCAAACTAGACGCAGGATAAAGTACGAGGTCCCCGGCTGCGAGCTTGATTTCGTGGGAACCATAGAGGTCCTCCACCACCAGCTCGCCACCGTCGTACTCGTCGGGTTCGGACAGAAACAGCGTCACCGACAGGTCGGTTCGGATCCGCAAGCCAGTGAGCCGATCTCCCCTCACCGCATTGTCGACATGGAGGCCGAAATGATGCCCGCCAGCGGCCGCGTAACGGTTAAATAGCGGCGGGAAGATCTGCTGCGGGATCGCCGCCGAGATGAATTTCGGGTTCGCGGTCAGCGCCGAAAGTACGCGGTTGCCGAGCGCGCGCGCGACCTCGCCGTCAGGCGGAAGCTGCTCGTTGCGCTTGACCATGGCCGACTGCGCCCCCGCGGTGGAGCGGCCGTCCTCCCAGGCGGCGGCGTCCATGATGCGGCGGAAGTCCGCCACATCAGCCTTGCTCAGCACGTCGGGGATGCAGATCAGCACGATCAGAACTTAGCGGACGTGACGATGTAGAACGCCCGCCCCGGCGCGACCGCGACAAACGGCGTCGCGCTGCGGTAGAGCGTGTCGTAGTAGAGCTTGTTGGTCAGGTTCTGCGCGTAGAGCTTCATGGTCCAGTTCTTGTCGATCTTCTTCTCGACGAAGGCATCGAAGCGCCAGTAGCTCGGCAGCTCGGTGCCGGTGTTGGCGCCGAAGGTGCCGCCATAGATCTTCGAGCGGTAGACGGCCTGGCCGCCAAGTTCCCAGCCGCCGTCGAACTTGTACTTGCTCAACATGCTGAAGGATTCATGGGCGATGTTGGCCATCTGCAGCCCGATGTTGGAGGGCAGCGCGCTCTGCAGGACCTTCGACCTCATGAGCACCAAACCACCGAAAACGCTCCAGCGGTCGGTGATATTGCCGCTGACCTCGAGGTCGATACCCTCGACCTGATAAGCCGCTCCCGACGCCAGCACGCCGTTGACGGTCTCGCGCGCGTTGTCCTTCTCGGTATGGAACAGCGCCCCCGTCACCAGGAGGTGGCGATCGAACAGTTCCCACTTGGTGCCCACCTCGGCTGCCTTATTGAGCTCGGGCCCGAGGACGACGCCGCCCGGCACGGCTCCGCCGTAATCCGCCGCGGTACCGTCGAGCTCTGAACCGAACGGGTTCGTCGAGGTCGCGTAGGCCGCATAGAGACTCCCGATCGGCACCGGCTTGAAGACGATGCCGCCGTTATAGTTGATGAAATCCGAGTTGACCGTGCTCGATCTCGCGTTGGTCGAAGATCGCAGGTCGTAGCCGTCATAACGGATGCCGCCGTTGACTATGATCTTGTCTTCCCAATTCGCGGTGTCGAGGACGTAGAGGGCCTTGCTGTCGACATTGTAGCGGGTCGGATCGCTGCCGAGCGTCGGAACGGTGGTGAACGGGATGAAGGTATAGCTCGGCGCATAGATCGATTGGCCCGGCAAGGCGCCGGCGCCGGTAAACGCACCGGCACCGAACGCTTCCGACGAAAGGCCGGTATATCGGTTGATGCCGACGCGCTCGTTCGAAACCTCAAGCCCGACCACAGCCGTGTGCTTCACCGATCCGGTGTCGAACTTGAACGTGGCGTCCTCCTGGTTTGCCAGGATGTCGACGAACTGGTTACGGCTCTGCGGGCTGGCGGTGAACGTCCATTTCGTCGGATCGGGATTTGTCGTTATGGGCGCTTGCGGCAGCGTGCCGATATAGGCCAGCAGCGAGTGCTCCGCCCTCGTCCGGCTGGTCAGCGTGATATTGTCGGTGGGCTTGTACTCGCCCGTCAGCGTACCGAAGTCCTGCCGCGCGGTCTGGAAGTCGCGGTTGACGAACCCGTACCAGTTCTGCCGCGGGATGCCCGCCTCGGTGACGGGCGTATTGCCCTGCCGGTACCATGGCACGCCGAAGTCCGGCAGGCCGCTGAGGTCAGTATGGACGTAGTTCGTCGTGATCTTGATGTCGTTGGTCGGCGTCCACTTCGTCGAGACAAAACCGCCCCAGCGATCGTCGGTGACATAGTTGCGGCCGGCGACGCCGGCCTCCTGGAACATGCCGCCGGTGCGCATCGAAAACGTCGGACTGATCACCTGGTTGACGTCGAAGGTGACGCGCTTGGTGCGGTCGGTGCCGAACGTGCTCTCGGCATTGTAGAAGTTGCGGTCGGTGGCCTGCTTGGTCACGATATTGATGGCGCCGCCGGCGGTGCCGCGGCCGGCATAGGCCGACGCCGGACCGCGCAGGATCTCGATCTGCTCGGTGAAGAAGTTCTCGCGGATCGAAACCGCGGGATCGCGGATGCCGTCGATGAAGACGTCGTTGCGCGCGTCGAAGCCGCGGATGAAGAAGCGGTCGCCGAACGCGTTGCCGCCCTCGCCCGATCCCAGCGTCACGCCGGCGGTGGAGCGGCCGATCTCGCGCAGCGAGGTGATGTTCTTGTCCGCCAGCACTTCCTTGCTCAACACCGTGATGGTCTTCGGCGTGTTGAGCAGCGGCTCCGGAAACTTGCCGGATGCCTGCACCCGGTCGACCTTGTACGGCGCGGCCGCATCGGCATAGGGATTGGCATCCGCGGCCAGGCCGCCGGCGTTGGGGAACGGCACGGCAGCGACCTGCGCCGGCTGCGCGCGGCGGGCGGCGCGGCGCAATGCGGTGCGGGCGCGGACCTGGTCCGCCGAAGGCCTTGACGCTGCAGGACGCGGGCGGGCGACCGGGGCATCGACCGTCACCGGAGGGAGGCTGGACTGCTGCGCTTCAGCGCCGGAGAACGACGCCACCGCAATGAGGCCAGCTACCGCGGAAACCTTCTTGCCGGAATGATTTTCAACCGACTGACCGGGTGCGTAAACCGCCGCTTCAAGACGAAGCGACCTCGGTGCCTTCACAACATTCATCACGTGCCCCTGATCCATTTCAATTCGCAGCAAATCTACATGCTGCGAATGGTCCCGTTCGGTAGGTACCGAGCGAGAAATTTGGGGTCAACGCGATTGGGGCAACAACCCGGTTGAATCGATCCGGATAACAACGATTCTAAATTTACAGTTTGAAACGGTTCTAAACTTACTTTGTAAGCGTTCTAATAATCGTTCTAAAGAGACACAGGAAACGCTGTAGATTCAGGCGTCCGTCGCGTTTTTGTCGCCGCGCTACTCGTCGCTGCTCGGCGGCTTCATCAGCGAGAACAATTCATCGACTGTCGATTGCGCGACCTGGCGAACGCGATCGGTGTTGTCCATGCCCGATATGTTGATGCCCCTGACGACGGCTTTGATCTCGTCGCGAAAGTCGGTGAGGAATCGTAGCGGATCGGGCGAATCGTTCGCGACGCGCGCGATCAGTCCGGTGATCAGAATCTGACACGCCATCATGCGTCCGTTCAGTTCGTCCATCGTGCACTCCGATCTTCGCCCGCATTGCAGCGCGCGATATGGACGACAACGCCGCCGCGTTCAACCCGCTTGAATGACACGCGGGGATCGAAAGCCTTCCGCCGCTACCGCCAAGGTCGAGCACCACACCGTCAAACCTTTCCAATTGTTTAGGATTCTCAAGCCTTAGTGTTTGTACACCTGGCGCGCACGGACACTATATCGGCTGCATTGGGGAAACTCCGGAATCCATAGAGCTGCCATGTCGAGGTCGCGCACCGTCCGTTGGGTACTGCTGATCGCAGCGACCGCCGCGCTGGGTTATCTCGGCTGGCAGCGCTTCCAGGGCGAGAATCAGCCGGCGCAAACCGAAAGCCGGAAGTCCGTCCCCGCGCGCGCCGCCGTTCCGGTACGGACAGCGGCGGTGGAGAAGGCTGACTTCCCGGTCTATTTGACCGGCCTCGGCACCGTGCAGGGATTCAATACCGTCGTGGTCCGCAGCCGCGTCGACGGCCAGATCAACCGCATCGCCTTCAAGGAAGGCCAGGTCGTCAAGCAAGGCGACACGCTGGTCGAGATCGATCCGCGCCCGTTCCAGGCGGCCCTCGACCAGGCCAAGGCCAAGAAGGCGCAGGACGAGGCCAACCTCGCCAACGCCAACCTCGACCTGCAGCGCTATACCAAGCTCGGCGAATTCGCGACCCGGCAGCAGACCGACACGCAGCGCTCGACCGTGGCGCAGCTGACGGCGCAGATCCAGGCTGACACTGCGCTGATCGAGAACGCGCAGACCCAGCTCGATTACGCCACCGTCAAGGCGCCGATCTCCGGGGTCGTCGGGCTGCGCCAGGTCGATGTCGGCAATATCGTCAATGCCGCGACGCAGACCGGCATCGTGACCATCGCGCAGATCGAACCGATCACGGTGATCTTCACCGCGCCGGAAGACCAGTTGCCTGACATCAAGGCGGCGCTCGCGGCCGGCTCGCCCAGGACGATAGCGCTCTCCACCGACGGCAAGCGCGTGCTCTCCATCGGCACGCTTTCCCTGATCAACAACCAGGTCGACACGTCGAGCGGCACGGTCCGCCTCAAGGCCGTGTTCGACAACACGGATCACGCGCTGTGGCCGGGTCAGTCGGTCTCGACCCGGCTGCTGGTCGCGACGCTGAAGGATGCCGTCGTCGTTCCCGACGACGCCGTTCAGCATGGCCCGAACGGTCTGTATGCCTATCTCGTCAACAAGGACAACAAGGCCGAGCTCCGCAAGATCAAGGTGACGCGCTCGATCGACGGCCGTACCGTCATCGACGAGGGGCTGGCTCCCGGCGAGCAGGTGATCACGGCCGGCCAGTTCAAGGTTCAGCCCGGCTCGCTGGTGACCACGGCAGTCGCCAGCGCGGAGCAGGCGCAGGGCAAGGCGGCCAGCCAATGAGCGAGGGAATCTCCGCCCCCTTCATCCGCTATCCAATCGGCACCTCGCTGATGATGGCGGGGATCCTGTTTGTCGGCCTGGTCGCCTACCCCTTGCTGCCGGTCGCGCCGCTGCCGCAGGTCGATTTTCCGACCATTCAGGTCGCAGCGTCCCTGCCCGGCGGCAGCCCGGAGACCATGGCGTCCTCGGTGGCGCAGCCTCTGGAGCGCCAGCTCGCGCAGATTCCCGGCGTCGCGCAGATGACCTCGACGAGCTATCTCGGCACCGCGGCGATCACGATCCAGTTCGATCTCAACCGCCCGATCGATGCCGCGGCCAACGACGTGCAGGCCGCGATCAACGCCGCCAGCGGCCAGTTGCCGAAGAACCTGCCCTCGCCGCCGACCTATCGCAAGGTCAACCCGGCGGACTCGCCGATCCTGCTGCTGTCGGCAACGTCCGATACGCTGCCGCTGACCACGGTGAGCGATGCCGTCGACGCCCAGCTCGCGCAGCAGATCAGCCAGATTTCCGGTGTCGCCCAGGTCATCATCGGCGGGCAGCAGAAGCCGGCGATCCGCATCCAGATCGACCCGGCGAAGCTCGTAGCCAAGGGCCTGTCGCTGGAGGACGTCCGCAGCCAGATCGCGATCACGACCGTCGACAGCCCGAAGGGCAATATCGACGGTGAGCACCGCGCCTACACGATCTACGCCAACGACCAGTTACCCAACTCCAAGGACTGGAACGACGTCGTCATTGCCTACCGCAATGGCGGTCCGCTCCGTATCCGGGATATCGGCCAGGCCGTCACCGGGCCTGAGGACGCCAAGCAGGCGGCCTGGGCCAACGGCAAGCGCGGCGTGTTCCTGGTGATCTTCAAGCAGCCCGGCGCCAACGTCATCGATACCGTCGACAAGATCAAGGCGACGCTGCCGCGGCTGGTCGCGGCGATCCCGCCGGCGATCAAGATCGACGTGATCAGCGACCGCACCCAGACCATTCGCGCCGCGGTGGAGGACGTGCAGCTCACCCTGCTGCTGACCATCGCGCTGGTGGTCATGGTGATCTTCATCTTCCTGCGCAGCTTCTGGGCCACCGCAATCCCCACGATCACGGTGCCGCTGGCGCTGCTCGGCGCCTGCGCGCTGATGTGGGTGTTCGGCTACACGCTCGACAATCTCTCGCTGATGGCGCTCACCATCGCCGTCGGCTTCGTGGTCGACGACGCCATCGTGATGCTCGAAAACATCACCCGCTACATCGAGGAAGGCGAGAAGCCGATGGCCGCCGCCCTCAAGGGTGCCAGCGAAATCGGCTTCACCATCGTGTCGATCAGCATCTCGCTCGTCGCCGTGCTGATCCCGCTGCTGCTGATGGGCGGTATCATCGGACGGCTGTTCCGGGAATTCGCGGTGGTGCTGGCGATGACGATCTTCGTCTCGATGGTGGTGGCGCTGACGCTGACGCCGATGATGGCCTCGCGCTTCCTGCGTGCGCACCGCGAGGTCAATCATGGCCGCTTCTACCAATGGAGCGAGCGCGCCTTCGACGCGATGTTGCGCGCCTATGAGCGCGGCCTCGACCTCGCGCTGCGCTGGAAGTTCACCACCCTGATGGTGTTCTTCGCGACGCTTGGCCTGTCGGTCCACCTGTTCGTCATCATCCCGAAAGGCTTCTTTCCGCAGCAGGACAACGGCCTGATCACGGCGACCTCGGAAGCGAGCCAGGACATCTCGTTCGCCGACATGAAGCGGCACCAGGAGGAACTCGGCAAGATCGTGCAGGCCGATCCGGACGTCGCCACGGTGGCGATGGCGATCGGCGGCAGCGGGCGTGCCGGCAATAACGGCAACCTCTACATCACGCTGAAGCCGCGCGACCAGCGCAAGGCGACCGCGCAGCAGATCATCGCCCGGCTGCGTCCCCAACTGGACAAGGTCGAAGGTGCCCGTCTCTATATGCAGGCGGCGCAGGACGTCCGGCTTGGCGGCCGGCCGACGCGAACCCAGTTCGAGTTCACGCTGCAGGACGCCGATCTGGCCGAGCTCAACGAATGGGCGCCAAAAATCCTGACGAAGATGCAGACGCTGCCCGAGCTTCGCGACGTCGCCACCGACCAGCAGACCAACGGCACCACGGTGGAGCTGAAGATCAACCGCGATACCGCCGCGCGCTATGGCATCCAGCCGCAGGTGATCGACGACACGCTCTATGACGCGTTCGGCCAGCGCCAGGTGACGCAGTATTTCACCCAGCTCAACACCTACAAGGTGGTGCTCGAGGTGCTCCCCGAGTTGCAGGGCAGCATCGACACGCTGAACAAGATCTATGTGAAGTCGCCGACGACAGGCGACCAGGTGCCGTTGTCGACCTTCGCCACCTGGACCAGTGTGCCGGTGCGGCCACTGTCGATCAGCCACCAGGGCCAGTTTCCGGCGACCACCATCAGCTTCAACCTCGCCCAGGGCGTGGCGCTCGGACAGGCGACTGGCGCCGTGCAGAAGGCGATGGTCGAGCTTGGCGCGCCGGCGACGCTCAGTTCCAGTTTCCAGGGCACCGCGCAGGCATTCCAGCAATCACTCGGCACCGTGCCGCTATTGATCCTCGCGGCGCTGGTCGTGGTGTATCTGATCCTCGGTATTCTCTACGAAAGCTACATTCACCCGATCACGATCCTGTCGACGCTGCCGTCCGCCGGCGTCGGCGCGCTCGCGATATTGATGCTGTTCGGGTTCGACTTCAGCCTGATCGCCTTGATCGGCATCGTGCTGCTGATCGGCATCGTGAAGAAGAACGGCATCATGATGGTCGACTTCGCGATATCAGCCGAGCGCGACGAGAACCTCGAGCCGGAGGCCGCGATCCGCAAGGCAGCACTGCTCCGCTTCCGCCCCATCATGATGACGACGATGGCGGCGTTGCTCGGCGGCGTGCCGCTGATGCTGGGCAACGGCACCGGCTCGGAAATCCGCCAGCCGCTCGGCTATGCCATGGTCGGCGGCCTGCTCGTCAGCCAGGCGCTGACGCTGTTCACGACGCCGGTGGTCTATCTTTATCTCGACCGGCTTTCGAACGCGTTTGCCCGGTGGGGCCGCTCGTCCGGTCCCGACCACGACGTGCCGCTGGATACCCATGGCCCGGTCAAGCAGGCGGCCGAGTGACTTGACCGACATGTCGGTGCTCCCGCCGCGTCATTGCCGTGCCATCTCCGCCGCACCAACTCCATCGCCATCCAGCTTCTGGTCCTCATGCATGTCGACCGTCACCTTCAGCAGCTGCCCGGTGAACTCGAACGGCGCCTCGTAGTGCGAGACGGGACTCGAGCGGTCGCGGCCGATGTCGAGACCGGACCATGAGATGAAATTGTTGAAGGCAAGCTGGGTCTGGAATGTGCCCACCGGCTCACCATCGATCAGAAGCGTATAGGCGGTAAAGCCTGTGCGCGAACCCCTGGCCGGCTCTTCCTTGCGCACCAGGCGCTCGACATGGACGCCGAGCCGGTGCGCGCCTGCCGTCACCTTGCGATCGGAGGTCACGATCTGATGGCCGCCCCCGATATTGAGGTCGTGCACCAGCAGGTCATCCTTGACGTAGAGGCTGTAGCCTGAGGTCGCATCACCATGGGCGATCAGCACGCCCTCGGCGCCGTCATCACCGATCTCGACATGGGCCTCGATGGTGTAGCTGCGGCTGCGCACGTCGGGCGCCACGTCGGTCGGGACATGGCCCATGCCGGCGTGAAAGGTGAACTTGTTGCGCGCGCCGTGGAAGCGCGCCGCGTTCTCGGCAAAGCGCGGGCCGAAGCGGTCGTCGAGCGGCAGCACATTGTGCTTCTCGGCCTCGCTCCACCACATCTTTATCATGTCGGCCAGCCGCTCCGGATGCTCTTCGGCGAGATCATCCGTCTCGGAAAAATCCTCCGCCAGATGAAACAGCTCCCATTTGTCGTTCTCGAACGGCGTGCCCGACGGATGGAAGGAAACCGCCTTCCAGCCGTCCTGCCAGATCCCGCGATGCCCGAACATCTCGAAATATTGCGGCGACGATTTTGACGGCGCCGACGGATCGGCGATCGAGCGCGCAAAACTCTCACCCTCGAGCGGCATCTGGGCGACGCCGCCGATCTCGGCCGGCGGCGCGATCCCGATCAGGTCGAGCAGGGTCGGCGTCAGGTCGCAGGCGTGGACGAACTGATGGCGCAGTTCTCCCTTCGCCGTGATCTTCTTCGGCCAGCTCATGATGAAGGGATCGCGGATGCCGCCGCCATGGGTGTTCTGCTTGTAGCGGCGCAGCGGCGTGTTCGACGCCATCGCCCAGCCATGCGGAAAATTGCTGTGCGAGTCCGGGCCGCCGATGTCATCGATCCGGCGCAGCTTTTCCGCCATCGGCTCGGGGCGGAAATTATACGGGCCCATGGCGTTGACGAAGCCCCAGGGACCGCCCTCCTGGCTGGCGCCGTTGTCCGAGAGGACCAGGACCAGCGTGTTGTCGCGAATGCCGGCGGTTTCGAGGAAAGAAATCAGCCGCGCCAAATGTCGATCGGCGTGGTCGAGCATGCCGGCAAACGCCGCCTGCAGCCGCGTGAACACGCACCGCTCATCCGCGCTGTACTCGTCCCATGCCTTCACGCCGTCATTGCGTGGCGGCAACCGGGTTTCCCGCGGCACGATGCCCATCGCCTTCTGCCGCGCCATCCGCTGCTCACGCTCGACGTCCCAGCCATGGGCGAACTGTGAATCGTAGCTCTTGATGATATCGATCGGCGCCTGGTGCGGCGCGTGGCAGGCGCCGAGCGCCACCCAGGTCAGCCAGGGAATGTCGGGCCGGTCGGCGGTGTGATCGGCGATGAAACGGATCGACTGATCGACCAGGTCGGAGGTCAGGTGATAGCCATCTGCAAACGTGCCGGGCGCATCGATATGGGTGTTGTCGGAGACCAGTTCCGGGGCGAACTGATCGGTCTCGGCGTCGAGAAAGCCGTAGAAGCGATCGAAGCCGCGGCCGAGCGGCCAGCCGTCGAACGGGCCGGTGGCGCCGCTTTCGGTGAGCGGCGTGACGTGCCATTTGCCGACCATGTAGTTACGGTAGCCGTGCGGCCGCAGCATTTCCGCCAGCGTTCCCGCCTCGCGCGCGATCTTGCCGCGATAACCGGGATAGCCGCTGTCGAAATTGGCGAGGCAGCCGACGCCGACCGAATGATGATTGCGCCCGGTGAGCAGCGCCGCCCGCGTCGTCGAGCACATCGCGGTGGTGTGGAAGCCCGAATAGCGCAGGCCTTGGGCCGCGAGCCGGTCGATGGTCGGCGTCTTGATGGCGGAGCCGTAGCAGCCGAAATCGGAAAAGCCGACATCGTCGAACAGCACGACCAGGATATTCGGCGCGCCCTTTGGCGGCTGCGCGGCCTGCGGCCACCAGGGTTTTGAACCCGCCACCGTCTTGCCGATGGTGCCGCCGAACGGTGTTGCGCTGCCTGCCGCCATGGCTTCCTCCCGTTTCCCGTATGCGACCGCGGTTGATCCAACGGTTCTCCGGCTCCCGGCAACGCCAACAGCATTGTCAGAAACCATAATCCGAATTATCATTATGATTGTTTCGGATGGAGACGCAAGTTTCGCATGCTGCCATCGGCCGAACTCGATCTTCCCGGCGTTACCCCGTCGCGCCAGCAGCGCAGCCGCGAGACCACCGCCGCCCTGCTGCAGGCCGGCGCCGAGATGCTGCGCACGCACAGCCTTGCCGAATTGTCGATCGAGACGCTGTGCCGCAAGGTCGGCGCCACCGTCGGCGCCTTCTACAGCCGGTTCCAGAGCAAGGACGCCTACTTCAACGCGCTGATCGAACTGGCCGCGCGCGACGGCGCGGGCCGCCTGGCGCGGATGAAGGACGACAGCCGGTTGGCTGAGGCCGATCTCGCCGGGCGCAGCCGCCTCCTCGTCCGCGGCACGACCGGCTGGATCCGAAACCATGAGGGCGTGCTGCGCGCCGCCCTCCAGCACGACGACACCCGGCCGGACCGCTGGACCACCTTCAAGGCGCTGGCACGCGCCAATGTGGCTGATGCCACGCCGATCCTGCTCGGCGCGATGGGCCCCGGCAACAAGGCCGCCAAGACCCGCGTTATCGGCTTCGGCTTTCAGGTCGTGCTGGGCACGCTGGTCAACGCCATCCTCAACGACCCCGGCCCGCTCTCGATCCAGGATCGCGAGATGGAGGAGCGGCTCTCGAACTGCCTGTTGCTGCTGCTGCAGGCGGAGATGACGACGGGGCGGACCGCCGCGTCAGCGCGCAAGTCGCGCAAGCGCAGGAAGTGAATCAGACACCCAGATAGGCCTTCTGCACCTGCGGGTCCTGCGCCAGCGCCGCAGCCGCCCCCGACAATACGCTCTTGCCCACCTGCAGCACCGTGGCGAAATCGGAAACCTCCAGCGCCAGTTCGATCGATTGCTCGGCGAGCAGGATCGTCAGGCCCTCGCGGTGCAACAGGCCAAATGTCTCGTACATGGTCTCGACGACTGCCGGCGCCAGCCCCAGCGACGGCTCGTCCAGCATCAACAACTTCGGATCGCTCATCAGCGCACGGCCGACCGCCAGCATCTGCCGCTCGCCGCCGGACATGGTGCCGGCGCGCTGGTTGCGCCGCTCCTTCAATTTCGGAAACACGCTGTAGACGCGCTCCAGCAATGCCGCGGTGCGCGCCTTGTCGCGCAGCGGTGTCGCGCCGAGCAGCAAATTGTTCTCGACGCTCTGCTGCACGAACAGCCGCCAGCCTTCCGGCGAAAGCGCCAGTCCCTTGCGCACGATCGCAAACGCCGTCTGACCGCCGATTTCCTCGCCATTGAAGCGGATCGATCCGGCATGCACGGGGATGAGGCCTGCGATGGCATTGAGAACCGTGGTCTTGCCACCGCCATTGGAGCCGAGCAGCGCCACCACGCTGCCGCTGGGCACTTCGAGCGAGACATCGGAGACGCCGATCAGATCGCCGTAGCGCACTTCGAGATGCTCGATGCGGAGCAAGGGACCACTCATGTCGCCGGTCCGCCCATCAATTCGATCGGCGTGTGTCCGGCGGCCGCTTTCGCCGCGCGGGTGCCGAGATAGGCCGCGATCACCGCCGGGTTGGACGTGACCTCGCGCGGGCTGCCGCGCGCGATCTCCTTGCCCTGGTGGAACACCACCACGCGGCTCGCCAGCGACATGATGACTTCCATGATGTGCTCGACGATGACGAGCGTGATGCCGGAACGGTGGATGTCGCGCACCAGATCGATCGCGAGCTTCACCTCCTGCTGGGTGAGGCCGGCCATGGCTTCGTCCAGCAACAGCACCTTGGGTTCGGTGGCGAGCGCACGCGCAATCTCCAACCGCTTGCGGCCGGGCGTTCCGAGCGAGCGCGCCGGCGCGTCCGCCAGCCGGCTCATCCCGACCCGCTCCAGCACGGCGCGCGCCTTGATCTCCGCCTGTGCGCGATGCGGGGTGCGCAGGAACGCGCCGATCATCACGTTCTCCAGCACCGTCATGCCTTCGAACGTCTGCGGCACCTGGAAGGTGCGAGCCAGCCCGAGTTGCGCCCTCGCCTCAGGCGTCATATCGGTGATGTCGTGGCCTTCGAACAGCACCCGGCCTGACGTCGAGACGAGATCGCCGGTCAGGCAGTTGAAGAAGGTCGATTTGCCGGCGCCATTCGGCCCGATCAGGCCCAGGATGTCGCCCTGCTCCAGCGTTACGGTGGCGGAATCGACCGCCTTGAAGCTGCCGAAAGCCTTCGTCACGTCGCGGGCTTCAAGGAGCATGGGACGCTCCTGCCGCAGCCTGGGTCTCGGGAGTCTTGCGCTTCGCCCAGAGCCGGTTGATAAGCGCCAGAATGCCGCCCGGCTGGAAGCGAGCGATGATGACGATAATCGCGCCGTAGACCACGAAGGTGAGCCCCGCCCCCTTGCCGCCAAGCAGATTGTTGGAGATTTCCTCCAGCGGCACCAGGATCGCGGCGCCGACCAGCGGCCCGAACAACAGCCCGGCGCCACCGAGGGCCGCCATGATCAGCATCTTCACCGAGATCAGGATACCGAGCCCGGAGTCCGGGTCGACGAAACCGAACATCATCGCATAGAGCGCGCCGGCGACGCTGGTCAACCCGGCACTCAGCATGAATGCATAGAGTTTGGTACGGCTCGTGGGCGCGCCGAGCGAACGCGCCGCACGTTCGGAATCCTTGATCGCGCGCAGGTAAAATCCCATCCGGCTGTTGGTCATCCACCAGGTGATCCCGAGCGTGATCAGAAGCACGGACAGGAACAGATAGTAGTAAGGCAAGGCCGAGATGAATGAGAGATCGAATACGGTGCGCGGCACTGTCGGACCGCTGAGGCCGACGGCAGCGCCGAGAACTTCCACGTTGGTGACGATCAGGCGCGCGAGCTCGGCGACCGCGATCGTCGCCATGCTGAAATAATGCCCTGATAGCCGCAGCGTCGGCACGCCGATGACGGCGGCGATCAGGACCGCGGCGACAATGCCCACGGGAATCCCGACCAATGGCGGCAGGCCGAAATGCGAATAGGCCGCCATCGACGCATAGGCGCCGCAACCGAAGAACACGACATGTCCGACCGACACCTGCCCGGCGTAGCCGCCGACGATGTTCCAGGCGGAAGCGGCAATTGCATAGAGCAGGATCAGCGCGCCGAGCCGCTGCTGGAACGGCGTCGTGAACACCAGCGGATAGAGAATGATCAGCGCGAGCGCGACCGAAGGCCAGATGAAACGCCGCATTACATCTTGCCCATCAGGCCTTGCGGCCGGAACCAGAGAAAACACAGGAACAGCGAATACACCACGATGTCCTTGTAGACCGCGCCGATCCAGTAGGCCGACACCGACTCGATCACACCGATCAGAAGCCCTGCGACCAGCGCACCCGGCACACTGCCGAAACCGCCCAGCGACACCGTGACGAAAGCGACGATGCCGAGCGTCTCGCCGACCGTCGGCGCGATATAGAAGAACGTCGCGATCAGCGCACCGGCGAGCCCCGTCGCGCCCGCCGCGATCGCCCAGGCAATCGCCTGCATGCTGTCGGGGCGAATCCCCATCAACTGCGCGGCAGTCGCATCTTCCGACACCGCCAGCATCTTCGAGCCGAGCGAGGTGCGCGTCAGCAGCACGTGCAGCCCGAGCGTCACAAGCAGCGCGACAATTCCGGCCAGAAGCCTGGAGGCCTGCAACTTGATGCCGAACACATCATAAGTGCCGCCGACGAGATCGCCCGGCAGCGTCAGAAAATTGGCACCAAAACCCCAGAACACGGAGTAGCGCAGCAACAGCGCGAGCCCGAAGGTGCCGAGGATCTGTGCCAGCATCGGCCCCTTCATGACGCTGCGGATCAGCCCGAAATAGACGATGATGCCGACCGTCGCCAGCACCAGTGCCGCCACCGGCGCACCGACGAACGGGCCGACGCCGAGCACGGTCCAGACCACGAACGCGACATACATGCCGAGCATGACGAAATCGCCATGGGCGAAGTTGACGATGTTCATCATGCCCCAGATCAGCGTGAGGCCGGAGGAGAACAGTGCGTAGACCGCGCCGAGCAACAAGCCGCCGACGATCACCTGAACGAGGATGGAGGACATATGTCAGCGGCTTGCGGGTTGAACGTCAGCGATCACAAACAAAAAGGGCGGGACCGAAGCCCGCCCCCACGATTCCTACCAACCCTTGTAGGGCAATACAGGCGCGGTCTTGGCCAGCTGCTTGGGCCAGACCGGAACATAGTTCTCGCCGTCCTGCAGCTGGATCACGAGACCGGCGGCAAGGACGTTCTGGCCCTTGTCGTCGAACTTCACGCCCTTGTAGCCCATCATCAATTGTTCAGGCTTGAGATCGGTCGCCTTCAACGCGGCCTGAATCTTGGCGGGCTCGGTCGAACCGGCGCGATCGATCGCATCGACCAATACGAAGAAGCCCTGCATCTGGCGGGCCGCGGTATCGTCGAGATCGTCACCGCCGCTCTTCTTCTTGTATATCTCGTTGATCAGGAAAGTCGGCGTTCCCGACGCTCCGATCGCGAAGGACGAGCGATTGAACAGCCCCTGCGTGAGCTTGCCGGCGGTCTTGATGAACGACGGATCGGAGAAACCCGAATTGTCGGCGATGATCATCGGCGGCTTGTAGTCCAGCGCCTGCATGGTCTTGGAATACAGGATCGCGTCCGACGTATAGCTGACCATGATCACCACGTCCGGCTTCTTGTCCTTGAGCTGCAGCACCTGGCTTTGCACGTCAGTGGTGTTTGCGGCGTAGGGAATGTCGAGCGCGATGCCGAGGCCGTTTTCCTTGAAGACCGACGTGATGACGCTCGCGACCGAGGTGCCATATTCGGTATTCTCATGAACGATCGCGACGTTGTCGGTCTTGACCCCGTTCGCCTTCATGTCCTTGAGGAACTCGAGATAGATCTTGGCGAAATCCGATGCCACCGGGGTGACGCGGAAGAACCATTTGAAACCGCGTTCGGTGAGATTGGCCGCCACCGACTCGCCGTTGACGAAGGGAATGCCGTATTTTTCGGCGATCGCACTTGCGGTCAGCGTGATACCGGACTGATAGGCGCCGGTCAGCGCCACCACCTTCTCTTCGGTGATCAGGCGAAGCGCCTGGTTCTGCCCGACCGCGGGGCTGCCTTGATTGTCGGCGAACACCACTTCGACCTTGGCGCCGCCGAAGCCCTTGAGGCCGGCGTTCTTCGTCACGGGCAGATTGCCGAGCGCAGGATTGCCGCTGTTGATGATCTCGACCGCGGTTTCGATGGCGGCCTTGGCGTGCACGCCGGCCGAAGCCGCATTGCCGCTCAAGGGAAAGATCGCGCCGATCTTGACCGTCTTGTCCTGCGCCGATGCCGCGCTCGCGAGCGCCACCGAAATCGCGGCAGCAGAAAGCAGCCCTGCAATATGATGCAATCTCATCTTGAAAATCTCCCACCCCTGCCGGGCTTCTTCAGGAGCCCGGGATATGCGACCGCCGCCTGGCCGCCGCTTCGTTATTTGTTGTTGCGATCGTAAACATTGCATGGCCGATTGGCATCGGCAAGTTGGCGCCCGTGGCCCGCGGAGATTCAAGTCCGTACCCGCAAGGCGGCCGGAATTCCCGCTCCATCGGATGTCCCGGACATTCGCCCAACCTGTTGATATAGCTCTCAGTAATTATCAACGACGGTGTAACGATAGCCTTGGTACCTGGGCTAACCAACCGAAAATCCCCTCTGCGTGACAAGGCAAGGCGCGATCCTTGGCAACCAAAGCTACATCGCTCGCGGTGACACCCGTAGAGTGTGTGAACGTCTCTTCCCGGGAAGTGCGCCTGTTCTGACATCAGTCATTTGAACCGTCCTTGGGATGCCCGATCATCCCCATCAAGACGACTGTTATTCGAACCCCCTCGGCAGGCGTGACGGTAGGGTCGCCCCCCTGCGCGAAGTTGGTAATTTCATCAATTACCGAACTTGCCTGCGCCTGATCTTCCGAACCGATCACCGTTCGAAACTTCCGCATGAGACCGGGATTCGCAGCAACGCGCTGAGCGATCGGCGCGAGCTCCGCTTGCGTGCGCATTGGCGCAGGAGGAAGATCAGTGCGACGGATGGTTTCCATTCGACCAGATTCCCTCATCGATCCTTAACCCTGCCGCGCGCCGAGCCCCGTCGGCCCGCTGCCATTAACATTGCGCTGGGAATCTTCATGCAACCTCCCCGGGCGTTTGCCGGGGAATCTCATGTCATCCACCAACGACGAGCCGCAGCTCGAACTTCCGCTGCCGTTCCCGGCCCGGCAGTCGACTTGGCTTGCGCCCGTCCTGCTGTTGCTCGCGGCCCTGGTCGGCGGCGGCGTTTATGCTGCTGCTGACACCGACACGCAGGCCACCGCAAAGGTTCCCTCCCGGCCCGAGGATCTCTCGGCCAATGTCGTCACCCTTGTATCGCCCGACGACCGCGCGGCCGTTGCGTCGGCGGTCGCCGCGCTGAAGGTTGCGCCGGCGCAGCGTGCCGAGATCGCGCAGGCCGTGACCGAACGGCGGCAGCGGCTCGGCTGGATCGTGTTCACCGACAGCATGGATCCGGACGGCGACACCGTCGCGGTCGAGGCCTCCGGGCTGACGCAACAGATCGTGCTGACCAGGAGTTGGACGCCGGTCGCGGTGGCGTTCGCCGATAGTGCTCCGATCGGCGTCACCGCGCTTCGCGACGGACAGGGCGGCGGCATCACCGTGGCGTTTGCGACCAGCAGCGGCACGGTGCCGATGCGCATCATGCGGCCCGGCGAACGGATCGAGGTGGTGCCATGATGGGAATGTCGCCCTGGCTCGGCCGGCTGCTCATGCTGCTTGCCTTCATCACGATCGACCACGCCTCGCCCGCCCTCGCCGTCACCCTGGCGGTCGGCGCGGGCAGCGCGGCCATCGCCATCTTTCTTTATCGCGGTTCCTATCTGCCGAGGTTCGTCATGGATATTCTGGATCGGCTTTCCAACAAGACCAGTCTGCAGGAAGCTTACGAAAAGCGAAGCCAGAGCCTGGTCACGATCGACGCCGCGGATCTCGCTGATCGCATCAGCGCCCGCGTGGTCGGTCAGAACGAAGCTGTCAAGGCAATCGCGCAGCAATTGCGGCGGCGCATCGCCGCAAGACGGCTCGACAAGCCGGTCGCCGTGTTCTGCCTCGCTGGCGCGCCCGGCGTCGGCAAGACGCATTTCGCAAAGATCCTGGCCGAAGAGCTCTATGGCGGGCGCGGCCATCTGCACTTTTTCGACATGAGCCAGTTCGGCCAGCCGCACGCGGCCGCCAGCCTGTTCGGCCAGGCCCGCGGCTATGTCGGCTCCAACAGCTACGGCACGATGACGGCGGCGCTGCGCGACGTGCCCAACGCCATCGTGCTGCTGGATGAATTCGAGAAGGCGCATTCGGAAGTGCACAAGCGCTTCCTGACGGCGTGGAACGACGGCTTCATCACCGAGGTCAGCGACGGCGCCCGCGTCCCCACCAATGAAGCGATCTTCATTCTCACCACCAACGCCGCCTCGCGCCGCATCGGCGAGATCGCCGAGCAGGCGGGCGAGAGTGCGGAAGAACTGGGGCGGCTGGCGAAGGCCGCGCTGGCGGATGCCCAGTTCGCGCCCGAAGTGCTGTCGCGGATCGACGACGTCTTCGCGTTCCGTCCGCTGAAGGGATTGGACATCGCGCGGGTGGTCGCGCTGGAGATCGAGGCCGTTGCCCTGCAGTTCAACCTCAAAATCGCCGGCGGCGGCATCGATCCGCAGATCCTGATGCGGGCCATCGACGCCCTCTCCGGCCGCATGCAGGGCGGCGTCCGCGACATGACGCGCGCCATCGAACGTCAGATCACCGACGGCCTGATCGACGCGCGCGCCGCAGGCGCCGCCGAAATCCGCCTGGTGCAGGACGGCGAGCGCGTCCGCGTCGAGCCAGCGGGCGACCATCGCGACCAGTTCGCAGCGCGCCTGCAACGCGCGACCACCGGCTGATCATGGCAGGTCAATCGCACATCCTGCAGGGTGAAGGGAAGAGCGCCTTCCGCCTCTTCCTCGAGCTCTATGCGGCCAACGCCACGTTTCGCGGCTTCAGCGAATTCGCCGTGATCGGTGCCGTCGTACTGCTGTTCATCCACGGCCTGCAGTCGTTCTCGGTCGTCGGCAATGCCGCGCGCAGCGCCGTCACGCCGCCGAAGCTGACCGAGCAGGACATCAAGACACCGGCTGACATTGCCAGGCTCGCCCGCCGCGACAGCAGCATGATGCCGCAACTTGGCGACCTCGGACTCGACGAGCGCTATTTTGCCGGCGATCCAGAGCCGCAGAAATCGATTCTGACGGAGGCCTGGCGCGCCTACCGCAGCAAGAACTCGTCAAAGGCGCTGGAATTGCTGGGGGCCGCCGGATCGAACGATCCGCACGTGCTGCTGGTCCGCGGGCTGGCATTGATGGCGCAGAAGGATGGCGCGTCGCTTCGCAGCGGCGTTCTCAGTGTCGAGCAGGCCGCGGGCAAGGGCGATGTCAAGTCGATGGCGGTGCTCGCCGTGCTGCACATCATCGGAGTGCCCGGTATCCAGCACGATATCGAGAAGGGCCAGAAGCTGATCCTGAATGCTGCCGCCAAGGGCGACGTCGACGCCGCCCGCGTCGTCGGCCAGGGATATCTTTCGGGCTGGATGGGCAGCATCGATTCCGCGCGTGCGACAAAGTATCTGAAGGTTGCGGTCGATCGGGACGATGCGAAGGCCACGTTCTATCTGGCCGTACTCTATTCCACGGGCCGCGGCGTGGCGAAGGATGACCTCGAGTCCGACCGGCTGATGGAAAAGGCTGCCGCGCTCGGCCATCGCGAGGCGCTGACCCACCTTGGTGTGCGCCGAATGCAGGCCTATGCGCAGGGAATTTCGGATGATCCGTCCGATGCCCTCAAATGGCTCGAGCGCGCCGCCGAGCTGAACGAACCAACGGCGATGCTGACGCTCTCGATGTACTACACCGAGTTCGCCGCCCGCTTCGGCCAGGGCGATCTCGCGAAGGGCGTCGGACTTTTGAAACAGTGCGTCGATCGTACCGCACACCCCGCCTGCGCGATGTCCTACGCTACTTTCCTGGACAACGGATTCGGAAAACGCGACGTCAAGCAGATCTACGCTCTCTATCGGATCGCCAATCGGGGCGCCGGCAACGAGAAGGCTCGAAAGCGAATGGACGAGCTCTCCAAGGAGCTGTCGAGCGAGGATCTGATCCAAATCCTGGTCGAAGCAAATACCAGTCCGATGCAGCCCAGTTCCGACATGCCGCGGTTCAGGGACATAAGACCATGACGGCCACCAGGACCGGAAAAATCGCCGCGGCGCTGGCCGCGCTGCTCTTTGCCTATATTCTCAAGAGCACGATCCTGGATTACGCGACCGAGCCAAAAGTGATCGGCGGCATCGATTTCGACAAGCCGATCCCGCAAGCCATGCCCTGGACACCCGTCTATTACCCGATGCTGCTGTCGATGGCCTTCGCCTACTGGATCTGGCCGACGAAGGCCTATGCCAGGCTCGGAGGAAGAATGGCCGCCGGATGCTTTGCGATCCTCCGGGCCAGCTGTTTCGCGATGTACATTTCATTCTTCTGCGCGGGCTTTGGCGAGTTCTATTTGACCTTTCCGCTTCTGATGAAGGTGGAGATCCTGCCGGCGCTGGCCGGTGTGTTCGTGGGAGCGCTGGGGGCAACAGCGATGTTTGGGCTGTTCTTCGTGCAGTGGTTTATTGTGTTCAGTATCTTCTTCGGCTGCCTGATCGCGCTCGTCGTCCACGCCGTGTCGAGAGGCTCGCCGCCGCCGCTGCCTGATGCCGCCTAGCGCTGGCGTTATGAGGCTGGTCGGTGGATTGCGCCCCCTGTGGTCCAGGATGGGCCCATATGTTCATCGTCTGCGGGGAAAAATCCGTTCGGATCAATCCGTTGACCGGAAAGCCTGATCTGGCTGGGGAACCTGGATTCGAACCAAGACAAACAGAGTCAGAGTCTGTTGTGCTACCGTTACACCATTCCCCATCTAAGTGTCTGATTTATAGACACTTTTGTCAGGCGTTTTGCAATCTTGTTGTAGGAAGTTTTGCAAATCAGCTGCGGTGTGCGGCTGATATAGCGACGTAGGCGTTCGTGGTCCAGTCCTGTTTACCGACTACTTGGACAGGTCCCTCTTCACTGGCTGACATGGCCCCGGCCATCGCCAGCAGGTGGGCCCTTCCTCAGCCGACCGGTCCGGGAATCCAGTAGTCTCCCGCAAGCGGCCTGACGCTTACACCAGCAATTACTCCGAGCTGCAGGCTCGGATCGAAATAGCGCATCGTCCGCTCATTGAGATCAATGATGCGGCCAGGCGTCAGCGGCCCCACGTCATTGATCTTGACGATGACCTTCTTGCCTGCAGCCTCGACGAGGGCATATTTCGGCCTCGCGCCAAATTGGACCCCACCGAATTTATCGCGCAGACTCGTCTTGATGGCAGCCGCCCAGACAGAGGGATCGTAGCGTTCGCCGGAGGCGGTATTCGGGCCGCCCTCCCGCCATCCGGGCCGGAACGGATTGTACATCGATGCAGCGCCAATGATCGCATCCCCGGAAGCGGCATAGACGACGGCGCTGGAATGAACCACAACGACTTCACTTCTAACAACGGTAACAGAAACGGCAATCGCAACCAGGGCGCCGCAAACTGCGGCGCTCGAGCGGAACAGCATCATAACACCTCGATGGATTTTCTTATGTCGATCGGTTCCCGATGCAAAAATGGCAGAGCGAACGCGAAAGCGTTTTGCGAACTCGTGCCAGTGTTTTGCTAATTCCTGCCAATCCTGGCAGCGGAACCATTGTGGGAACCGGAGCGGTTACTTCACACAGTGTTTTTGGTTGTCCACGACTAAGACAGAGATTGCGTCAGCAACATGACTGAATGGAGCTTACCGTAGAACTCCGGTCCACCGAGATGCCGCGGAAATCGAGACGACCTTTGGGCTCAGCCGCTCCATCGCCTGCAAGCGAAACAACGAGCTTGATGCTTGCGACGTCCTACGTGTCATTGGTGGATGTTGTAGTCCCGGAACCAAATGTCAGCTCTCCGATTGAAAGCTGACATTTGCGCGGGTGCTTGCAGAGCCTGATTTCCCTCAATCACTTCCGATCGTCTCGCCGAACAGCTGCCAATTCTCTCCATTGAACCGCTGAAGGCGCATCGCCTCGATCGGAAAGTAATCGTCAGGCGATGTCTTGATCTTGATTCCCGGCAGCAGCATCGGCACGACGACATCAAGACTTGCCGCCTGCTTCATGATGTTCTCATGCGTGAGATCGTCGCCGCACTGCTTGAGAACCTGCACCGTCGCCTCGGCCACCACGTAGCCGTATACGATCAACTGATCCAGACGGTTGCCATCGGGGAAATACTTCCGCATGAATTCATTCCAGGCCTGCACGTCCTTGTCGTCCTTCCACTGCGGATCATTGGGATCCTTGAACGTGTAGGCCGAGATGATCCCCTTTGAATGATCGAATCCGGCGGGCTGCAACACGGACGAGACCGAGGTGGACGTGGCCGCAAGGAAGAACATGTCGGGCTTCCAACCGATCTCGCCGATCTTGCGGATCGCCTGCGCGGCCTGCTTCGGGATGGCGTGCACGAACAGGACGTTGGCGCCGGATGCCTTCAGCTTCACGATCTGGCTGTCGATGGTCGGATCGGTCGATTCATAGGTTGCCTCCGCAATCACCATCCTGGCGTTCTCAGGTCCAAGACCCTTCTTGAAGCCGTTGCCGTAATCCTTGCCGGCATCGTCGTTCTGGTAGAACAACGCGATCTTCGCATCGGGCTTGTTCTTCAGGACGTATTTGGCGTAGACGGCTGTCTCTGCCTGATATGACGGTTGGAAACCTATCGACCACGGGAAGTGTTGGTGGTCTCCCCAAAGCGTAGCGCCCGCTCCGACAAACAGCTGCGGCACCTTCTTGTCGTTGAGATATTTTCGTACGGCGAGACCCGTCGGCGTTCCCAGCGGATTGAGGATGATCGCGACTTCTTCCTGCTCGACCAGCTTGCGCGTCTGCTCAACTGTTTTCGGCGGGCTGTAGGCATCGTCGAGCGTGATCAGATTGATCTTCCGACCATTCAGCCCGCCCTGATCGTTGATCATCTTGAAATAGGCGGCCTGGGTTTTCGCGATCACGCTATAGGCGGAGGCAGGGCCCGAGAACGGCGAAGTCTGGCCAAGCTTGATCTCCGTGTCGCTCGCGCCGGGCCCGTATTTCTTTTCTGCGGCTGCAGCCTGGGTTGCGACTGCGAGAGCCGCAGCGACTGCAATTACCTGCCATTTCATTACCGTCTCCCTTTGATTTTATTGGCTGCTTTTCTCTCGGCAGCGATGCACGATACAGCACGCCCAACGCATCGCATTGCGTATGGACGCTGGTCAGTATTGCAAAATCGCAGTGCAGCTACTCCTGAAGTTTCCTTGCAGCAGCGTTGAAAGCGGCACTAAAGTCTCGCCAAAAGATCAGAGGAAACGTCGAGATCGTATTGCCGGGTCGCTTCTCGGAGATCATCGCCGACGAGTGGCCATGAGGGGTTAGGTGCACGCAGAGCAATCCCAGCGTTCGGACGCCAACGCGGTGCTGCGCGTGGAAGGTCTTACCGTCCAGTACGGCGCACTCGTTGCATTGCACAACGTAAGCTGGTCAGCATCTGCCGATCAGATCCTCGGCATCATCGGCCCAAATGGTGCGGGAAAAAGTAGTTGCTTCGCGGCCGTTACCAATGCGGTCGACCGGCGCGGCCGGGTATTTCTCGACAAGATCGACGTCTCAAGCGTCAGGACATTCGACCTCGCAAGCCGCGGCCTGCGCAGGACGTTCCAGCAGAACTCCTTTTTCGGCGAGCTGACCGTCCTTCAAAATGCCGTCTCGGCAATCGTCCGGGACTACTCGACCAGCCTGTCGACCTCGCTGCTCATGCCATGGCGAGAGGCCGCGACCCGACGCCAGGCCGAGCTGGCTGCCGCGGAACTGCTCGATTATTTCGGGATCGCGTCGCAGTACCTGCACCAGCTTCCCGGAGACATTCCCTACGGCGTACAGCGCCTGCTATCGGTTGCGCTTGCGTACGGCACAGGCGCGAAGGTCTTGCTGCTTGATGAGCCCGCCGCCGGCCTCAGCGGCGGCGACATGAAGAAGCTCGCGGACGTTCTGATCAGCCTGCGCCGGCGAAAGCTCGCGCTCGTCGTTATTGAGCATCACATGGACCTGATCATGTCCATTGCCGACCACATCGTCATGATCGACCAGGGCGCGATGCTCGCAACCGGCACACCAGCGGAGATCCAGCGCGATCCCCGCGTGGTCGAAGCCTACCTCGGACGCGACGAATGAGCGGCGTTCTCGAAAGCCAGGGCCTGACCGTGCGCTACGCCGGAAATGTCGCGCTGTCCGACATCGACATCAGCGTGCCGGCCGGCACCATGGTGGGTCTGGTCGGCGCAAATGGCGCCGGCAAATCGACCCTGGTCAACGCGCTTGCCGGCTGGTCGCGCGGGCGGGCGGCGGTGACGGGAACGGTCCGGCTCGGAGGCTCTGATATCGGCGCGCTCGCCGCCCATCAGCGCGTCGCGCAGGGCCTGACGCTGGTGCCGGAAGGCAAGAACATCTTCATGGAGCTGACCGTCGACGAGAACCTTCAGTTGATACGACCGCCGGCAAACGCCACCGACCGGCTCACATTCACCATCCCCGAAGTGTTCGAGTTCTTTCCCCGCCTTGCCGAGCGTCGTGGCCATAAGGGCGCGGCGCTCTCGGGTGGCGAGCGGCAGATGCTTGCCGTCGGCCGTGCGCTGCTTGCCGGGCCGCGCGTGCTGATGCTGGATGAACCATCCGCGGGACTGGCGCCGCGGTTGATTTCCGATCTGCTGTCACGCATCCGCCTGCTGGTCGATCGCGGTCTGCCGGTGCTGCTGGTCGAACAGAACGTCAAGGCTGCGCTGAAGGTAGTCGATCAGTTGTACCTCCTTGAGCGCGGGCGCATCGTCGGCAAGGGCCCCGCCGATGTCATGGCTGCCGACCCCCGCATCGTCGAAGCGTATCTGGGCACGATCTCCGAAGGAGCGAGTTCGTGAACATCGCGCAGCAGATCATCAACGGCATTGTGCTCGGCTCCGGCTATGCCTGCATCGCGCTCGGTTGGACCATTCTGCTCGGCGTCGCGCGCCTGGTTAACTTCGCCCATGGTCAGCTCTACATGCTCGGCGCGTTCGTGGCATGGTATGCCATCACCAAGCTTGGGCTGTCCTACCCTCTGGCGATCGTGGTCGCTGCGGTGTTCCTCGCCATGCTGGGCGCGCTGATGCAGGGCGCCATGATGGGCCTCGTCATGACGCAGAACCTGACCAGCCTGATGATCGTCACGCTCGGCCTCGGTTACGTCATCCAGGGCGGAAGCGCACTTATCTTCGGCGGCAATCCGCACACCTTTCCGGGCACGCTGGTCCGCGCGAAAATAGATATCGGACCGCTATGGTTCACCTGGCAGGATGTCCTCGTACTGGTCGTTACCCTCGCTTTGTATGGCGGCGTGTGGTGGTTCACCCAGAAGACCCGGTTCGGCTCGGTCATTCGCGCGGTGGCGGAGGATTCCAAGCTCGCAGGATTATTCGGCATCAACGCCCAAGTGGTCTACCTCCTGGTATTCATGTTCGAGTGCGCGGCCGTGGCCGTTGGCGCCGCCCTGGTGGCGCCGCGCTCGCCTATCCTCACCAGCATGGGCTTCAACGAGGTCATCATGACCTTTGTCGTGGTCGTCGTTGGTGGCATCGGATCAATTGGCGGGGCGCTGGCGGCCGGGCTTGGGCTCGGGCTGTTCACCGCGTTCTTCGGCGCCTTCGTGGCACATGCCTACACCACCGCAGCCGCCTTTGCCCTGATGCTCATATTGCTGGTGGTTCGCCCGGCGGGATTGGCGGCAAAATGACCGTGCTCGATACTTCATCGCCGGCTCCCATGTCCTCGCTGCGCGCCGCAATCGTCGTCGTCCTGATCATTGTCGGCTTCTTCATGCCCCGCCTCCTCGGCGGAGGCTCTGTCGCCTATTCGACGCTGACGACAATCGCGATCTTCGCCGTCATGTGCTATGGCGTCGACCTCGTCCTGTCCTATCTCGGCGAGGTAAGCCTCGGCCATACCCTGTTCTGGGCGATCGGCGGCTACGCCGCCGCCAACCTTTCGGTCAAGTACGGCCTCAATGGCTGGGGCACGGCGCTCGCGGCCATCGCGCTGTGTGTCGCTGCGGCCCTGTTCCTGGGCATGGTGACGCTGCGAACCCGTGAATTCGTATTCTCGCTCGTGACCTACGCCGCCGCGGTCGTGGCCTACGAAATCGCCTTCAACTGGGATGCGATCGGCGGCTCCGACGGCGTGGTGGGTATTCCGGCGCTGGTCCTGCCGTTCGGCTTTGCGACGTTCTCGGGCTTGAGCCAGGAGGACCTCTGGCCGGTCGCCTTCATCCTGCTCCTGCTCACGCTGGGTTTCATCGCGCGTTTTCGCCGCTCAAAACTCGGCACCACCGCGCTGATGGTGCAGATGAACCCGGCACTCGCCACCAGCCTCGGCGTCAATCCCCGGAAAATCCGGCTCGCCGTCTTCGTTCTGTCCGCGCCGATCACTGGGCTGGCCGGCTGGCTCTACGGCTATCAGCGAGGCTATGTCGGCCCCGACATGTTCGAAGCCTACTTTCTGGTCCTGATGCTGACTGCCGTCGTGCTGGTCGGCCGGCGCATCCTGATCGGACCTTTGATCGGCATTGCGCTGCTGATTGCCCAGCAGAACCTGCTCTCGCTGGGCGGGGACTGGAACAAGATCATCCTTGGATCCGTGCTCGCCATTGTCCTAATCTTTTGGCCGACAGGGCTTGTCGGGCTGTATCGACGCTTCGGAAAAATCCATTCTTCAAAATAAGAAACAAGGGAAGAACGCATGAGCAAGACACTTTCGCTTACCATTTTCGCCCTTCTCGCCAGCCTCGTCGCGCCGGCGGCGGCGCAGGACATCAAGGTCGGGACAATCTTCCCGCTCAGCGGCGGTGCGGGTCCGGATGGCCAGACCGTCACCAATGCCGTCAAGCTCGTCGTCGGGCAACTCAACGAAAAGGGCGGCCTGCTCGGGCGCAAGATCACCGTGATCTCGAAGGATGACGAGAGCACGCCCGCGGTCGGTGTCAGCCGCGCCAACGAGATGATTTCGGAGAAGGTTGATCTCGTCATCGAGGGATGGAATTCGCCCGTCACGCTTGCGATGCAGCCGATCCTGGCGCGCGCAGGCATCATGGACATCACCGCCGTCTCCAAATCCGATCTCATTCTGAGCGGCGAGACCAATCCCAATGCCGTCCGCATCAACAGTTCGAACGGCTTTGATGCCGGCGTCATCGCGAAATATGTCGTCGAGAAACTCAAAGCGAAGAAGGTCGCGTTCCTCACCCAGAACGATGTTTACGGCAACGGCTTCCAGGCCGCCGTCGAAGCCGAGTTCAAGAAGATGAACTTCTCCGGCGAAGTCACGATGACCGAGAAGTTCGCGTTCAAGGATACGGATTTCAGGGTTCAGCTCACGAACCTCAAGAGCGCAAACCCCGATGCGATCATTGTGACCAACTCGTCGAATTCGTCGGGCCTGCCGGCCATGGTGGAGCAGTATCGCCAGGCCGACATCAAATCCACCTTCGTCGGTGCCGTCGGCATCATGCTGACGACGGTTTTCAAGGTCGCCGGCGACGCCAACAATGGGATCGTGTCGGCAGACATCTTCTTCCCCGACCTGCCGCCCTTCACCAGCATGCCGTCCAGCACCGCCTTCGTCGCCGCCTATACCAAGGCCTACGGCGTTGCACCCGACAAAAGCGCGGCGCTTGGCGCGGCCGCCGTGCAGGTCTGGGCGAAGGCCGTCGAGGCCACCAAATCGCTGGACCGCAAGACCGTGGCAGCGGCGATCCGCGGACAGGCCATCAAGGACACCGTATTCGGCGACGTTCAGTTCCTGCCGAACGGTCAGATGCAGCCGCGATATGTGGTCTTCAAGGTGATCGACGGCAAGAACGCCAAGCTCGAAGCGATCGAGTAAACGCGTGCCGGGAGGAAGCCGCGAGCGGAGACACCGATCACGGCTTTGACACCCTGACCCGACTGCCCTACCTTTTTCAAAAAGAACGGGGGCGCCGGTCCGCGGGAGCCCTTCAGGGAGAACGCCAAAATGAGCCGGAAATCAATTTCGCGCCGCGTATTCGTGAAGGCAGCCGCCGTCGCAGCCGTTGCTCCCTATGTGACCCGCACCAATGCGGCTGGCCCCATCCGCGTCATCAGCCACCGCCAGCCGGCGCTGGAGTATTACACCGACCAGATGAAGAAGGCCCTCCCCGAAGGGCAGGTCTCGGTTGAACTGATGCCGATCGACAAGGAAGTCGAACTGGCTTCGATCACGATGTCGGCCCGCTCCGACGCTATCGATGTGGCCTATCTCAACGACACCACGATGCAGAAGTTCGCGGCGAGCGGCTGGCTGGAGCCGCTGGACGAACTCTGGGCCAAGTACAAGGACGAATTCAAGCTCGACGACTTTCCCAAGTCGGTCATGGAATCCATGACCCACAAGGGTCACATCTACTCGATGCCGATCCTGACCAACACGGAGATGTTTTTCTACCGCGAGGATCTCTTCAAGGAGAACCGCCTGGCGCCCCCCAAGACGATGCAGGAATATCTGGATGCCGCGAAAAAGCTGCATCAGGGACGGGTCTCCGGCACTGTCATGACGCTGAAGCCCGTCGACGGCTGCCTGAACGAGTCGCACTGGTATCTCAACGCGGTGGGCGAAGGCTGGTTCGACAAGGACTGGAAGCCGATCTTCAATCAGCCGGCCGGCGTGAACGCCATCACCCTGATGAAGCAGATGACGGCTTTCGCTCCCCGAGGCTTCACTTCCGCCGCCAACGACGAATCGACCATCAACCTGCAGCAGGGTCTGGCCGCCATGGGCCTGCAATGGTTCACTCGCGCGGCCTCGATGGATGACGAGAAGAAGTCGCGCTTTGTCGGGAAGATCAACTGGGTTGCGCCTCCGGGCGGCGGACAGCGCATCGCCAACGATGGTTTCGCCATCTCGAAATATTCATCGAAGGACAAGGATGCGATCTTCAAGATGATCGCGACGGCGGCCAGTCAGAAGAGCATGCAAAAGGGCGCGGAACTGGCGATGCCGCCTCGCCTTTCCGTGCTCGGAGACGCCGAGCTTGCCAGTCGATATCGCTGGTATCCAGGCGCCCGTGCGTCGCTTGAGGTTGGAAAGCCGTTTCCTCCGTTGCCGGAATTCCTCGACGTCGGGGCCATCGTCACGCGGCATATCCTGCAGGCCGTAACCAACGAAAAGGAAGTGAAGGTAGCCCTGGATCAGGCCGCGCAGGAGACCACCGAGTTGCTGAAGTCACGCGGGTACTACAAGTAGTTCGCGCACCCCTGCCCCTCGGCAGGCGGAAACGCCTGCCGCCAGAACCTCCTTTCGAAAGATCTGACGTCATGCGCTGGCAGCGCGGCCTATGGCTGTTCCTGGCTCCGAGCTTTGGCCTGATGACGCTCGTCCTTCTGTGGCCCCTTGGATACGCCGCCTATCTGAGCGCATTCGACTACCATCTCGGCTCCCCGGGGGTGCGTTTCGTCGGACTGGCGAACTACACGCAATTGCTCGGTGAAGCACGTTTCTGGCAGTCGCTCTGGACCACCCTCCTGATCGCCTTCGGATCGGTCGCCGTCGAATTTGCATTGGGGTTTGCTCTTGCGCTCGCCCTCTACAAGCTGACATTCAGTGTGCGCGCTTTCATGATCCTGCTCTTTCTGCCCCATATCATTACGCCTGTCGTGGCGACGCTCTTTCTGAAGTGGATCCTGACGTCGAACTGGGGCCTGATCGACGCGACGCTGCTGACCTTCAACATCAACCCGCCGGACTGGCTGGGCAATCCCATGTGGGCGAAAATCTGCGTGGTCCTCGCCGACGCCTGGATCTTCACGCCGTTTGTCATGCTGGTGCTCTATGCCGCCCTGCAGACGCTGGACCAGGCGCAGATAGAAGCGGCCAAGATCGACGGAGCCGGCGGCTGGCGGATCCTTCGCCACATCGTGCTTCCATCCATGGTACCCGTGATCGTGTTCACCGTGTCGGTGCGGCTGATGGACGTGTTCCGCTTCTTTGACACCATCTACGTCCTGACCGGAGGTGGTCCAGGCACCGCCACCGAGACGATCACGATGTATACCTACCAGCTCGGCTTCCAGTTGTTGCAGGTTGGAAAAGCCTCGGCGCTCGGGATCATCACGCTCGTCATCGTTGCCGCGATTATCGCGACCTTCAGCAGCATTTTGCATCGCGGCTACGGAAGAAGCGGATGAAGAAACGTCAGACGACGCGAATTCGCAACCAGACGCTGCTGATTATCGGCCTGGCGGTCTTCACGCTCATCAACCTGATTCCGCTGATCTGGGCCGCACTGACATCCGTCAAGAATCCCGCTGACGCGTTCACGGTCCCGCCGACCGTCCTTTTTCAGCCGACCTTCGAATATCATCGCCAGGTCTGGTTCGACCGCGATTTCGCTCGCTATCTCCTCAACAGCCTGATCGTCTCGGCGGGCACCGTGCTGGTCTCGGTTCCGATCGGAAGCCTTGCCGCCTACGGGCTGTCGCGCATGCCGCAGCGCCGCGCGTCTCCCATCCTGTTCGGGCTGTTCACGATCCGGATGTTTCCTCACATGCTGCTGGCGATTCCATTCTTCGTCATGGGCAGCTTCCTGAAGATGATCGACACCTACCCGCTGCTGATCCTGGCGCTGGTGGCGATCAACCAGCCTTTCACGATCTGGCTGATGTACAGTTTCTTCCTGGACATCCCGCGCGACCTCGACGAAGCCGCAGCCATCGATGGCTGCAATCTCTGGCAGACCTTCCGAATCGTGATCCTGCCTCTGGCTCGCCCTGGCCTCACGGTCGCGGCGCTGTTCAGCCTCCTCCTTTCCTACAATGAGTTTCTGTTCGCCCTGGTGCTGACGGGTATCAGGACGAAGACCCTGCCGGTGGCGATCGCCTCCTTTGGCGGCGAGGACGTGAGCGACTGGTCGATTTCAGCAGCGGGCGCCATTGGCATCATGCTGCCGATCGTTCTCGTCATGATTTTCGTCCAGCGCCATCTGGTGCGCGGTCTCACCATCGGCGCCGTCAAGGGCTGACACATCTTGTCAATTGGAGCAGCGCGATCCATGGCCAAAGCCACCATCATTCTGGATCCCGCCTTCGTGGTGGGAAAGACCGACCCTCGCTTGTTCGGCAGTTTCGTCGAACATCTCGGGCGATGCGTCTATGGCGGGATCTTCGAGCCCGGACACCCGACGGCGGACAGTGAAGGCTTTCGCCAGGATGTTCTGGAGCTGGTCCGCGAACTCGGCGTCACCATCATCAGGTATCCCGGCGGAAATTTCGTCTCCGGCTACAATTGGGAGGACGGCGTCGGCCCGGTCGACAAGCGGCCCCGGCGCCGCGAGCTGGCGTGGTTCAGCACCGAGACCAATGCGTTCGGCACCAACGAATTCATGAACTGGTGCGTCAAGGCGGGCATGGAGCCCATGATGGCCGTCAATCTGGGCACGCGAGGCGCGGATGAAGCCAGGGCGCTGCTCGAATATTGCAACGTCGGGTCCGGCACGGCGCTCAGCGACTTGCGACATGAACATGGCCACCCGGATTCGCATGGGGTCAAGCTTTGGTGCCTCGGCAATGAAATGGACGCGCCCTGGCAGATCGGCGCCAAGACCGCCCGCGAGTACGGCACGCTCGCCCGCGAAACCGCCAAGCTGATGCGCTGGCTCGATCCCGGCATCGAACTGGTCGCATGCGGCTCTTCCAGCCGCAGCATGGCAACATTCGCCGAATGGGAACGCGTCGTCCTGGAGGAAACATTCGACGTGGTGGAGTACATTTCGCTCCACGGCTATTTTTCCAAACACGGCAACCGATCGCGCGACTTCATGGCCGAGGCCGATTGGGTCGGGCGCTACATCGACGAGATTGTCGCTGTCGCTGACGCCGTGGCCGCGCGTCGCCGGTCTCCCAAGCGTGTCATGCTTTCATTCGACGAATGGAATGTCTGGTATCGCACCCGCGATCGAGCCACCCGCACCAAGCCGGGCTGGCCGGAAGCGCCGGCCATCCTCGAAGAACTCTACACGATGGAGGACGCGCTGGTATTCGGCGCCGCGCTCCTGACGCTGATCAACCGCTGCGATCGGGTGAAGGTCGCCTGCGTCGCCCAACTGGTCAACGTCATCGGGCTCATCATGACTGAGACTGGCGGGCGCTGCTGGCGGCAGCCGATCTTCTATCCGTTCCAGCACGCCGCCCAATGGGCCCGCGGAATGGTGCTCGACATGCGCCTGACCTGCGGGACCTTCGCGGCGGGCGATGGCGAGCATTTCCCTGACCTGGTCAGTGCTGCCGTGCTGGCCGAGGACGGAAGGAGCCTTGCCCTGTTCTGCGTCAATCGCAATTTCGATCAGGCCATCGATACGGAGATCAACCTGCGCGGCCTCGAACTCGGCAACTTCCTCGAAAGCCACGTCATGAGGTCCGACGATTTGAACGCGACCAATACCGCTGAGGAGCCGCAACGCGTCCGGCCGGAGAAAGGCGCGGCCGCAACGGCCCGCGAGGGCGGATGGCGCCTGAGCGTCCCGGCCGCGTCATGGTGCGTGTTCCGCTTTGAATGCCGGCCCGCGAAGAATGCGGGATAGCAATCCCTCACACCCAGCGCTTGCGGTGACGATATGACTTCATGTCGCGGAAGCTCTTGCGGCCTTCGGACGACATGCCGAGATAGAACTCCTTGACGTTTTTGGCACGTGTTTTTAGTTGTAAGAGGCGGCATCTCCATCCTAGATTGGTCGGCCTTAGGCTTGGGATTTCAGTGCTGGCAGGGAGCGTTGAATGCCGATCTTGGGAAGAGGATGGGAGCTACACCTCAAGCGCCTCGGGATGCACAAGAGCGGCTCGAAGCAGCGCACGTATGGCAGTTATCAAGTCTATATTGACGGCACGGCGGCGCCGTCCTTGGCAGGGTTCATTTGCGAGCGGCTGGGACCCGGCAACAACAGGACAGCGGGCAACGGCAAACGGATCGAGGCAAAAACCTATCCGCTGTGGACGCAGTTCGGCAGTTACAGATCCATCGACTACTCGACGAACCAGCAAGTGGCGGGCGATCCCCCGATGCCGGCCATCCTGCTGCTGGGAACGGGCAGAAGAACGGGAATCCTGATCCATCCCGCGCATCCGCCCAAGCTTTATCTGTCGAGCATAGGCTGCCTGAATCCGACGAGCGAGATCGGTCCCGCGGACCCGATCGACTTCTGGGATTCGCGCCGCCGCGTGATCGCCCTTCTCGATAGCCTGAAGACCCATGCGCCCGCGGCTTTCGAGCACGAGGTCTCATCCCGGATCGCGGACGCCTCGATCGTCGTCGAGGGAGAGCCGACCAGACAGCTTGCCGCGCCGCGAAGGCTCGCCGCCGATGTCATGTCGGCGGATACCGCCCTGCTGCTGCCGATCTCGAAGAAGTCGGCGCTGGTTTGCGCCAAATGGCTGATGGAGAATTTCGGCGACAAGATCAAGAACGTCACCGCCGGCAAGAGCTACAAGCCGAAGCATCTCTGCGCCATCGTGTGCCAGGAAACCGCCTACAAGTGGATTCCGTGGATCGGCCGCCACTCGACCCAGACCATCGTGGAACGCGCCGTCTTCGATGCCAGCGGCGATTTCCCCGGCGCCCCGCGCACCGCATTTCCGGTCAACACGAAGGCGTTCCGCGACAAATATGGCAAAGCGTTCACCGACCTGCTGATCGAAGAGGCGAACAAGACCCGTCGCCTGCAAGGTTGGGACGACAAGCCCTGGGTCTACAAGGGTTACGGGCTCTTTCAATACGATCTGCAGCATGTGAAGACCGCCGAAGGCTTTTTCGTCAACAAGGAATGGTACAGTTTCGACAAATGCCTCGGCCGCGTCATCGAAGAGCTCGACAGCAAACTGACCGCTCAGCGCGGAAATCTCTGGAAAGCCATCAAGGCATACAACGGCACCGGTTCGAGGGCCGAACAATACATGCAAAACGTCAAGGCCTTTACGGAATACTGCGAAGAGGTGACCGGCCCCTGAACCGTTCTGCGCATGCTGGCAGAAGTTCGGCGCCAGGTCAGTTTCCCGTCGTGGACCAATGCGGCCGATCGGTCGGGTGCTTCTTGTTCGGTAACCCTACGGAGACACGACGTCGTTACGGCGCCGGCAACGTCAAGGCCCGGAATGATTTCCGAGGCTGGTCCGCGTTCTTGCACTTCTTGGTCCCGTCGTCGGAGAGCAGCATCATGCTGGAACTGCCGGGAATCGCGAACAGCGCTTCAGGCCTGAATTTATCCGGGATTTCGACCTTCATTTTGACCGGTTCGTTATCTCCTTCCTTTCCGCTCCAGCTGAACAGGGCGAATGGCGGTTTGATTTTGGATTTCTTGGCCTCGCCGTGTGGGCCAGCCACGATGACGTAGGTGTTGTTGATCCGTTCGATGCTGCGGATGCCGCGCCCTCCGAGTTCGAGCCGCCATGGATCGCCGAACACAGCCGTCTTGCCCGCGTCCACCACTTCGGACGGGTTATTGAGCGGAATCACCAAGGCTTGCTTGCCGGGGCGCGGGTTGCGAAAACCTATGAGAAGTCGGCCGTCCGGCGTCGCAGCAAGGCCCTCGATGTTGAAGCCTTTCTTCGATTCAGGCGGCCGCCCCTCATCCTCTCCGGGTTCATAGGCCTCGGCAAGTTTCTTGGAAAGCTTCGCAGCCTTCAGCGCCGGATCATCGAACATGTCCTCGCGCAGCTTCTTGTAGGCGCCGGACCCGATCGTCTCCAGGCGAGGACCATCCGCCTGTGACACGATGCGCGTCGCAAATAAGCGCGCTCTGCCGGGTTCGGCCTCCCCCTCGGAATTCCGGCCGTGCGAGCCAATCCAGTAGATGCGGTCACCGATACGCGCGGCTCCCTCGATGTCGGCTTCCTGGAATCGCGGATTGCCATCTTCGTCAAGCTTCCGTTTCTTCGGAGCTTCCAGAAACTGATTCAGGTTGGGTGCGGGGCGCGCGTCTGCCTGTCCTATTCGGTAGATGTGGAGGACGTTGCTGTCATCATCAGCCACGGCAAAAAAATTCTCATCGAGCGCGACCGCCGCCGAACCGTCGCAGGCGCCAACATATGTTGTGATCTGGTTCGCGGCCTGCGCTGTCGCCGAGAAGGAAGTCGTGGAGGCAAGCAGCGCGGCGATGAATAGCGAGCGAAATGCAGGAGTGAACTGGATCATATGTCATCTCCCAAAATAACTTCATAAAGGGAGGACACTGCACCTGCATCGCCAACGTGTCAAATTAAACGATGCAATCAGTAAATGTAGTTGAGACCGCGCCAACACGCGACGGCTCTACACCTCGCGCGGCCGAATTTTCGCGCCTTCACACCGGCGGCGTGCCGTGGGTGTGAAACGACTCGATCGTCTTCAGCCCCCAGGCCTGGCCCTTCTTGCGCTCTTCCTCGGTCCAGACGATCGGCTTCCAGTCGGGCGCCAGGATCAGCCGCGCACCCGCATTGGCGACCTCGACACGGTTGCCGCCGGGCTCCCAGACATAGAGGAAGAAGGTTTGCTGGATCGCATGCTTGTGCGGGCCGGTTTCGATGTAGACGCCGTTTTCCAGGAAGATGTCGGCGGCGCGCAGGATTTCCTCGCGGCTGTCGAGCGCATAGGTGACGTGATGGAAGCGGCCCGCCTTGCCGTAGTGATCGCGTGTATAGGCGAAGTCGTAGCTCTTGTTCGACATCGTCATCCACATCGCCGCTTCCGTGCCGTCGTTGAGCACGATCTGCTCGGTGGTGCGCAGGCCCAGATAATTTTCGAAGAACAGCCGGTTCGCCTTGATGTCAACGGCGAGGCAATTGAGATGATCGAGCCGGCGGACATTGACGCCGCGCGCCGGAAAGCGCTGCGCCTGGTTCTTCAGGGCAGGCTTGAGTTCGGGCGGCGCCTGATACCATTCGGTTTCGTAATAGAGCTCGACGATATGCCCGTCGGGGTCGCGGCAGCGGAACGCAGGCCCCTGCCCCATGTCGCCGTCGACCCAGCCGATGTCGAAGCCCGACCCTTTCAGCGCGGCGACGCGGCGCTCCAGCGCCTGCGGGCTGCGCGCCCGCAACGCCATGTGCTCCATGCCTGAGGTCTTCGAGGCCGTAAGCTTGAGCGAATAGCGCTCGTAATCGTCCCAGCCGCGCAGATAGACCGACTCGCCTTTGCGGCCGCTGACCGTCATGCCCATGACGTCGACGAAGAATTTCAGGCTCTCGTCCGGCTTCGGCGTCAACATTTCCATGTGGCCGAGATGGGCGAGATCGAAAATCGGCTCCGGGGTCATTGTGTCTCCTCCTGATCGCTATTGTTCTCGGTTCGTCGTCCCCCGCGAAGGCGGGAGATCCAATACGCCGCGGTCTCTCGGTCGAGCACGAGCTTCTCTGGAATACTGGATCGCCTGCCCCAGTGCGCAATTGCGCACAAGGCGGACGACGACAGCGCTGCGGATGGCTATCTAAGCGCGCGCGTGACATCGTCGAACAGTTCATCCACCGAGAACGCGCGCGGAATGAGTTTTTGCTGCGCGGAATAATCGATGATCAGCTCCAGCGAGCGCTGCATCTCGTCCCGGCTGAAGCGCGGCGCTGCCGACGAAGCGGCGGCGGCTTCGACAAGCAGCCGATGTACTTCTCGCACCGTGTCGGGACGCTCCTCGGACATCGATCGACTCACCACCACCATATGGTTGATCGGCACCACCCCGTGCTTGACGAACCAGGCCTTCTCTTCCCCCGCGGCATCGGCAAACAGCGGCCTCAAATCCGGATGATCCGATTTTTCGCCGAGCACCGCGTCGAGCTTGCCATCGATCAGCATCTGGATGATCTGCTTGCCTGCGCCTGCCCGCTTGGTCGTATCGACGAATTCGGCGACATGGGCGTCCTCGAATGTCACCCAGTCGATGGAATCGAGATCAACGCCGTAGTCGTTGGCCAGGATGCCGCGAAGCCAGGCGCCGGTCGTGGTGGTGAAGGAGCGGATGCCGACGCGCTTGCCGTTGAGCTCGCGCGGTCCAAGCTTGCCGGCTTTCGCATTGTAGAGCGCATGCCCGTGCTGAAACCGCGCCAGCACGACATCGGGCAGCAGCACCATCGGCTTGCCGAAGCTCTTCGCCATCAGATAGGTGACGATCGCCATCTCCGAGACGTCGAACGCCGCTTCGCGCACCATCGGCTTGAAGCCCTTGTTGGTCGGCGAGTACTGCGCGAAATCGAATTCGACCAGATCTGATCGGACCGATCCATTCTTGAGCGCGGTCGTGCCGGGATGGTCGCCGAGCAAGGTGCGCAGGCGCATCGCCACCTCAGTCCTCCTCCAACTCATCGACATAGACGAGCCCGGCCTTCGCCAGCGGCTCGCGCATATTGTACATGTCGAGGCCGAGCACGCCGGCGGCGAGCTTTTGGCGTTTGCCGTCCTCGTCGGCGCGGCGCTTCTCGCCCTTGGCGACCACCTCGGCGGCATCCTTGCGCCCGATCACCACGACGCCGTCGTCATCGGCGACCACGGCATCGCCCGGCCTGACATTGATGCCGGCGCAGACCACCGGCACGTTCACCGCACCGAGTGTCGCCTTGACCGTGCCCTTGGCCGAAATCGCCTTGGACCACACCGGAAAGCCCATCTCGCGAAGCGATTTGGCGTCGCGAACGCCGGCATCGATGACGAGGCCCTTGACGCCGCGCGCCATCAGCGAGGTCGCGAGCAGATCGCCGAACATGCCGTCGGTATTGTCGGTCGTGCAGCCGACCACGAGGATGTCGCCGGGCTGGCACTGCTCGACCGCGACATGGATCATCCAGTTGTCACCGGGCTGCGCCAGCACGGTCACGGCAGTGCCCGATACCTCCGCCCCGCCCCATACGGGCCTCAGATATGGCTTCATCAACCCGAAGCGGCCATAGGCCTCATGCGCGGTGGCGACGCCGAGCGCGCCGAGCCGTCTCACGAGATCGGCATCGGTGCGCTTGATGTTGCGGACGACGACCGTCTTCATGCCAGTTCCTCCAGCGCCATCGGGAACAGCCGTTGATAGGCCTCGCCATAGGTCATCGGCTTGCCTGTGTTGCGGCCGCCCTGCACGCCCCGCTGCAGCGCGACCCGCTCGTAATAGGCCCACAGATGCTTTTGCGCCGCGAGGATCTCGAACGTCTTGCGCTTGACGTCCCAGACCTCGTCGATGTTGAGGATCACCTGCGGCTTGAAGTTGCACATCTCGGGCTGATGCGGCTCGAACAGGAATACTGGCGGCGCCGAGTAGGTATATTTGGCGCCGGGCTTGTGCCCCATCGCCTGCGCGACGACGCGGGTTTCCTGGGCGAAATGCGCCGCGTTCGGATGATCGAAATTATAGGGATCTTCCAGCGCATGGGTCAGCACGAAGGATGGGTTGAGTTCGCGGTAGATGTCGACCATGCGGTCGAAATGCGCTTCCGTCAGCCGCAGCGGATAATCGCCGGCGTCGAAGAACTCGATCTCCGCGCCCAGCATCTCGGCGGCGCGCTGCGCCTCGTCGCGCCGTCCGGCCTTGACCTTCTCCATGGTCGCGCCCGCCTCCTTCCAGGCGAACTGGCTCTCGCCGCGCTCGCCGAACGACAGGCAGGCGATCTTGATGCGATAACCCTTCCTTGCGTGCAGCGCGATCGCGCCGCCCGCGCGCCAGACGAAATCGCCGGGATGGGCCGTGACCACAAGGCCCGTTTTGCCAGTGTTGCTCATGATCGGGAGTCCTCCGTTTGCTGCACGTGGCCGGCCGCACCGGCCGCGCGGCTATTGTTTGGCAATTCCTGCGCGGTCGATCACTGACGCCCATTTGTCGATATCGCTCTTCAGGCGCTCGAGGATTTCCTCGGGCGAACTCGCCTTCGCCTCGATGCCGAGATCGAGCGCACGCTTCTTCATGTCAGGCGCCTCGAGCACCTCGCGCAGCGCGGCGTTCAGCGTCTTGATGACTTCCGGCGGCGTACCCTTCGGCGCGAAGATCGCGTTCCAGGACCGCGCCTCGAAATCACCGCCGCCCGCCTCCTTCACCGTCGGCAATTCGGGCAGGAACGTGGTGCGCACCGGGCCTGACGAAGCAACCGCAATCGCTGCCTTGTCGGCGACATGCGACTGCACCGTGCTGTAGTTTTCGATCGCCAACTGGATATCGCCGCGCAGCAGCGCGATCAGCACATCGGGCGAACTGCGAAACGGCACGATGGTGACGTCGACGCCGGCGGTCGATTTGAACAATTGCGCCGCAAGGTTCTGGGTCGAGCCGACATTGATGGTCCCGACATTGAGCGCGCCGGGCTTCTGCTTCGCCACCTTGATGAACTCCGCCAGCGTTGGATATTGCGCGCTGGCCTGGGTGACGAAGATGAAGTCGAAATACCCCATGCTCGAGACCGGAACGAAATCGGAAACCGGATTGAAGCCGAGGTTCTTGAACAGCGAAACGGAAATCGCGGTGCCGTTGCTGAACAGCGCCAGCGTATAGCCGTCCGCCGGTGAGGACAGCACCGCGCGCGCGGCATTGGTGCCGCCGGCGCCCGGCATGTTCTCGATGACGAAGCGCTGGCCGAGCTTTTCGCCGAGCCTTTCGGTCACAAGCCGCGCGGTGACGTCGGCCACCCCGCCCGCGCCGAAGGGAAGGATCAGCCGCACCGGCCTGTTCGGGTAGTTTTGCGCGCCGGCCATTTGCGGCAGGAATAGTGCCGCGAACAGCGCGGCCCCCGCCGCAAGCGACGCGCGGCGCCGGCTCAGGCGGTTTCGCTCGCATTGGTCCAGCATTGCACGCGCCCCTTCAGAATTCGAACAGCCGGGCCGGATTGTCGACCAGGATCTTCTGCTGCAGTTCCGCCTCCGGCGCAAACAGCGGAATGATATCGACCAGATCGCCATCGTTCGGCATCACCTTGACGTTCGGGTGCGGCCAGTCGGTTCCCCAGATCACGCGATCCGGCGCGGTCTCGACGATGCGGCGCGCAAAGGGCACCGCGTCGTGGAACGGCGGTCCGGCCGACGACACCCGCTCGCAGCCGCACACCTTGACCCAGCATTTCTCATCGCGCTGCATCAGGTCAATCAGCGTCCGGAACGGAAGCTGGTCGAGACCGTCAGATGCCTTGACGCGGCCCATATGGTCGATGGTGTAGCGCACCGGCAATTTCGCCAGCATCTCGGCATAGTCAGGCAGATCGATCGCATCGAAATGCAGATCGACGTGCCAGCCGAGCGGAGAAACCATCGCCACGATGCGGTGGAACACGCGCATGTCGGGCACGCCGCCGAGGTGCCGCACGAAATTGAAGCGGCAGCCGCGAAAGCCGCCGTCGTGCAATTCGCGCAGGCCACGCTCGGTGATGGCGTCGTCGATATTGGCGACGGCGCGAAACGTCCCGCCGCTCACGGCAATAGCATCGAGCGCCACCCGGTTGTCGGTGCCGTGCACGCTGGCATTGACGATGACCGCGCGGCCGATCCCAAGTTTCCGGTGCAGCGCCCGGAAATCCTCGAGCGGCGCGTCGGGTGGCGTATAGGGCCGCCCGTGCGCGTAGGGATATTTGTCGCCGGGACCGAAGATATGGGTATGCGCGTCACAGGCCAGCGGGGGCAACTTGAATCTTGGCGTTCGCGTATCGGGATCGGGTCCTGGAATTGTCGGCTGGTACATGGCGCCTTTTCGGTGTTTGACCTTGCTGATTTCGGCGACAGCTAGTCGGCCGGATTTTCTTTTTGCTTCCGCACTGCGGCGTTGGCGCGTGTCTGGACCGGCTTGTTCCGGCGCGGCGCATCGTCGATGTGATCGATGTCGGGTGCCTGCAACGAGGCAACCGTCGCCGATACGATCTGCTCGATCGCTTCAGCCATGTCGCCGCCGTCGGCTTCGCCACGGGAAAGCCGCGTCACCCGCTCCGGATTGACGAGCGTATAATAGAGAGCGCCAAGCAGGAATTGCGATCGCCACACGATCGTCGTTCGCGGCAGATGCGGCAGGCTTTGCTCGATCGCCTCGATGAAGGCGTTGGTGGTGTCGTCAAAGATTTCCGCAATGATGCGGCCGACCACGGCATTGCCTTCGGCCGACATCACGGCGCGCAGCCGTGTGAACCGCGCCCCGCCCCCGGCAAGATCGCTGCTCGACGAAAACGCCGGCTGCACATAGGCGCGCACGATCGCTTCCAGCCGGTCCTGAACGTCGCGGACGCGACTTGCCGCCAACAGCAGTTCGATACGGCGCCGGTTCATCGGCCCGCAGTGGCGCTTGTAGATTTCGAGCAGCAGGCCGTCCTTGCTCTTGAAATGATAGGTGATGCTGCCCGGATTGGCGCCTGCCTCCAGCGCGATGTCGCGGATCGACACGGCGTTGAAGCCGCGCGTCGAGAACAGCAGTTCCGCCGCGCTCAGGATGGCTTCCCGCATGTTGGGATTTCGCGTCATGGCATTTGCTTTCCGCTCTCGGCTTTTGTACGTTTGTACAAAATATCAGGCCCAGTCAACAAACATCTGGTGAGGCGACCCCGCCATGGAGACCGGGCCGCGATGACAGGGAGCCGCCGGATGCGCGGATGTTTTTCGGATGATACTGCCAACACAAGAGGACCGCTTCTCATGATCCCCCGCAGAGCATTCATCCGCTGCACGCTTGCAGCCACCTTATTTTCGCTGGCCGGCACGACCGCTTATGCGGACTCCTTCCCGAGCAAGCCCGTGCGTATCCTGGTGCCTTATGCGGCCGGCGGTGCGGTCGACGTGCTGGCGCGCACGCTCGCCCAATCGCTGTCGAAGACCTGGGGCCAGCAGCCGGTGATCGAAAACCGTCCCGGCGCCGGCGGGATCATCGCCTCGCAGGCGCTCACGCAATCCGCACCGGACGGCTACACGCTGATCCTGGTCGCCAGCGGCCATCCGCTGAACCAGTTCTTCTATCCAAAACTGCCCTACGACACATTCAAGGATTTCACCGCCATCAGCGAGATCGCCTACTCGCCGCTCGCGATCGTGGTCTCCAAGAGCAGCCCGGTGAAGAATTTGCAGGAGTTGCTGGCGACCGCGCGCGAGAAGCCGGATTCATTGTCCTACGGCATGTCCGGCAATGGCACCTCGGCGCATCTCGCGGGCGAACTCCTCAACTACATGGCCAAGGTCAAGATACAGTCGATCCCGTACAAGGGCGGAGCCCCGGCGCTTACAGCCGTGATCGCCGGCGAGATTCCCGTCAGCGTCAACCCGCTGCCCGAAGTGGTCGGCCAACTCGAAGGCAATGCAGTGCGCGCGCTTGCCGTGACGACCGCCCAGCGCTCGAAGGCGTTGCCCGACGTTCCGACCGTCGCCGAAGCCGGCATCCCCGGCTATGACGCCTCGGTCTGGTGGGGCTTTCTCGGACCTGCGGGCATGGCGCCCGACCTGGTCGCCAGGATCCACGCCGACCTCGCCGCGGCGCTGAAGGATCCGGTGGTTGTCAGCGCGCTCGACAAGATGGGCGCCACGCCGGTCGGCAATTCGCCCAAGGATTTTGACGCCTTCATGCGGGCTGAAGCGGCGAAGTGGGAGCCGGTGCTGAAGGAGGCGAATATCAAGATGCAATGAGACGGCCGAGCCGGCGGCGCGGCGGGATCACCGCGCGTTCGCCGGCGCGTGCACGTGCCAGAGATCGGCGCGCCAGTGCAGCACGATCGCCAGCATAAGCGCGAGACCGGCGGCCGCATACAGCGTGCCAGTCGCCGGAAATCCGATCTCGTCGATCAGGCTGCCGGCGGCGAGCAGGCCGATCGGCAGGCCGTAGATCACCATCATGCGCACGCCCATCACCCGGCCGCGGAAATTCTCGCTCGACGTCCGCATCAGGATCACGGCAATCGAGATCATGGCAAGGCTTTGCGAGAAGCCGGCCACGACGAGGCACAGGATCGCCGTTTGCACCGTCTGCATCTGCGCAAACACCAGCAGCGTCACATACCAGACCACGGTTGCCGCGATCATCAGCCGCGCCACCCTGATATCGCGGATCAGGCTCAGCACGATCGAGCCGGCCAGCGAGCCGATGGCAAAGCTCGCCGACAGATAGCCAAGCCCGGTCTGGTTGGTGCCGTAGATGGTCCTGGCGATATAGGGCAACAGGCCGTTGGTGAGCGGATAGGCGGTCAGGTTGGCCAGGAACGCCACCCAGAGCGCGGCCTGCATCCGCGGCGTGGTCCAGCAATAGGCAACCCCCTCCTTGAGGTCGCGCAGCGGCGAACGCCGCAGCGCCTCGCCGGCGGCCTCCCCCGCCGCATTCGGCTTTTTCGGCGCGACAATGCACAGCGTCAGCGCGGTCGCGACAAGATAGAGGCAGACGATCGCGACATAGGCCGGCCCCATTCCCAGCGAGGCGAACAGGCCGGCGCCGCTCAGCGCGCCGGCGATGCGCGCGGTGTCCATCGTGGTGCGCGAGATGCTGATCGCGCCGATCAGCTGGCCGTGCGGCATGATGGTCGCGACCAGCGCGCCGCGCACGCCGAGATCGGAGGGCCGCACGATGCCCATCACGGCGGCGACCATGAAGACGTAGACCGGCGCGAGGTAGCCCGACAACGCCAGCGTCATCAGCACGCCCGCCAGCACCGCATAGATCGCGCGCATCATCGCCAGCAGATCGCGATGACCGATCCGGTCGCCGGCGACGCCGAACATCGGCGCTACCAGCGTACCGACATAGCCGAGCGAGGCGAACAGCGTGAGCAACAGCACCGAGCCGGTCTCGACCAGCACGTACCAGCCGAGAATCAACGTCTCCATCTCGAACGCCCACGAGGTGAGCAGATCGGCCGGCCACTGAAAACGGTAATTCCTGACCTGAAATGGTGCGAGCGCGGAAGATCGCGCTAGTTCGCTCAAGATGCGTTGTCGCGATTCATCGCGATCCACCCTGCCCTGTTCTTGTTTTTTCCTGCTCTGTCGATAGCAAGCCGTGGCCGGCGTTTCAAGCAGCCGACACCGCACGGCCGCGATGCGTCAACAGCAGCCGCCGCACCTCGGCGGCGGGCACCGCCGGGCTGAACAGATCGCCCTGCATCTCGGTGCAGCCGAGAATGTGCAGCAAATTCCTCTGACGCCTTCCGCCGTCGTCGTGTCGCTGGCAGCGCGGTGCAGCACTGATGGAAGGCGCGTTACAACTTGAGGTTAGCAATCGGTTACCGCGCAGACCTGCCGGCTCCGATCCGCGATCCCAAATCAAGAAGTTACCGGGACATGGTGCTCCGCCCGGGCCTCTCGTCCGGGATGGTAAATGAATGATTAATTCTGCACCGCGGTCGCGCGAGACCGAAAATGCAGGAAAGCCCTTGTTTTCCTGCACAACTTGAATTCGGCGACGTCGAGCGAGCTCCGTCGTAAAAACGAATCCTGACCGAGATGTCGCAGATTTAGCCGATACGAAACCTCGTCTGTTTAACCGTTTCGCTAGTTGGGGCCGCCCATAATGGAGGTCAGACACCAATTCATGATATCCAGGTTCAATACCGTGACATCCTTCGGACGTGTGATTTCCGTGCGCGGCTCCCTCGCCCGGGTCGGAATTCTGGCGCCGGGCGAGATGCCCGTCTCCGATCTTCGTGCCACCGTCGGCCGCTTCATCAGTATCCGTTGCGCGACGACCACGACCATCGTTGCGATGATCACCGAGGTGACGTGCGAGCACCAATTGAGCTCGGATGAATACATCGCAACCGCCTCGGTCGACCTGCTCGGAGAGATTTCCGGCGGGGAGCGTGCCAAATTTCAGCGCGGCGTAACCAACTACCCGACCATCGGGGATGCCGTCGATCTGATCACCGCCCAGGACCTGCGCACTGTCTACGCGCCAAGCGGTTCGGACCAGATCAACATCGGCAATTTGCAGCAAGACCGCTCCGTCATCGCCTATGTCGACGTCGAGGAAATGCTCTCCAAGCACTTCGCGGTGCTGGGCTCGACCGGCGTCGGCAAGTCGACCAGCGTATCGCTGCTGCTCAACGAGATCCTGCAGGCGCGGCCGAACCTGCGGGTCTTCCTGCTCGACGTGCACAACGAATATGGCCGCTGCTTCGGCGACCGCGCGCTGGTGCTCAACCCGCGCAATCTGAAACTTCCGTTCTGGCTGTTCAATTTCGAGGAAATCGTCGACGTCCTGTTCGGCGGCCGTCCGGGCGTTCCTGAAGAGCTGGACGTTCTCTCCGAAATCATCCCGATGGCGAAGGGCATCTACACCCAGTACCAGAACTCCGACCGGATCGGGCTCAAGCGCATGGACCCCAGGTCGGGCGGCTACACCGTCGATACGCCGGTGCCGTACCGCCTCGTCGATTTGATCTCGCTGATCGACGAGCGGATGGGCAAGCTGGAAAACCGTTCCTCGCGCATCATCTACCACAAGCTGATCTCGCGCATCGAAACCGTGCGCAACGATCCGCGCTACGCCTTCATGTTCGACAACGCCAATGTCGGCGGCGACACCA